>SXGR01561214.1_pt1 | contig 10366 bp, 9 predicted proteins | sample 3174711 | NCBI WGS metagenome assembly SXGR01 (sample SAMN11356860, study PRJNA531348) | freshwater metagenome | isolation source: freshwater sample F1-60 | place: China: Fuxian Lake, Yuxi | collected 2017-12-25 | reverse complement strand
TTTATTTAAGGCCTCTTTTTTCTGTTTAAACTCATTTGCTTTTTCATCATCCAGTAAGGCTGAATAAATTCCTTGCAAACTTTCTAATGCCTTCTCTGCTTTAGGGTCTAACTGGTAAACCTTAATCATAAATGGTAAAGACTGTTTAAATAATTTTTTAGCATTTTCTTGTATTACATCTAACTGCGCTAAATCAACATCATAATCCATCATGCGCATCAACGTAGCACCTTGATTATAGTATAATATACCAAGATTAATATTAGCACTAATGTTTTGACTATCAATATCTAGAACTTTTAATAAGGCTGTTTTAGCAACGTCTCCATATTTTTGATTGAAGTTATTACGCATATACAAGTCTTCAAAAATACTTCCAGTTGTGTTATAGTATTTAATGTCTTGTTGCTTGAAATCAAACGTTGGATCAAATAATTTAGTACATTCTTTATACTTGCTGTAATATTCCTCAGATTTGACGTTATTTAAAGAGTCTTGCAATAAAATAGTGCTAATCTTATAATAAGTATTTGCGCCATTTTTTATAAAAGCATTATTATTTTCTATATAGCCTTTTTCTGTATCTAATTCTTTAGATTTAATAGCCGAAGAAATTGCAGTATTTAATAAATTAATCTTAGCAGTATTTACAGACCCGGTTTGTTTGTATGCTTGAATATAGGCATAAGACCTAATATGCCAAGATGCAGGATCATTTTTTGTTTCAGGATGCAGGATTACTTTTTCAATTAAAGGAATAGCTTGATCAAATTTCTTTTCATTGCAAAGTTTTTGAGCCTCAAATAGCAAATCTGTTTGAGCATAAAAATTATGACAAACACATACCAATAAAAAACAGATGCTGCTCTTTAGGTAATGATATGATTTTGATACTGTTAACACTTATACAAATTTAATAATTAATTTAATCAACCGCAATAGCTAAACTGTTTAGTCCGTCACTTGTTTTTAATCCAGCTTTTACTGCATTTGCCTTACTATACTCAAATTTTAATTTACTATCTATCGCTACAAAGTTAATGGCTGAGCCCGCTTTGGCTAATCCATTCTTCTCAGTAACAACTAATGTGCCCTTTCCTTTATATTTTGAAGCTATTTCCTTCAACATCTCGGAAGATTCGTTTAAAAGAAAAATAATATGTGGTTGAATTGATCCGTCAACAGAAGTCGTGTTTCTAATCTCAAGCTTCTGATTTCCAACCTGTTTAGAGGTTGCCATTTTGTTTAATTCACCATTAATACCAGCATTATTACCAATAACATTAATAATAAAATTACCAGTTCGCATTTTCTGCGGCCATTCAAAATATTTAGTAAAGTTGTAAAGGAATACGGCTTTTTGGCGAGCAACTAATTGATTTGAATCAAAAGGTTGCTGCTGAAAACTCAGACTTGAAAAAGCCAAGAGAAATAATAAGCTATATTTTAATAAAAATTTCAATTAATGCGTCAATTATACAAATAGTTTGCCAATGTTCATGAACCAACAAATATAACATTAACAAAGTATTAAACAAAGTTAATTTTAACATATTATTCCTCGCCAAAAATTAATATATTTATGGTAGCTAAAAACGTTTGATTTACAACGAAAAATACAACCATTTCTCTGATAACGAATTAATTACAGAGTATAAAAACACAAAAAACAATGTGTTTGTTGGGATATTATATAAACGCTATTCGCATTTGGTTTTAGGTTTATCCTTTAAATATTTGAAAGATGAGGATGAGGCGAAAGATGCAGTTATGCAAATATTCGAAAAATTACTGGCTGATTTGTTAAAATTCAATATTGAATATTTTAAAAGCTGGCTATATACTTTTTCGAAAAATCATTGCTTGATGATATTGAGAGGGAAACAATCAAAGCTAAAGAAAGAGATTGATATACAGATACATGCCGATTCGTTTATGGAAACAGAAAACGGAATGCATCAAAATAAGGCAGAAGAAAAAGAAGCGCAATATACCTCTTTAGAAAAAGCGATTGAGGAATTAAACGAAGATCAGAGAAAGTGTATTGAATTATTTTACCTCAAAGAGAAATCCTATAACGACATTGTTGACATAACGGGTTATACGATGAATGAAGTAAAAAGCTTTATACAAAATGGAAAACGAAATTTGAAAATTAAATTAGAGAAAAACAGTGAGCAACCCCGATAAACATAAACCATTATCTGCTGAAGAATTATTTAAGCTGTTAGATAACACATCTAACAAGGCCAGTGATTTTGATGAATTGGATGATTTTGAAAAAGAAGCTTTAGAAGGTTTTTCTGCTCATAGCGATGCTCAAAAAGCAAAAGCTTTAACAGATGAATTGAATTTTGCTATTTCTAAAAAAGCTTCTGAATCAAATAAGGGCGGAGCTAAAAATAAGATTATTTGGTTTAGTGCATCGGCATCAATTGTTTTAATTTTCATGGTTTCTATTTTCTTTTTAAATCAATCTAAAGAAGATTCAGCAACCAACATTGCACTAAACGAATTAAATAAAGATGAAACGGTTGCGGCGCCATTGTTAGAAGAATCTAAACCGCTAGAAACTACTATAGAAAATGCAGCTCCTTTTGCTGATGAAAATAAAAATGCTGCTCAAAATCAATTAAAGCTACAAGAAACAATAGTTAGCAGAAAAATTACAAGTGAAATTGCGGCGGGCGCTGCTTCAGGAGGAGAAACAAAAGTTAATACCATAGATGTTCTAGCTAAAGATGAATCAAAAGCAAGAAGTGAAAGAGATGATAGAGATCAAGAAAAATTATCAGAAGAATTAGCGGACAAAGTAGATGCTAAGAAAAAAGAAAAAAATAGCTTAGAGCAAGAGCAAACTAATAGTGATTTACAAGTTAAGCAAAACTCAGTAACACTTTCTTCTAAAGAATTAGCAGAGAATACCAAAGGTACCAAAGGTACCAAAGAGGAAGATTCTTATTATAAAGCAGATGCAGATAGATTAGCTGTAGCCAAAAAAAGTGTGGAAAAGGAAAAGGTTGCAAAACCAGTTTCAACTTCGTATGATAATTCTAATGCTGTTACTGAAACTGCCTCTGGAAAAACTGCAGCTGTTCCTTCGTCGGCTGCAGTTGGTGGAAATTCATCTTCAAATGCTTATTATTTAGGAAGCGAATTAGCAATTAGAGATTATGTATTAGAATTTTTAGCAAAAAAATCAGGTTCTGTAATAATTACGGGGAAGTACAAAATAACTGGTAATGTGAGTGCTAAAGGTGAGTTGAATGTAGTTACAATTAATCAAATCAGTAGCGAAAATTGTCATTGTATTGAGCAAATTAAAGAAGCGTTAAACGCTATGACTAAATGGAATCCAGCAGTAGAAGATGGTAAAAAAGTTTCTTCAAAGGTTGATTTTATTTTATCATTTTAAGGTTTTATCAAACCTTGTTTTTCTCGTTTTCCGTAATCTACAATTAAGAAATAATACATTACTACACCAAAAGCATATAAGGCGGCGGTGATTAAAAATATATTCACATAAGGAAAACCTTCGTGAAACATAATCTTTACCATATAACCACTAATAACCCAACTGCCGCTCCAAATAGCCGCTGTTAATGCACTCGTAATCTCTCTGTTTTTTTCTCCAACATAATTCATTACTAATTCTGATGTCATTGGTCCCGCCATATTCATTAATGGTTGGCGTAATAAATAGCACACAATAGCAATGTAAACGGCAATACTATACTGACTGTAAAATTGGGTAGTTGCTAAAGCTACTAATGAAATAACTGCTAAAGATTGTGTGGTAGGAATTGCAATTTTATATCCAATGTTTTCTTTAATGCGTGGAACCATTAATGCTCCCCAAACAACTAATACGGCGGCTATAGCACTTACAAAACTAAAATCGCCTTTGCCCATATGATGTACTTTATCAAAAAATAAACTAATGAAAGGAATGGTTAAACCTGCGCCAGTAGCAATAATGAGAGTAGGCACTAGTCCTTTGAAAATTAAGAACCAATCATTTTTATGCGTTTTTGTTTTTACAATAGATGTCTTTGCATCATCTATTTCTTCTTTTAAATTTACTTTACTCATAAAGTAAACACCTCCAAAACCTAAAATAGAAAATAGAATTAGTATTTTTTCTTCATCAAAAAACCAGGGATTAATTCTGTCTAAAAAAGCAATAATTACACCGCTGGCAATACCCGCAAAGCTCCAAGTGCTATAGCTTAAAGCAATTCCAGATGTATGATGTTCTTTATGTTCATTTCTTAAAATGTAAGGGGTAATGGGAATTTGCATAAAAGTAAAAGATGCGCCCCATAACAAAAGCGAAACATATATCCAAGTTGTTAATTGAAGATTTACGCATAATACAATGCATAAACCAAATAGTGGAACTAGAATAGAAGATAAATAAAAGAAAGGTTTCATCACGCGACCTTTAATGATATTTCCAATTGGCAGAGCTAAGGCAAAAACGCCTAAAAATCGAAAGGTAATAAATAGTGCGATTTGCTCTTCGCTAAATCCTTTTCTATCCATATACAATGGAAGAATTAACATAAATGTTGCGTTGACTAATTGAATAAAAAACTCGGCAATAATTACATTGATAATGGCAGGTTTTAATTTTTTATAGTCTTTGATGAAAGCAAACATATATTATAAGTACTGATTAACGATATCTATATATGCTTTTATTTTCTCTAAATCGGTTGGAGCAAACGTTTCAAATTCTCCTTGATGATTAAACCAAGTTAACTGACGCTTTGCATAACGACGAGAGTTTTGTTTAACCATATTAACCGCTTCTTCTAGAGTGCATTTGCCATCTATAAAATCAAATAGTTCTTTATAGCCAACCGTATTTAATGCATTCAAATGTTTGTATGGTAATAAGGCTTTTACTTCGTCTAATAAACCTTGTTCCATCATTAAATCAACACGCTTATTAATACGATGATATAGAACTTCACGTTCGGTATTAATTAATAAATTAATGGTATCGAAAGAGCGTTCTTTTTTTTCTTTTTTTCTGAAACTAGAGTAGGGTTTTTTGTTATGAATACAAACTTCTAAAGCTCGCATGATGCGCTGTGGATTATTTAAATCTACTTGGTTGTAATACACTTCGTCTCGTTTCTTTAATTCTTCTTGTAAATAAGTTAAGCCTTTTTCGTTATACTCTTTAATTAATTGTTCTCTTATTTCAGCAGGAATTTCTTCAAATTCATCTACGCCATTTAAAATAGCATTGATGTATAAACCTGAACCGCCAACTAAAATTAAGGTTTCATGTTCTTTAAATAAAGATTCAATAAGTTCTATGGCCTCTCGCTCATACTGACCAACATTAAAAGTATCATGAATACTGATATTGTCAATAAAATAATGCTTTACACCTTGCATTTCTTCACTGCTAGGCTTTGCTGTACCAATACTCATTTCCTTATAAAACTGGCGAGAATCAGCAGAAATAACAGGGCAAGCATAAACTTTAGCTAGCTCAATAGATAAGGCTGTTTTACCGACAGCAGTTGGACCTGCAATGATTATTAAAGTTTTGGCCATTAAAAGTTAAATTCTACTTTGCTATCTGGATTATTGACTTTGCTGCTTTTTTTAACCCCGTTTATCTCTGCATGAATAATGCAAGATTGTTGTGGTAAAAAATCATATAGAAGCTTAGTGTCAATTTTTATGTTTTTTGGGGTAGCTACTTTTTTAATTTGTAAATAAGTCCAGATAGCATCTTCTTCTTTTTCGTAACCAATAAAATCAAGTGTAGTAGTTTTATTGTTGAGGGCAATGGATAGTCGTTTTTTTGTGTAATTCATCAATTCGGTTTCCATTTCAGCTTTGTTTTTTGGATTCAACAAATCAATAGATTTGGTCGTTGTTTTTTTAAGAGCCTCTTCAATATCGTTGGTAAATAATTTAACACTAATATTTAAAGTGTGTTGTTTAACATCATGCTTTATATCAATTACACTGATATAAAACGGGTGTTTTAGAGAATGAAAACCAAATGCTAAAACAATGAATAGCCCAAAAAACAAGGATTTTGCCGTTGCTGTAATAAATTGCTTAAAAGTGGCTATATTTTTTAATTTTAGCATACGCAAAAGTAACAAATTATATGAATGAATTTTGGTTGTGGTTTAATACCGGTACCGAACATATTTTAGATTGGAACGGTTACGATCATATTTTATATGTAATGGCTTTATGCGTTTTGTTTTCTGTTAAAGAATGGAAAAAACTGTTAATATTAGTAACAGCTTTTACTATTGGTCATTCTTTAACCTTAGCTGTAAGCGCCTTGAATATATTTACAATGAAACAAGGGATAATAGAAGTATTAATCCCGTTAACTATTTTATTTACCTGTATAGTTAACCTTTATTACAAAAACAGGTTAAGCAGTACTAGTAGGAATCAATCTAATAACTACACATTTAATTATGCCTTAGCGCTAGTATTTGGCTTTATTCATGGCTTGGGCTTTTCTTATTTGTTAAGGTCTATGTTGGGGAAGGAAGAAAGCGTTGTTTTTCCATTATTATCTTTCAATTTAGGCTTGGAATTTGGCCAGCTAATAATCGTGACTGTAATGCTTTTGTTTTCTGTTTTTTTAACTAGATTTACCAGAATCAAAAAATCGGATTATGTGTTTTTTATATCCTCCGCAGTTTTTGGAATTGCATTTTTATTATTTGTACAACGATTAAAAGATTTATAATATGACTCGTTTTTTTACACTTACTACCTCATTATGTTTAGTAGCTTCAGTTACTTTAGCACAAAATACTAAAAACAATCCTATGTCAAATCATGGGAATAAATTTGAACAATTAGGAACTATTTTGCCAACTCCTAATGAACAAAGAACAGCTTCTGGCGCACCTGGCGCTAAATATTGGCAACAAAAAGCCGATTACAATATTGAGGCTACTTTGGATGAAAAAAATCTGATGTTAATTGGAAAAGAAGTGGTGACTTACCATAACAATTCGCCAGATAAATTAACTTATTTATGGTTGCAGTTAGATGAAAATCAGCATAATCCAACTAATGATGCTAATTTTTTTGATAACAATAAAATGAATGCTCCTTATGATGAAGGCACTGCTAAGGCTATGAATACTGAGGAGAGGTTGAAAGGCTTAGGCGATCAAATTTTATCTGTAACGGATGAATTAGGAAAGCCGATTAAATATACAGTCAATCAAACCATGATGCGTATTGATTTACCAAAAACATTAATGCCAAATAGCAAAGTGAAATTTATTGTGAAGTGGCAATACAAAATGGGAAATCGTATGGAAATTGGTGGACGTGGTGGTTACGAATTTTTTAAAGAAGATGGTAATTATTTATTTACCATGACTCAATGGTATCCTCGTATGTGTGTGTATAGCGATTTTCAGGGATGGCAAAATAAACAGTTTACAGGTCGTGGAGAATTTGCTTTAGCATTTGGAGATTATACAGTAAAAATGACTGTACCTGCAGATCATATTGTTTGCTCAACTGGCGAGTGCCAAAACTATGCTCAAATTTTAAATCCAACACAAATGGCGCGTTGGACAAAAGCATCAACAAACTACAGCGATGTAACAGAAATTGTAACATTAGACGAATGTACAGCTGCCGAAAAAAATAAAGCTACTACAACTAAAACATGGATATTTAAGGCTGATAGCGTAAGAGATTTTGCTTGGGGCTCTTCTCGTAAATTTATGTGGGATGCGATGCCAATTAAAGTAGAAGGCAAAAAAGTAATGTGCATGAGTTTTTATGGAAAAGAAGCTGCTGGTTTATACAGAAAATATTCAACTAAAACAGTAGCGCATACTATTAAAACCTATTCAAAATTCACAATTCCGTATACTTATCCAGTTGCTCAAAGTATTGAAGCTTCTAACGGAATGGAGTATCCAATGATTTGTTTCAATTTTGGTCGTACCGAAAAAGATGGAACCTATACAGAAGGAACGAAGTACGGAATGCTTGGCGTTATTATTCACGAAGTAGGACATAATTTCTTTCCAATGATCATCAATAGCGATGAGCGTCAGTGGAGTTGGTTAGATGAAGGTTTAAATACATTTACTCAATTTTTAACAGAACAAGAGTTTGATAATAATTATCCATCAAATCGTGGACCTGCTCATAAAATGGTGGATTACATGCGTTTACCAAAAGATCAATTAGAACCCATTATGACCAATAGCGAGAACATCAATAACTTTGGTGCTAACGCTTATGGTAAACCTTGCACGGCTTTAAATATTTTACGTGAAACAGTTATGGGCCGTGAGTTATTTGATTTCGCGTTTAAACAATATGCCACACGTTGGGCTTTTAAACACCCAACTCCCGCTGATTTTTTTAGAACAATGGAAGATGCAAGTGGCGTTGATTTAGATTGGTACTGGAGAGCATGGTTTTATGATATTGAACCAGTAGATGTATCAGTTGATTCTGTGAAGGCTTATACTTTTATTAATAATAAAGAAGTGCCAGTAAAGAATGATACCATTAGAATTTACCCTAGAACAAAAGACACATTTGAACCAATTTCTAAAATTAGAAATAAGCAAGAGGGATTGAAGTTCTTAGTAGATGTAGATACAACCTTACGTGATTTTTACTTTCACTACAAACCAGAAGTAAAAACAGCGGTTGAGAAAAAACCGATTAACCGTTATGAAAATTTAGAGGCCGTGAGTGATTCTTCTTTTGAAAGTTTAAAAGGAAAATATAACTACGAAATTTATTTTACTAATAAAGGCGGTTGCGTAACACCATTAATTATTCAATGGAACTTTAAAGATGGTACTTCTGAGATTGACAGAGTTAATGCTTATGTATGGCGTAAGAATGAAAAGAATGTTGTAAAAACGTATTCTAAAAATAAAGAAGTAGCTTCTATTTTGTTAGACCCTTATAAAGAAACATGTGATATTGATGAGAAAAACAATACGTGGAATATGAAAGAAGCGCCTAATCGCTTTGATATATTTAAAGGTAAATCGGTTGGTCGCGGACAAAGCACTGGCGGTAATCCTATGCAAAAGGCTAAGGAAGGGAAGTAGGAATTAATTGTAGTTCATTCTAGTAGAGAGTGTAATTATCGAAGTTTGTCAGGCTGAGCGGAGTCGAAGCCTTTGTGTAAAATGAGAATATTTAATTACTTCGTGTACATTGTTAAATGCTCTGATAAATCATACTATACAGGAGTAACAAATAATGTTGAAAGAAGGGTTTATGAGCATAATAACTCATTAGATGATTCAGCCTATACTTTTGACAAAAGACCAGTTGAATTAGTTTTTTATCAACCGTTTCAAGATGTAAAACAAGCAATTGCTTTTGAAAAGCAAGTAAAAGGTTGGACAAGGAAAAAGAAAGAAGCATTGATTGAAAAGAATTGGGATAAGATAAAAGAATTAGCAGTTTGTATTAATGAGTCTTCGCATACAAATTATAGAAAAAATAGAACGCCCTTCGACTCCGCTCAGGGTGACAAAACATAATAACTAAATTCGAACCAATATCGAAGACCTATAAACGTTGAAACAATAATAATCTCAATCTAATTCATGCAACTCCTTAAAATAAGATTCTATCAGCTTAAACGAGATTTAGGGATTTTATTTTTCCCCATTTTAGCTTTAGCTTCTTGTATTTCTTTTTTTGCTTTTAATCATCCAGAGAAAGTTGGGCTTTATGTTGTAGCTATTATTGCCTATTTGTTTTATAGTTTTCATAAAAATAGAGGAGATTTAGCATTTGCATACAAGCATTTTAATTCAGCTAAAGCTCAAATAATAACTGAATATCAGTTGTTTTTATTACCATTTTCAGTTCCAGTTTTGTTTACAGAATATTGGTACAGTTTTTTTGCTTTGCATACATTAGTTCTGGCAATTCCTTTTTTAGATACTTCTCGCAAAATTCAATTTAAATTTTTGATTATCACCAAGTATTTTAAAAACGATTATATTTTTATTTCAGGAATTAGAAAAAATATGTTCGTTTTAGTTCCCTTGTTATTGATCGGATTGGCTTTGAGTCCTTTAAAACTTTTTCCTTTAGTTGCCTTATTTATTTTTAACGCCGTTGTGTTTTCGTTTTACGAAGTTAACGAAAGTGTACAGATGATACAAGCATCTAATAAAACTCCAAAGCAATTCATATCAAGTTTGTTAAGTTCCGCTGCCGTTAAATTAGCAATTGTAAATACCCCCGTATTAATTATAAACACTGCATTTAATTTCGATTTATTTTTATTTAACTTTTATTTTTTAATTTATAATTTATTGATGTTGGCAACGGTTATTGTTTTAAAGTATGC
>SXGR01150265.1_pt1 | contig 10366 bp, 13 predicted proteins | sample 3174711 | NCBI WGS metagenome assembly SXGR01 (sample SAMN11356860, study PRJNA531348) | freshwater metagenome | isolation source: freshwater sample F1-60 | place: China: Fuxian Lake, Yuxi | collected 2017-12-25 | reverse complement strand
TGAGCTCTGATCAGGTGTCTGCCCAAGTTGAAGAGATTTGAAACAGCAGCATGAGCAGTCACAAATCTCTGTGCCTGCCTAACTGATTTGAACTTCCGCATACCCCGCTCCCTCACCCTGGTCGCCTCATGTGATTGTTCAACACGATTATTCTCGTACCAATCGTTACTGCGAATCGTATCGGGCATCACTTCCCGGTGGGCCACGGGATAGCTCCGCAGCTTATCTGTCACGATCTTCCTGGGTTCGCCCCCGTGACTTCGCAGCAAAAGCCTGAAGAAACGCTTGGCAGCAGCACCGTCTCTCTTGGCCTGCAGGTAGATATCAACCGCTTCCCCATCCTGGTCCACCGCCCGCCAGAGGTCATGCTGCTTGCCGTTGATCTTGACGAAGACTTCATCGATATAGAACGTATCGCGATAACCACGGTGCTTTCGCTTCAATCTTCTGACATGCAGCGCGCCGAACTTGATGCACCACAGTCGGATGACTTCGCGGCTGACAGTAACACCTCGCTCGGCGAGAAGATCTTCAATATCGCGATGGCTGAGGTTGAAGCGATCGTAGAGCCAGACTGCGTAAGAAATGATAGCTGGCGGGAAGCGATGCAGTTTGCAGGTGTTCATCGCCTGATACTAACAAGTTCGCTGTTTTAACCTGGCAGAACCGGTGTCGGTCACTCGCAGCAAAGACTGGTTCCGGTAACGCCGTGCGTGGCCGCATGACAGCCTGATGTCGTCGAAGTAGGCCCGCGCCATCGCGGCATACCTGAAGTCCCTTCCACCTGTGGAACGAGATATTTCCGAAAACGTTATAAAAAGTACCGTCAGTATTGAGGCGTAGCTTAGGGCTGGAGTGTTTCTCTTTGATCCGAAGCAGACCAGCCCAACACCCTGAGCGCATTGACCAGCGGTTCAAGCCGGATGCTGATCACAGAAACCATGAAGGTTAAGGGCGTCATCGGCGACGGTGTGAACGATGTGCCTGCCGGTCTCCAGGTACGCTTCCTGACGCAGCAACCATGGCCGCGTTCTTCTTCGTGCTTCGAAACCGCGGGCTGGCAGTACGGCATCCGGCTCGGCTGTTCAAACCGCTCGGGTGGGTGTCTACTTGACCGATAGAACTCTGGTACCCGAGGTAGGTGTGGCTGAAACGGAAAGTGTCCCGACGCGGTCGTGGATCGGTCGAGTTGTGGTCTGGACAATCACGATCGGCTGCTTCTACCTCCTCTCCACGCGCATCGACGGGGCGGCGGCGCGACAGGGCCAGGAACTCGTGCCTTACCTCACCGCTGTGTTTGCGAAGGTGAACTGGCTGGCGCTGGTCGGTCTGTTGATACCGTATTCGCTCGTTTTCTTCCTCCTTGATTCGGTAGCCGTCTGGCGTACCGTCAACTGGTTCAATGCCCGCGTGCGCTATCGCGACATCCTGCCGGTGCGTGCGAGCACCTACATCCTGTCGATCATGAACGAACAGGTCGGCAAAGGGGCGATGGCGTTGTATCTGCAGCGTCGCGAGGGTGTGCCGGGCTGGAAGCTCGCATCGAGCATGCTGTTTCTCATGTTCTGCGAGTTCTATTACCTGCTCGGTTGGGCGACGCTCGGCTGGTGGATGAACAGCCAGACGTTACCCCCGGTCTTCGACATCATTCCGCTTATTGCAATCGGTGCGGTTGTCTTCTTCGTGATCTTCTTCGGTTACTTCCGCGGCGCCTACCTGTCCGGCACAAAGCTCCGCGACCGGCAGATTTTTCATGCATTCAGGGAGGCGCGGTTGCCGCAGTACCTGACGATCCTCGCCATCAAGTCGCCCGCGCTGCTAGCCGCGGTCGTGGTCTACGACATCGCGCTTCGGCTCTTTGGAGTCGAGCTTTCGCTTACGCAGATGCTGGGTTATCTGCCAGTGATCTTCTTTGGTGCGGGTGTGCCGGGGCCGATGCGCGCAGTCGCCATTACGCTCTGGGTCGTGCTGCTGCCGGACCACGCAGGCGAAATGGCAGCGTTCGCGCTTGTCATGCACAACTTCTTCATTTTCTTCAACGCCGCGATCGGGCTTCTGTTCCTCCGCCGCACGCAGCGCGAGATCTTTGGCGCGACGACTACGTGAGGTGTACTGCCTGTTACGCCGCCTTCAGGTTCCGGATGATCCTCGAGGCTAGTGACCCGCAACGGCCTTTTTGAGTCGATGAGCGAGACGTTGGGACTTCCCCGCTAACACGGCATCTTCGCTCGCTGACCGCACCGCACTCCTGGGCTCAGAGACTGAAACGGGTTTTCAACATCGACATCTCTCTCTGCCCGCTCTTCTCCGATCCCCTCCCAACTTTCGACTACGCCAGGACTTCCTCATCATCGAGAAAACACCCGTTATCCTTCCTCATATAGACGCCCCAATTGCCAATCTGAAAACATCGTCTGATCCGGAGTGGGTTCTGACCTTGGACTAACAGCCTCTTATCCGCGTACTGGTTAACGCACCAAGATCTGTCCGTTCAGGGTTACCACTACCTATCCACAGGGACTGCGTGCTGATCAACAACCCGTTCCGCTAAGGAAGATTCCGTGGACTTCCCAATCTCCGTCTTACCCTCCAGATCATTCAACGTCTTCAGATCAACAAAACTGCAAACACTCCAACGACCGACAACTATGTGGCTGCCGCCTGGTTCAACGACTCCCACACAAACCCGACCATCTCACGCGCACACGCAACCTTCACTTTGTTCGGGTGCTTGCCCGCCAGCAGCAGGCGGTTGCCTTTCCTGTTCAACCGTTGCAAGCAGCGATCGGCTATCGCGATGTAACATGACCGACTCTTCGCTCGCCGGGACTTCACGTCCTTGTGCCCAGCACAGCACTGCGATAGCCACGCTGGTTGGCCTCGATCAACGCCGTGCGAAGGTACCGATTGCCCTGCCGTGTGATCCCCAGTCGGTTCGACTTGCCTCCAGAGGCGTACTCGCGAACATCCATTCCAGCCCAGGACACCAACTGGCTGGGATGGGCGAACCGCTTCACATCACCAATCTCGGTGATCATCGTCAGCGCAAACAGGTTCTTGATGCCCCAAAAGCGGATCAGTAACAAGTCAGTGCTTTGACCCGCTCCTCATACCTTGGCGCCGCTGCCAGCGCTTCGACTTCTTCTCCATAGCACGAAAGAATCTCATCCAGGTTCTTCAGCTGTCGGAACAGCAACGACAGGTTCACCTTCAGACTGCCCGTGCAATCCATGATCGTCCTTTCCAACCAACCATAGTGATGCGTCCACCAGTGCGTCTTGCTCGCGCACTCGGCCTTGTAGTGCAATCGGTTGCGCCGCAGCAGTGACTGAATGTGCCGCCGCAAATCTCCCACTTTTCGGATAAGAAGGTGCTGAATCAACCGTTGCCGTGAGCGCAACAGATCCCGATCCTGTTCAACCTCCGCGCATCCGGTGCCGCAACGACCGTCAACAGACCGTTCGCATAAAACTCTGCCAGCTCCGCCGCATCAATCCGATCTGTCTTCACGGACTTGCCTGCCCGCCGCGGAATGCGCGAGGGCGATACCACTTCGCATGCGTAACCATGGTCCTGCAAATCGCGCTGCAGTGAAAAACCAACATACGACGCTTCGTAGCAGACCCTCAGCGCAGAACCACCAAAGTGCTTCCGTACGTTCTCCAGTTGCCCGATCAATCCTTTCAGCGTCGGACGACACTGAAACCTCAGTACCTCCCCCGTCTGTCGGTCCAACGCCGAACCGTGGTACTGAACGTCATCGACATCGATCCCAACACTCACTTCTTTCTGATTCATAGACGTCTCCTGTTTGCTGATGTGACAGAAAATCTACTTGAGATATCCACCAACATCGGCTTTCCTCTAGTCAAGGAGGGGGCGTCTATATCTTCTATCCTCTTGTTGAGCCAGAGAACACCTGTAATACGCGTGTTGTCACGCAACCTTGATTGGGCATGTCAAAACAGAGCGATCAGGTCGCCATACCGTTGCTGAATGTACGGAACGCCGAGAAAAGAGTGCTCCTCTGTATCTTGGTTGTTGAAGTGCAGCCGAATTCGTTCAGAAGCCGCGAGCGCGCATGCAAAACAGCCAAAGGTAGCCGCGACCTGAGGGGCTTGAATCCCGCTGACGCCCTGGATCATCTCCGCGCAGCGTCCGTCCACAATCGTAATGCCGTCGGACAGACCCCGAGCAGCAGCGCCGCCACACTCAAGAGCCCGGCCCTCACCCAGACCGATTCAACACCCAGACCCTTCACCGCCAATCAGGACGACTTCTCACTGAACTGTGCCGCTACATCGCGTCTTGACGAAGTCATGCGTTGGGAATAGTCCCAATCTGATTGCCAGACAGGTGTGATTTCAATTGCCACTTCTGTATCGCGACGCGACAACAACCAACGTGCGAGCTGGCTGTCTCGATTGATCTGATAGCGATCGATCAAATGCTCAAGCACCTGTCCACCGACCTCTGGCAGGCATCGGACGGTACCGCGACCCCTTATACCGCGGTATGGCATCTCATTGGTGGAAAGCTCGAAAGCACATCGCGGATCATCCTGCAGCGCACGGACTACCGTCGAGTCGCCTTGACTGGCGCACCAAATACATCCTTTCTGGAACACGAACCACAAAGGAACGATCAGTGATCCGTGAGGGGTTTGCACGGCAATGCGCAGTGGCTGGATGCTGGAAAACAGTTCGGTGGCGTGGGTCATCATCATATTTCTCACATATTAGATTTCGCTATCCTACGGCGTCTTCATCAATAAAACGCATACTATGCCCTTGTGGATTGCCACCGGCTGCATATAGTCGAACCGATGCGCGACGACGTGTTCGACGTCGCGATACGGCTGCTCCATCAATTCCGCACAACGCTCCAACCCAACCAAACAGCACTGGTTGCGGTCGACACGGGTTTTGCAATGCGCGGCTTGCGCTTCCATTACATCCCAATGCGACGCAAGAGCATCAGACCCCGCCGTTTTATTAGCGCCGAGTGACAACTAGCCAACGCCGTATTCGCCCGCCGGTTTTGGTCCTGTCAATGAGGCAACGGCAGTAACCGACGAAGAGCAAGTCCGCAGACTGGTTAAGAAGTGGCATGCCGCAACCCATTCGGAAGACTTTGATACCGTGCCCGGCCTGCTGCTGTGACGGTGCTGTGTCGGACCCGGCATACCAGGTGCCACGCTGAAGATTTACTCCACCGATACGCGCGCGCCTGCGACAGATGCTCATGCGTTTCCACCAGCCGCGCTATTCGATGAGAAGTAGCCGTTGTTGCACTTCAAATGTGAACCTAAGCCCGAGAGCTGGTTCAGTACCTAGCTTAACAAGTGGCTTTTCCGCAAATTGTCTGTGACGTTCCAGCCTATTGCGTGTCGGACGTTCGATCCATGCTACGTTGCAAGCACAAGCACGTCGTGCTCTGACCTGACGTGGTGGTCCGGGTTATTGAACGGTGCACCACCCTGAAAACACTAGGAGACCGAACGATTGCGTAATCAGAACGAGAAAGCGCCGCCACATGAGCCGGTGACTCTACCGGAACGCCCAGCTGCTCCTCTTCGGGTTGCGGTGAGCGATTGCCTGACGGGGGCGGAGGTCCGTTTCGATGGGGGCCACAAGGCCTCTTCGCTGTGTCATGAGCAACTCGCAGGTCTGTTCGAATTGCGGGGCATTTGTCCTGAGCTTGCGATCGGTATGGGTGTACCGCGGGATCCGATTCGACTGGTGGGGGAACTCGACGCGCCACGTGCGCGCGGTGTCAAGGATTCAGCCGTTGATGTCACTGCGCCACTACAGGCCTACGCGCGCGACGTACTGCCTTCGTTAAGTGACGTCTGTGGTTACATCTTCATTAAAAGCTCGCCGACCTGCGGTCTCTATCGGGTGAAAGTGTATGGTGCGCCGGGAACCCCACCCAATCCGCGGGGTCGCGGCATCTTCGCCAGCGAGATCGTCAAGGCGCGCCCTGAACTGCCTGTGGAAGAGAGTGGCCGCCTGGAAGATCCGATTCTGCGCGAGAACTTTGTCACCCGTGTTTTTGCGTTTGGTCATTGGCAGCGACTGGTCGCAACCGGCCTGACGCCGGCGCGATTGATCGCCTTCCACAGCGCCTACAAATTTCTCCTGATGGCGCACAGCGTTACCGCTTACAAGGAAGCAGGGCGGATGTTGTCCGATGTATCAGGCGATCTGGCGAAGGTCGCCCACGCCTACCTGCAGATACTGATGCGCGGTCTCGCGAAACCAGCAACCCGCGGAGGACACGCCAACGTGCTGCAACACCTGCAGGGATACGTCAAAGACGATATGGATTCGACCACACGCCAGGAGCTGGCCGAGCTGATTCTCAGCTTCCGGCGGGGTGAGGTTCCGTTGTTGGCGCCGTTGTCCTTGTTGCGGCATCACTTGCGACGTGGGGCAGATACTTACGCGCTTGAACAGATCTATCTCGAGCCACATCCGCCGTCGGCAGGGCTTCGGCGCGCACTGTGACGCCAGCATTGTCTACCAAGCGCCGCACGTTGGTGTAGTTCCGCAACAACTTGCGCGTCACCGACAACCCAGCACTTGCATCAGCATGTGAGCGTGGCCTGGTAGTTGCTGTGTGCCTGAGTACACCGGCACAATGGACCAGCCATGGCGTGGGTGAGTACCGACGCGCCTTTCTGTTGCGAACCTTGAATCATCTGTCGGATCGACTGGCAAGACTCGGCGTACCGCTGTTGGTGCGCGAAGTACTTCAGTCCGTTGATCATCCGGCTACCATCGTCAACCTGGCGGGGTCTCTCGGTGCATCAGCGATTACCTGCAACGCGATATATCCGTTAGCCGAACAGCGCGACGATGCCGCTGCTACTCGTCCCTTCGAGTCTCAGTGGTATCGAAGCTGTTTGCCTCGCAGAGCTATGGCCGGGCAGAGGATGCCGAAGCGCTGCTTCAGCGCTTCGAAACACAGCCACGACGAATCGGGCGCTGGAGCACGAGGACAAACGGAGGATCATCTGCGCTGGCTGGAGTTCCATTCAGACAGGTCTTCTCATTGCCATTACATTTTCCTGAACTCGTTCGCCGTTAGAAAGACGCCGATCACTGTCATGACAAAGCAGAATACGCCGACAAAAAAAATCAGGTCATCGGTCATTTCCGCGCTCCCAGCAGGCTGGCCACCTTGAAGTAGATGCCAAAACAAAGGATTGAAGGCACCCAGATTGCGGTGAACAGCCCCTCTTCCTTCTGACCGATGAACCAGAGGAAACCGGAGATCGCGAACGCGACCATCACGGCGATCAAGATACAAATATCGGACATTTTGACCATTCCTAACTCCCTCGACACACTGTTTTCAATTGGAATATTGGTATAACGGGACGGCCGGAGGTCGCCACTGCTTCCGTCGATGGCAACTGTCTCGACTAGTCGTTCCAGTACCCCCATGCCGCTACAAGCAAGCATCCGATGGTGAACCCAGCATGCGCACGCACGTCGCTTTCACCGAGTAACGATGGCACTAAGGGGGCTATCTGGAGGATCCCAGCAAACAACCAGATCATTGAAAGACAACCCAACAAGAATGAGGATCGGGCGATCAGCTTTCTTGAAGGCCGCCAGAGCTTCCTCAATAGGTCCTTCATACGAGTCACCAGGGAACCTCATTACCGTGGTGATCAAAAAAACCACCGGTATCTTCAAAGCCAAGACGGTCTATGACCGCGAGGATGCAATGCGCGGCCAGTGCGGGCGGCTGGACCTTCAAGCCTGTCTTTGCAAAAGGCGCCGACAGACCAGTATCCACGGTACCTGGGTGCAAAGCGACACAAATCGAGTGGCGTTGTCGACGACGGAGTTCGATCGCGGCTGTGTGCACGATTTGATTGACCGCTGCTTTGGCAGCCCTGTAACTGAACCAGCCGCCAAGCTGGTTGTCCGCAACGCTGCCCACGCGCGCCGACAGTACTGCCAATACCGCTTTGCCTTCACGAGGCAACAGTGGAAGGAAGTGCTTCATCACCATCGCCGGACCGATTGTGTTGACGGCGTAGAGTTCAGCCATCACAACCGGGTCGAGTTCGCGTGTGCTCTTCTCCGGCGAAATGCCGACCTGATGCAGAAGCCCGGTCGCAACGATGACCAGCCTTGGCTTTCCCACTCGATTCAGCGACTGAGCACAGGCCGCAATGCTTGATTCATTCTTCAGGTCCAGGGCAGGCGCCGTAGATCGAGAGAAGCCGATGGTTTCCGTGAAGGTACGATCGCCCGCAAGAGCCTGCACCAAGGCGCTGCCGATACCGCCGGAGGCGCCAACGACCACGGCCACATCACCGGGCGGAAATGAATCGAACATTGCCAAAAACCCTCAGGCTCGCTTCACCCAGGCGGCACACCACCCACCAGCATTGACCAGCTTGCCTGGCACAACCCCGCATGGCGCCCATTGCTCACCCCCGGCCGCCTGAAAAAGTTTGCAACCTTTGCAGTCGTGACCGTCCACGTAAGTTGGGAACCGCTGCACGTCAACGAGGGCGGCGACGTTCTTGTAACCTAGCGCGACAGCGATTGGATCGGTTTCTTCGAGCCGTGCCGGTTCCGCCGCGCCGAGGGGGGTGGCAGCCATCAGCACTGCCGCTGAGGAAACCGTGTTGAGAACGAAACGTCGTCGGGTTGCCATGTAATCTCCATGCTATTCGCTCGTTGCTTGAATCAGGCTTGCGATCATCGTTGAACTGCTAATGAAACGGTAAATTACGGTGAAAATCACCTTTTGTCCAATAAATAACTCTGTTTACCAGTACATTAACGGTTCAATAACGGTTCATATGAGGTAGGATGAATGCCTACCTCCAGCAAGTGAGTCCAATGGATCAGATCGATGCTTCTCTCCGGTCAAGTACTGCAACCTATCGAAGCGGCGTTGCCGCCCGGCTGGCCGGAGTACCTGTCGAGACATTGCGGGTATGGGAGCGTCGATACGGGGTCATCAGCCCGCGTAAAAGTGCGAGCGGGCAAAGACTGTATTCGGCAGACGAAGTGCGTCGCCTGACACTGATCAAGCAGCTTCTTGATCTCGGACACCCCATCGGAACAGTTGCGACGGTGCCAACTGAAGACCTGATCCACATGTTCTCAGCTCCGGGAACGGGCCGAGCCAGCGATGGCATCCCGGGCCTGCCGCCATCCCTGGCATTGCACGTGTTGCTGGTTGGACCGACGGTAAGCTCTGATCGTTTTCGCGAGAGCCTGCTTCGAAACGCGTCGGACCCTGCGCTGCACATCGTCGGTCACGCAATGACTGCAGAGAGTTTTGTGTTATCCGCGAAGAGTGTCGCAGCCAATCTGGTCATTATCGAAATGCCGACTCTGAGCGATGGTTCGATTGCAGCAATCAACCGGATCGTGGGTTCATCTGGCGCAGACAAGGCCATCGTTTTGTACCGCTTTGCGCCCAGTAACGTGATTCGCCATCTGCGTCAGGCAGGTCACGAAGTGGCTCACGCACTTTCAGATACCGACGAATTGGCGGCGCTCTGTCAAGCGCTAGTACGCCTGCCACACTCCGGAATCGGGAAGGCGACCGGGGTGATCAATGCGCGACCTCTGCCGCCGCGCAGATTTGATGAACAGGCGCTGGCGGCCTTTGCCGCGGCACCGAGCGCAGTCTATTGCGAATGTCCGCGTCACTTGATCGAGCTTGTGCTCAGTCTGAGCGCGTTCGAGCGATATAGCGCCGAGTGTGTGAGTCGCGGCGGTCCCGAAGATGTCGAACTTCACCAGGGTCTGCTGCGCACCGCAGCCCAGGCACGTGCCTTGATCGAAGAGGCTATCTGTCAGGTGGCCGCCACCGAAGGCATATCCCTGCAATCGGCTGTCTGAAGATGCGATGACCGACCACCTTGAGAACGCCCAGGATTGCATCCAGGTGAAGGTGAATCGCCGCAACAGGCACATCAAGGATTGATGGGGCCGCTGTAGGCTTACAGGCGTTATCGCGCGTTGGTTGAGGCCTGACGGCTATGGGTTCGCGCATGTCTTCGGCCAGCGCGAAACGGCCTGTCGGTATAAAACAGAGGGCGATGACAACTAGACGAGGCAGTACGTGCTCTCTGTGTAGCTTCACCGGAATCTGGACAAAAGTGGTTTAAGAAGATGAGAGACTTTGAACGGCTGCAGAGGGCCTGCAGACGGAGCAAAGTGAATGAGCAAACGAGACCGGCGGCAGTTTACTGCGGAACAGAAACTGGAGATCTTGCGTGAGGCAGAGCAGCCGAACGTATCGGTGACGGAGGTGTGCCGACGCCATGGTCTGGTGGCCTCGGTGTTCTACCGATGGCGTGCTGTAGCGCAAACTGGATCGG
>SXGR01583322.1_pt1 | contig 10367 bp, 20 predicted proteins | sample 3174711 | NCBI WGS metagenome assembly SXGR01 (sample SAMN11356860, study PRJNA531348) | freshwater metagenome | isolation source: freshwater sample F1-60 | place: China: Fuxian Lake, Yuxi | collected 2017-12-25 | reverse complement strand
GACCGTTTCACAATCTCGGCAATGGCGTTGGCGGTGGTGCTTTCGGTGCTGGTGTGGGTCATTGGCTAGCCACCCCACCCCGCGCAACGCTAGTTACTCAGCTACGTTGCGCGGCTATGGGTTGACTCGATAGAGACAACTGAAAAAAAAGAAACAACACAGAAAGGAAGAAACAACATGAAACTGCCACCACTGCCTCCAAAATGGAAATTCAAGTCACCATTCCTCACAGATGAAGAAGATTATGATCGTTACGTACTCAGCAAGGAGGGAAACATTGACAGGTTGCGCGTCTCTCAAATTTTAGAGAATCACGGGTACAGCGAGTACTCATCACTCTGGAAACATGGCGACAGGCAACAAAAAACAATCTCAGAAGTAGTTTCCGCTTTGAATGACATCATTGAAGCAATGCGGGATTGTCCCGACTTTGGCGCATTTGTAACGTTAGCTGATGGTCGCAGCATTCAGCCGCTGGCACGCGCCCGCGCAGCGATCGCAGCAACCCAACAATAAACACTTGCACCCACCGCAACACTCGCCACATTCACCCCGCCAGCGACGGCATAAGAAACAATTGAAACTATGAAAACAGACACGGTAGCACCACAAGACGAGGCAGATCACGCGCTAGGGCTTGAAATCATTCGCGTTCTAGGGCTAAAGCGCAAGCGCAGCAACGGCAGAATCGAAACAACACACGGCGACAAGAACCCGTGTGGACTGGCGCGGACGTTGCGCCATCTTTCAGCTTCACCGCTTGAGAAAGAGGCTGGGAATTTGAGGGATTTCCTCGTTTGGGCCGTTGAGGAACTTGAGAGCACAAGAGGATCAATGTCAAGGAAGCCATTCACCACACGCGCACGCGCAGCAATCGAGGTAACAAAGCAATAACCCCAATCAACCCACGCACCCCATGAACACAACATTTTCAACCATCTTCCTCCGCCGCAATCCTCGCGGCAACACAATCGAACTAGGCCGCATTCGTTGCGATCTAGCGCCAGACTCATCTCCTGCCGCAATAGAAGCGGTGGCAGCAAAGCAAGCGCGCCGTGAAGGCGTCAATGTAGCTCTAGCAACGGAGCGCGTGACGTTCCGGTTGCTGCAAAGAGACCCACGGACGGGGGCTGAGACTTGGGGGCCGATGTCGCGTAGTGGCGATAATGCGGGCGAGGGATTCGATGGGGCGGAGTAACTGAAACAATCAACACAAAGAAACGATATGAAAAAATACACATACAGAATGCTTCTAGATGGTGAAGAATTTTGGCGCGGCGCGGCCCATGATACTGAAGATGCTGAAGATAATTGCTTTGATTCTTGGGAAGATTGCCCTGGAAGCTTGGAGCGATACACCCTTCAAAAATGGGGGACTGTGAATCTCACAAGATCAATTAAAGACAGGGCATGGGTTACGGTTTACAAGGATAAATGCCTAGCTCCATTTTGAATCAACATGAAAGACAAAAACGAGAATAATAATTGGATTTGCGATTGCAAGAGCAGCGAAATAAGGTGGGTTGATGAACATCACCCGCACATCTCGATATTGAGAATAGGCTGGTTCTGTATGGGCTGCTTGACAGAATTTATCAGGCTTGAAAGCGAGCCAAAGTCAATCAAGCCACTCAATAGGAGCGACCAAATTTTGATTGACTGAACAAGTCGAAACAGCGCCGCGAGGCGTTGTCTAGCGGCAAACGGCAACCGCTACTGATGAGACTGCCGAAACAAACAACACAAGACACATAAGATACTATGAAAACCAAATCCGCAAAGATTGACCAAAAAAACGCCCACCACTTGACCCGTGACGGCGCTACCGTTTCCGCATTTGAGGACATCAAGAGCGAGTTCCGGCGCGTTTACTGCCACACTTTCGGCACGGTCACGCAAGCGAAAGCGTGGATGAATCGCCCTGGACTCGTTCCTGCCTAAACCGCAACCAACCGCAACAAACGCCCCGCTAGTTTCGGCTGGCGGGGCTTTCTTTTCGCCTCATAGTCGAATCAGAATCGACACAGTAACAAAAAAACCTCACATTTCACTTGCGCCGCTCAAAACCATGCACCACAATCCAGCTATGTCCGACAAGAAACAGTTGAAGCAAGCGACGTCAACAAGCGAGATGACCCAGTTCTTTCGTAGCAAGGGTTGTCGTGAATTGCCATACATCATCCGCCCCCATGCTTCGCTCCTCGCCAAGCATCAACCGCCACACCAATTTCCCGCGCCAGCTAAAGCGCATCAGGCACAGTAGCGTTTCGTGGTTGTTTCCGCTACTGTGCCGCCTATTTCAACACATCAAATGAAACCATTGCTACAAAACCGAGTCAGGGCAAGCAAGCCATGCAATGGCATCAAAGACGCTGAGGCTGTGCAACTGCGCGGCGACTGGTGGCTTGTGATGCCGGAGTCAGCCAGAGACGTACTGTATCTCCAACTTCTAGGCTCGCATCAGCGTTACGCGAATCACGATGGCGAAGGTATTCTCGTTTCTGAGAATGCAATGCCGAAAAACTCTCAAAACTGAGAAACAAAACAAAACACATGCAAATAATCGTAACAATCGACGGAACTCAGCCTAAAGAGGCAGCAAAAGCCGGAGCATTCTGGCTGGAATATCAGAAGCATTGCGGCAAGTGTGGCAAGTGCGACAGTGAAAACACGCTGTTTACGCACCGCAAGCAGCAAGGATTTGACTTCTACGAGGCCGCTTGCGCCGACTGCGGAGCACGCTACAGCTTCGGTCAGAAGCGTGAGGATGGTTCGTTGTTTCCGAAACGAGACAAGGGCTGGGAGAAGTTTCAGAAGCAAGAGATCAGCGGCGGCTATGTCGGCAGTAGTAACACTGGCGGCGATAGTTCCGATCCACCGTTCTAATGTAACTTTGAGCGCGTGGCAAAACCACCCGTAAAGGCCAAGTGCAGCCATCTAAGCGGCTTGGGCGCTCATCACAATCAATCTATGAAACAAATGAAACTACCACCTCCAGGTTCAGACGCAGCAATCGCAATGTCGTGTTCTTGTCCCGTTTTAGACAACGCTCACGGTCACGGCTACATGGGAATGCAAGGTGTCTACGTTTACAATGCTGGATGCCCGCTACACATCATTGGAACGCAAGCAGACATCACCGCAGACCCGAATGACGACAACGATCTGAACGAGCCTCTAGGCGCAGCGGCGTGCAATCTGGATGGCGAATGTGAATCTTGCCAGTAACGCAATGAAACGCATCACCATCCAGCAGCGAAACGATAGACACTACTGCCTTATCGACGGCATACCCGCTGGGCCTATGTACGACTGTTTCGATAGAGGTCAGATGAAACACCCGTGGCCGTATCGGGATGGCAACAATGGACACAATAAACACACGGAAGCGGTTGCGTTTGCTGAGAAGCTATGCGACTTCTTCAACGAGGTAGCCAAGGACAAAGATAAGCTTGTCCCGAAAGCTGCTGGGAAACAAGCCTCGCCGCTTTATTGGGGTGAGGCTACATTTGAAACAGGAGAAACAATATGAGTGACAACTGGAAAAACAAATACATCTCAAACATTGAGCCGAATCAGGCTATCTGGCGCATTGTCACAGCAGACAGAGACATCAGCGGCATCATCAACAAGCTAGAGCCGCTTGATCTCAATGGCTGGATGGAATGCATTGAGCGTGCCGTTGCTGATGGCGTGGATGTTGGCTCCTATGATTTGCAAGTGCAGATTGGGCCGTTGCTGGAGAAGAAGTGGACGGTGCATGTGAAAAGGAATGCTCAGATTGTGCCGTTTTGATGCTCGCTAGCTGCAAACTCTGCGGAATGACAGCCGATGCACGCAACCTAGACGCACACCACCCGCATCGTCGCAGCAAAGAAACAATCGACATCACAATCCCGCTGTGCCGCAAGTGCCACACTTTTGTTGAGAATAATGTTGCATTTGCGCGGGAGCATAACTTTTTAAGTTACCATGAACGATATGAAACAGAGAGACAATACCACGAAAAGACCGACACCTGAGACTGATGCCTTTTGCAGTAAGATGTCAAATATGACTAAGCTGCCTGATTTTGCTCGCAAGTTAGAGCAAGAACGAGACGAAGCCCGTGAGATTGCGTTAAATCTCCAAAACATCATGGGAATGAAAGTATGAAACGTTGGACTAAACGCTACGCCGAATGCACCATCAGCCGCGATGACATCGAAATCACCGTCTGCGGATGGGTCTATGCTGGCGAGCCAGAGCAACGCTACGAGCGTTACGGACAGCCACCACATCCAGGCAGCGATCCCGAAGTGGACATTATTGAATCTTTCGACCCCTTAAACGGCAATGAGATAAATCTCACGCCGCAAGAGGAGTCAGACGCAGAAGAACAACTAATTGAAATAGCTTATGACAACGACGACGAATGAAATTTACGCAGTGCGGGTATCCCACCCGAAACAAAGCGGAGACGGCAGCACCAGCACAACCACCATCGCTAAAGCCTACTGCGGCTCACGCTGCAGTGGTCGCTTCAGCGGCATACACGCACAGAAACAAGCAGAAGCATTGATCGTGATGGCTCAGGCTGGCGCGACTGAGGCTTCATTGTCTCTGTGCGCTGCTGACATTGGCCGTGCTGCGCTACATGAGCTTAGCGTCAAGTATCACCCCGAGTTCGATGAAATCAGCAGTTGCATCTAGTTCCTGATGGTGCAGCGTAAGAGACTTATGGATATTTTAGCTATCGAAGCAGAAGCGGACGAGTTGCGGCTTGAGTTGCGTGAACTTGCATTGAAGCAATCTGAGATTGCTGTGCTGTGGAGTGAATCGCGGGTTCCAACAGATCAAGCGACACGCAATCAACTCAAGTACGACATGGATGAAGTGAAGCTGGACTTGACGAAAGCAGAGAATCGTTTGCGTGAGGCCAAGCGGCAGGGCAGGATGGATATGCTTGATTCACTGTGCTTCATCTGTGAGCGAGAGGGGCATGGGGAGTATATTGCTGAAGCGAAGAATCTGTCGGAGGTGGAGTGATCCACTGTAACAATATGAAACATTTGAAACAACATGACACTCACAGAAAAAACAGCAGCAATCGCTGCAACGCTAGGACTTAGCTACTCGGTTACGGATGATGCAGCGTATTTGCTGCGCGATGGGACTGTTGTTGGGGTTGTTGATGACCATCCAGCAGCAAAAGATGCAGATGTGTGCTGCTACGAGGTGAAGCGTGGAATGATTTGGTGCTATGACCTTGCTGGCAGCAGGCACAAGGCTGTCAGCTTGGGTTATATCGAAGCTCCAACCCCAACCCGTCAACGGGTAGATGCAGCAGACATCAAGAGTCGCTACACGGTGCTCGATGTGTGGCGGATGCTGATGCCGCAGAGTGCGCCGATAAAGGATGGGGTGTACCATAGCCCCTTCCGAGATGATCGTAACCCAAGCTTCAGCATTTCGCAGCAAGGGCGCAAATGGAAAGATTTCTCTAGCGACGAGGGTGGCGACATTTACGATTTCTACCAGAAGGCGACAGGCTGCACATGGATTGAGGCTGTGAATGCACTAGCTGCTGGAGCTACGAATCAGCCAGTGCTTGCGCCGGAGCCTCCGAAAGAAAAGATACTGGCGGTGACTGATACGCAGCGGGAGTTTGAGCGGCAGAGTGTCGATGGATTTAAGGCTGCGCTGGCTGATACCAATTCGGTGTTGTCTAGGCTACTCAAGGCCAAGGGTATCAGCGAAGGTGTAACGAAGTCGCTGTGGAAAGAAGGATCTCTTGGGGCGATTGATGGTAAGCCTGTGTATCTTAATCATTTTGGTGTCAAAATTAGGAACGAAGTAGAGACATCGCGTAGCTCTAGGTGGATGTGTGGAGGTTCATCTGGTTACGTGTGGCGGCACAGGATGCTACTATCGCCACATATCAAGCACGTAACGATTACAGAATCCGAGACTGATGCCATGAGGCTGATGACTCTAGTACCGCAGGGGCTGCATCGGCTGATAGTGGCCGCCCCCTCCGCTGGTTGGAAACCGACATGCGACATGCTTTTCCTCGTGGGCGGTCACAGGAAGGTGCTAATCTTCGGTGATAATGATTCGGCTGGGATTGCTATGGCTGAGCGGCTGGAACAAGGTTTCCGTGATGTCAGCAACTGCGATGTGAAGCGTGTGATCTACCGCGATGAAGATGGCAAGGATGCGTGCGATCTTTCGGCTGAGCGTATCGCTGAGATTTTCGCTGAATTTGCTTGATTCAACGACAACACAAACTACAATCGAATTGCTATGAACAAAGAAAAACTACTGGAACTATCGGATACGTTGCGCGGGATTGCTGAAGGCACACATGTTGCATCGTTTGAGCAATGGCTTGAGGACGGTTGGATCAAATGCAAATTCAGCTACAAGCATGAGCCACAACCGCCACCACCAGACCCATACGCGGAACTCAAAGCGGCTCATGCGGCCGGCAAAACGATTCAGTATCGCGCCTGCCAAGATGAGCCTTGGGAAAATATTGATCCGACGTGGGGCGATGATCCGCATTGCTACCGCATCAAACCAGAGCCGCGCAAAGTTCCGCTTGGGTCTGATGATGTTAATGTTGGCGACCAGCTTCGCTTCAGTGAGACTGGGGATATTTTAGCTGATGGCGAGCACGAAGGTTCGATTATTTTGTCTGTAGCGACGTTTGGCGTCTTGGTCGCATCTTGTGAAATGGGAGAGTCTATTGGCTTTGTTAAGATGTTTACGTGGGAGCAGTTGATGCCACACAGAATCAAACGCTCAACTGACGCTGAGTTTCAGCCATGCTACAAGGTCATCGAAGAGTAACCCATGAAACAACAACTCATCGAAACACTAGAAACCACCATCGCAGCATGGCGCAAAGAATCATCAGCATACATGAAACTTGCTGGCATCACCGAAAACAGCAGACCCAAAGACGCATCGCCAGAGCAGCTTGGCATGGCGTATAGTGCTGCTACGTATCGGTTGTGTGCTAAGGAACTCAATGACACCTTGAAGGAAATAAAGAATCTATGAAGCTCACGAATGTACTTTCACTACCCCCTAGCGTTGTCAGGGCTGTATCAAACGACTCATACAATTCAGGAGAGTCGGATCATACCGTAACCAGCTTACTGAAGCCTCCGTTTATGCGGAAACTTCAAACGCTTCACGCTGACGACCTCACCGAGGATGTTTCAGATCGAATCTTTTCGCTTATCGGACAAGCCACACACACGATTCTTGATCGAGCAGCCGATGATACATGTATCGTTGAAAAAAGGTTCTTTATTGAGCGACTTGGACAGAAGATTAGCGGTCAGGCGGATTTTATTGATCTAGCTACCAGCGGCCTCTCTGACTACAAAATCACAAGCAGGCACGTAGTCAGCGGAGGTATCAAACCAGAGCACGAACAGCAACTTAATCTACTGAAACTTCTGGCCGAAGAGAATGGAATTCCTGAACTCAAGCGTCTCGAAATCATCGCCATCTTGCGTGACTGGTCGAAGATGAAGCTGATGCGTGAGCGTGACTACCCCAAGTCCCAAGTCGCAGTCATCCGCAGCCCAATCTGGCCCAAAGTAGCAGCCGAAGCATTCCTGCTTGAGCGCATCAAGGCGCATCAGCATCCGAATCCACCGCTATGCACCGCTGAGGAGCGATGGCAGAAGCCGGAGCGATACGCGGTCATGGCTAAAGGCAAGAAGCGAGCTACCAAAGTTTACGATGACGCTAAAAGCGCAGCAAATCATGTTGCTACCATCGGAAACGGTGCAAAAGTAGAAACCCGCCCAAGCGAACCGACACGCTGTATGCACTACTGCAACGTGGCTCAGTTTTGCAGCTTCGGAAAACAATGGATCAATCGCCAAACAGAAACAACTGACACAGAAGAACCATGAACTACACCAAACTCAAAGACATCGCTACACTCAACGACAAGGATATTGTCGAAGCCATCGCCGCCACAATCGCCTTTGTTGGCGACCCAGAAACGAAGCCAAGCAGCAACAGTGGCAAGCCAGTCACCAAGCAGTCACTGAAGCTCACCGCTTCTGATGGAACTGAAATCTGGGCTGACAACTATGCCGAAAGCTGCTTCATGGACCGCAGTAAGAAGAACAGCAAGGTCATCATCGCATCAACAGTCAAGGACGGCAAGATGCAGGGTATCAATGTCAACAAATGGAACGACAAGGTTGGCTTGCGTCTCTTTGGCGGCACAAACTTCACCTTCCCAGACGCGCAGCCAGGGGCGGCATCCAGCACCCCACAAGCAGCAAAGCCCCAGCAACAGCCTCAACAATCGCAGCCACAGCAGCAGTATGCCAAATATGCACCCGTCAACGGGCTGGAACACATCGCTGCTCTATGGGTCGAGTGTTATGAGCGCGTAAAGCCAGTATGCGGAGAGGCTCATGCCGTGCAAGCTGCTGCCACACTCTTCATCGAGGCCAACAAACGCAACATCGGACCAACACTGACACAGCCAGCAGCAGCCATCGCATCATTCGCCTCTCAGGCACGCAAGATTGCTGATGAGGTACTTGCGAAAGGTGGTTACGATATGGACAAGCTGCCGAGCGGTGATGATCTGGATGCGGTTGTGGACTTGCTGATTGACAAGGCTTCTGAGACTGTGAGCCGAGAGCGTATCGGGACTGCGTTTGATGCGTTTGTAAAGCAGCGTGGTGGCGACAGGGATGTTGCGGTGAAGATGCTTGTGGCTGATTGGGCGATGTTTTTGGGAGGGTTGAAGTGATGATGATCCCAACGAAAGAATACTGCCTAGACTTGCTGATTCACGCAATCAGGGATGCCTTGCATGACATGGACAAGCATCCAGATGATTCAGTGGAGGATATATGGAACGAGCACCTTGAGTCGTGGGGAACTGGGCTGCGGATGCACGGCGATTATCACATTGAATTTCAATGACCATTGCCGCCCTCGACCTAGCCACCACCACAGGCCATGCTTCAATCGCCAGCGGCGTAGTCACATCCGGCATCTTCCGCTGCCGCCACAAGCCAAAGGAGCAATGGGGCGTGTGTTTCTTGAGATTCCGAGACTGGCTGCGGGACTGGTTGGAGCAGGAGAAGCCGGAGCAGCTATGGTATGAGGAGGTGCGTAGATGGTCTAGTGGCGATGCTGCGAAGGCTTACTGCGGGCTAAGAGCGGTGATGCTGATGGAGTGTGAGTTGCGGGGGGTGCTAGTTGTGGGTGCTGCGGTTGGTACTATTAAGAAGCACGCGACAGGGAGCGGCAGGGCCAGCAAGGATGAGATGATTGAGGCTGCTTGGAAGCGGTGGGGAGTCAGAACGAAATCGGATGATGAAAGTGACGCGCTGGCTATTTTGAGCCTTGCATTGGAATACAACAAGTGCTAGATATTGACGATCAGATTGTCAGAAGAATAAAATGGGGTCAGACATGGGGGCTAGTGACTGGAATACCAAGGAGAGATCACAGCAAGAACAATTATATCAGTGAGGAGACCGCTACCTTGATATTCACTTTAATTCGCGAAAAAATGCGACCAAAGGCTATTGCTAGCAAATTAGGCGTTAGCATTCCAACGGTAACAGCCATAAAAAGATGTCAAACATGGAAGAATCTCCCGATACGCAGTCAAATTTAATCAATATGAAAATATTTTCAACGTGTGACCCGAACTTGGAACAGTGCCTACTCTCCCACTTCTTTAGCGACCCATCGCAACTAGACGAGCGAAAGCTGAAGTCAGAGCTATTTACGCTGCCACGCAACAAGAAGCTCTACGAGGCACTCAAGAAGCTACGGCAGCAAGGAGAGCCAATCAGCGCGGATGGCGTAAGGCTCATTGATGTTGAGCTTGAGGACGAGGCAAAAAAGCTATCGTTACGCAGGCTTGGAGATTTGACTACCAAGACCGTCATTAAGCGACTGGTTGAGATGTCGAAGCGCAGAGAGATGCAAGATGTGGCGGCACAGTTAAATGAATCCGCCGTGAGCGCAGATGACCCAGATGCAGCAGTGAGCGAACAGCTATCACGCCTTATGGCTACAGAGAGTGATGATGAAGAAACCTGTCGCAGCGTTGGTGATGCAAACAGGCTGATTAACACACTGGAATGGCGGTCGATGAACCCCGGCAAAATACGAGGCTTGAGTAGCGGATTTACTAAGCTGGATAAGATCACTGATGGCTTTCATTCCGGCTTCTCTCTAATCTGCGGACGCAGCAGCGACGGAAAATCAACCATAGCAATGAACTTTGCTGTGAACATAGCTGAGAATCTACTGGCTCTTGGCGACAGCAGACAGGTGTATTTCGGCAGCTACGAAATGGATCACGACGACTTACTGCTTCG
>SXGR01559472.1_pt1 | contig 10367 bp, 5 predicted proteins | sample 3174711 | NCBI WGS metagenome assembly SXGR01 (sample SAMN11356860, study PRJNA531348) | freshwater metagenome | isolation source: freshwater sample F1-60 | place: China: Fuxian Lake, Yuxi | collected 2017-12-25 | reverse complement strand
CTTCGTCTTCGTCGTCGTCGTCGTCGTCGTCAGAGAACTCATCTTCCTCTTCTTCTGAATCTTCATCTTCATATTCATCATCTTCGAATTCAGCTTCATACTCGTCCATGTCGTCTTCGTAATCGTCCTCGTAATCATCTTCCTCGTAATCGTCATCATCGTCCTGATAGTCTGCTGCATCCTGTGTGGATCTTATTGTTGCAGCAGCATTCGCACTGTGATCGCGGGCCGCTTCGCTGATTGAGCTATCAACGACTGCGGCTGTCGCCAGAGCTACTGGAGCACTGACTGCAATTTCGTTCCGCGCCAATGCTGATTTTACAGTATTCAAAGTAACCGGGTCCATAAGCACTGGAATGGCGGCAGCCGTAGCCTTGCGCTCTCCAAGATTCATTTTGGCAGCTTTGGCTGATGCAGAGGCCACAGCATGATTTTGCCGATTAACTTCCGCCAAGGAGCGCGCCACCACGCGCGCACCTCCGCTTGGAAGTTCTGCCAGTTCAAGCGCATTCAGGTCAACGTCTCGCGGAATATTCTTGTCAATCACTAAACGAATCTGCGCGCGCCGTCCATTCATCGCTATATAGAGACCGCGCAACACTACCGCGATGATTGCCAACCCAAGGATTAAAATTGCCAGTTCTCGTGGACTCATAGTAATTACACAAGTTCCTGTTTAAAGGTGTTACTTACAATTGGTGAAATTTTTTAAGGTTATCTTGCAGTTACCGCGTTTTCTTTAGCATGGAAACGGGCTTTTTTTCAACTCACGAGCAAGGTCTTACATCGCCGCCAGTTCGGCCGCTTCCTCTATATCTACTGCCACAATGCGCGATACTCCTGCTTCATGCATCGTGACACCCAATAACTGATTTGCCATTTCCATGGTGATCTTGTTGTGGGTTATAAATATAAACTGTACGTTCTTCGACATCTCTTTGACCAGATTTGCATAGCGTCCGACGTTGGCATCATCCAGTGGTGCGTCCACTTCGTCCAGCATACAAAATGGTGATGGATTCAGCTGGAAGATGGAAAAAACCAGCGCAATCGCGGTCATCGCCTTTTCTCCGCCTGACAGTAAATGAATCGTGCTATTACGTTTACCCGGTGGGCGCGCCATGATGGCAACACCGGTGTCGAGCAAGTCCTCACCAGTCATATCCAGGTAGGCGTGTCCACCACCGAAAATGCGTGGAAAAAGTGCCTGTAACCCGTTGTTTATCTTATCAAATGTATCTTTGAAACGAGCCCTGGTTTCTTTGTCAATTTTGCGAATTGCATTTTGCAATGTTGCCAGCGCTTTTTCCAGATCATCGTTCTGCCGATCCAGATAAATCTTGCGCTCGGATTGCTGCTTGTACTCGTCAATTGCCGCCAGGTTAATCGGTCCGAGTCGCTGTATGCGAGCGCCGATCTTTTCCAGCAATTCCTCACACGTCAAGGTAGTGAGATCCGGAGGAAGCTTGGCCAGTACCTGCTCAAGATCAAACCGCGCCTGTTGCAGCTGTTCCAGCAGCGCATCTCTCTTCACCGATGCACCTTCGCCTTTAAGCCGCTTTTGCATGAGATTTTCGCGAATAGCATTGAGCATCTCCTGAATCTCATTGCGTTTCCGCTCAAGACTTCTCATAGCATATTCGTTGGCATCGACTCGCGATTTGGCCTCGCTCAATTCCTTCTCCACATGGAGACGTTTTTCGAGCAAAGCTTCCAGATCTGAGCGCATGGTCACCAAAGGGGTGTCTGACTGCGCAATTTGCTTGCTCAATGAATCTATGCGCTCTTTGGCGCGCTGTACTTGGCTTGCCATGCGATCCATGGTCTGGCGCGTGGACTGGAGCTGGGACTGCACGGATTGCTGTTTAAGCGCGAATTCGTGAGCACGATCCTTGTCATTGCGCGCAGCTCGCCGGTTCTCTTCGAGGCCTTCCTGAGCAGCCGAGCGCGCCTTTTCAAGTTGTTCTCTGGCCCCCACATCGATAGCCATGCTGTCCAGGGCCCCTTGCAGGCGCAGCCGAGACTCGGCGATGTTTTCTTCTTCTATCTGCAACTGGCGCAGCAATTCATCCAGTTCATGGCCGATACGCACTTTGCGCGCCCTGGCCTCGTCGGATTTTGCCAGTTGGGCACTGATGGTGGACTTCAATTCGCCCAAGGCACGGGTCTTCTCAGCCAGGCTATTTTGAATGCGCTCACGACTCGCCTCACCATCAAACACTGCCTGCCTTAAACCAATCTGCTTTTCATGCAATGCATTAGACTGATCTTCTAACACCTTTATTTTCTTAAATAAATCAGCAATCAACCCACGTCGTGCAACGACTGAATCCTTGGCGCTGATGTTGCGTACCTGCACCCAAGTCCTGCCCAGCCAGACACCCTGGATAGTAATAATGGACTCGTGATTAGCCAGCTGCGGCCTATGCTCCAGCGCCTCTTGCAGGTCTGCAGCAACATAAATGCCCTGCAGCAAACTCAAGACATCCCAGTCACAGGTGATTTTGGCAGCCAGGGTACCCAGAGCGGAGGTGGACATCTGTTGCGATTCGCCACTGGCACTCACATCCAGCAGGGACACTCGCCCCTGAGGCAGCTCCGCCAGCAATTTAGCGATGTCAGCAAAACCTTCTACGCAAATGCTTTGCAGGGAATCGCCGAGCACAGATTCCACGGCGAGTTCCCAGCCGGCGGCAATTTTAAGGCTTTCCACAAGACGCAATTGGTTATCAAGGCTGTGCTTTCCCAGCCATTGCCTGACCTCAGCATTGTCCTGCCCGAGTGCCGCCTGCTGCAGAGCTTCCAGAGAGGCCAGTTTTCCCTTCGCCAACTGTAGTTCGCCGCGTGAGCTGTCAAGATGATCGGAACAATCTGCCAGCGCCTGGCGGTTTTCCGTAACCTGCTTTCCCATTGTCTGGTTGTCAATTTGTAGAGCGGACAAGCTGGTCTCCAGAGTCATGATTTCCCTGGATACTGCTTTGATTGATTCATCTTCCGGATCATCCCGCAAAGCCCGGTGCTCAACCTCGAGGCGCTGTTTGCGATCCAGTCCGCGCTCGACAATTTTTTCCAATTGCTGAATACGCGACTGCTCAACTTCGGCGATTTGCCTCGGCTCTTCTGCCTTCTGGTTAAATGTGTCCCACTGAGTTTGCCAATCACGCAAATCTTGCTCGGCACTGTGCAAACGAGCTGACGAGGATTGTTCTGAAGCGCGCGCATTGTCCAGCTCAGGATTGATGGTGCGCAATTCGGCGTCAAGCTGAGTGATCCGTTTCAGGTCGACATCCAACTCTTCCCGCGTTTGGGACCAGCCTTCCTCGGTGTCACTCAAGTCGAGTTTCAGCTGACTGACTCGTTCCAAGTGATGCTCGATGGACTGTTCAATGCGTGCAATATCATTACCCAGGCTGTAAAAGCGCGCCTGCACTTCTCCCAACGCGTCCGTCAAGTCGGCGTTGTCGGCGAGATGCTTCTCCACCTCGGCGTCTATTGCCCGCTGTTCGGAAGTGCGGGCTTCGATATCGATTTCGAGTTTGCGGACCGCATCGAGGTTTTCCTTGATCTCGGCATCGAAAGCACGCCAGCGTAGTGCGTTCAAGTTGGCAGTGGTTTCCCGCTCCTCCTGCTTCAACTCACCGTATTTTTCCGCCGCTGTGGATTGCCGTTGCAAATGTTGTAACTGGCGCTCGAGCTCATTCCGAATGTCGGCCAGGCGTTCGAGATTTTCGCGAGTGCGCTTGATGCGGGTTTCAGTTTCTTTGCGCCTTTCCTTGTATCGGGAAATGCCTGCAGCTTCTTCGATAAAGATTCGCAGTTCTTCGGGTTTGGATTCGATCAGGCGCGACACCATGCCCTGCTCAATGATCGAGTAACTGCGAGCGCCTAGACCAGTACCCAGAAATATATCGGTGATATCCTTGCGACGTACTTTCGTACCGTTGAGCATATAGGAAGACTGCGCTTCGCGGTCTACCTTGCGCTTGATGGACACTTCGGTGAAATTGGCATACTCACCAGTGAGCTTGCGATCATGATTGTCAAAGATCAGCTCGACACTGGCCTGACCCACCGGCTTGCGCCCGCCGGAGCCATTAAAAATAACATCCGTCATATTCTCGCCACGCAGGTTCTTGGCGGAACTCTCCCCCATCACCCAGCGAACGGCGTCGATCACATTGGATTTGCCACAGCCGTTCGGTCCTACAACTGCGCAAAGGCTGGACGGGAAATTGATGGTGGTAGGATCGACGAAGGATTTGAAACCGGCTAATTTAATGCATTTCAATCGCATGAATGACTCGGGTATTAACCAACTATTCCGGGGTTAGGGTGTATCAGAAAGCGCCTGAATAGTTCTCAAGAGTTGCAACAAATTTCACTGAATTCAGTGCTTTTCAGTGTGCTTCTTATCGCGCTGGAGTGTAGCTGATATGGGTGTTTAATGACAGAATAAATCTATAATGGCTGAGAGAAAATTATTGGTACCACTTAGCCCTCTCGCTTGCACTGACTTGGTCGCGTTGACCATATAAACTCGCACTTAGGCTACTGAAATTCTGCGTCAAGCCGACAAATTTTGCTTATGGTCAATATTCCCAATTCATCACCCAACAAGATCCCCAGCAATTTCGCCATTTTGGTAGATGGCAACCTGCGTTCCGGTCTATCTATTTTACTAGCCGCCGCGCCGCTGCTGCCCATGATAAATACGGCCACAGCAGATTCACCTCTTGGCTGGATTCACAGTGGCGATCCGTCGGCCTATACCATTGACAAATATTCGTTTGAACTTAGTGGCGCGATACTCAAGGTCAATGAAACTATCGATTTTTTGAATTTCCGGGAAGACTTGCTCGCTGGCCAGCAAAAACTGATCGGTGACAGCGGCGATCTGGACGGTGAGAGGCTGGAAGTGCATTTCGGCATCACTGATGACCTTGCCCTATTTTATACAAATCAACAGCAAGAGTTTGCCATAGATCTCGGTCCACTTAGCTCAGTAAAGCTGGTAGACATCAGCAAGTCGCTAAACACCGACATGGAGACTGCAGGCCTGAAGTGGATATTCTGGCGCGGGGGGTTATTGAATTCTGACAATAAATTCAGTGCAGCAGCGCTCGAAATCAGCCGCTCTTCCAATAAAACAGCCGATTTTGATCTCACCGTTAGTGAGATTACTACCAATGGATTGACTATTTCTTTCCTGAATAACGCCACATTCAGTGTGGCAGATCTGCAAGATGAAAGCTGGAAATCCCGACTCATTTATACCTGGCCATTTCCGGTTTTAGCGAATTCGACCGCCACGGTGTGGGGTGGGTATGGGGAGAGTGACGCAACTGCCGGCTCAACCTCCGATATTGTCTCGGTTACTATCAAGAATTTTTTTGAGCAACAATTTAAAACATCGGAAGAATACTACTTTGCGGGAGCCAACCTTAATTGGGCTCTTGCTCCTCGTTTAGCGCTGGCATTAAGTTATGAATATATCCACATTAATGCTACCGAATTTACCCGCAATCCAGATCCCCCTCGAAACGGTTTGCCGGGATTTTTAACTCAACCCCCTTTAGCAATAAGCGGAAATCATACGTTTTCCGGTAGTCTCGCCTACTGGCTGTCTCCGCGCCTGAATCTGCGACTTTCTGGGAATTATTATTCGAATCAATATGCGGGGATTTTGCCCCATTTCAATAACCCGCTAAGTGCCAGCTTTGCCAACGAACCCTACGGTTTTATTGGCTTGCAGCTGGGAATTAAATTCTAGGGTTGATATACAAAGAGACGCTCGATTGATATAACATGCAATAAGTTGGCCGGCTTCCGGCTTTTAACCCCAATGCATTGTCAGTCCATTTTATAGACCACGCCTATTAGAAATGAGGGATACGTAATGAACCCAACTGTACTTACCATCCGCCGCCGCAGTACTAGCCTTCAAGTCGCAATTGCGGCGATGCTTTCTATGGGTTATTCAATTGGAGCGCAGTCCCAAGAGCTGTCCCTGTCATCGTCTGTGACTATTACTCAGACGTCTGGCGGGTTCAACACCAGCGCCAGCATTACAGCCAGCAGCGGCAACGTTGGTGATGTGGGCAATATCCCTACCGCAACCAATGGTGTTCCCAACTTTACTTTCAGCTTTCAGGGCTCCGGGGTCGCCAGCAGCAGCAAAACCTTCAGACCGGGATTGGTGATTCAACAAGTAGGTTCATCCCGTCGCCTTGAAGCCCAACTTCCTCTGCTGACCCTTTCATTTGATGCCAGCAGTAATATTATTTCCGGTTCATCTAGCGTAGCCGCTGGCAATATCGATATCCGAGGTCGCGATGCAAGTGGCACCATTGGTGTTTCGGGTACTTTTGCTGATAACGGTTCATCTGTTTCAATTACCAATACCACGATTGGATTTAACGCGGGTTCTATAATGAGCCGTATCGTGGCTGCAAATCCGGGTAACGTGTTAAATGACGTAGTTAACTCCTTCAGCGCTGGTGGTGCTTACACATACACAATTGTCTTAAAGCCTATCAGCGATGCCAATGTCAAACTGGGAACTGGTGGTACAGGCACGTCATTAACCCAGTTACCCAAATTAAATCTTGCTGCCTGTCAGCCTGGGGAGACCGCATCTGGCGCTCAAAATGACGCCACGTCTGTGTTCATCCTCACCACTGGGGGCAGTCTGGCCGGAAACTTTACGAGTGCCTATGCATTGCAAGGCAGGTTGGGAGTTGGGCAGGTAGTAAGCGGCACGGCACCGGGCAATCTTGGTATCAGCTGTACACCGACTCCTGCGTCAGGCGGTGGCGGAGGTAGCTCAACTGCGACAAATGACGCCTCTGTCAATACTGCTCAAACAAATTTGCAGAACCAGATACCAACCAACGGTCCGCCCACTGACACCCTGATAACGCAGGTTAACACCACTGCGACGACTGTTGCGGCGCAAGTTGCAGCAGGGACTGCGAGTCCTACCACCTTGTTTACTGTGCTTGATACACTGAACAAGAGTCTCGATAGTCAGAATCAGTCAACGCCCGCCAGCTCCACAGCGGCGACACTTGCCTCTATTGATACAGTGCTGAAGGCGATGGCAAACGTTACGCTTACACCGACGCAGAAAACGGATTTCCAGACCAAGATTGCCACTACAATTACAAACACCGCTGCCAATATTACTGAACGAGGTGCTGGGCAGGTTGGGGCCAATTTTGTAGCGATTTTGAATAGTTTAGGTGGCGCCATTGCGAGCGCAGCCAGAACCCTGAATAACAATACTGTCAAAAACAATCTATTGATCGCTGCGGAAGATGCATCTGAAGCGGCGAGCCAGAACGCTAGTGGTATTACAAATTCACTTAAATTTGAAAGGACTCAAATACTGCTCTTCCTAGCATTAACTAATGCAACCACGACGGGTAATATAAGCATAAATGGAACAGTCGCTGCGGAGATTGATTATCTCAATGCAACTCGAGTCTCTGCCCTCAATGGCGAAGAAACCAAAGTGGAAATCAGCGCCGGAGTGGTCAAGACCGTTAATGACTCCTTGCTCGCCGCTGTCAATGTGGCCGGGGCAACCGCGAAATTCGATAGCTCCAGCAGTGTGACCGAAATTCGCGCAGGTAATTTGTATGTTCCCACGTTTCTGGTGAGTACATCGCTAATCGGCAGCCACATCCCCAATGGCTTTCTGTCTGCCGCTAATGGTGGCCTGATAGCCGTGAAAGATGGCGTTGCAGGCACCTATGTTCCAGCGCCACGAGACGTGAACGGGCTGATTGCAACCCTTGAAAAACAGAATATTCAGGTAAGCATTGAAGCAGATGGCTCTTTGTATCTGGTGACTGCCACGGGAGAGAAATTCTCCGGTGCGTTTGCACTGGAAAGCCTGACAACGGGCACATTGGGAGCGGCGAACGTGACCTTTACCCCAGCCACTGGCAAGCCGAAAGATGCCAGCTATTTTATCCGGGTGACTTATTCCGACGGCTCGGTGCAAAAATTAACACCTTACGTGGCTGAAAATAAGTTTTACACTTCATTGCTGAACCGAAATATCGCGGTTGCAACGGACCGGGCCACTGGGATAATCACTGGCCCGAATAACCTGCGAATGCGCCCGGATTATTTCGTGAGCAACCTGACCACTGCCGACCAGACTTTCCACACTGCGAATAAAGACAGCGACGGCGTTGCCTATCGCGTCACGACTGACTTTAATAGTGATGGTACTGTGGATTTGGAAGTTCTCTCGACCAGTGGAAAGCAGATTGTGTATGTGCTGCCCTAACTCCCATGGAACCGGCTTATAACTCACTAACCAAGATCCAATCACCATGCTGCCTCTGGCCAATTTATTGATCGCGTTCGTTGTAACGGGCGCGTCAATCTTTGCGTTGAAACCGGTGGCGGTGAGGATTGGGCTGGTCGACATTCCCGGTGGCCGCAAGACCCATGTAGGCGCAACCCCACTTGTGGGGGGGCTCGGAATATTTCTCGGCATCCTGGCTATGGCTCTTGTCACCCCAGGGATGCTTGCCACTTTCGCTCCATTCCTCAGTCTTTCCGCACTCATACTTTTCATTGGCACGGTTGACGATGCCAAGGAATTGACGCCGTACGTGCGCATGACCGGCCATGCACTCGTTGCGTTGGCGATGGCCGTGGTGGCAGAGGTGCAGTTGCTCTCATTGGGCGAATTGATTCCCAGTGTCTCATTGCAACTGGGTGCGTTTACAATCCCTGTCACCATTTTTGCGACTGTCGGCGTGATTAACGCGATCAATATGGCCGATGGCATCGATGGGCTTTCTGGTGGTCTTGTCGTTGTGGCACTCGGATTTCTCGCAATGATGGGGCTAGCAAGCGGCGATTCGGTTCTGGCAAATTTCTGTGTAGTCGTTATTTGCAGCATCATGGCGTTCCTGACTCTGAATTTCAGGCGCCCGTGGAAGCTGAAGGCATTGGTGTACTTGGGTGACGCCGGCAGCACCATGCTGGGCTTCATGCTGGCCTGGTTGCTGATTGATTCCTCGCAGCGCGCAGAACCTGTTTTCGCACCAGTCTATGCACTCTGGTTTCTGACTGTGCCTTTATTTGACACAGTAAATCTCCTGATCAAGCGCCCACTGCGTGGCATCTCACCATTCACTCCCGGAACTGACCACCTGCACCATAAACTTTTGCAGCGCGGGTTTAGTGTTGCGCAAGTCGTGGCTGTTCTGCTGATGACTGCAGTGACGATGGGAGGTGTGGGCCTTCTTGGCATGCGTTTTGAAGCGAGTGAATCCATGATGTTTCAGCTTTTCATCTGCCTGTTTGTACTCTATTTCGTATTCGCAGATCGAATCGCTCCCGGCACGAAACCCTAACTACAGCCGCGCAAGCCCTCAGTTTAAATCCCCGCTTAGCGTTACGATGCCGTTTGTCGCGTGTATGCGACGGCGCGATATCCTCCCCACTCACGTTACATTGCCTCAGCTGTAAACCAATTCAATTGCAATGCGTTAATAGAGGCAGATGCACTCCGAGGAGGATATACCATGAACCGTGCAATTTATTTCACAGTACTGGTGAGTCTTTTAACTTCCTGTACAAGCTTGGAAGATTTGACCGGAAACCATCCAATTATCGACACCGCAAACGTCAACTTGGCGCAATACTCTCAGGATCTGGCAGCGTGCCAGGATTACGCTGATGAAGTTGCAATTGCCCAAAAAGCCACTTCTGGCGCCATCGCCGGCGCTGCAGTGGGTGGCGTATTTGGGGCGGTTCTTGGCAATAGCAATTCTGCGCAACGAGGCGCTGGAATCGGCGCTGTTGGAGGCGGCGCTCGTGGTGTTGGTGAGGGCGTTCGCGAACGGGATAGAGTGATCAAGAATTGCCTGCATGGACGCGGCTATCGCGTTCTGAATTAGCGGGCGTTGTTATTCCATCAGCAGCAACAACGACTAAATAAATTTCGTGCTGTACGCAATAAACAGGCCCGTTAATTTTCAGTAAACCTCTTGTAAGCTCGCCGTAATTCGCAACGCTCAAACTTCTCTCCTATAGTAATAATCAGCAGGGATGCTGGCGCGATATACAGGGATGTAGTCGCGCACTCATTTCCTTGGCATTCTCATTTCGATGCCAAAACAGCAAAGCTCATGCAACGACAATAACAATTCGTCACAAAAAGGAGACTGACATGCTCGCGATTAATTTGCCCGAAGACATCTGCTCGGAGTTGTGGTGGTAGATCGTCTATCATGATGCAGAATAAGAAGGGGCAAAGCACGCACCCTTGTGGGATTCCTTTCTGTAGCCAATAGGGTGAGGATGCTTTACCGTCGATGATGATGGTTGTGGTGAGATTG
>SXGR01011667.1_pt1 | contig 10368 bp, 9 predicted proteins | sample 3174711 | NCBI WGS metagenome assembly SXGR01 (sample SAMN11356860, study PRJNA531348) | freshwater metagenome | isolation source: freshwater sample F1-60 | place: China: Fuxian Lake, Yuxi | collected 2017-12-25 | reverse complement strand
CGAGGAGCTTCGGCTCGCTGGCCAGCGCCATCGCAATCAGGATGCGCTGCTGCATGCCGCCGGACATCTGGTGCGGATAGTCGCGGATGCGCGACTCGGGCGCGGGGATGCCGACGAGTTTCAGCAGGCGGATGACTTCGTCGTCGGTGGCGAACTGCGGGCGGTGCAGCTTGAGCGATTCCTTGATTTGGTTGCCGACGCGGAAGACAGGGTTGAGCGAGGCGCTCGGCTCCTGGAAGACGTAGCTGACCACGCCGCCGCGGATGGAGCGGAGTTCGCGCTGGTCCATCTTCAGCACATCGCGGCCGTTCAGCTGAATCTCACCGCCGACGTAGCGCGCGGGCGGCGTGGGCACGAGGCGCGCGATGGACAGAGCGGAAACGCTCTTCCCGCAGCCGCTCTCGCCGACGAGACAGAGCGTCTCGCCTGACGCGATGGTGAAGGACACGCCGTCCACGGCGCGCACGGCGTCCGGGCCGGTGCCGAATTCGAGCTGGAGGTTGCGGATGTCGAGAAGCATGGGAATAGCGAATGGCGAATTGAGAATGGCGAATATCAGGCCGGGCGCATCAGAGTTGGCGATAGACCTCGGAGCGATGCTGGATGCGATAGATGCGGACGAGAGATTGCGCCGGGTAAATCCAGTAGAGGATGCGGTAATCGCCCACGCGGAGTTTGGACAACCCGGCCAAATCCTCCGGCATCCCCACCAGCCGCCGATGCACCATGCCGGTGGCATTCTCCGCCAGCCACTGAATCTTGCGCTCGCCGCTCGCGCCCAAGGCGGCGTCCAGCTCCTCCAGTTGCGCGGCAGCCCGCGAGCCTATTTCGACTCGGTGGTGCATGGCAGAAAGCGCGGCTTCCAAACCTTGAACTCACCGGCCAGGTCTTCCTTCCGCGCCGCGCGCAGTTCTGCGAGGACGCGCGGGTTCTGTGCAGTCATCCAGTCCTGCAACTCATCGAGCGTCTCCACTGAAGACAGGACGGCAGTGGGTATTTCCACAACATCGGCTTCCATGTCCTGAAGCTACCGGCTCATTCCAACGATGGCAAGGAACCGGAATGCGGGCTGGCCTTGCTTCGCGCGGCTCTTACTGACTCTTCGTGTCCGCCGCATCCCGCAGGCCGTCGCCGAGGAAGTTGAAGGCCAGCACGGTGATGAAGATGGCCGCGCCGGGGGCGAGGAGCCACGGGTAGCTGCGGAGGTGCTCGGTGTTTTGCGCGGCGGTGAGCATGTTGCCCCAGCTCGCTTGCGGTTCTTGGATGCCGACGGCGAGGTAGCTCAGGACGACTTCGCCAAGGATGTAGTAAGGCACGCTAAGGGTCGCGGCCACGATGACGTAGCTGAACGTGCTCGGGAGAATGTGCCGCGTGATGATGCGCCATGGGGTCGCACCCAGCGCGCGCGCGGCGAGGACGAACTGCCGTTCGCGCAGGCTCAACGCCATGCCGCGCACCACGCGCGCCATGCTGGCCCAGCCGATGAAGCTGAGGATGACGATGATCATCGCGTAGGCCTGCGTGGAGGAGATGTTCGAGGGGAAGGTGTTGCGCAGCGCGAGGATGAGGTAGAGCGACGGGATGGACATGATGAGTTCGCAGACCCGCATGATGACGGTGTCCACGTGGCCGCCGAAGTAGCCGGAGATGCCGCCGTTGAGCATCCCGAACGTGAACGACAGGGTGATGCCGAGGAGGCCGATGCTCAGGGAAATCTGCGAGCCGTAGAGGATGCGCGAGAAGACACAGCGGCCGAACTGGTCCGTGCCGAGGAGGTAGATGGGATGGGTCTTCTCGCCCGTGCTGAAGAGGTGCGTCTGGCAAGGGATGAGGGCGAACAGCTTGTATTTGTCGCCCTTCACGAGGAATCGGAGCGGCTTGGTGTCGCTGGCAATCGCTGCGTAGATGAATTGCCCCTCCTTCTGTTCCCAGCGCGGGACGACCAGCCGCAGGCCATCGAGCTTCGGAAGAATCGGCGGGTGGAAGAAGCGGTCGCGGTCATCGGTCTCGTAGTGATACGGCGCGACGAAGCCGGCGAGCAATGCGGTGAGGTAGAGGAGTCCGAGGATGACACCGCCGGCCATCGCGGCGCGGCGGGCGCGGAGGCGGCGCCAGAAAATCTGGCGGGGCGAGAGCGGGAGGTTGGTGGCCGGCTCGCTCATTCCTTCAACCGGATGCGCGGATCACTCCATGCCAGCATCACGTCGGCGACGAAGTTGCCCACGACGAGCAGCGCGGTGGCCATCACCACGGAGTCCACCACGAGCATCGAATCCTTGGCCGTGTAAGCTTCGATGGTCAGGCGGCCGAGGCCGGGCCAGGCCATGATGTTTTCGACGATGAACGCGCCGGAGAGCAGGCCCGCCAGTGAGTATCCGAAGATGGTCAGCAATGGGTTGATGGCGTTGCGCAGCGCGTGCTTGTAGATGACCAGGCCCTCGGACAAGCCCTTGGCGCGGGCGGCGGTGACGTAATCGGCGCGGAGGGTATCGAGGAGGTTCGAGCGCATCTGTCGCATGATGCCGGCGAGGGAGCTGGCGGCCAGCACCAGCACCGGCAGCACGAGATGATGCGCGCGGTTCCAAAATCTCTCCGTCGGCGTCATCAGGTCGTAGAGCGAGCCTTGCGCGCCGCCGATGGGGAACCAATTCGTCGCCGCCGCGAACATCAGCGCGAGCAGCGCGAGGAGGATTTCCGGAATGGAAAGCCCGACGAACGCGATGAGCGAACACGCGCGGTCCACCAGCGAATCCTTGTTCACCGCCGCCCAGATTCCCAGCGGCACCGCGATGCACCACGCGACCACCGTGGCGAAGAACGACAGCAGAAAGGTGTTCCAGAGCCGCGCCATGATGAGTTCCGTCGCGGAGATCTTGTATTGGATGGAGTAGCCGAAATCGCCGGTGGCGACGTTCTTGAGCCAGTGGAGGTATTGGACATACCACGGCTGGTCGAGGTGGAACTTGGCGAGGAGCTTCTCGACCGTCTCGGGGGAGATTTGCGGGTTCTGCTTGAGGCTTTGCAGGTAGCCGCCGGGCGTGAGCGACATGAGCAGGAACGTCAGCAGCGAGACCCCGAGCAGGATCGGGATCATGTGCAGCAGGCGTTTGAGGATGAACGTGCCCATGTGTCGGCGAAGCCTATTGACGCCCTGGCTGCGCTCCAAGCTTCAAAGCAGCTTGCTGCTCGACATTCCTTGCCGCGCGTGGAAATTCTCCCCGCACACAACACGCATGAAAATCTGGTCTACCACTCTCGCCGCCGCAGCCTTCGCGACACTTCTCCTCACCGCCGGCATCGCAGCCGAGCCGCCGCAGGTGGCGGATTGCCCGCCGGGCGTTCGCGGCGGGCGGCTGGTCATCGCCACGTTCGGCGATCCCAAGACGTTCAACCCCATCACGGAGAACGAGTCCTCGTCGCGCGACATCATCCGCCTGTTGTTCGCGTCGCTGGTGGACTTCGACTGGGCCACGGAGACGGTGAAGCCCGGCATCGCCCACGCGTGGAGCGTGGAGCCGGACCAGAAGACGTGGACGTTCAAGCTTCGCACTGGCGTAAAGTGGAGCGACGGCCAGCCGCTGACGGCGGACGACGTGGTCTTCACCTGGAACAACGTCATTTACAATCCGCACATCATCAACGTCACGCGCGACCTGTTCACGATTGATGGGAAGGATTTCACGGTAAGCAAGGTGGATGACTTCACCGTGCGCGTGGTCACGCCGGATATTTACGCGCCGTTCGTGGAATACTTCGGCGGCGTCGCCATCCTGCCGAAGCACAAGCTCGCGCAGTCGGTGAAGGAGAAGAAGTTCGAGTCCGCCTACGGCATCAACACGCCGCCCGAGCAGCTCGTGTGCAGCGGGCCGTTCAAGCTCAAGCAATACAAGGCCGGCGAGTTCACGCTGCTGGAGCGCAACCCGATGTTCCACGTCCGCGACAAGGCCGGCACGCAGCTCCCGTATCTCGACAATCTCATCTACAGCGTGGTGCCGGACATGAGCGCGATGTCGCTGCGCTTCCTCGCGGGCGGCAGCGACATCCACGAGAACGTCCGGCCGGACGAGTTCGTGCGCTTCAAGGCCGGCGCGGACAGCGGCAAGTTCAAGCTCGAGACGCTCGGTGTTGGCCCGGAGCGCGCGTTCTTCTGGTTCAACCTGAACACCAACGCCGCCGCGCAGCTTCAGTTCTCCGTGGATGCGCCCGGAGCCGAGGTCGTCGTCGAGAAGCGCAAGCTCCAGAAGTTGCCGGACACCAAGCGCGTCTTCATGGGCGCCCTCGAAGTCAGTTTGAAATTGGGCACCGGCGCGGAACAGAAGAAGACCCTCACCATCACGCCCGGGGCGGCGCTGCCCATCACGGTGAAGTTCGACGGCGCAACGCTGACCATCAAGGACCCCGGCAATGCCAGGACCGTGACCGCCAAGCCGTTGGTGGACGCGAAGAAGATGCGTTGGTTCTCGAACCTGAAGTTTCGTCAGGCGATGCAGCACGCGATTGACCGGCCCAGCATCATCAAGAGCATCTACGCCGGCCGCGCCGAGCTGGCTCACGGCTACGTCTCCACCGCGCTGAAACGCTGGCACAACGACGCCGTGCCGAAGTATGCCTTCGATCCCGCCCGCGCCCGCGCGTTGCTGAAGGAGATCGGCATCGAGGACCGCAACGGCGACGGCACGCTGGAGGACGCGCAGGGCAACCTTATCGAGTTCGAGCTGAACACGAACGTCGGCAACAACACGCGCGAGAAGGTCGCCATCTTCGTGCAGTCCGATCTCAAGAAGCTCGGCATCAAGCTCAACTACCGCCCCGTGGACTTCAACGCGCTGGTCAGCAAGATTGACGACACGTTCGACTACGACTGCATCCTCCTGGGCCTGGGCGGCGGCGGCACGGACCCGGCCTCCAGCCTGAACGTGCTCAAGAGCGACGGCTTCACGCACTTCTGGTTCCCACAGCAGAAAAACCCCGCGACTCCGTGGGAGGCGCGCGTGGACAAGCTGATGAACGACCAGCTCAAGACGCTGGACTTCGCGCAGCGCAAGAAGCTCTTCGACGAGGTGCAGGCCACGATGTCCACCGAGCTGCCGTTCATCTACACGGTCGCGCAGCACAACTTCGCCGCCTACCGAGCGGACCTTCAAAATGTGCGCCCCACCGTCCTGAGCAGCTACCGCGTGACGTGGAACGCGGAAGAGCTTTACCTCAAGAAGAAGTAGGCCGCGCGGCTAGTTGTTCTCGTCCTCGTCTTGCTGGAGTTCCTTCTTCAGCAACCTCCCCTGCTCGTCGGTGGTGATGGCGTAGCGCCGTCCGTCAATGCGCGTTTCGCAAGAGTAGGACAGCCGCTGCCGGCGCGAGTTCTCCACGTTGCCGCCGCGCGCGAGCTTCTTGAACGAGTCGCGCACCGCTGCGGGGAGCTGGGCCAGGCTTTGGTCTTCGCCGTCGTTGTAGCTCTTCAACTCCACGCGCACCACCACGCCGCGCAGGTCCACGCGCACGGAATACTCGAGGCCCTCGTGGCTGACGGTGGCCTCGTATTGCTGCTTGCCGTCCTCGTTCACGCGGCCCAGCTCCACGATGCGCCCGCCCTCGGCTTCCTTTTGTATGGCGGCCTTCACGGCGGCGGGGACTTCGACCGCGATCGTGTTCGCAGGCTTCTCGTCCTGCGCACGCACCACTCCGACAGCGGTGGCGATGAACAGAGAGATGGCAAAGATGGGAAGTAGATCATTTTCATGGTGACGACTTTGGGGAAACTCCCGGGCAAGGTGCAATCGGAATCCAGTATCGGACGTGGGTTTCAACAGCAATGCGAAGCCGCGAAGCTGCCCGGGCCTCCCGTGAAGCCGATCCGCATCATCATCTTCCAGCCCGCGCGGCGGATGATGGATTGAAAGCTGCCTGTGATACCCGCGTCTATCTCCCGCTTTGAAATCAGCCAGCAACAATTTGGTCGAGCCGTCCCGTGATGGCTGGCGTGCGTCTGCATGGCTGGGATTGCTCGTCGTGGTTTTCGCTGCCGGCTGTTCGCGCGAGCGTTACCACGCGCAGGCGGACAAGGACGTTTACGGCATCCTCGGCCGCAAGCAGCAGCTCCTCTTCGGCCAGACGAACGCCTTCACGATTGACACCGCCGAGTCGAAGCGCGACCCGAAGGATGTCCGCTGGGAGGAGTTGCTCGGCGAGCGCAAGGGCGGCGCGGGGCGCAAGGTGCTCACGCTCGATGACGCGCTGAAGATCGCCGTCGAGCACAACCGCCAATACCAGTTCCGCAAGGAGACACTCTACCTCGCCGCGCTCACGCTCACGGGCGAGCGGCATGAGTTCGCGAAGCGTCCCTTCGCCTCGCTCGGCACGGGCATCGCGCGCGACTCGGGCAAGGACGGCAGCGTCGAAGGCTCGGGCAGCATTGGCTTCTCCCAGCTTCTCCAGAGCGGCGGGACCATCAGCGCGACACTCGCCAACGACATGCTGCGCTACTTCACCGGCGACCCGCGCCGCTCGGTCACGACGGTCATGTCGCTGAACTTCACGCAGCCGCTGCTGCGCGGCTCGGGCGCGGACGTGGTGGCGGAGACGTTGCGGCAGGCGGAGCGCGAGGTGATCTATGACCTGCGGACGTTCGCGCTGTTTCAGCAGACCTTCGCCACGGATGTCGTGACGACCTACTACCGCCTGCTCCAGCGCAAGGACACGGTGCGCAACGCCTACAACAACTACGTCAAGCTCCAGAAGACGCGCGAGCTGCTGGACGCGCAGTGGCGGGGCGAGCGGCGCTCGAAGTTCGAGGTGGACCAGGCGCACCAGGAGGAGCTTAAGGGCAAGAGCGCCTACATCAGCTCGGTGGAGGCGTATCAGACCGCGCTCGACCAGTTCAAGATCACGCTGGGCTTCCCGCTGGGCGTCGAGCTGGCGCTGGACGACGCGGTGCTGGAGGACTTGAAGCGCGCCGGCCTGCCGCTGGTTGAGACGAGCGAGGCCGCCTCGTTCGCCGCCGCTGTGGACAACAAACTCGACATCCTCAACGAGATTGACCGCTTCGAGGACAGCAAACGAAAGATCGCCGTCGCCGCAAACCTGCTGAAGGCGAACCTCACCTTCGTCTCTGGCGTCTCGCTGGCGAACGACTCGGTGAACTACTCGAAGTTCGACGTGTCGCAATACTCCGCCAACGCCGGCCTCCAGCTCGACCTCCCCTTCGACCGCCTCCTCCAGCGCAACGCCTACCGCGCCACGCTCATCGGCTTCGAGCGCTCCCTCCGGTCGCTGGCGCTCACGCTCGACGCCGCGCGCGACTCCGTGCGGCAGGGGTTGCGCAACCTCGAGCAGTTGCAACAGACTTACGCCATTCAGACCAACGCGCTGCAACTGGCCAACAGCCGTGTCGACGTCTCCGATTACCTGCTCCAGGCGGGCAAGGCGCAGATCCGCGACAAGCTCGAGGCCCAGAGCGCGCAGGTGCTCGCGCAGAACGCGGTCACGCAGGTGCTGGTGGATTATCTGGTCGCGCGGCTGAAGTTCCTCGTGGACGTGGGCGCGCTGCGCACGCAGGGCGAGAAGTGGTGGCTTGCGCCGCAGTCCTTGCCCGCCGGCGTCACGCCGCAGCCGAAACGTCAGCAGGCCGACAGCGATGCCGTCGTTGAACCGCCGGAAAAAGTCTTTGGAAATTAGCTCATGCTAGGCCGACTCCTCCAATTTGTGCGCCAGCGGCCCGTGTGGCTGCTGCTCTTCCTCATCGCCGTGCTCGTCGGCGTGGCCTACGGGCTGCGCTCCCGCAAACCGGTTACGCAGGCGAACAGCTATTACACGGTCAAGCGCGGCGACTTCCTCGTGTCGCTCGTCGAGGGCGGCACGCTGCGCGCCGTGCAGGAGCTGATCATCCGCAACGAGCTGGAGGGCGGCACCACCATCGTCAGCGTCGTCCCTGAGGGCACGACCGTGAAGCAGGGCGACCTGCTCGTGGAGCTGGATTCCTCAAGCCTCAAGGAGAAGATCGCGAACCAGGAAGTCTCCGTCCAAAACGCCGAGGGTTCCTACAGCAAGGCAAAGGAAGACCTCGAGATCCAGAGGCTCACCATGGACGCCTCCGTGAAGGACGCCGTGCTCAAGGTCGAGTTCGCCATATCCGACCTCGAGAAATACAAGGAAGGCGACTGGCCGCAGCAGAAGCGCGCCATCGAGGCTCGCATCACCATCGCGCAGGAGGAATTGCAGCGCGCACAAGACCGCCTGAACTGGACCAAGCTGCTCGAGACCAAGGGCTACGCCACCAAGGACGAGCTGAAGGCCGACACGCTCACCGTCAAGCGCTCCGACATCACCATCGCCCAGGCCGAGGTCGAGCTGCAGCTCGCCACCAAATACACCTACCCCAAATCCGTCCGCCTCATGGAGGCCGGCGTGGACACCGCCAAGCTCTCGTTCCTCCAGGCCAAGCAAAAGGCCGCCTCCACCATCAAGTCCTACGAGGCCGACGTGAACGCCAAGCTCAACACCTTCGAGCTTCAGCGCGACCGCCTCGCCGAGATGAAGAAGCAGCTCGAGCTCACCAAGATTTACGCCCCGCAGGAAGGCCTCGTCGTCTATGCCACCGGCAGCTCCATCTCCAGCGGCGTCCTCATCGAGCAGGGCGCGAGCATCCGCCAGAAGCAGGACCTCATCAAACTCCCCGACGTCACCCAGATGATGATCGAGATCCGCGTCCACGAGTCACACGTCCGCCAGGTGAAGCCGAACCTCGGTGCCTACGTGACGATTGACTCCCTGCCCGACAAGCAGTTCACCGGCGTCGTGAAAAAGGTCGCGGTCCTGCCCGACACCTCCAGCCGCTATTACAACCCGAACATGAAGGTTTACATCACCGAGGTGTGGATCAACGAAACACTCTCCGACATCAAGCCCGGCGTCTCCGGCCGCGCCGAGATCGTCGTCACCAACCTCCAGCAGGTCCTCACCATCCCCATACAGGCCGTCACCACCGTCAAGGGCCAGCAAGTCTGCTACGTCCAGCGCGGCGAGAAGGACGTGCCCGTCGCCGTCGAGGTCGGCCTCTTCAACGACCGCATGATCGAGATCCGCAAGGGCCTCAACGAGGGAGACCTCGTTCTGCTCTCCGCCCTGGCCAACAGCGACAGCATCTCCCTCGACGGCTCCGTGCTGAACCGCGAGGACGATGGCACCAACCGTCCCCTCCCGAAGATGCCGCCCATCCCCCCGCCCTCCACCACGTCCACCAAGGACCACCCCCTGCCCCCCGGCGTCCGCCAGTCCAGCGGCAACAACTCCACCAAGACCACCTCCGTCACGCCGCGCCCCGACAAATCCTCCAAGTCCGAGAAGCCCGCCAAGCCCGCGCGCAGCGCCTCCGGTCCATGAGCGACCGCGCCATCATCCGCATCGAGCAACTCGAGAAGATTTACCGGATGGGCGATGTCGAGGTCCGCGCTCTGCGCAAGGTCAACCTCACCATCCACCCCGGCGAATACGTCGCCATCATGGGCGCCTCCGGCTCCGGCAAGTCCACCCTCCTCAACGTCCTGGGCTGCCTCGACCGCCCCAGCGGCGGCAAGTATTTCCTCGGCGGCGTGGACGTGGCCACTATGGACGACGACGCGCTCTCCGCCTTTCGCGGACGCACGCTGGGCTTCGTCTTCCAGAGCTACAACCTCATCCAGCAGCTCACCGTCATCGAGAACATCCACGTCCCCCTCTTCTACCAAGGCAAGGACCTCTCCACCTGCCTCGAACACTGCGAGCGCCTTGCCAAGACGGTCGGCCTTAGCGACCGCCTCGACCACCGGCCCAAGCAGCTCTCCGGCGGCCAGCAGCACCGCGGCGCCAGCGCACGCTCGCTCGTCACCGACCCCCTGCTCATGCTAGCCGACGACCCGACCGGCAATCTCGACTCGAAGACCGGCATCGAAATTCTCGACACCTTCGACCGCCTCAACGCCGAGGGCAAAACCATCGTCCTCGTCACCCACGGCAACGAGGTCGCCGAGCGCGCCCAGCGCGTCGTCCACATGCAGGACGGCGTGATAGACCGCGAGGTCATCAACCGCCCTCGGCGCGTTGCCGCCACGGCGCCCGCTCTGGCCGGTCAGCTTGCCTGAACCCGCCGGCCGCGGAAGCCTTCAATGCCCCGCCTTCATCGGCGGCGCGATGAGCCGGTCAATCCATGCCAGCATCAGCGCCGAGACGACGAACGTGAGGTGGATGAGCACCTGCCAGAGAATGACCTGGTCGGCGATTTCCCCGGACTTCTACCGGCGGCGGGGTCCATGATCAGCCACCGACCGCCACGCCATCCTTCCAGCACCACGAAATGATTGAAGCCCCAGTGCAAGATCAGCGGCAACTGCAGGTCGG
>SXGR01646379.1_pt1 | contig 10370 bp, 9 predicted proteins | sample 3174711 | NCBI WGS metagenome assembly SXGR01 (sample SAMN11356860, study PRJNA531348) | freshwater metagenome | isolation source: freshwater sample F1-60 | place: China: Fuxian Lake, Yuxi | collected 2017-12-25 | reverse complement strand
GGGGCGGGGGCCGGCGGCGATCCGCTGCTGGTCGCGGCCTGCGCCGGTGCGGCGGCCGCCTTCGCCGCGATCGAGCATGTCCGCCGCGAGGCCGATCGCCTGGACGAGGAAGGGGCCTGACGCCGGTGGCCGAGCCCGACCAGATCCCCGCCCAGGCGTCGTTCCGCAGGCTGTTCCTCGTCTCCACCGTGCTTCTGGTGGCCGCGGCGGCGGCCGCCTCCTTCCTGATGCTGCAGGCGTTCGTCGCCAACTTGACGCCGGAGATCGAGCAGAAGGCCGGGATGGTCGGCCGCTCGGTCGCCGGCCAGGTCGATCATGCGCTCCAGCTCGGGATTCCCTTCGACCGCCTCCACGGCATGGAGGCCTTCCTCGACCGAGTGCTCGCCGACAACGTCGACATCGAGTTCCTGACCGTCACCGATCCGTCCGGCAAGACGGTGTTCTCGCGTGACCGCGGCGGCGCCTCGGCGCCGGCCCACGCCGGCGTCATCCGCGACCGCGTCGCCGACGGCCATGTCCGCGTTCCCATCGGCGACGCCAGCCGCCCGCGCGGCGCGGTCGAGCTCGGCATCAGCCCGTCGGTGATCGTCGACAAGACCTATGCCGTCGTCTTCGACATGGCGATCGTGCTGCTGGTCGCCGGCCTCTTCGCCTTCGAGCTGCTCTCGCTGGTGTTCCAGGTGTCGATCGCCGCCCCGCTGGCGCGGCTGTGGAGCGCCTTCCGGGCCGCGGCGGCCGGCGACTTCACCATCCGCGTCGCCGCATCCGGACAGAGGGAGTGGGAGGTCGTGGCGTCTGCCTGGAACGACCTCGTGCGCCGGCTGGCGGAGACCTGGCAGCAGGTGATGGCCGACGCCGAGAGCGTCAAGGCGACCTTGGCCGAGGCCGAGATCGGCCGGCGGCTCGGCCGCCTGATCGAGGAGACCAAGGCCCGCTTCCGCATCGCCGATCCGCTCAGCCTGCGCGCGGTCGCGGTGTCCCAGGCGGTGGCGATCCGGGCGCCCGTCTTCGTCTTCATCATGGCCGAGGAGTTCGGCCGCTCGTTCCTGCCGGTCTTCATCCAGGGCCTGCGTGACCCGACATCGGCGCTGTCGCCGGAGCTCGCGGTCGGCGTCACCATGACCGCCTTCATGGCCATGGTGGCGATCGTGACGCCCTTCGCCGGCGTGCTGGTCACCCGCTTCGGCGTGCGCCGAATGTTCATGATCGGCATCGCGCCCAGCGCCATCGGCTATCTCGGCACCGCCTTCGCCACGTCGATCTGGGACCTGATCCTGTGGCGGGCGCTGGCCGGCGTCGGCTACGCCATCGTCTACATCGTCTGCCAGGGCTTCGTCGCCGGCGCCGCCTCGCCCGAGCGCCGCGCCCAGGGCATGGCGCTGTTCATGGGGGCTGTGTTCGCCGCCGGCGTCTGCGGCCCGGCGCTGGGCGGCGTCATCGCCGACCAGATCGGCCCGCGCCCGACCTTCGTCGTCTCGACCGCGCTCTGCCTCCTCTCGCTGAGCCTCATCTACGCCCAGCTCCGCAACCTCGGCAGCACGCCGGCGCCGGTGCAGCGCCTGCGGGCCGCGGACTTCGCGCTGGCGGCCCGCAACCCCTCGTTCCTGGCGCTGCTGGTGTTCTCGGCGATGCCGGCCAAGATCGCGCTGACCGGCGTGCTGTTCTACCTGGTGCCGCTGCTGCTGGCGAAGCTCGGCAACACCAGCTCGGAGATCGGCCGCGTCCTCATGATCTATGCCGGCTGCACGGCGCTCCTGACGCCGCTCGCCGCCCGCATCGCCGACCGCTGGCGTCTCAACGGCTGGATGATCGCCGTCGGCGGCGTCGTCTCCGGCCTCGGCCTGGTTGCGATCCTGCTCAGGGTCGACACCGGCATGGTGGTCGTCGGCGTCCTGCTGCTCGGCCTCGGCCATGCCGCCAGCATTGCCCCGCAGCTCGCCGTCGTGCCCGAGATCGCCGCCCACGAGTGCCGGACGCTCGGCGTCACCGCCGTCCTGAGTATCTTCCGGGCGATCGAACGATTGGGCTCGGTCATCGGCCCGCTGCTGGCGGCGGTCCTGGTCCGCGCCGGCGGCGAGGCTCTGGCGATGGCGACGATCGGCGCGCTGGTCGTCGCCGGCTCGCTCGCCTATGCCGCTTTCGGCCGGCCGCCCCCGGTTCTGGTGGAGGCGCGGTCATGACGGTCCGGAAGATCGGGCGGCGCGCCGCGCTCTCGCTTGCCCTCGGCAGCTCGGTCGCCGGCATGCTGCCGCGTCCGGCGCTCGCCCAGGGGCGTCCCCGGGGCCCGCGCATCTACATGGTGACGTTCCGCGGCTGGACCGACAGCGACCAGGGCTTCAAGGACTATTTCGAGCGCCGCCGGCTGGCGGTCGACCTCGTCCATCGGGATGCCGGCGGCGTCGGCGCGAAGATCGCCGAGATCGTCGGCGAGATCAAAACCGAGAAGCCGGACCTGGTCTATGCCTGGGGAACGGGCGTGGCGCTCGGGGTCATCGGTCCGGCGGCGAGGCCCGATCCCGACCGCCACGTCACCGATATCCCGGTGGTGTTCCTCAACGTCACCGACCCGCTCGGCAGCGGCATCATCACCGACCTCAATCCGACGGGCCGCAACGTCGCCGGATCGACCTTCCTCGCCCCGATCGCCTCCCAGCTCCAGGCCTTGCAGTCCTACCGCCCGGTCAGGCGCCTGGGGTCGATCTTCAATCCGAGCGAGGCCAATTCGGTCGCGGTCATCAACGAGGTGCGCGAGCACGCGAAGGGCCTGCAGATGACGCTGATCGAGCGGCCGGTGCCGCTGCTCGGCACCGAGCCCGATCGCAATGCGATCCCGCGGCTTCTCGATGAGCTGGTCGCCGAAGGCGCCGAGTTCCTGTTCATGCCGTCAGACAGCTTTCTTTCGCGCCGGGTCGAGCAGGTGACCGAAGAGGCGCTGCAGCGGAAGCTGCCGGCCTTCGCCTCCGCCGAAGGGACCCTCGGCGCCGGCCAGGCGCTGATGGGGCTCATCAGCCGCTACCACAGCATCGGCCAGCTCGCCGGGCTGCAGGCCGACCAGATCCTGTTCCAGAACGTCGCCCCCGGCAGCCTGCCGATCGGCAGCCTCAGGCGCTACTCGCTGGTGCTCCGCATGGCGGTCGCCAAGCGCCTCGACTTGTTCCCGCCGATGCTGCTGCTGCGCGTGGCCGAGATCGTCTGAGATGGCCCCCGGCAGGATCCCGGCGGAGCTGGCGTCCCGGCTCGCCTCGCAGCAGCGGCTGCGGCAGGCGCGGCCCGACCGAGCCCGCATCAAGGTCAACCTCTACACCGACGCCGAGGCTCGTGCGGTGGCCGCTGCCGCCGCCGCGCTGGAGCACGGCGGCGAGCCGTCGCGGATCGACTGCCTGATGGTCGGTGACAGCTACCTGATGACCCATCTCGGCCGCGCCTCGACCCGGCTCGAGGGCGAGGCCGAGCAGGCCGGGGTGTTCGGAATGATGCTGGGCCTGGTCAGGGGCGTGGCGCGGGAGGCGAAGGACTTTCCCGGCGATCCGCGGCCCTGGGTCCTGGCCGACCTTCCCGACGGCGCCGCGTCGTCGCCGGCGAAGGCCCTCGACAGCATCCGGCGCATGCGCGATGCCGGCGCCGACGCGGTGAAGGTCGAGGTCATCTCGCCCGCCGTCCTCGATGCCGTCGCCGCGGCCGCGGCCGAGGGTGCGCCGACGGTCGCCCATATCGGCTACAAGCCGCAGGTCGGCACCAACCGCAAATATGGCGACACCGAGGACGAGGCGCTGGCGCTGTTCGAGGAGGCGCGGCTCGCCCGCGATGCCGGCGCCTTCGGCCTGGTGCTGGAGCGCGTGTCGCAGCCGGTCATGGGCCTTCTCACCCGTCCGCACGACCGCGGCCTGCCGGTCTGGGCGATCTTCTGCGGCCGGGCTCCCGGCGCCGGGCAGAGCCTGAACGTGTTCGACAGCGTCGTCCGGCCCAGCTTCGCCGCCTTCGGCTTCCCGCCGACCTCGACCTTGCCGCGGGACGCGTTCCCCGCCGGCTACACCCATGAGGCGATCCGCGATCACTTCGCCGCCCTTCTCGGCCTCGCCTATGCGGGGACCTTCCCGCCCAGGCTTTCCTCGGCCCTCGACGAGGCGGCGCTGGGCCGGCTCTCCCAAGCGGCCGTCTGGGGCTAGGGATGCTGCTGAGGACGCGCGTCATCCTGATCGTGCTCATGGCGCTCCTGGCCGTGGGCTACGTCCTGGTCCAGGCCGCCTATGAGCGCGAGCGGGTCGTCGACCGGCGTTTCGCCGAGACCAGCGAGGCGGGCCTCGCCGCCCTCTGGAAGGAGGTCTACGCCAATACGCTGGTCGCGCTCTCGGCCGAGCTCGAGCATCTCAGCCATGATCCGGGGATCGCCGCCGCGGTCCGCCGCGGCGATCGCAGCTCGCTCTCCGACCTGATCTGGAGCGACATGTCGTCCGGGCGCTCGCACCAGACGCCGACCCATATCGACGTGGTCGACACCGGCAACCAAGTGCTGTTCACGCTGAGCAGCGCCATCTTTCCCCAGCCCGCCTTCGGCCAGTCGGTGGTCGAGCGGATGATCGCCGCCTCGAAGCAGGTGGACGGCCTCCGCTACGACCGCGACCTCCGCCTGGTGCTGCTCGCCGGCACCGCGCTCCGCGACGCGGACGGCAGGGTCGTCGGCGCCGTCACGGTCGGGACCGGGCTGCTGCCGGCGCTCAACCGCATGCGCGGCAGCACCGGCAGTGACCTCGTCATCGTCAGCCGCCGTGGTCGGCTGCTGGCGGGGACGGCGGCCGAGCTCTGGCAGCGCATGGCCGATCTCGACCGGATCCGCCTGGGCGAGCCGATCCAGACCGTCGACCTCGACGGCCGCGTCTACACCCTGGTCGGGACCGAGCTGCCGGGGCTGGGCGGCAGCCAGACCGCGCGCCTGATCAGCCTGCGCGACACCACCGAGAACGCCCTGGCGGCGCGCCGGCTCACCTGGACCTCGGTCGGCATCGCCATCGGCCTCGTCGGCGCGATCCTGCTCGGCCTCTTCCTCTACCTGCGGCGCAGCTTCACCCCGCTCGACCGCTCGATCGGCGTCCTCGACGCGCTCGCCCGCGGCGACACCTCGGTCGGTGTCGACGTCTCCGGGCGCGAGGACGAGGTCGGGCGCATCGCCCGCACCATCGAGGTCTTCCGCTCGCAGACGATCACGCTTCAGGGGCTCAAGCGCGCCCGCAACCGTCAGCGCCGGCGCCAGGAACGGTTGATCCGCAACCAGATGATGGCGCTGGCCCAGACGCTCGACGAGGCTGAGCGCGAGGGCGTCATCGGCGATCTCGGCGAGATCGAGGCGATGGGGCGCGAGAGCGCCGACCGCACGCGCCTCGGCGGCGACGCGCCCGACGGCCTCGGCCTGATGGCGGTGGCGCTGCGCAAGCTGGCGGGCCGGGTCATCGGCCAGCAGAACCGGCTCCGCCAGCTGATCGAGGAGCTGACCGACGCCTTGAAGGCCAAGACCGCCTTCCTCGCGCTTCAGCAGGAGCTGGACATCGCCGCCCGCATCCAGAAGTCGGTGCTGCCGAAGCCGATGGCGCCGACCGAACGCTTCGAGATCGCCGGGCGCATGATCCCTGCCAAGGAAGTCGGCGGCGACTACTACGACTTCTTCATGCTGGGACCCGATCGTCTGGCGATGACCGTCGCCGACGTGTCGGGCAAGGGCGTCGCCGCCGCCTTCTTCATGGCGATCACCCGCACGTTGCTGCGCGCCACCACGGCCTTGGTCGCCGACCCCAGCAGCACGATCAACCGGCTGAACGAGATCCTGGCGGCGGACAACGACGAGGCTATGTTCGTCACCATGTTCTACGGCGTCCTCGACTTCCGGACCGGCGAGCTCGCCTATGTCAGCGGCGGGCACAACCCGCCGCTGCTGCGCCGGGCCTCGGGCGAGATCGTCACCCTGCCGCAGACCGGCGGCGTCGCGCTCGGCGTGGTCGAGGGCTTCGAATTCCCGTCCAGGAAGGTGACGCTGGCGGCCGGCGACCTGCTCTTCATGTTCACCGACGGGGTGACCGAGGCCGCCCAGGCCGACGGCACCCTCTATGGCGACCCGCGGCTGCTGTCGCTGTTCGACGGCCTCGCCGAGCACCGGCCGGCCGCCGTCATCGACGCCGTCGTCGCCGACGTGCGGGTGTTCGAGGCCGGCGCTCCCCAGGCCGACGACATCACCTGCGTCGCCCTTCACCTCCGCTCGTGAGGCGGCCCGGCTCTCAGGCCGACCCGTCGATCTCGCGGCTCAGCCTGGAAAACGCCTCGCTGATGACCTCGAGCTCGGCGACATGCGCCAGGCTTCGCTCGGCGCGCGCCCGTTCCGCCGAGGTCAGGATGTGCTGCCTGATCCGCTGCAGGCCGCGCTTGAGCTCATCGGACATCGCTTCGACCGAATTGGCGATGCCGTCGTCCTTGACGCCGGTCAGGAGCCGCCGGAGCTTCGCCAGCGCGCGCAGCATGCCGGCGATTTCGCTGGCGCGCGTCTCGGACACCTCGAACGCGCTGGCGATGAACGTCTCGATAATGCTGCGGCTGAGCTCGATGACCGCCTTGGTGAACTCGGCGATGACGCCGGCGCCGAGCGACTCGACGAAGTTCTCCTCGCCGTCGGGCATTTCCTCGCGCTCGCCCTGGCGGACGCGCTGGAAGATGAGGACGAGGTCGTCGATCTCGGCGATCGTGCCTGCGAGGTTGATCCGGTCGACCAGCGCGAAGGTGGCGGCGCAGCGGTTCATGACGACGGTCGCGCGCCGCATGGCGGAGCGGGCGAGCCTGCGGGTTCTAAGCTGGATCTCGACCGTCTCGCGCGGGAAGCCGGCGGTGACGAGGACCCAGGGGAGGACGTCGAGGCGAAGCAGGTTGGCGGCGATGCTTCCGAGGTCCGGGAAGTCGGGGCTCTCCATCGACGCCTCGGCCGCCTCGACATAGGTGCGGGTCTGGTCGAGGAGCGGATGGATCCCGCGCTTCAGCATCGCGATGGCGGGCAGCCGGGAGTCGCGGCGGATCAGGAGCTCGGTCAGCACCCGGTAGATCTCGGCGAGGTCGATCGCCGTCGGGTCGCCGCCGGCGACCGGGGCTCCGCCGGGGACCGGGGTGCGGGTCACGAGAAGCCGGACGAGGCGAGGCACCATCTGCTCGCCGATCATGCGGTAGACGTCGTCGAGCGTCTTGTCGGCCTTGACGCGGGTGGCGAGGCGGCCTCTCGCCTTGAGCCGGGTCGCGATGAGGGGAAGCCGGGTCAGCGCCGCCCGCAGGGCGGCGAGGTCGATCGCCGCCGGCGGCTCGCTCGCGATGCCGTCGGACATCCTCGCCAGGAGGGCCGCCGCGTCGCCGATCTCGAGGACGAGCTTGGCCTCGTCCTCTGTGCTGAGCTGGTCGCTCACGAGACCTCCTTCACCGTTCCGGCGGGCCCCGGCCCCCGTCTTCCGCCCTGTCGTGAATGATGTTATGAGCAACCGGTATCGGCCCAAGGATACCGTCCGCAATGGCGCCGTCCACATTGGACTTCTCGTGATGGCGTCGGGGATCGAGATCAGCCTCAGGAACCAGCTGCCGGAAATCCACCGCCTCGTCGGGGTGGTCGAGGCGTTCTTCTCCGACAACGGGCTCCCGGACCGGCTGGCCCACAACTTCAACCTCGCCTTCGACGAGATCATCACCAACATCGTCTCATACGGCTACGACGACGAGGGTGAGCATCTGATCGACGTCAGGCTCTCGGTCGCGGACGGGTTGGTCGAAGCGGAGGTGATCGACGACGCCAAGGCCTTCGATCCGCTGAACGCGCCGGATCCGGACGTCACGGCGGAGCTCGACGACCGGCCGATCGGCGGGCTCGGCGTGTTCTTCGTCAAGAAGCTGATGGACGAGGTGCGCTACAAGCGCGAGAACGACCGCAACCACTTCTATTTCTGCAAGAGAGCCTCCGCCTGAGAGGCCGTCGCCGCACGGGAGAATGACATGGAGATGATCGAGGAAACCCTGGGGAAGACCATCGTCGTGACGGCGAAAGGCCGGCTCGACAGCAACATGAGCAAGGCCTTCGAGACCCGGCTGATGCAGATCGCCGAGGCGCCGGGCGCCTCGCTGGTGATCGACTTGGGCCAGGTGAGCTACGTCTCCAGCGCCGGCCTGCGTGTGCTGCTGATGGCAGTCCGCAAGGTCAAGGCGAGCAAGGGCAAGGTGGCGCTCTGCGCCATCCAGGCGCCGGTGAAGGAGGTCTTCGACATCAGCGGGCTCTCTGCCGTCTTCTCGATCCATCCCGAGCGCGAGGCCGCCGTCCTGTCCGTCGCCTGAAGGATCGTCAGATGAACATCTGCATGGTCGGCTACGGGATGATGGGCGTCTGGCATTCGGAAGCGCTGAAGAAGACCGACGCCGTGCTCCACACCGTCGTCGGCCGCCGGCCGGATGCCGCCAGGGAATTCGCCGAGCGCTTCGGCTACGGGAAGTGGACGATCTCGCTGGAGGAGGCGCTGGCCGATCCCGCCATCGACGCGGTGATCGTCGGCAGCCCGAGCGAGGTCCACGAGGAACAGGCGATCATGGTGCTGGAGGCCGGCAAGCACCTGCTGCTCGAGATCCCGGTCGCGATGAGCCTCAAGGGCGCCGAGCGGGTGGTCGCCGCCGGCGAGAGGAGCGGCAAGGTCTACGGCCTCTGCCATCCGATGCGTTTCCGGCGCGAGCGCGACGCCTTGAGGGCGGGGGAGGAGGCGATCCGGCATATCGCCGGCCGCTTCTTCATCAAGCGCCTGGTGAACATCGGCGCCACCGGCTACCGGCGGAGCTGGAGCGACAACATCCTCTGGCACCATTTCTGCCACTTCGTCGATCTCGGCATGCATCTCTTCGACGGTGCGCCGGTGAGGCGCATCCAGAGCTCGCTCGGCCCGCTGCATCCGACGACCGGCATTCCGATGGAATGCGTCGTCCTGGTCGAGACCGAGGCTGACCAGACGCTGCTGGTCCACGGCTCCTATCACGCCACATATCGCCTCTACGACAAGGTGATCGTCACCGACAGGGAGACCTACAACTACGACATCCTCTCGGGCACGCTGAAGACCGCGGCCGGCGCCGCCCCGATCGAGGGCGAGCAGGACAATTGCGCCCGCGTGATCTTCGATTTCCTCGACGCGGTCAGGCAGGGCCGGCAACCGATCGCCTCCGGTCCCTCGGTGCTGCCGGCGATGCGGGTGCTGCAGGCGGTGCAGGACGACTGGGACCGCCGATACGGCGCCAGGTCGATCCCCGGACGGCCGCTGGAGCGGACTTAAGACGATGCCTCTGGATGATCACGGCTGGCGCGGCGGCGGACGCGGCGCTTCCAGGAACGTGCTGGGCGGCAGGCTCGAAGACTGCTCGCTCGACCCGGTCACCGGGTTCTTCCGCAACGGCTGCTGCGACACCTCGCCGGAGGATGTCGGCAGTCACACGGTGTGCTGCGTCGTCACCGAGGCGTTCCTCGCCTACTCGAGGAAGGTGGGCAACGATCTCTCGACGCCCTATCCCGAATACGGGTTTCCCGGGCTGAAGGAAGGCGATCGGTGGTGCCTGTGCGCGCCGCGCTGGCAGCAGGCGCTCGAGGCGGGGCAGGCCCCGCGGGTGGTCCTGCGCGCGACGCATGAAGGCGCGCTGGCGTTCTGCTCGCTCGACGATCTCAGGAAGCACGCGGTCGATCCGCCGTAGCCCGGAGATCAGACGTCCGTGTCCTCCGGCGGCCCCTGCATCGGGGCGCCGACGCTGCGGCGGTCGAAGGCGACGCTCTTGATCACGGCATGGACCGGAAGCCCCGGGCGAAGCCCGAGGGTCTCGACCGAGCGGCGGGTCAGCCGCGCCAGCAGCCTCTCGCCCGAGCAGTCGATGCGGATGTCGGCCGCCGCGCCGTCGCCGAGCGCGACCTCGGTCACCGTGCCGGCGACGACGTTGAGGGCGCTCAGGCCCCGCGGCGGCACGGTCGCGACGATGACGTCGCGGGCGCGCACCCGGATGCGGACGTGAGCGCCGGGCGCGAGGTCGAGGCGGGGAACGTGGAAGGCGCCGGCGCGGGAACGCAGCGTGGTCAGCCCATAGGCGTCGTCGTGTGACTCGATCGTCGTCTCCAGCACGGCGCCGGCTTCGTCGCGCGAGCCGGCCGGCAGCAGGTCGAGGCGCTGCATCACCTGGTCGGTCGGGCCGACGGCGGTGATCCGGCCCTCGGCCAGCACGGCGATGGTGGTCGCCAGGCGGGCGACCTCGCCGACGGAATGGCTGACATAGACGATCGGCACCCGGCTCTCGTCGCGCAGCCTTTCGATGTAGGGCAGGATCTCGGCCTTCCGCGCCTC
>SXGR01494763.1_pt1 | contig 10376 bp, 8 predicted proteins | sample 3174711 | NCBI WGS metagenome assembly SXGR01 (sample SAMN11356860, study PRJNA531348) | freshwater metagenome | isolation source: freshwater sample F1-60 | place: China: Fuxian Lake, Yuxi | collected 2017-12-25 | reverse complement strand
CGTGACTTTTTCTTGTTTGCCACCTGAGGCGATCACTGCGTACATAACGGTCTCGTACTCTATCGGGCAATCTTGGGCAGATCGGCACCAGCCTCGACGGCCGCTTCGTCTTCCAGCAGCTCGGTGTCGATTACGACTCCCCGGCCGAGGCAGTCCGCACAGGTGTCGGCAAACGAGGTAATGAGCCCCTCGCCGATGCGCTTGCGGGTCATCTGCACGAGGCCCAGTTCAGAGATATCAAAGACCTGGGTCCGCGTCTTGTCGCGTGCCAGCACCCGGCGCAAGGCATCGACCACTTTGCGACGATTCTCCTTGATTTCCATGTCGATGAAGTCAATGACGATGCTTCCCCCGATGGCGCGTAGTCGCAACGGTCGGGCAACTTCTTCGGCTGCTTCAAGATTGTTGCCGAGCACGGTTTCTTCAAGATTCGTCTTGCCCACGTTCTTGCCCGTATTCACGTCGACTACCGTCAGGGCTTCGGTGTGCTCGATGACGAGCGAGCCGCCGGATGGCAACCACACCTTGCGATCGAGTGCCTTGCGCAGTTGCTCTACCACGCGATGCTGTTCGAACAAAGGCAAACCTTGCTGGGCTTCGTCCCAGAATTCGACGCGATCCACAAACTCAGGGTTGAACGCCACGATGTAATCACGGACTTCTTCGAACAATGCACGATCATCAATGACAATGCCGCGGTAGTCACTGCTGAACTCTTCGCGAATCACTCGCACTGCCAACGACGGCTCGCGGTACAGCAACGTAGGCGAGTTGGCCTTTTCGGCCTTGGCCTTGATTTGCGCCCAGCGCTCGACCAACTGCTTCATATCGGTTTCAAGTTCGTGCTCGGTGGCGTTCTCCGCCGCCGTGCGCACGATAAGGCCGTGCTGTTCGGGCTTGATGCGGTCCAGCACATTGCGCAGACGACGACGCTCGCCTTCGGGCAAGCGCTTGGAGATGCCATAGGTCTTGGAGTCAGGAATCAACACCACGAAACGCCCAGGCAACGACACTTCTTGTGTGAGGCGGGCACCTTTTTCGCCGATCGGATTTTTCGTTACCTGACAGAGAATCAACTGTCCACGCTTCAGCACGTGTTCGATGCGTGGCTCGGGGCCTTGCTCGACCACATCTTCTTTGTCGAACTGCACGTCACCGCGATACAACACAGCGTTTTTCGGGGTGCCGATGTCGACGAAAGCCGCTTCCATGCCGGGCAGAACGTTTTGCACTTTGCCCAGATAAATGCTGCCGTGAATCTGTGCCACATCGTCTGCCGGACGGCTCACGTAGTGCTCGATGAGACTGCGCCCTTCCAACAGAGCAACCTGGGTCAAATCGTTGCGCACGTGCACGCACATGAGATACCGACCCAGCGGACGCCCATCGCGCTCTTTGCCGCGTCGCCGCGCAATCAGCCCAGCTTCGGAGTCGTCGCGTGCAGCGTCAGAATCACTCGTGCGGCGGCTACTGGAGCGACCCCGCGAGCGGCCGTCAGACCGACCACCAGATCGGCCATCTGAACGGCCGTCTCCCTGTCGGTCATCGCTGCGATTCCGCGTCCGACCCCGTCCCCCACGGCGACGACGACGGTTGCCGGTGTTGCCGTTGCGGCTCGGCTCACGATTGCCATTGCGCGCCGAATCACCCTCGGGGGCTTTTTCCGTTGGTGCCTCAGGGCTGCCGTCTTCGCGTGGTTTTCCGAACGCACGCCCCGGTGGTGGTGGAATCACTGCGCGTCCCTCGTGTGGCGGGTCGGGCAATTCAATGGGCGAACGCTCGCCCTCTGGAAACTCATTCGTCATGTCAAAACCTTTCCTATGGCGACAAATCCGCGCCGTTGCGCCGAATTCGTCGTGCCGTGGCGCGGTGCGCATCTTCCCCTGCGCTCGCACGCTCGTGCGTGTGTACAAATCTGTGGTTGGGTAACCCCGACTCGCCTCTCAGCCTACTGACCCACCTAGGCCGAACGGCGCATCTCGACGCTTTGCACCAGCCCAATCATCACGGCCCACGCCACCAAGTGCGACCCGCCATAGGACACAAAAGGCAGGGGTAGCCCAGAAACGGGTGTGATGCCGATGGTCATTCCAATATTTTGAAACACCTGCCAAGCCAGTGTGGCAAACACCCCGGCTGCCAAGAACCGCCCGAATGGGCTATTGGCGTTGCGTCCGATGATCCAGACCCGCAACAAGATAAACGAAAAAAGCCCAACGACGATAAACGCCCCGACCAACCCGAACTGCTCTCCAATCGCCGAAAAGGGAAAATCGGTTGACTGCACGGGAATGAATCGACCATTGGTGAGTTCACCCTGCAGATATCCCTTACCGAAATATCCACCTGCCGCTACGGCTCGTTTTGCGTAGCGCACCTGCAACACCAAGTTCTGCAGACTTCGATCACTCGTGTTGTTCTGGTTCCACAACGCCGTGAAGCGCTCCAGCTGATAGTCACGCACGACACCTGACCAAATTGAGGCCATGAAACTGAGTGTGGCCAGAATTGTGATGAACACAAAGTGACGCCGTTGGGTTCCGGCAATGAGCAACACCCCAAACACGCCAGCAGCGATGGTCATCGCCGAACCAAGGTCGGGTTGCAAAGCAATCAGCAAGAACGGCGCCCCAGCAATGAGCAAGGCACGAATGAATTCGTCATAGGGCATCGTGCGCATGCCGGCATCAGCAAACCAGGCCGCCAACACGAGCACAAGTACGGGTTTCATCACCTCGGCCGGCTGCACTGCGATGACACCAAGATCAAATGACAGCTTCGTCTCGCTGCTAGCACGACCCCACAACAGCAAAATGAACAACGAAAATGTAGTCGCCGCATACAACCACACCGCTATGCTTCGCAGCCAGTCGTGCCCAAAAAACATCACCGCGCCCAACGCAACGACTGCCGCAAAAACGAACAACACCTGCCGTTGAGTGAAATAGAACGGGTCGGCACCTCGCAACACCAGCCGCGGGCTAGTAGTCGCATAAATGTTGAAGACACCGATTACGGCGAGAGCCCCGACCGCCCAAAGCATCATCCAATCGACATTGCGCCACGGGTCAAGCACACTCGCCGAACCGCGTGGGTCACTGGGACGTGAACGCACTCGAAAGGCAATTGACATCTCAGCCTCGCGACTCTGCTGTGGCACTAACCAGGCACATGGGGTTGCGTAGCCGGGCAGTTGGTGCTGCGATGGCTGACGCTGTGTCCAAGGGGTCGGCGGGAATCAGTTCGTCGACTCGCCACTGTTTGCTGAGCGCCAAAAAGATGCACTTCACCACCGGTGCAGCCGCCGTTGCCCCATATCCGGCCTTTTCTAGATACGCAAAAGCACTGTACGGCGAGCCTGCGTCCAAGCTAAATGCCCCGAATGCCGACGAGTCGTTCCACGGCAAGTTATTGAAGCCCTGGGCAGTGCCGGTTTTTCCGGCGATGGTAATTCCCGAATAATTTCGAAACAGGTTCTCACCAGTGGTCTTGTGGTAATAATCAAAAGTCACGCCCGGACCTGTGATTACGCGCCGCAACCCGCTCACTATCGGATCGCGTACTTCAGGCGGTAGTGGAATGATCGTGCTTGGTGCTTTCTCGGTTACTGGCGTAATGACCGATGCAGTTTGTAGGTCAGCAAGCCCAGCGGCCTTGTTGCGCGTACCTGGTGTCAACACGGCGCGTACCACCCTGGGTTCGTGCAGGGTGCCGTTGTTGCCGAGAGCACTGTACGCATTCGCCACTTGCAGTGGCGACGCCGACAACAACCCCTGGCCAATCGAAAACAATACGTTGTCGCCCACGTAGTACGCACGACCGGCATCCTCGGCGATGACGCCGAGACTTGCCAAATATTTCTTATACGCAGCATTCGGAATCGTTCCTGCATATTCAAATGGCAAATCGATATTGGTTGGTGAGCCGAAGCCGAACCGTCGCACCTCCTCTTCGAGTACGGCTCGATAACCGCGCTCCGTCAAGATTTGTTCGCCGATCTTGTAAAAAAATGTGTCGCTCGAAACCGCGAGTGCTGCCTCTACGTCGACCTCGCCGTACTGACACGGCGCACCAGTCGAACGACAGACGGCGTTACGAAATACGCATTTCACGCCTTGGTCACAACGATCCTTGGGAATGCTCTCCAATTTGTAGGTCCCCCGGTCATCAAACGTGTACGACGCTCCCCCGGGAAGTTGACCTGTGTTCAATGCCGCATAGGCAACGAACGGCTTGAAACTGCTACCGAGGTTGTATCGACCCGACACCGCTCGGTTCACCAAGATGGAACGGTCGGGGTCGTCGGTAAGGGGAAACACCTCGGCAAACTTCTCGGCGTCAACGTTGGCCGTAAACCACCGACTGTCAAAACGCGGATACGAGGCCATTGCCACCACCTCGCCAGTGTTGTGGTTCATCACTACCACCGAACCCGCTGGTGCCTTGTAGTAATTGACCTCTTCGTATTGGGGGTCGGGAATCCCTTCAGGCAACATCACTTGCGGAGCCTCGTTGCGCTGTCGCACCACCAACTGCGACTCCAACGCCTGTTCAGCAAACTGCTGCAGGCGAAAATCAATCGATAACTGCAAGTCGCGACCCGCTTGGGCTTCCACCCGCTCTATGACGCGTTTGATGCGCCCCACGGCGTCGACCTCGTAGCGCACGTAGCCAGGAATGCCACGTAGGTCGACTTCGTAGGTGAGTTCAACGCCGTACAACCCGACGCGCTCATTGGGGTCATAGCCAAGTGACTTGTAATATTCCGCAGAACCGGGCTGAATCGCACCAAGAAACCCAAGCACATGACTGCCGACCGCGCCATATTGATAGATGCGCCGCCAGTCCTCTTTGATCACCACACCCGGATAGTCCTCGATGCGCTCCATCAAAAATGCAGCTTGCTCTTCGGAGATATCAAATGCCAATGGCATCTCCGTAAGTTGGTCATAGCGTTTGTCGTCGGCGCGGGTATACAAACGCTCGATTGGCGTATTCAGCGGCCCCGACAAACGCTGAAACATCTCTAGGCGATCCTGCGGGTCGTCGATGATTCGCCGGTCGATGGTAGCCACCAACACCCGCTTATTGTCGGCCACGACACGGCCATTTACGTCAAAGATTCGACCCCGCTCGGGAATCAACTTCACCACACGTGACTGCACCCGATCAATGATGCGATCCGTTTCTTCCTTGGTGACTGCCTGCAAGAACCACACCCGCGCCAGCAGCACCACCAGCAGTGCAATGGCAAAGCCACCCAACGCCGACCACCGCCGTTGCTGTTTATCGACTGCCATAGATCACTTTTTCTCGCAACGTCCAGCGTGCCAACGAAATCATCGGTGCGGCGAACATCATCGCAGCGACGAAAGTTACGCACAACGCTCCGAGAATGCGCCATTCCAACCAACCATCCAAACCAACGACTGCTTTCAACAACGGCGTTACTACTTCGCCCAGTGCAGCCGCCACGCCAACCACCAACAAACGCAGCCACCATGTGGGATCACGAAACGGCTGCAGCATTACAGCCGCCGCAGCGCCAACCACGCCCAGCACCAAGGCTGAAATGCCGAGTGGTGTCGCCAAAATTGCGTCGTACATAAAACCACTGACAAGCCCCGCGACGGCTCCGACATACACATCGTGAGTGACCCCAGCACACGCGACGAAAATAGCCAGAATCTGAATGGCGTACCCAAACGGTCGCACCTCGCTGAACAACGTGGTCTGCAACGACAACACCAACAATGAAACAAGCACCAATCGAAACCAGCGACTTGCTGCTGCGGCAATGATCCGGTCAAACACGGGTCATCGCCCTGATTCGGTGATTGGTTGGTACAACAACACTCGCAAGAACGACAAGTTGGAAAGATCGGCCACCAGATCAATTTCCAGAATTGGCCCAGCCGTGCCGAGTCGCTCCACCACTCGCGACACAACGCCAATCACCACATCGGGTGGCGCCAGGCTGCGTGAACCGCCCGACGACACAATCGGTGCTCCGACTTCAATCGCCGATGCCCGAGTTGATGCATCCAAAAATCGCACGATCGGGCGAACTCCAGGCCCGCGCCCTTCCAGAATGCCTGTTTCACGCACCGCCAACTGGCTGGCTAATGGCACCGTGATGTTCGATCCTGCGCCCGCCACCACCTCAGCCGGCACCGTGGTGGCTGACGGCGTGAAGCCCAAAATCGTGGTGGTTGTAGTTGTTGAGGACGAAGAAGTCGTGGTGTCTGCAGTGTCAAGCACCGAGTCGACGCTCGGCGCATCTTGGGTTTCGAGCGGAGGCAGCGTAATCGGCGTGCGACTCGACATGGTTACCACCTTCACCGACAACGCATAGTCAGGGTCAGAAACAAGCATCACGAGCGATCGATCAGCAAACACTTCGGTCACTTTGCCGATGAGCCCCGCCGCATTGAGCACCGGCATGCCCACCTTCACTCCCGAGTTGGAACCTTGGTTGATCTCCACAGTCTGTGAAAAGTTGGTTGGCGTCTCACCAATAACTTGCGCCGTTACCGAATTGATACCCGCCAACGTTGGCAACCCGTTGAGAGCCAGGAGCTCTTGTGACAAGCGCACCGAGGCTGCGGCGGCGACTGCTGCACCTTCCTGCAGCGCGACTTGCTCTTGCAGGCGATTGTTTTCAGCGACCACGTCGTCGTATTCACGAAATGCATTCCACGCACCACTTAAGGGGCGAGTGACTACCCGTGAGATGTTTTCAATCGGAGCAAACACAGTGCCAAACACCCGCCGAATCTGCGATGTGGAAGACGAGTCGCTGAGATCCAGTGTGATGAAAAACACCGAGGCCAACGCCAGCAACACAAGTGCGCGCCGGAGATTGGTTTTGTTTTGAGCCACGCTCGAATGACCGCCGTGTTACTCGTCGTCCGATTGCGCAGTGAGACCCTTCATCGCGTCCAGGTTCTCCAGCGTCAGCCCACCACCCAAAACCACTGACAGCAACGGGTCGGAAGCCACCATGACGTTGATTCCAGTTTCGTGCATGATGCGCTCGGTGAGCCCGGTGAGCAGTGCCCCACCCCCAGACAACGTGATGCCGCTACTGATTACGTCAGCCGCAAGTTCAGGCGGCGTTCGCTCGAGCGTGCTCTTAATCACATCGATGATCGCAGTAACGGGAACATCAATCGCAGCCCGTATTTCTACCGTTGTGACTTCCTGGGTGCGCGGTAGCCCCGAAGCAATATCTCGGCCCCCCACATCTGCTGTGAGTTCTTCTTCTAACGGCCAGGCTGAACCCAACTGAATCTTCACTTCTTCGGCCGTATTGTCTCCGACGTCGAGGTTGAACTCTTTTTTAAACATCGCCACAATTGCATCGTTGATTTCATCGCCCGCAACACGGCAAGAACTCGCAGTAACGATGCCGCCCAGCGAAATGACCGCCACCTCTGTGGTTCCGCCGCCAATGTCGACGATGAGATTAGCGCTGGGCTCGCTGACTGGCAGGCCTGCCCCAATCGCTGCAGCCATGGGCTCTTCAATCACATACACCGGACGTCGCGCCCCTGCGAATTCTGCGGCGTCTTGCACCGCGCGACGCTCGACGCCGGTGATTTCTGAGGGCACACATACGATCATGCGTGGTTTGCTGAACCGGCTGGTGTGCACTCGACGGATGAACTCGCGCAACATTTGTTCGCACAAATCGAAATCGGCAATCACACCATCTTTGAGTGGCCGCACCACTCGTATGTTGCGCGGGGCGCGTCCCCACATGCGCTTTGCTTCATGGCCGACGGCAACCACTTGGCCGGTTGACGTGTCGAGGGCGACAGTGCTCGGTTCATCGAGCACGATGCCTTCACCTTTGATGTAAATAAGGGTGTTGGCCGTGCCCAAATCGATGGCAATGTCGCGAGTGAGCGAAATCGGGTTGGTGCCGGCCACTGTGGTGCCTTAGAGACCCGGGAAGAAAATTTGGATTTCCCTTGCGGCAGATTCTGCCGAATCGCTTCCGTGGATGAGATTCTCGGTGAAAATCGTGCCCAAGTCACCACGAATAGTGCCGGGTGCAGCAGCCCGCGGATTGGTAGCACCCATCATCGACCGCAAAATCTCCCAGGTGTCGTCGGGGCCCGCCACCACCATCGCCACTACTGGGCCGCGCGACATGAATTCAACGAGGTCGGCATAAAACGGCTTGCCCTGGTGTTCGGCATAGTGGTTGGCCAAAGTGGCTTTGTCGAGCGTGCGCAATTGCATCGCATCGATCGTTAGGCCGCGACGCTCAAATCGCGACACAATCTCACCTACCAAGCCCCGTTCGACGGCGTCGGGTTTCAAAAGTACAAGGGTTCGTTTGCTGTTGGCGGGGTTTGTCACGCCGTAAGGCTACCCCTACGGCATCAATTGACGGAGCACAGGTCGTGCAGCACCTACCACATATAGCGACCCAGCGACCAGCAATGTATCCTCGGCTCGCATCTGGCGATATGCGTACGCCAATGCGCCGTCGAGTTGTTCTACAACTTTCACTTCTTCACAGCCGGCGGCGCGGGCCGCCGCTGCGACCTCACTGGCAGGAGTGCCGCGTGGAGTTGGCGCAGTACAACACACCACCTCGTCAAACTCATCTGCTCGCAACGCACCAAGCAGTTCACGTGCATCGCGACTCTTTAACATGCCGACCACCAGCAAGCGCCTACCTTCGATTTGGAAGTCGTTAAAAAAGACTTCCGAGCACACCTCTGCCCCGCCAACATTGTGCGCCCCGTCGACAACAACGAGTGGCTGACGACCCAGAATCTCGAACCTGCCAGGCATCTCGACGGTTGCAAAACCCTCGTCAAGAATGTTGCGGGTAATGGCGCTGTCAAAGAACTCTTCCACTGCTGCAATTGCAACAGACGCATTATCACCTTGGTGGTTGCCGTGCAGCGGAACGAAGATATCTTCATATCGCGCACGCATGGTGCGCACGGCCACCAGCCGCCCACCGACGGCCAACTCATTTGCCATCACCTCGAAGTGATTGCCGCGCACTACTCGCCGCGCGCAAACGACTTCGGCGCAGATCTCTTCGACATCGTCACGAATCTCACCCTGCACGAACACACTGTCGGCTTTGACGATGCCAACCTTCTCTCCAGCGATATGTGCATGTGTGGGCCCGGCGAACTCGGTGTGATCCAGCGACACATTGGTGAGCACTGCGACATCGCTTTTCACCACGTTGGTGGCATCCCAGCGACCAAGCAAACCAACCTCGATGACTCCAACGTCAATTGCACTGTTGGCAAACCACCGAAAGGCCACGGCAGTAATGATTTCGAAGTAACTCAGCCGCGATTCGACGAGTGGCTCGAGTTCGGCAATGGCCAATACATTCTCGGCCAACTCGGCGTCGCTGATGGGTTCGCCATCAATGGCCATTCGTTCGTTGACTCGCTCGAGATGCGGGCTGGTGTAGGTGCCCACCCGCAGACCATGTGCCATGAGCAACTTGGAGATCATCTGGCTGGTGGAGCCCTTGCCATTGGTGCCCGTCACATGGATGGTGCGATACGCATCGTGCGGGTCGCCCATCAAGTTGACCAAACGCTGAATGTTGGCTGTGCTCGGCGATTCGATACGGCCAGTCTTTTCATACACCGAATGAGCGTCGAGATATGCAGTTGCACGCTCGATTGCCGTATCGGTCATGACGTGAACCGTAGTGCGTTTAAGAAGCAGCGCGCTTGGGTTTGCTTACCCTTGGCGAACGCGTGGTGATGGTGGGCGCAGCCCGATCGGTAACGCAGTTCGCCTCGATCACCACTTTTGCTACATCAGTGCGGCCCGGCAGGTCATACATGGTGTCGAGCAGAACATTTTCTAAAATTGCTCGCAGCCCGCGGGCACCAGTGCCACGCGTGAGCGCCGCATCGGCGATTGCCGACAAAGCATCGGGTGTCAACACGAGTTCTACATCTTCGAACTCAAAAAACTTCTGGTACTGCTTGACGAGCGCGTTCTTGGGCTCGGTAAGAATTTGCACGAGAGCATCTTTCTTCAGCGAATGCACTGCACCCACCATCGGCAAGCGACCCACGAATTCCGGAATCATGCCGAATTTGAGCAGGTCTTCGGGCAACACCTGGGCGAACAGGTCGCCAGGGTCCCGATCCTTCCTGCTTTTAACAGGGGCATGGAACCCAACGCCTTTGTCGCCCAACCGCGAACCAATGATTTGGTCGAGACCAGCGAATGCCCCGCCGACTATGAAGAGCACATTGGTCGTATCGATCTGAATGAATTCTTGATGTGGGTGCTTACGGCCACCTTGTGGTGGCACCGACGCCACTGTGCCTTCCAGAATCTTGAGGAGCGCCTGTTGCACACCTTCGCCG
>SXGR01157927.1_pt1 | contig 10376 bp, 8 predicted proteins | sample 3174711 | NCBI WGS metagenome assembly SXGR01 (sample SAMN11356860, study PRJNA531348) | freshwater metagenome | isolation source: freshwater sample F1-60 | place: China: Fuxian Lake, Yuxi | collected 2017-12-25 | reverse complement strand
TTAGCTACCTCATCCCTCGTGCTACGGCCTTGATCGTAAACAGCTAAAATCCGCTCGCGCAAATCTAGGGAAATTGTTTTCACACTCCAACTTTACGTTAGATTCCCCAGATAGGCTATATATTTATTTAAACCGCTCTAATCCCTCCGATCGAGGAGTTTAGCAGCCACCCATCTTCCATAGTTCCAACCCCGAAGATCGGCATCATCATCGTTCTGCTTTGCAAACGCGCATGAAAGAGTCATGGAATCAGCTTCTGGCATTTTCTCACGCAACCCAGCCCACACAGGCACTGCATCGACACTCAATGATCCTGCATACTCCGCATCAAAACTTTTGCCGGCCGAGATTCTATCAATATTTTGCCGAAGGATCCACCCATCAGGGTTCACCAGATTGAGAACCGGCACGGTGACCAAAGAAAGGGCGATCACACCCAATCCAAAACGTTCCGCTCGTCCACGCAGAACGGTCGCTGCTAACCAGACGCTGACCAACCCCAACCAACCTATGAACGCTACTACGTAAAACCGCAGCTCCGTCTGACCATATTCTGCCTGATAAAGCCACATTCTCCTCAAAGCGGAAATCATCACGACCGACAAAAGGAGAAGCAATAAAAGGCTTAGCGAACGAAACCATTTTCGAGGAGCGTTTGGAGCCAAGCTCCAATCCATCACGAGAAGCATGGGAAGTACCAGCACGGCAACCACCACCAGTTGGAAAAAACCTTCCCTCGCGTAAGTTGCATAGGTCAAGCGGGGGTCCAATGCAACCAGATCAGCCCCACCAAATAAATAGCGGATTTGGACGATGACAAAGCTTAGGAAGAGAAAGTTTACCATGATCAAAGCCGTGTTGAGTTCGGCGGACCCGATCCCTTTCGTCCTAATCTTGGGAGGTTGGAAGGAGAGTTTTCCTGCAACGAGATAATTCCGCAATAATCCCCCAGCAAACCAAGTTGTGAAACCAAAAGTCACGACCATGGACCAGACTTCTTCGAGTGAAAGATCCACAATTCGAGCCAAGATCGCTGCAAATGCTGGATCCGCATTTGCGAACAAAAAGCAAAAAATGGTTACTAATGGAGCGGCGAGTAACAATCCACGCGCTGCGATCTGCCCACGAGAGAGTGGGTGTTGACTCGATTCCGCGGTCCAAACCACATCCTTCGCGAAAAGTCGTAAACACCCGAAACCAAATCGAATGATTGCACCAAAAGCCCTTCGGAAAACCGTCCCAAGGAACACGTTCGAACCGCTAGGACTCAGGCGACTCATCGCAACCATGATGAGGCTGGTAAAAATCATCCCCACGTTTAGGAGGCTTAAAATGGGAGACATCCGCGAAGTGAGGCCAAGGGCACCCACCAATGCACTACCGAGACATGCCACTTCCACTCGAGTGAGCGGGGCACCCACGATCGCCGCAGCCCTTGCTGTGATTACCCCCAAGGTAAGCAACCAGACCACAACGTTGATCCCCAGAGGAGAGAGGCTAAAAAGAGCCATTCCCAATAAACCCAATCCCAGCGTCCCTCTGAACGCCAAATCCACTGGCCGAGTCTTGTCCGTCGTCATTTAATTATTAGGAAAAAGTTACCATCGCAGCATGATGACTCACTGGGATTGAAGCATTTTGGCTCCACATCATCAATTTCGCCTCCACAGCATCGATTACGTTGTCCGGAGTGGAGGTCCCGGCGGTCAGCCCCACATTCGCTGCGCCCTCGAACCAAGAGACCTCGAGGTCCTCAGCGTGTTGCACATGGTGAACACGAGCACCCTTCAGTGCGCTGGTTCGGACCAACTCCCGCGTGTTGTTGCTATTCGCGCCACCCACAACCACTACCACGTCACAATCCGCTGCAAGATCTTCAGCGGCTTTCTGGCGCAATTTCGTCGGCTGACACACGGTATCGATGAACTCAACCTCAGCTTGAGGATGTGTTATTCTTAAAACATCCACCAATCCGCGCACCCGTGCAATCGGTTGGGTGGTCTGCGCCACAACCCCGAAACGAGGTCGGCTTGGGATTAACCTAGTTTCTTCCGCTGTCAGCACAACGTCAAACTCGTCTAAATCACCCGTCAATCCACGCACCTCCACATGGTCCCTTTGTCCGACGACCACCGGGTGGAACCCACGATTTACCAGACCCACCAAGGTCTTATGGGCCGACTTTACCAACGGACACGTCGCGTCCACCAACGAAAGCCCCAAATGTTTGGTTTCAGTTTTCAGCGCATCAGAGGCACCATGCGCAGTAATCATCGCAACGGAGGTCTCCACCGAATCCGGTGTGCGTGCAACACGGACTCCACGCTGCTTGAGATCGGCGAGAACGTCTTCGTTGTGAACCAATTCTCCCAGAATCGTAATAGGTTGTAGCGCAGCTTGAGACTGTGCGAGTTTAATGGCATCCCGAACACCAAAACACATCCCCAGATGATTTGCTCGAAATACTCTCATATTATTAAAGTTCTTTGTTTTACAAAGTTATAGTTTTGACCTGAGTTAAATTTAATCGTTCAACGGAAATAAAAAAACAATACTAGGGTTGGGACGCTTGGAACTCGCGTTGATGTTGGCGCACGATGAGATCAAGGATTTCGATGTATTTCTCAAAGGCCAACCGACCGGCTGAAGTCAGCGTGCAGGTTGTCAGCGGCTTACGGTCCACAAAACTTTTTGTCATCGCGAGATACCCCGCCTCTTGCAACGTCCGGAGATGGACGCTGAGGTTCCCATCGGTCATCCGGAGCAGATCCCTGAGGTCCTTGAACGAGAGCACAGAAGTTGCGGCCAAAGACGACATGATTGCCATGCGCCCCTTCTCGTGCACGATGCGATCTAACCGAGAAAACGCATCGCTGCTCACGATATTTTCCCACTCCTTTCGGTCCAGTAAAGGTAGGCACCTGCAATCAGATGCAAGCCCCCGAAACACAGACCCATTGTCAGATGTCCAAATTCTACACCCTCGTGATTCGCTATTTTCGGCGACAACCAAGCATCTGCGAACCCAAGTAAGATGAACCCCCAACCTAGCGATCGAACCCCTTGAGCCATAAAAAAACTCGCGCTATGCAAAGCACATCCGTAACACCAGACCCAAATAATTGGAAGGATTCGGACAAACGGCCCAAAATCGGTCATTGAACCTAAAACCGACAAAACCCCACCGATCACCAAGGGCGGCACTAGGGCATGGACGACGCGTTTGGCTGGTGCTGTCCAGAATGGTTCCTCCGCTTTGACAGCTTGGCGGCGCGTCATCAGGAACGCACCGGTGGCGGCCGCGACACTGACACCTAACCAATAGGAAACAAACTGCTTCGGGTGGTTGATCTGCAAGAACCACCCCAGCACCGAAGCCGCCGTCGCCACCACACCCAGCCAAATCATGATGGGGCCCAATGCTCGCCTATAGAGCGCGGACCGCTCCATCAAAGTTCGTATGGTTTGGAGTCTTGTTTCGGCTGAATCAGTGTGCATGGTTTTACTTTGCCATACAAAGTAGATGCGTCAACCAATAATCTCTGTTCTTTTTGTTTCGCACCTCGTTTTGGATCCATCTGGTTTGAATGGGGTTCAGCGTTGCTCTGACCGAGCCCTCGTGCCACCCTAGGAGAATGTCTTTGCCGACACCTGCCCAGTTCTTGGCGGAACTCATCGCGCTGCCTAGCGTGAATCCCGCTTTTTTACCCGAGGGTGATCCGCGAGCTGGGGAACATCGAGTTGCAGATTTTTTGGCGGCTACAGCCGCGCGAGCCGGCCTTGATGTTGAATTTCAAGAGATCAGTCCATATCGGCGCAACCTGTTCGCCCACCTTTCACCCTCGGGCCGTATCAAAAAACGCGTGATCCTAGCCCCTCACATGGACACGGTGGGAAACCCCGGGATGCCCGATAGCATGTTTCAACCCGAAATTCGGAACGGACGACTGTACGGAAGGGGTGCCTGCGACACAAAGGGTTGCGTCGCTTCGATGCTGCTAGCAGTGCTCCACCTAGCAACGCGGGGACAACGACCCACTGCGACAGAGGTTGTTTTCGTCGGCCTGATTGATGAGGAGAATGCCCAGCTAGGTTCCCGCGCCCTGATCAAGAGTGGGTATAAGTCGGACCTTGCGATCGTCGGTGAACCCACAAATCTTCAAGTCGTCACCGCTCACAAAGGCGACCTCTGGTTGAAAGCGACGACTCAGGGAAAATCCGCTCACGGAGCGAAACCGCACCTCGGAATCAATGCGATCCATTCGATGGCACGAGTTGTTGATGTGATTGAGACAAGTTATGCAGCCACGCTAAAACACAAAAAACATCCACTACTAGGACACGCCACGGTAAACGTTGGTTCCATCTGTGGTGGCACTCAACCAAACATCGTGCCTGATGGTTGTGAGATTTCGATCGATCGGCGAACGCTCCCCGGCGAAACCTCAAAAGGGGTAATCAGTGGTTTGCAGACTTTTCTGAGGAAGCACGGACTCAAAGCTACCGTGTCTAATACCAAAGGAGCTCCCGCTCCATCACTCGAGACAGACCCAAAGTTACCCTTGGTGAGTTCTCTGCTCACCGTGGTTGGCCAATCCTCCCCTGTGGGGGTAGACTATTTTTGCGATGCAGCTATTCTATCGTCGGGCGGAATTCCTAGCGTTGTCTTTGGGCCTGGCGACATCGCGCAAGCCCACACCGCCAACGAGTGGATTTCTATCCGACAATTGAATAAAGCAGTGGTGCAACTTGAAGGTTTTCTTCGCACACTCCCGTAGTTCTGCTGCACACATGCGAATCGCTTTTCTCACCCACGAACCTTTTTATCCACCCAGCGGTGGCGGCTCAGCGGAAGCCGTTTATTTGGTCCAAGAAATGGTATCTCGAGGTCATGAAGTTGAGATTTTTTGCCCAACAATCGAAGATCCGAAAGGAGTGGCCTCAAAGTTTGGGGTGAAGTTTCACGAGTTTAAAACATGGCGCATGGGTCGATATGCGGCGTTTAGAAATTTTAAATACCTCGCGTATCCATTTTTTCTCGAACACATGGTGAAGTCGGCCGCGATTAATCGGCCGTTTGATCTTATTCTTTCACAACACGCAATCGCAGCCGTGGCGGCTGGACGTCTGCGAGCCCGCCTCGGCTGCCCTGTCGTGATGAACAGTTTGGATTTCTTAACAGGCTTCATGGAAACTTGGCCTGCTTATGTTGCTCCGCCGTTTTTGTTAGCCATGCTGAAGCGATTTGAGCTTTCCCTCCCCCAGCGATATGCTGCAGATGCGGTTCTCACCGTTTCGGAAACGTTGGCTGATTACATTTCAACGACTGGGTTTCCAAAAAACCGTATCGTCCCAATACATTATGGTTATGATCCAGAGTTGTTCCCTCTGAGAACAAACGTTCCGCCTGTTCACCCCCCCATCGTGATCATGCACGGTTCGCTCGACAAACATCACCTTCAACAAATCGCCTTTGATGCCGTCCGCACGGTCTCAGATCAAAAGCCTGAAGCAATTTTTCGTTTCGTCGGAAATGTCAGCACTACGCTCCAAGGATTCATGGAACGAATCCGGAAACAAATCCCCACTGCTCGGCTTGAAACCACTGGGTTTGTGTCCTACGACCGCATCGGAGCAGAGCTCTCAAAGGCACACCTAGGCATTGTGCCTTACGAGGAATCGACCGGAACCCACTGCGCTTTCGTCGCCAAAGTAGTGGAATACCTCGCCGTGGGTCTGCCCGTGGTGAGCACTCGCCTTCAGAGTATAAGTCATTACTTTGCGAAGGAACCCCGCGTTTCCTTCACTGATTTCAACGGAATCGGATTCGGGAAAGCGATTTTACTACGATTATCCACCCAAGAAACCGAAGTGCAAACCTCTGCAATTGAAGCCAGCGCACGAGTTCAAAAAAATCTTAATTGGCGATCCATCAGTGCGAAAGCGATCGATTTTTCGGAAAACGCAGCAACGGGATTCCAACGATGATTGGCGGGGAAAAACAAACTTTTTTCCGGCAAAGCGTCTGGATGATCGTTGCAAACGTCGCGACGGGTGCTTTCATGATGGCGAGCCAGATGGTCGCTTCCAGCATGCCGACTGGGGAGTATGGAGTGTTCGTAACACTTCTACGTTTTTTTACCGTCCTTGCTATTCCTGCTGCCGGACTTCAAACCGTCCTTGCGCAACTGACGGTGGAGGCGGTGACTGACAAAGGACAACGGAATTTGAGTTCCGCTCTACGCAAGGTGCTCAGCATCACGTTTATCGTTTGGCTTGTTTTCCTCGTCATTGTTCTAGGGCTTCAGGATTCGATCCTCACCACCCTTAAAATAAAAAATCCATTGGCGCTTTGGATCATGATGGTTTTGGTCCTCTCTGCGCTGTGGTTACCGATCGTGCAAGGGGTGATCCACGGCCGACAGAATTTCCGGACGCTGGGATTGTCCATGATCGGAAATGGATTTGGCCGATGCGCTGGAATCGCATTGATGGTAATCGCCTTAGGAGTCCATGCGGCAGGCGCGATGGCCGGGATTTGGATTGGAGTCACCGTAAGCTTGTTGATCGCGATCTGGCCTGTAAGAGGCATCCTCTTCGGTCCAAAAGGCGATTCCGACCATCGAGAGTGGAGCGGACGAATCTGGCCCCTCACATTTGGAACAGGCTCGATCCTGTTCATGATGAACCTCGACATGCTCATCGTTCAGAGTCATTTTCCGAAAGATTTAACAGCCTATTACGCCGCCTCCGCTATGATCGGATTGGCGGTGATGATGTTCACCACCCCGTTGGCGGCAGTGATGTTTCCTAAAATTGCTTTCAGTCGCGCAACGGCCCAAAAAACTGGGGCACTCTACCTCGCATTATTCGGAACCGTCTCTCTTGTGGGGATCGCAGCGTTATTCTGCACCCTGTGGCCGGAGTTTCCCCTGCGGCTCATTTATTTCCGCAGTCCCCAATTCCTCAAATCAGCAGTACTGGTTCCTTGGTTCGCCTGGGCCGTTGTGCCATTGACGATTGCCAATGTCATGGTCAACAACCTACTCGCTTCAGGACGTTTCAAAATCGTTCCTTGGCTGGTCGCGATTGCTGCCGGGTATGCGCTTACCCTCGTGATTTATTTGAGAAACAATCCCTCAATCGAACCGTTCCTCGCATTCCGGAATATCATCATCCTGCTCGGCTGCTTTGGAACGCTCCTCCTCGGTATTGCTTTAGTGTTCACACGCAACCCATCGCCAGTTCCACCAACCCTTCCACCACGATCCTAGTCGCGATCGTCCGATCTCAATTCTTCGGGCCCGGTACGGGCTGGGGCGCGCGAAGCTTTTTATAGATCCACGCCTCTACGGGTCGAAATGGGCGCAGCAACCTGTAAACTGGCGAGTAGAAAAGGCGCAACCTCACCACAGAGAGCAGAATCCCCAGTGCCCCCTTATTCAGTCTCATGGTGGAACCGATCTGGTCGGTCCAAGTGGTGGGCACCTCACGCAGGGAGAAACCGCCACGCTTGAGTGAGTAGAGTAGATTGATATCGAAAGCCACATCCGCGATTCGGAGTTGCGAATGAATGGCCTCAATCGCAGGTCGCCGCATCACCTTGGCACCACATTGGGTATCCTTGATCCGCATCCAAAACAACGTCTCCACAAAAAAATGGAAACACCGACTGTAGAACCGACGTTTGAATGATTGACTTTGTTCCAGCACAGATCCGGGTAACCACCGTGAACCAATAGCACAATCGACCTCTGCACATTCCTTCAGCAACTCGAGAAACGCCGGTGGTTGAGTGGCTCCGTCAGCGTCGATATAACCAATCAAATCTGCTTCAGGAGCAAGTTTCAAACCCTCGATCAGTGCCCCGCCTTTGCCGATCGGTGCTGCGAATTCAAGCACACGAATTTCTGGAAATTCCGCGACCGCCGCCTTTACCACACCGATCGTGTTATCTCGACAACCGTTCAACACCACCACGATGTGGAATGTGCCGGAGTAGTGCGCACGAAAAAACTCCGCATAGACTCGCAACACCGGACCGATTCGGTGCTCCTCGTTATAGGCGGGGATCAGTAATAAAACGCTCGGATTCATTGAACCCATGACGGACTGAGTATCAAAACAACGAATTCCTGCCAAACGGAATCAGTGGAGGTTTACCGGATCGACATCAATCACCATGGAAACATCCTCCGGAAGCTTGATGGCTCCGATGAGTGGATACAACATTTTAGCCAAAGCACTCATGTTGCGGGTGCGAAGCATGATCTGATAGCGAAAAAACGTTTCAGCCTTGATTAGCGGTGCTGGCGATGGCCCCGCAATGACAAGATCCACGATCGATTTGAGTCCCTTTTCCAATTCCACTTTCACGTAGTCCGCACTAAATCGTACTTTCTCTTCGTGGCAACTTTTCAGCGTAATAATCGCCGCTCGGGCCAGTGGCGGATACATCAGCTGCATGCGGAATTCCAACTCAGCATCGTAAAATCCGGCATAATCATTCCTGCGCGCATACTGAATCGCCGGTGCAAACGGAGTGAAGGCCTGAACCACAACTTCCCCTTCCACATCCCCTCTGCCCGCCCGACCCGCAACCTGAGTCAACAATTGGAAGGTGCGTTCGCTCGCTCGAAAATCAGGCATATGAAGACTGAGATCCGCGTGAATGATCCCTACCAAGGTAACATTCGGAAAATGTAGGCCCTTCGCAATCATCTGCGTTCCCACGAGGATATCGATTTTCCCTGTCTTAAAATCCCCCAGAACTCTTCGGTAATCTTCCTTTCGCTTCAGCGTATCCGAATCCATACGCGCAACTCGGGCTTTCGGAAACAGTTTCTGCAAGGTCTCCTCGATCCGTTCGGTTCCGAGTCCAGAAAAACGAATCGCTGGATTTTTGCAAGCAGCCTCGGGGCACTCGGTCGGTGCCTTCTCGGCATGTCCGCAGATATGACAACGTAGCCGCTGTTCCTTTCGGTGATAGGTCAAAGAAATACTGCAGTTAGGACAACCTGCGACATAACCGCACTTCGGACATTGCATCGAACTGGCATAACCCCTGCGGTTCAGGAACAACATGGTTTGTTCGCCTTTTTCCAATCGTGCGGTGATACCTTCCCTAAGTTTTAATGAAAAAACAGGCGGCCCCTTCGCTTTCCTTGCCTCCTCCCGCATATCCACAACGCGAATGATGGGCATTTTTGCGTGATCAGCCCGCGACGGCATCTCTAGCAACGAATACTTCTTAATCTGCGCGTTATAATAACTCTCCAGCGAAGGCGTAGCTGAGCCGAGCACCGTGACGGCGTTCTCCAGTTTTGCGCGATAAACCGCAACATCCCTCGCATGATACCGTGGAGACTCCTCCTGCTTATAGGAATACTCATGCTCTTCATCGACCACCACCAAACCGAGCGATTCCACAGGAGCAAAAACGGCAGACCGAGCACCGATCACGATTCGGGCACGACCTTGGCGGATCTTCTTCCATTCATCATGCCGTTCTCCCGCAGAAAGGTGGCTGTGCAAGACCGCCACCAACGTCGCGGTCGAACCCGAACTAAACCGTGCCTTGAATCGTTCCACCGTTTGGGGCGTGAGCGATATTTCTGGCACGAGAACAATTGCACCCTTGCCCTGTTGCAAAGCATGTGCGATCGCTTGAAGGTAAACTTCCGTCTTCCCACTCCCTGTCACCCCGTGAAGCAGAAATGCTTTGGGCTCACCTGCATCCAAAGCCTCGCGAATTCGAGCCAGAGCATTATCTTGGGCAGGATTTAATCCGAGGGATTGGGTTGGGACGATCGTCTCGTGCGCGTAAGGATCCCTCTCTACAACACCAGCCGTGATTGTGACGAGATGTAGTTCCTCCATACGCCGCAAGCTGGCCGCCGTCGTGCGGGCTTCCCGCACTAATTGTTGAAGCGGAATCTCGGCCTTTCCATCAAACAACTTCAGAATCGATTCTTGACGAGGCGTCAGCTTCAACGGCTCTCCAACTTGGGCAACCGGACGAACCACCAACCGCTCCTTCCACCCTTCCTCCTCCTGTCGCACCGCCTCAGGTAAGACGGTTTTCAAGACGATCTCTAATGGACAGCAATAATAACCCGAGATCCAACGCGCAAGATTGAGCACCGATGGCGTCAATGGTGCCTGGCCAGGAACCACCTTAATGATCGGCTTCAGATTAGGATGCGGCGATTCATCAAGCAGTGCCGTGACCACCCCGAGCGCTTCGCGCGAACCTAACGGCACCTTGACCCGTGACCCCACCTGAATTTTGTCTAACCATTCGGGAGGAATGATGTAATCCAATTCCTTCCGCACTGCGGCATCAACTGTGACACGAGCAATCACAGCCACCCCTC
>SXGR01055519.1_pt1 | contig 10378 bp, 9 predicted proteins | sample 3174711 | NCBI WGS metagenome assembly SXGR01 (sample SAMN11356860, study PRJNA531348) | freshwater metagenome | isolation source: freshwater sample F1-60 | place: China: Fuxian Lake, Yuxi | collected 2017-12-25 | reverse complement strand
ACGGCACGCCGAGTTGCTTGAGGTAATCGGGCAACACATGCTCGGGAAAGTTCGGCTGCTTTTGATCGAGATTCACCGCCACCAGGTCAAAGTGTATCGGCGCGTGTTCCTTCAGATGCAGCAAAATATCCAGCAGCGCGTAGCTGTCCTTGCCGCCCGACAGGCACACCATGATTTTGTCGCCGTCGTGAATCATGTCGAAATCGGCGATGGCCTGCCCTGCCAGACGGCGCAGGCGCTTGGCGAGCTTGTTCGACTCGTAGCCTTGCTTGCGCTCTTTGTTGCTGCGCGGGGTGAAGTGAATGATTTGTGTATCTACAGGTGAGTTCATAATGAGATGCTGCGTCCGCCATCGACGGCAAGAATTTGCCCGGTAACATAAGGCGCGCCAACGATTAAAAATTCCACCGCGCGCGCAATATCATCCGGCTCGCCGGTGCGCTTGAGCAGCGTGCGATCCACAATTGCCTTGCGGGTTTTGGCGCTTTTCCAGATGTCCGCATCGGGCCACAAAATCGGCCCCGGCGATACGCCGTTGACGCGCACCGCCGGTGCCAGTTCGCGTGCGAGCGAACGCGTCAACGCCGCCAACCCGCCCTTGGCGATGCTGTAAATCACGTAATCCTTCAACGGAAAATCCGCGTGTATGTCAACGATGTTGACGATGCAACCCCGGCGCTTTTTCAACTCGGCTGCTGCCGCCTGTGCAATGAACAACGGCGCCTTGAGGTTGGTGCCGATCAAATCCTGCCATGCGGTTTCGTTCAGCTTGCCCACTGGCGTCGGGTAAAAACTTGACGCGTTGTTGACCAGCGCGTCCAGCCGGCCAAAGGTTTGTAGCATGGCTTTGACCAATCGCTCTGGTGCATCGACGTGCAGCAAATCGGCTTTGACCATGGCCGCCGAGCCCGCTCGCCGCGTGTTCAGCTCGGCCACCAGCTCGCGCGCCGCCTTGCCCGAACGCAAATAATTCACCATCACATTCGCGCCCGCCGCGTGCAGCCGCCGGCAAATCGCCGCACCCACGCGCCGCGCACCGGCTGTGACCAACACCGCTTTTTGATCGAGAGAAAGTTTCATAACGTATTGTTTATTTTAGCGTATTCGGGGATCATCCCCGCGTGATTATTCCCCCGCATCTTGCGCATTTACCCGCGCCATCGCCCGAAGCGCAGGCATTAAGCGATGAGCTATCGGCGCTTATCGCACGCGAAATCGACGAGGCGGGCGGCTGGATCAGCTTCGCCCAGTACATGGAACTCGCGCTCTACGCGCCAGGCCTTGGCTACTACAGCGCGGGCAGCCGCAAACTCGGTGAAGGGGGCGATTTTGTCACCGCGCCGGAACTGTCGCCGCTGTTCGCACGGTGTATCGCCCGCCAATGGGCGCAGTTGCACGGTGAGGGATTGTGCAATGTGCTGGAAATCGGCGCAGGCAGTGGTGCGCTGGCGGCGGATTTACTGCTGGAAATGCACGCGCTGGGTTGTGTGCCGGAAGCGTATTTCATTCTGGAACTGAGCGCGGATTTGCGTGAACGGCAACGTAAACGCCTCTTGCAGCACGCGCCAGAGATGATCGCACGCGTGCAATGGATGGACACATTGCCGGCGCAACTGGAAGGTATGGTGCTGGCAAACGAAGTGCTGGATGCAACGCCGGCGCGGATGGTCACAACCCGCAGCGGCGACACGCGCGAGTTTTTTGTAAGGCACGGCGCCGCCGCTAACACTTTTTACCGGGATGAAGCCGGTACATCGGAAGAAGTTCGTCGTGCCGTTGAAAGCCTGCATCTTTCTGCGGATGATTACCAGACCGAAATCAACTTGACTGCACGCGCCCTCGTCACAAGCCTCAGTCGCCTGCTGACCCGTGGCGTCCTGCTATTCATCGACTACGGCTTCCCCGCGCGCGAGTTTTATCATCCGCAGCGCACCCGCGGCACGCTGATGTGCCACTATCGCCATCATGCGCACGATGATCCCTTTGCTTTCGTGGGTTTGCAGGACATCACCACGCATGTGGATTTCAGCGCCGTGGCTGCCGCCGCCCTCGACGGCGGCGCAACACTGGCGGGCTACACCTCGCAGGCGAATTTTCTGATCAACTGCGGCATCACGCTTCTGCTCGCGCAAACGCCCGCCAGCGATGTCCGCGCCTACGCGCCGCTCGCCGCGCAGGCGCAAAAGCTGCTGTCGCCAGCCGAAATGGGCGAACTGTTTAAAGTCATTGCGTTCGGCAAACATTTTGATTTGCCGCTGGTGGGCTTCACGCGCGGCGACAAGTCGCACACCTTGTGATGGGTCTCGAATTTTCAACCGTGCTGTGGGCCGCCATAACCTTGACGATATTCGTCGCGGGCATGACGCAAGGCGCGATGGGGTTTGGCTTTCCGGCGATTTCCACGCCGCTGCTGGCATTGATGACCGACATAAAAACGGCGGTGCTGCTCAACTTGTTGCCCAACATGATGGTCAACATTATCAGCGTGGTGCAGGGTGGCAACTGGCGCGCGAGCCTGGGCGTGCATTGGCCGGTGGCGGTGTATGTGCTGATCGGCTCGTTCATCGGCGCCTGTGTGCTGATCGTCGCACCACAGGAGCCGTTGCGGTTACTGCTGGCGGCGATCATCTTGATTTACCTCCACCAAAATCAGATCGCGCTGCTCGACTGGAACGCACTGATGCGCCGTCCGCGCACGGCACAGGCCACGTTTGGTTTGGCCGGCGGGTTTTTCTCTGGCTCGGTCAACAACGCGCTGCCGCCCTTGCTGATTTACTTCATGTTGCTCGGCGCAGAAACCACCATCATGACGCAGATCATGAATCTGAGTTTTCTGGGCGGCAAAATTGTGCAGGCGGGCACCCTCGCCAGCGCGGGCGAACTGAGCCTCAACGCAGCAGCGGCGAATGTTCCGCTCATGCTGGTCGCGCTGGCGGGCATGGCGGTGGGCCAGCGCCTGCAACGTTATTTCAGCATTGAGACCTATCAAAAATTGCTGCGTAAAATCCTGTTTGTCGTGGCTGCGTTGCTGATTTGGCAGGGCGGACGTTATTTCTTTCGTTAAAAAATATCAATAAAAACAAATGCTTATGTCAGGGCGCGCTATGCTTTATAAACCATCCAGCCTGTTGACAAGTACGGTGCTGCTTACCGCCGCCTGCGCCGCCGCCGCCCAAAATTACCCGCAGAAAGTCGTGCGGCTGTTGGTGCCGTTTTCGGCGGGCAGCGGCTCGGACACCATCGGCCGCATCTACGCCGGCGGTCTGGCGGACGTGTTCGGCCAGCAAGTCATCCTCGAAAATCGCGCGGGCGCAGCGGGCAACATCGGCACGGAAATCGCCGCGCGCGCACCCGCCGACGGCTACACGCTGTTCATGGTCAACATGGCGCACGCAGTCAACGTGTCGATGTATCGCAAGCTCGCTTACGACCCGGTGCGCGATTTCACGCCGGTGTCGTTGCTGGCCACTGGCCCGGCGATACTGGTTACCCATCCGTCGTTGCCTGTGAAATCCATCAAGGAACTGGTGGCTCTGGCCAAGGCACGGCCTGGTGCGATCAATCATTCGTCGGCGGGCGTGGGCACGTTTACGTTTCTCGCAGCGGAAATGTTCAAGCGTCAGGCCGGTGTCGACATGCTGCATGTGCCCTACCGCGCGGGCGGCGAAGCACTCACCGCCGTGATCGCCGGCGAAACCTCGGTGTATTTTTCACCGGCAGCAGGCGCGATTCCACAAGTCAAGCAAGGCCGCCTGCGGCCGCTGGCGGTGACCAGCAGCAAATGCCTGTCGCTGATGCCCGAACTGCCGACCGTCGCCGAAAGCGGCTTTACCAACATGGCGAAATTTGAATCGGGCAATTGGTATGGCATCGTGGTGCCCGCCAAAACGCCACGCGAGATTATCGATCGTGCGCACAAAGCCTCAGTGGCCACACTGGGCAACGCCAGCATCAGCAAACGCTTAAACGACCTGGGCTTTGTGCTGATCGGCAATACGCCAGAGGAGTTCGGCGCTTACTTTCGCTCGGAGATCGAAGCGTGGGGGAAGATTGTGCGGGATTTGAAGCTGAGTGCGGATTGACACCCGTTGCGTGGGGTGGGCATGCGGCGTCATGCCCAACCTGACGTTCCGCCGCGTCAAGCGCGATTCAGCGTGATATCAAAACTTGCACGCGCGACACCCTGTACATCGCGTTGCAAGACTGCGGTCAGCCCCTCCACGGCACCTCGATCCCCGGTGAAGTAAAGCTGCGTCACAAGCGTCGCGTGCGCGGCGTGGCTCACGCGATAGTGGATATGGCGTGGCCGCCCCGGATACTCGGCGGGGATGATGCTGGCAAACGTGTAGCGGCCTTCGGCGTCGGTCTTGATACTGGCACGCAGCAGGCACGCGGGATCATCTTTTTTGCCGCGTGTGAACTGGCTGTAATCGCCGTTGGCATCCGCGTGCCACACTTCTACCAGCGCGCCGGCCAGTGGTTTGCAATCGGCGCCGAGCACGCGTCCGCCAACCTGCATGCGCTCCTTGCCGCCCGAGCCGCTCGCGCACAAGTCGGCCTGCTCCGGCGCACCGCGCGTGTAGAAGGGGCCGAGTTGATCGCGCGGCGTGGCGCGGCATTGCTGCGCGGCGGCGAAAGGTGCGGCCCATGAGGTCAGCGCAGCCATCCCGGCCAGCATCAAGCGGCGGCGCGCGACGAGACTACTGCACGGCATATCCGGACGCCGCAGCGGGAGAGTTGGCTGTTTCATCCTCAAGCCTTCGTTGAATTGCATTGATCCGTCACGCCTTTATCTGCGCATTACCCCGGTACAGCCATGCCGCGCTGTACCGCAGGCCTCGCTGAAATCGCGTCATACCAGCGTTTGACGTGCGGCACTGTCGCCAAATCCATTTTGTGCCACTCGTGCCGCGCCACCCACGGGTAGGTCGCCATGTCGGCTATCGAGTAGTCGCCAGCCAAATAGTGATGGTCTTTGAGGTGCTTGTCCAATACCTGATACAGACGGTCTTTTTCCTTGCCGTAGCGCTCGATGGCGTAAGGCACCGGCTCCTTGGCCGCGCGCAGGAAGTGATGCACCTGCCCAAAAATCGGCCCGACGCCGCCCATCTGAAACATCAGCCATTGCAGCGCGTCGCTTCTGGCCTTGCCTTTGGTTGCGAGGAATTGGCCGGTTTTTTCGGCGAGGTAAATCAGGATCGCGCCGGACTCAAAAATATTGAGTGGCTGACCATCCGGCCCGTCACTGTCGGTGATCGCGGGGATTTTGCTGTTGGGATTCAGTGCAATGAATTGCGGCGTGAATTGCTCGTCCTTGCCGATGTTGATGGCGTGCGTTTTATACGGCAGGCCGCACTCCTCGAGCATGATGGAGACTTTGCGGCCATTGGGCGTGGTCCAGGTGTAGAGGTCGATCATGGGGGTTCCTTAAGTTGTGTTCCGGCTTATTTAACTTTGCTTGAACCACTGCACTAACCTAGTCATTCCCGCGCAGGCGGGTATCCCCTTCCCTCAGGGAAGGTAGGATGGGTGGGTTTTGTGCCATATGGAACAGGCTTATGGGTTCCCGCCTGCGCGGGAATGACAGTTTCGGGCTTGCGTCAGTCTTCATGGTCGTTCAGCGCCGCGCGCACCGCCGACACGCGCGCCTGATAAACCTTCTCTTTGATTCGCTCGGGCTCTGCAATCTGTTTTGCAATCGCCCCCGCATCCACCGCCGCTGCGGCCTGTAACGCTGCCGCCATCCGCGCCGCCGGCGGATAAGGCGCGTTCTCCTTGCCCAGCCGCCCGCGCTTGTCGCTTTCACACGCCAGCAGCAGCCGCGCAAACCGCTCCGGCTTGCGAAATGCATCGGCGCCTTGCAGCAGCATCACGATGGTGTTCGCGCGCAGCTCGGCCGCGCGATGGATATTGCCGTGCTCGCGCGCCATCACCAGCGCCAGATCGCGGCACTCGGCGGGCACGCGCAGGCGCTCGCACAGGGTTCTTACCAGTCCGACGCTGCGTTCCTCGTGGCCATGATGGCGCGGCCATTCCGCGGGCGGCGTGGCGCCTTTGCCCAGATCGTGTGTCAGCGCAGCAAAGCGCACGTCGAGCGGATGGTTTTGACTGGCTGCGTAATCAACGACCATCATCACGTGCACGCCGGTGTCGATTTCCGGGTGGTGCTCGGCGCGTTGCGGCACGCCCCACAGCACATCCAGTTCGGGCAGCACGCGCGCCAGCGCTCCACATGCGCGCAGGGTTTCAAACAGGCGCGACGGTTTTTGTTCCATCAATCCCTTGGCCAGTTCCTGCCACACACGCTCGGCCACCAGCGCATCGGCCTCGCCCGCCCGCACCATGCCGCGCATGAGGTCCAGCGTTTCATCCGCGACGGTAAAGCCCAGCGGCGCAAAGCGCGCGGCGAATCGCGCCAGACGCAGAATGCGCACCGGGTCTTCGGCGAATGCCGGGCTGACATGGCGCAGCACGCGCGCCTTCAAATCACGTTCGCCGCCGTAGGGATCGATCAACGCACCCGCGGCATCGCGTGCCATGGCGTTGATGGTCAAATCACGTCGTACGAGGTCTTCTTCCAGTGTGACATCGGGTGCGGCGTGAAACGCAAAGCCGTGATAGCCGCGCGCGGTTTTGCGTTCGGTGCGCGCCAGCGCATATTCCTCGTGCGTGCGCGGATGCAAAAAAACCGGGAAATCTTTGCCGACGGGCTTATAGCCTAGCGCGATCAGTTCATCGGGCGTGGCGCCGACCACCACGTAGTCACGATCCGCCACCGGCAAGCCCAGCAGTTCATCCCGCACTGCGCCGCCGACGGAAAAAATATTCATTTAAATCAGATACTTACGATGACCACACCACGGCCGTCACGCGCTACGACGTGCGGCGGGTGCGATCGCGGAAGAGCGCGTAGCGGCCACGCGGACTCTGGTTGCCAAGCCACGCCGTTACCGTCGCCTCAACACCGGCGGCCGCGATGCCGAACGGCAGGGTGCAACCGTTGTTGCACACGCTATCGACTGACATCGAACGCACATTATCCAGACTCATTACCTTGCCCGGCAGGCACTCCATCGCGAACGCCATGATGTTGGTGAGCAATTCATCTGCACCGAAAATCGGGCGTTGATAGCCGGTGGTGCGCGCCACAAACTGCGCGAGCTCCAGCATGGTGTAGGCCCTGGGACCACACAGGTCGTAGCTTTGGCCAATGCTGTCCTGGCACGGCAGTGCGTCGGCAAACACGCGCGCCACGTCGCCCACATACACCGGCTGAAATCGCGCGGCGGCCGAGGGCACGATCAGCAGCGGAAACTGTTTCAGCATCTGCGCGAACAGATTCAGAAACTTGTCCTCGCGACCGAACACGATCGACGGACGGAAAATCGTGACATCAAGGCCCGACTCACGCACCACCCCCTCGGCCTCGCCCTTGCTGCGCAAATACGCGCTGGGGGCATCTGTGGCCGCGTTCAGGGAACTCATGTGCAGCAAACGACGCACGCCGGTTTCGCGGCACGCCGCCACCAGCGTGCGCGCAAGTTCCGTGTGCCCGGCGGCAAAACTCGTATTGCCGCGCCCGCCGTGCAACACACCCACCAGGTTGATTACCGCATCACAGCCTTGCAACAGTCTGTGCAGCGTGGCGAGATCATGCACATCCGCAGCCAACAGCTCTGCTGTCGGCAGCATGGTGAGATGCTTCGCGCGATCGCGATCACGTGTCGGCACGCGCAGCCGCAGCCCGCGTGCGGCCAGCGCTGCGCACACCTGGCGGCCGACAAAACCGGAACCGCCCAAAACACAAATAATGGAAGTGGCTGACAAGCTCATGATTCGGGAACCCCTAAAACACCTTACGGACGCGAAGTTTAACCGATCACGGGGCGTGGTTCACCCGCAGGCTCACCGGGCAACTTCCGGGCACAGGGTTACGGCGTATCTCCCAACGCCTTTTGCGCCGGCCCTGCCGGCCCCACCTCTCCGATGCGCGCCTTGAGCGACTGCGACTGCTGGGTAAACAGACTGGCGTAGTAACTGGCGTTGGCCATCACCAGCTTGACGTAATGACGTGTTTCGTTGAACGGAATGGTTTCGGCCCACGCGGCGGCTTCCATGGTGCGGTCGGGCCGCCACGCGCGCGCGCGTCCCGGGCCGGCGTTGTAGGCCGCTGTGGCGAGCGCGGCGTTGCTATCAAGATAGTCGTAGACGTGGCGCAGGTAATACGTTCCCAGACTGATGTTGGTATCGACATCGGTCACATTGCCCCAGCGCCAGTTTTTCAAGCCCATTTTGCCGGCCACCCACTGCGCAGTGCCGGGCATCAATTGCATCAGGCCCATTGCCCCCGCGCTGGAGCGCACCTCGGTCATAAAGCGGCTTTCCTGCCGGATCAAACCCAGCACCCACGCTTGATCCAGGCCATGACGTTCGGCATGGCCTTTCAGCACATCGCGGTACGGCGCGTGATAGCGCAGCCGGAAATCGTGCACGCTGGCGGTTTTATCGGCGGTGTTGATGACGCGGTCGGGCATGTCGTGGCGCTTGGCGACTTCAGCAGCGGCAATCAGCTTTTTGTCGTCCATGCTGCGCAACGTCCACATCCATTCGCGATTGCCTTCCGCGCGCAGGCCCAGCGCATAAAGCGCCAGCGCGCGGCGTAACCCGGGGGTTTGACCTGCCAACTGAACTTCCGCTGCCGTGGGCGTATAGGTGGATGGCGGCGCGCTGATTTTGCCGCCGAGTTCTTCCAGCGCGAGCTGGCCGTAAAAAATGTATTCCTGCGACAGTGGCTTTAACAGCGCCAGCGCTTCTGCGTCGCGCCCCAGGGTTTTCAGTGCGCGCGCCTTCCAATAGCGCCAAGGCGAATCCTTGCCTTCGACCACCATCGCATCCACCGCAGAGATCAGGGTTTTCCAGTCGCCCGCACGCAGGGCCGCGCGCGCCTTCCATTCGAGTTGGTAATCCGACATGTCGGCCGCGCCCGCGCGGGCGTACCACTGCAACGTCTGCGGATCATGGCGCAGCGCGCCCTGCAGGCCGATGTGTCCCCACACAAAGCCGCGCTCGTCCTCGGTAAAGCGCGACTCCATGCCCGACCAGTGCATGGCCGCCTGCTGCGGCGACGTGCGCGCGAGGCGATAGGCCGCGAACATGGCGGTCTCGCGCGCGGCGCGGCTGGCGGCATCGAATGGCCGCGTCAAATGCCCCGCCGGGTTCTGCGACACCGCCGACAGTACCGTAGGGTTCGGCCCCTGCCCCGGTGGCAAAAACGCCGCTGAACGAGAAGCGACGCCCACCTGCCCCGCGCCCAGCGCCAGCCGTACGCGCGCCCAGATATCCTGCACGCTCAGTTGATTGGACGCCGCCAGTTGCGTGAACAGCGGCGCGCAACTCGCGGGCGTGTCTTTCTCGGTAAACCACAGCGAGCGCGCTTCGCGCACAGCGTTGGCATCGGTGCGCGCGCGCGATTGCAGCGCGTAGCAGGTGATTTCAACATCGTCCTCGCCCAATTGTGGGCGCTCGGCGTCAAACAACTCCCACTGCTGATTCTTGCCGAGACGTTTCAGCCAATCGGCGCGCATGCGCTCGGCGACGAAGCTGTCTTTGTATTCGGCGAGAAACGCGCGCACCGTTTGCGGATCGGCGTCATCAAGCCGTGAGCGCAACTGCCAGTAAGCCGCGTACGGCTCCAGCACATGTCCCTTGAGACGCGGCGCGAGGGCATCGAGCCTGCGCGCGTCGTTGACGCGAAACGCTTCGCGCATGGCCATGAAATCGTCATCGCCGGGGGCGGCAAAAGCGCCGTTAATCGCGAAGAGCGCAAACACCATCCAGAGGCAGGTCGGTTTTTTCATGGCGGCCATTTTAGAGCCAGTCTTGGGCTCGCAGGGTAGCGAAAAGCACGCCGGCATGCCAAGGCATTCCGTGCATTTACGTTTAATTTGCTCGAGGCTGCAGGGACAAAAGGTTCACGCCTGCTTGGAGAGTAGCGCGCAGCAAGCGCAAGGGATCAGATAGGCTTTGGGTAAAGATTTTTCTCTATAACTGATTGATTTTAAATGAGTTTTAATTTTCCACGAACGTAAAAACAACCTGGCACTGTGCCCCCCATCACTGGATGCCAGACTAAATTCCCTTTTAGTCTTGCGAACATTAATAGAGGCAAATGGTTGAATGCAAGACACGAAAGCTACGCACGGGGTTCCTGCAAGTTCGTTTATTCCATTTCTATTTCAATAGTAAAGTAATTGGTAATTAGGGCGTTTCGTAACCAAAGTATCCTAGGGGATACCGATGGTTACCAGAGCGAAAACAGGTGGTCCACACACGATATTTAGTTGTGCGGCCAACTATTTGAGGGGTCGCAAGTGCTTTT
>SXGR01384329.1_pt1 | contig 10379 bp, 9 predicted proteins | sample 3174711 | NCBI WGS metagenome assembly SXGR01 (sample SAMN11356860, study PRJNA531348) | freshwater metagenome | isolation source: freshwater sample F1-60 | place: China: Fuxian Lake, Yuxi | collected 2017-12-25 | reverse complement strand
CTATTTTGGCAGAAGGTGAAGGGGTTCCGCAATTCAGTGGATTAGATCAGGCTTTGGCGGTGCCAGAGAGTCAGCTCCGCCTATTCGGTAAGCCTGTTTGTACGGGCAAGCGTCGCTTAGCGGTGGCCATTGCTGCGGCCCCAACGGTTGAAGAGGCACGTGGGCGCGCGGCTCAGGTGGCTACCGCCGTAAAAATAGACCTCAAGAATAACGCGCACAGCAAGGTTGCTCACTGACCAAGGTCAGCGAGGACGAGTCAACGTTCGCACCTGATTGAGAGCATATTCGGATATGAAGATCCTTAAAGCATTTGTGCTCCTTTCATTGGTTATTGGCTTAGCCGCAGTGAGTGCGTTCACGGTGGTATTTGCTATCGATTATGACGAAGCTCCCATTCACTACAGCACGATGCCGGCCGATGATCCGGTCGCACGTTTGATCAAACGCTTAGATGCCGGACAAACGAAATTGACCTGGGATCAATCGTTTGGTTGGTTGCCATCATTGCTTAAGGAACTCAAAATTCCGGTGTCGTCGCAAGTGTTAGTTTATTCAAAAACCAGCCTGCAGCGTGAACGTATTTCTCCGGATGCACCCCGTGCACTGTATTTTAATGATGAGAGTTATATTGGCATGGTGCAATACGGCGATGTCTTAGAAATTTCTAGTACAGATCCACGGCAAGGGACGATGTTTTATATTTTATCGCAGCGTAACGATCAGGTGAGTGCCGTCGTTCGGCAAACACATGAATGTCTCCAATGTCATGATTCTAATAATTTCACAGGTGGGGTGCCGGGATTGGTGGTGCGATCGGTGTTTACCGGTGTCGATGGCCGTCCGGTGCTCACTGCTGGCAGTCATATTACGGATCAACGTAGTCCTTGGGAAAATCGCTGGGGTGGATGGTATGTGACTGGTGAATACGGCGATTTACCCCATCTCGGTAATCAAGTATTTAGCAATGATGTGACACCGGAAACGGTGAATCGCCAGCCGAGCACCAAACTACGTCGGCTAGATCAACTAATAGATACAAGCTCATATTTATCAGCTCATAGCGATGTGGTGGCATTGATGGTGTTAGTTCATCAAGCACAAATGCACAATCTGTTGACGCGTGCGTCGTATGAAGCCCGAAAGGCGTTAAGTGATGATTCGGTGATGAATGCGGCGTTAGGGCGTCCGGTCGATTTTCGCAGTGACACTGCCAAGCGACGTATTGCTCATGTTGGTGAAGCTTTATTGCGGCATTTATTGTTTGTCGATGAAATGCCAATAACGGCTCCGATTCGTGGTAGTTCGACCTTTAGCGCCGATTTTCAGACGGTGGGGCCTAGCGATCCGTTTGGTCGCTCATTACGGCAATTAGATTTACAGACCCGACTATTACGCTTTCCGTGCAGCTACCTAATCTATAGCGAATCTTTTGATGCCTTGCCGCCGGTGGTCCATGAATTTGTCTTGCAGCGTTTATTGCAAATTCTCACCGGCGTTGATCAATCATCAGCCTTTGGGCATATCAGTGCTGCTGATCGTCGTGCCATCTTGGAAATTCTTGTCGCGACTAAAAAGTCCTTGCCGCCAGCCTATCCTGAGGCCCTTAGCCAATAATTTATCACCCCTACATCGTACCTACGCTAAGTGAGACGATGTTGGCAGCATGAGCGCGGGCAAAAAGTCGAAGAAGCTAGCAGTCGCTAGCCGTGGCTATTTGTCGCGATTAAAAAGCGCCCTTACCTTGACTCCTATGAGTGCCCCTACACGGTCACGACTCCTGGTGGATCTATTCGCAGATCTCATGGGATAGTGAGGTTTTATGGGTCGAAATCGTGAATCGCTAGGGTCTCATCGCTTGGGGATCGATCTTGGTGGAACCAAGATGCATGCGGTGGTGATTGATGCTAAGGGTCGTGTGTTGGCGACTGCCCGTCGAGCAACCAAGCCTGAAGATGGTTATCATGCCGTGCTCAAGCGATTGAACACAACTATTGGTGAAGTGGCAGAGGCGGCAAACGTGTCGCTTAAAGAATTACCCGCAATTGGTCTTGGTATGCCTGGCCCAATTGATGAAGAACGGGGTATGGTGCATGTGGCTCCTAATCTTGGTTGGCGAGAGAAAAAAGTGGCGAGAGATTTGGGTGAATTAATTAAAAATACCGTGATCTTAGGCAATGACGTTAATTATGGCGCGTTAGGAGAGGCTACTTACGGTGCCGCTGCCGGAACGCCTAGTTCATTTTCCGCTTTTGTTGGCACCGGCCTTGGTGGAGGAATAATTCTGAATGGGCATTTGCTCAATGGACGACACGGTTTTGCTGGTGAATTTGGGCATATTCCGTCACCATTTGGCAAGGCCAAATGTAGCTGTGGTCTTATTGGCTGTTTAGAAACCTATGCGAGCAAAACAGGGATTACTCGTTTAATTTTGGAGGCGAAAGCCGCTGGCGTGCCTTGTTATTTAGATTTTGAGAAAAACGAAAAGCCAAAATCTTCACAAATACGACAGGCATGGAAAGATGATTGTCCTGCGACCAACAAAGCCGTTCGCGAATCCTGTCGCGCCTTAGCCTGGGGTTTGGCCAGTGTGGCGGCGATTGTCGATCCAGCCGTGTTTATTTTAGGCGGCGGCATTATGGAGGCTTTAGGCAAAGATTTACTAAAGCTTGTGCGTGATGACATGCGTGAATTCAGTTTGTTATATAGCAGGGAAAAACCTGATGTGCGATTAGCTGAATTAGGGGATGACGCGGTTGCCATCGGAGCTGCAGTCGCCAGTGATGAAGCAAGCGAGGTTTCTCATGGCTGAAACAATAATCGGGAAAACAAACGGCGAAAGCGTGCCGCAAGGATCGGAATGTGTGATGGTGGCCGATTGTGGTACCAGTTCTGTACGCGCTTTTATTGCAGAAATACCTGTGACTGGGGATAACTATCGCATCTTAGAAGATTTGTCATTTCCCATAGAACTCACCGATTCATTTGTCAGTGGTAAATTGTCTCGCCAAACCATGGATGAAGTGGTTGAGGCTTTTGCCAGTATTATGGCATCGGCAAAAAATTATCAGGTTAAACGAATTCGTGCTGTTGGTACGTCGGCTCTGCGTGAGGCGATAAATTCAGATGTTTTGGTCGAACGTTTGCGTGGCCATCTCAATGTTGATTTAGAAGTAATCGACAATGCCGAAGAGGCGCGGTTGTATTGCGATGCTCTTCGATTGTTATTACAGCGTGGTCAGAAAAAATTAAGCGGCCGCACTTTGATGATTGATCTTGGCGGTGGCGCAACCTGCATTGGATTAATTCATAAGGGTAAATTGATCCATTCGGTGGATGAGCATTACGGTTCGGTGCGTATTCTGGAGCAATTTCAAGCTTTGCGCGACAGTGCGGAATTTGCCACGACCATTGATCGCTATGCAATGGGTGCGGCGCGTATGATTTTACAACGCTTGCCGCAGGGCGAGATTAATAATTTGGTTATTACGAGTGGTGATGTTCGTAAATTATGTTCGTTACTGCGACCTCAGGCGAAAAAAGGGTCCATCGAGCCGTTATCCGTAAAAGATGTTTCGGCGTGGTATGAACGTATGCAGGGCTTAACGCCGAGTGAGCGAGCAAAAGCGTGCGGTACCGATGCGCGTGGCGCAGCTTTATTGCTGCCCGCAGCTAGTTTGTTGCGCCATTTGAGTAAGGAAATTGCGAGTGGACGAGTTTTAGTCCCCTACCTCACCTTGCGTGACGGATTAATTGCAGATCAATTACCAGGGGCGCACGGTTCTTATTATCTCAGTGCGGCAGATTTGCAGGCCGAAGGTAGTCAGTTAGTTGCACGTTATGGCGGCGACCAAGCATATGCGCATAACACAGCGAGCTTAGCAACGCAGATTTTTGACCAAACGGCGACTTTGCACGGAATGGGTGAGCGTGAGCGAGCCCTATTAGAATTTTCGGCCTTGGTGCATGATATTGGTTCTTATATTAATGTCCGAAATCGTCATAAGCATTCCATGTACCTTATTCAATCGGTGGACATCGCCGGTTTAACTGTCATAGAAAAAGAGATGGTAGCAAACATCGCGCGTTATCATCGTAAGAGCCAGCCTGAGCCACATCATACGGAATTCCAATCGCTACCACGGGCCAAGCGTGTGGTGGTTTCGCATTTAGCCGCGATTCTACGCTTAGCTTATGGCTTAGATGTTGAACGTACGCAGCGTATTAAAAAATTGCGCTGTGAGGTGAATAAGGGGAGGTTATTAATGCATGTGGATCGACGCCAAATTGCCCTCGAACGTTGGTCACTCGACAATAAAGCGGGAATGTTTGCTGATGTATTTGGTCTACAAGTTGTGGTAGTCGCACGGGAGGAATCATGACTAAGGATAAATCGCATAACGGTACACAGCGCTTTTCGGCGCGATCTCCTATCTCAGCCTTGGGGGATTCGTCGAGTGCGTATTCATTAGATGATCGCTCTCGTTATTTTAGCCGCGAACTGTCTTGGCTCGCATTTAATCGCCGTGTTCTGGAAGAGGCGGAAGATGTTAAACACCCACTCATAGAGCGCGCAAAATTTCTGGGAATTGTTAGTTCAAATCTTGATGAATTTGTCATGGTGCGTCTTGCCGAAGTGCATGCCCTAGCGCACCAGCGTAGCGTCGGCGGGGTGGAATTACCAGAAACAGGAAATGCACCACAGTTACTAGACGACATGCGTCGAGCGATAAATAAATTAGTCGCAGACCAATATCGTTGCTGGCGGGATGATTTAGGCCCGCGCCTTGCTAAAGAAGGATTCGTTTTAGTGCCACCATCATCATGGAGCACTGATGATCAGGTCACCTTGCGAGCTTACTTTCGCAATCAATTAGAGCCGATTTTAACGCCTTTGGGTGTTGATCCGACGAAACCATTTCCTTTGGTGGCCAACCGCGGTTTGACGGTGGCCGTACGTTTAGAATCGCAGACCCAAACGACGGATTTGCGACCTGGTGAGCGCACCGCCTTAGTCGGTGTTCCAACAGGCAGTCGTTTGATTTCATTAATTGAAGGCGTTGGACGTTATGCGTTATTAGAAGATGTCGTTAGTGCTTATTTAGATTTATTGTTCCCAGGATACCACATTTTAGGCCGTTGCTTATTTCGCGTAACTCGGGATGGCGCTTTGGAAATTGATGAAGATCAAACGGCAGATTTATTAAGTGAAATTGAACAAGAACTATCCAACCGCGATCATAGTAATGCGGTACGGTTAGAGGTGGCTGCCGAAGGCGACCCAATTTTGCGCGCGTGGTTACAAGAAGCGATGCATTTAGACGATAGCGACCTCTATGCGGTTAATGGCCCATTAGATTTGACCGTTTTATTTAGTGTCGGTGATCGGATTAATCGTGCAGATTTGCGCGACAAACCGTTGCCGGTGACCATGTATCCATCGTTATGGACAGAACCATTTGCTGCCATTCGTGCCAACGAAATACTGTTACATCATCCATATCAAAGTTATCAGCGTGTGGTTGAATTCGTTGAGCGTGCGGCAGAAGATCCGCGAGTCCTCGCCATTAAACAAACGCTCTATCGAGTCTCGGCGACTTCACCGATTATGCGCGCCTTGATGCGTGCAGCGCGGGCGGGGAAGCAAGTGACGTTGCTGATTGAATTAAAAGCGCGCTTTGATGAAGCGACCAATATTCGTTGGGCTCGGGCGTTAGAACAAGCAGGTGCTCATGTTGTTTACGGACTAGTTGGCCTAAAGGTGCATGCCAAATTATTGATGGTTATTCGCCGAGAAGAAGACGGCATTCGTCGTTATTCTCATATCGGCACGGGAAATTACAATGACCGTACAGCGAAATTGTACACGGACTTTAGTTACCTAACGGCGAATGAGGCGGTAGGACGTGATGTCGCTGCCTTATTTAATATGTTAACAGGTTATAGTCAGCCACCTGAATGGGAACGATTACTTGTTGCGCCAATGACCATGCGTAGTGGTTTTGTTGCATTGATTCGTCGTGAAGCGGAACATGCCAAATCGGTTTCGGTCAAACGTGGTAAAGCGAGCGGGCGAATTATTGCCAAATTTAATAGCCTAGTTGACCAAGGTATCTGTGATGAATTATATGCCGCCAGTCAAGCTGGAGTGCAAATCGATTTAATCGTGCGCGGTATGTGTATTCTTCGTCCTGGTGTGCCTGGATTATCAGAAAATATTCGCGTACGCTCAATCGTTGGTCGCTTGTTGGAGCACAGTCGCATTTATCATTTTGAAAATGCTGGTAATCCGGTGACGTATATTGGATCTGCTGATTGGATGTCGCGCAATTTAGATCGTCGCGTTGAATGTATGGTGCGCATAGAAAAACCAGAGCTTCTTCAACGTCTTATGCATATTATCGAGTGTTGTTTGGCTGATACGGTTCAAGCTCGCGAATTGCTTACTGATGGTACCTATTGTCGCATTCGCCCGGTAAAAGGCCAAGCACCACGCATGAGTTTGGATGATTTACTTGCCGAAGGTGCAAGTGTGGAACCGAGTGTTAGCGAAGCAGACCGTGTTGCGCAAAACTTCCAGCCGCGCAGAAAAAAAATTGCGCCATAGCAGGTAGTTTTTTTTAAATGTCAGCCTGGTGTTGAAGCGAACCGTTTAATTTATTCTTTCGGTGTTTCAGCCGAATTACGTTCCGCTGGGTCTAGTCCTGGGCGGTAGCGGTGGTCAGGGCCTGGGTGTTTGAGTTGGTCAACCCAACCGGCCTTGGCCTGTGGGAAAGCGTCGTAGGCAGCAATATATGGTTTTATATCATAAACTGGCGAGCCATTCAGCATATCGCATTCTTTAATGGTAATGCGTGGACCGCTAATCTCGATTAATTGCACGCAAGATATTCCCAAGGCATTGGGTCGATCGGGCGATCGTGTCGATAATATCCCACGTTTGACCGTATCGCGTGGTGGCACGATTTGATGTTTCCAACCATTGCTGTAACAAAAACCGAATATCACCCAAATGCGTTCAAAACCAATTAAATCTTGCACGGTATTTTGCAAACCAGGACGCAGGACAATGATCGCTTCGACTCCCTCTCCGACATTCGCTTGGCGAGGCGCTTCTTCGCGCCATTGAAAAGGAGAATGAACGACTCCGATGGGAGTAATCGTGTGAGAATAATCATCAGCTAACGTATATTTTTTGCGTGAAAATCGTCCGGGTCGTTTGACCATGATTAACCAACCTGCTGTGCACGTAAAATGACGGGGCCAAGCCAAGTGTCGCGAGCGGGTCGTTGTCCCGTTGTGCGCCAGGCCTCCAATGTTTCCACGCGTAAATCCCAATGAATACTATCCTGGGTTATCACGCCATTTGCGACCAAAGCTTTGAGTTTGGTGCGGTCAACGCAGTGCAATCCATCTGAAGTGGCAACAACAATCGGTGGCGCATCCAATAACTGACAGCCGTAGCGCGCTTGTATGGCTTGTAGGACCTGTCCTAATTTATCATGACTGCATCCGGAAAGTGGACCATTTCCATCAACCCAACCAACGGCGAGTACTTGACCATGTCCCAGGACTTCAGTCGCGAAATCGCGAATGCGATCCTCGCGCTGGAATTGTTGGAAGAGTTTTCCGATGGCGGTTAATAATTGCGTTGATTGCTCATCGGATAAAGCCGGTGCGATGGAGGTTAAGCGCATGCGCGCATTAGCAGGTAAATTTGCGAGTCTGGTCATGGTGTCACAGTCATGGGTGAAGACGGAGTATTGATCACACATGGCCTGGGGCCAACTAGCATTTCTGTTTGGCTTCTTTCGCGAGGTGTTTGCGGCGGGACCTGGTCTTCGCGCTTTCGGTGGGCAAAATCGCGCCACAATCCTCGCCCATGCGAGACGTATGGTGGCCGATCCTTGGCGTATGGTTGTTTCTCCGTCATCCGCGGTGGTGGATTCGTCCGTTAGTCGGCATGTTTTTTAGCCTGTGTGCCTTCATTGGTTTAGGTATTTCCACTGCTTGGTGGCTGTGGCCAGGTGAGGCTGATATCGGTTGGTTCTATTGGTGGTGGAGTCTCTTTGCGGTGGGCATGGGATGTGCCATCGTGGTGGTTGCGTGGGTGGTATCGTTGCCGGTATTAATGTCGTTGTTGTTGGAAGATCTGGCGTGTCAGGTTTTACGCTACATCAAACAACACCCTGAAATTCTATCGCATCGTGAGGGGGCAGGAAAATTATCTGATTTAGCGACAGGCATGGAAAAGATGTCGCAAACGGAATTGTCGATGCTTTCAGGTTTACTAGCCAGTTTAAAAGTGCTGGGTGGTACGTTAGTTCCGCGACTGGGTTGGATGGGTGCGTCATTATTGAGTGGATTAGTGGTACCTCCTTCGGGCATCGTAGTGAGTGCTTTAGGTATGGGACATATCGCTTGTATTGATGCCTGTGATATTGCGCTGTCATTACACGGATTGGATGGCGAGCATCGACTGTCGGCACTACGTGCGCACCGCAACGATATACGTCAGGCGGCATTAACGGCGGGGGTGCTCAATTTAGGTTTGGCGGTAACCATTATTGGTTGGATTGTTTGGTTACCTGGAATCGTCGTGGGCGCGGTTTTGCAAACGCAGAGCTGGGCGGAGTTATCTGTGCCAACAACACCAAGGACAACATCACAACCACGGGTTTCTTGAGGGGATTCGCTATCGGGAACTTGCCTTCTACCCAGCGCCCCGGCATCGGTGTGAAGCGATACGGAACCTCGCCGATGGCAGCCCACGAGACTAGCTGTCGTTTTGCGCCAAAGCGTTAGTCTGTTTTCGCAATGACCGCACAACCAAATCAATCACTTGGCCACGGGCTCGACGTTCTGCATGCCTTGTGTGGAGCAGAAGGGCCAATTGGCAGTCGCGAAGTATCGCGGCGCTTAGGTATGGAACATACTCGCGTAAATCGTTTATTAGGAACGATGGCAACTTTAGGACTGGCAGAGCGTACCAGCGATCGCCGTTATCAACCAGGTCCAGCCGTGCATGTGTTGGCGGCGAGCGGATTGCGCAGTTCAGGTTTATTACAAGCCGCGTTACCCGTGATTCGTTTATTACATGGTGAGGGTTTGTCCTGTGCGCTTGGTATTTTATGGCGCGATCAAGTTTGTTATTTGTATCATGGATCTCCTGGGCAACCGCTAGAACGTGGTTTGGCTGGCCATAAATTATACCCAGCAACCTTGTCATCTATCGGGACGGTATTAATGGCATATGCCGATCAAACCAATGATTCAGCTATGAGCACGATTCGCGAGCAAGGTTGGGCCTGGGTAGTTCCGACCAATGCCTTGCAGGGTGGATCGTTATCTGCACCAGTTGGCAATCCGGTTATTGCGGGGTTAGCGATTATTCCCAAAGATAAATCTACTTATCCATCATTGATTCCGCGTTTATTAACAGCGGCATCAGCGATTACGGATGCTTTAGCCGTTAATCGGCGTGAGTCGCAGCAAAAATCACCATGACCGAGCTATCTAACGTTTCGCCAACGGATGTTCTTGGACCCGGTGGTATGATTGCGCAAATCATGCCAGCTTATGAAAGTCGTCCACAACAATTAGAAATGGCAGAGTTGGTTGCTGATGCTGTGACAAAGCGTAGTCACGCAATTATTGAAGCTCCCACCGGGGTGGGAAAAAGTTTTGCCTATTTAATACCGTTAGCTTTACATGCGCTCAAAAATCACCAAAAGGTTGTTATTTCCACTGGCACGATTGCGCTGCAAGAACAATTGATTCGTAAAGATATTCCGTTGGTGCAACAACTGTTTCCGGAACTTAAAGCGGTGTTGGTCAAAGGAAGGCAAAATTACGTATCGTTACGCCGACTACAGTACGCGGCGAATGGTCAGCAAATGCTGTTTGATTCTCGTGATGATGCGCAGGTGGTCAAAGAATTACTCAATTGGAGTACCGAAACGAAAACCGGCGACCTTGCCGATTTAGGTTATGAGCCGCCGAACCAAGTGTGGCGTCAGGTGCAAAGTGACCGCAATAACTGTTTAGGACGCAAGTGTCCGATGTATTCGGAATGTCATTTTTATAAAGCCCGTAAAGAGATGGAGGAGGCTGATTTACTCGTGGTAAATCACCATCTCTACTTCAGCGATTTGAGTTTACGTGAAGAACATGCGGCGATTTTACCGCCACATCAAGTCGTCGTGTTTGACGAAGCGCATACGCTCGAAGACGTCGCGACGGATCATTTAGGTGTTTCGATAACCGAGGCGCAGATCCGTTTTTTTCTTGATGGTTTATGGAATCGCAAAGGTAAAGGATTATTGGGACAAGATGCTTATCAGGCAGCGCGCGATGTGGTTGAAGATGCGCGAATGGCGGGG
>SXGR01295741.1_pt1 | contig 10381 bp, 11 predicted proteins | sample 3174711 | NCBI WGS metagenome assembly SXGR01 (sample SAMN11356860, study PRJNA531348) | freshwater metagenome | isolation source: freshwater sample F1-60 | place: China: Fuxian Lake, Yuxi | collected 2017-12-25 | reverse complement strand
GTGTTACCCTCATCGGTACCAAATTTTTGTGGTTCAATACGCAAGCGCATTATGCTGACTGGTGTCGTGCCAAGCCCGAGTAGATCGCCCAGTGGTTGTATGTTGAACCCTCGTTACCTACGCAAGGCAGGCTCGGATTACGAAACATTTTGTGAGACCGGAGAGCCAAACTTGACCAAGGTTGAGCCTGAGCACCTTATGCGCTGTCACAGACCAGATATCAAACTAGAACAAGTGCAAAACCAATTTTCGATCAAATCACGCGCGCATGCGCGAACCAGATGGGTCGACCACTGGTTCAAGTTGCAACGATGCACGTCGCATGTTGCCTATGATTTCGATATCGAAACCTGTTGTCCCTGCCTTGGCCAATTCGGCCGGAATATAGCCCATCGCAAGTGACACGCCGCTGTAATGTGCATAACCCCCGATGGTGGTCCGACCCACGACTTTGCCACTGTGAAACACAGGTTCATCGCCGATGACATCGGCGGGGGGATCTTGGTCGACATCAACCGTAAACGTCACGAGTTTGCGGGCAGGACCGGTCTTCATTTCGGCTTCGACTGCCGCGCGACCAATAAAGTCGTAATCGAACTTCATTGCGCGCTCCATGCCGGCTTCGAGTGGCGTATATATCGGTCGATATTCTCTGAGCCAAGTTCCGAAGTTCTTTTCTAGTCGCGTCGTGATCAGCGCCCTGAAGCCGAACAGTTTCATATTAACTCTTTACCCGCATCCCAAATTAGATCAAACAGATAGCGCTGATATTCGGGTGAAATCCAGATTTCGTAGCCGAGGTCGCCCGTATATGTCATGCGTGACAACCAGACAGAAGCATTGCCGATGTTAACTCGGCGAAAGCTCATAAACGGAAAATCATTTGTCGAAAGAGACGTCGCTGTTAACTTCTGCAAGACATCACGCGAGCGCGGGCCTGCAACCGTGAGACCAACCATTGAGAGCGCAAGAGTTTCGAAACGAAGCTGCGAATTCTTTGGCAGGTGCGCTAAGAACCAACGTGGGTGATGAACTTCGGCGGCTTGAGATCCAAATAAAAAGAACTCTTCGTCCGCGATACGAGACACAGAGAACTCACCCACGATTTTGCCTTCAGGGCTCAGCATCGCAGTCAAGACCGTGCGACCGATTTTCGGCAAGGCGTTGGTGAACATGCCTCGTAGCCATGTTGCCGAACCTGAGCCGCTGACTTTGTATTTGGCGAAGTTTTACGCTTCAGAAAAACCAACGCGTTCGCGAACGGCGCACGATTCCTCGGCTACGTTCTTAAAGGCATTCGAACGATAAAAAGTGATATCTTCGATCGGTTCTTTGTCTAGATCTTGAAACCACAACGGATGTTCGAGGCCGAAAACTGCACCCATGACGGCGTTGTGTGAAACCAGTCGATCGTAAATTGGCGTCGTGTGAAGAGGGCGTGCTGCGGTGAGTTCTTCGTTCGGAAATGTTATGCGAAACCGACGCGAATAGTTTTCGCGAACTTTGGCGTTGGTGAATTCGAGAGTGGCAAAGTCGCCATAGCGGGCGACATCCATTCCCCAAATGTCGGCACCAGGGTCCCAATGCACCATCCAGTTGGCAAGCGACAGACCTACGCCGCCACCTTGCGAGAGCCCAGCCATAACGGCGCATGCCGACCACATGCAGGGTATGCCTTTGATCGGACCAACCAATGAGTTGCCATCTGGTGAAAACGTGAATGGACCGTTGACGAACTTTTTGATGCCCGCGCGACCTACAGCAGAAAAGTGAGCGAAACCCCGCTCAAGTTCCGGCGCGATGCGTTCGAGGTCATGCGGTAGCAATTGAAAGACAAAGTCCCATGGGGTTTCTTTTGGCGACCACGGACGATTGTTCTGTTCGTAGGTACCAAGCAATATGCTTTGACCCTCTTGGCGAGCATAGATTTCGCCCCCGAAGTCGATCACGTGCGGCAATTCTCTGCCGCTGACGCGATTGAATTCGATAACTTCTTCCATTGGTACGGTCATCAAATAGTGGTGCTCCATGGCCAACACAGGAAGCTCGATACCGCACATTCGGCCGACCTCGCGAGCCCACAAACCGCCGGCGTTGACGACTTGTTCGGCATGAATCGTGTGGTCTTTGTCGGTGATGACATCCCATGTGCCGTCGGGGCGTTGGTTGAGACCGGTGACCCACGTGTTTGTATAAACCACGGCACCACGATTATTTGCGCAAATGGCGTAAGCGTGCGTTACACCATATGGGTCGACGCTGCCTTCGTCTTCGTCAAACAGTGCGCCAACGAAATATTTCTCTTCAAGTAACGGGTTCAATACTTTTGCTTCCTGAATTGAGATGATCTCCATTTTCATGCCGAGGTAGCGGCCACGAGCTTGGAATTCCCTATGCCGGGCGCGGCACCACGGCACGGGAAAAAGTGGGGTAGACTCGGTTTGTGGCCACCTGCCTATAAGAGAGATCGTTTCCTTCGTGGTGCCAGTAACGTTTGAGCTCGTCTTCGTGGCACGCGACGGGGCGGAAACGCTAAATCTCATCTTTTGCAGCGGCGAGATCGCTACGCATGCCGGGGTGTGCCCTCCCCGCTTGATTCTGCTCGATCTCAAACTGCCGAAGATCGATGGGGTGGAAGTGCTGCGCCGGATCAGGGCCGACGCGCGCAGTGGCAGCATACCGGTAATCGTGCCGACCGCGTCCCGCGAGGAGCGCGACATCATCGAGAGCGCTGATCTCGGCGCTGATAGCTACATCGTCAAGCAAGTGGATTTCGAACAGTTTGTCGACGCGGTGCGGCTTGGGCATGAATTGGCATTTCTCCACGAGCCGCCGGCCGAAACCAAGCCGGCCCAAACAAGGTGAACGGGGCTGTCAAACCGTGAAACAGAGACGGGGGCGCCCTTTGGTCGCAACGATTCAAAGGGCGCCCCGTCTGACGTGCAACGCCAGTTTGTTCGGCTTGGGCCGGGTCTCCAGACGCAGTAGCCACCATCAATTACGAGATCGTGTCCGGTCATGAAATCTGAGGCCTCGGAGGCCAGATAGACCACTGCTCCCTGCAGATCGGTCACTTCCCTAAAGCGCCCCATGGGCGTCAGTTTCACCCACAGCGGCACCATCTCCCGGCCTTCGGGCGTTTCTACCAATTTGTCGACCAGCAGTGTGCGGGTATAGTCAGGGCTCGTGCTGTTGACGCACACGCCCCGGTCGGCCCATTCGGCTGCCAGCGTGCGGGTCAGGTGAATCACTCCCGCCTTAGACGCGTTGTAAGCGCTCTGGCGCTGTGGGGTGTTGACAATATGGCCGGACATCGAGGCCGTTTGAATAATCTTGCCATAGCCCGCCAGCAACATTACCCGACCCTCGGATTGGGCGCAAAGGAAAACACCGGTCAGATTGAGGGCAATCACCCGATCCCACTCGTCCTTGGTCATCGTCTCCGCGGCGGTCCATAAGCCGATGCCGGCATTGTTGACGCCGATTGTGAGCTTGCCCCAGCGGGCCACGACGGCGCCTATCATTTGTTGCACCTGTTCAGGCTTCGTCACGTCCGCGACGATGGGCAGCGCATCCACGCCTTTCGCCGCCAATTCTGCGCTGACAACCCTTGCACACTCGTTGTCGATGTCAACAACAGCCACGACCGCACCGGCTTCGCCGAGCGCATGAGCATAAGCGCGGCCGATCCCTTGTCCCGCCCCGGTTACCAACGCCACCCGGCCGTATAGCCGGAAACGCTCCAAGATCGGCTTAGCGTCCAGTAATGTGTCACCCATGTTAAAACTTTCATTCGAAAACGATACTTATCATGCGGCTAGGACGTGAGCGGGCTTGAAGTTCGACGCGGTGACCGAACTTCTCCAAGCGTTTGACGGCCTGCCGCCTGACAACCTTGCGGTCAAACTCGTAAAAATAGTGGACACCCAAATCCTCGTACGTCGTGTGTCGCGTGATCAGGTAGAAGCCGGTGACCTGTAGACTGTGTGTCCCACGGCGACCAGAGAAAGCTCATAATCACCGTGACTCTAACATCTACTTTTTCATTCCATCACGATACAGACTTTGCCGCTCTGCCCTTCATCCATCACCCGGTAGGCCTCTTCTGCCTGATCCAGCGAGAAGCGGTGGGTAATGGTGACGGACGGCTTGACCTGCCATCCTACCAGCTTCTCCACTAGGTCCTCCATGTGACCTACGCTGGTTACCCAGGAGCCGAAGATGGTGATCTGATTGTGGATGATGGTCTGGCTGACGTCGAAGGCAATGGTATTGCCTTCGCCCACCATGACAGCGCGGCCCCAGCGCCGCGTGCCTTGCAGCGCCAGCAGGCGGGCAGACGGGGCGCCGGAGCAGTCGATGGAGACCTCGCAGCCATAACCGTGGGTCTCGCCCTTGATAACCTTCAGCGCCTCCTCGTCAGACAGCACAGAGCAGTCAATCACCCCGACTTTTTCGGAGAACGCCAGTCGCGCCGGGGAAATGTCGACGCCGATCACTTTGGTAGCACCCATTGCCTTTGCCACCATGGCTGCAGCCATGCCCACCGGGCCCATGCCAGTGATCAGCACTGCGTCTTGGCCCGAGACCTTGACACGGGACAGCGCTTCGTAGACGGTGCCGAAGCCGCAGGCCACCAGCGCGCCATCCTCATAGCTCAACTCGTCGGGCAGCCCGACGCAGGTGTTTTCCTCGGCCAGTATGTACTCGGCATGTCCCCCGTTTCGCTGCCAGCCATAGGCCGCCCGCAACGGCGAGGAGCAGGAGATCATGTAGCCCTCGCGGCAGTCCCGACACACGCCGCAACCGCTGATGTGGTATAACACTACCCGATCGCCCACCTTGTGGCGTTGCACGCCTGGCCCGACCTTCATGATCTGCCCAGATGGCTCGTGCCCCGCGATCACACCCTGGTAGGCTTCTGGCCCGTGTCCCAGGTGCTCGCGGTAGATGGCCCGGATATCGCTACCGCAGATCGAGGACGCCTTCATCTTGACAACGACCTGGCCGAAGCCCGGTTCAGGCATAGGAACGTCGCAGAACTCTACCTTCCGCCCACCCGGTAAAACAACACCCTTCATTGCTGCCTCCTTCAAAAATGATACTCGTCATGCGGCTGTAACAGGAGCGCGCCGCAGATCGACCCGATGGCCGAGCTCTTCCAAGCATTTGACGGCCTGGCGCCTGACAACCTTGCGGTCACACTCGTCAAAGTAGTTGTCACCCAAATCCTCGTACTTCGTGTGTCGCGTGATCTGGTAAAAGCCGGTGACCTGTAGACTGTGACCGACGACAACCAGGGCTTGCTGTTTGCCACGTTGGGTGGCCAGGCGCTGGTAGAGATCCTGAAGGTACTTGTTCTTCGTGCGCACTGCCCCGTGAGCAGCTTCGACCAAGGCACGGCGTCACATAGGACCGCCTTTACAAGTTTTGCCGCCATGACGTTTGCCCGCACTCTCGTCGTTGCCCAAACCCATCCCGGACCAGAGAGCCAGGTGCTCAACGTCCTCTTCCCTAGAGTGGTGGCCAACTGCGCAATTTCCGGATTCTCAATGAAATGACCAAACTTAGAAATTAATTCTGGATTTCTCAATAACCATTCCCAACTCAAAAGCTTCAAAACTTATAATTCTTCCACCGGCCCGGGGAAGAATTAATGCTTTGGCGTAATTATTTACAATAACGACTGGCTCGAAAGTCAATTCTGGTTCGCTTCATCGACGATACATATTTTTCCGCTCTGGCCAGAGCCAGCTAATTTGTAGGCTGTGTCAATATCTTTTAAAGTAAATCGATCAGTGATTATTAAATCTGGATGGATGTCCCAGTTGACAAGGTGATGTGTCAATTGCTCCATTCTCGGAATTGAAGTTACCCACGATGCATGAATTGTCATATGTCGGTGAAGCAATGTGTCAGACACGTCAATTAGAAGGTCATTTCCTTCACCCAATAATGCAACCCGTCCCCATTCCGCAGTTGCCCGAAGAGCATTGGTGCGACCCAATCTACTTCCCGAGCAGTCAACAGAAACTGAAAAATGATTGCCATTATTAGCTTTTATTGCTTCTGAGACTGTATTTTCTGAATTTAGCACTCCCGCCGAGATTAGTCTTAAATTCGATGCTAAGTTCAAACGCGCTTCTGAAATATCACTCCCGACTATGCGGCGAACTCCCATTGCCTTACCAAGCATTGCAACTGCCAGACCAACGGGACCAATTCCTGAAATAAATAATGTGTCCGAACCGTTGACTTGCGCTCTCAGTAATCCTTCATATGCTGTTCCAAAACCACAAGAAACTAAAGCTCCATCTTCAAACGATAAACTTTGAGGAAGCGGGATTACCGATCTCTCTTCGGCTAGTACATATTCACTATGTCCTCCATTTCTTTGCCAACCATAAGCGGCGTGAGGACCATGACAACTTATGTCGTAGCCAGATCGGCAATTTACGCATTGACCACATCCCGCAATATGGTAAACTAAAACTCGATCGCCCACGTTTATTCGTGAAACTCCATCACCTATTTGTATGACTAAACCTGCAGGCTCATGCCCAGAAATTACGCCTTTATAAGCTGGGCCGTCCATTCCCTCAAACGATTTGTGACCACGCCAAATATAAGAAATGTCACTTCCGCATATTCCTGATGCCATGATTTTTATTAATACTTGACCGTTACCTGGCTTGGGAATATTAAATTCCATTAATATAGCTGTTTCGTTCCCAGGAAGAACCGCACCTTTCATTTTTTTATGCATTTAGACCCCCTTGATATTTTTTTTAAATGTGCGCAGGAATTTATATGCCAAATAATTTTTAGATTTATTTTCATCACCAGATCCTCGAATGACCGAATTCAAATCATACTCAGCATCCTTTAGCTGAAAAGACATACGTTTGATCGCACCCTTAGTATCACCACATTTGACAAGTTCGAAAATTTCTCGATGAGCGTTGAGTGTTTCTATAAACTGATAGGAAATTGAAGCCCGCAAGCACTTTCATATGATAACCGCTGGACCGCTTTTGTCAACTCCCACTCTTTACTAACCTGCACCCCGCCACTACTTAATAGTCAATGATCGCTTTTGTATGACATTTGTCCGACATTCCGCGAGGTACGATCAGCGCAACAAGTAGAGATTACCCGGCTTGGACAGGCCAGCATCGGCAGTCCTAAACATTCATTGCGCTCTACAAGCGGCAGGACCACGCCTACTCACGCTGTGCCGCACGTGCCATTCCTGCAGCGCAGAATTACCAACCTGATGTCTAATCAAACTCCAGTTCCGAGACCTGCTCTGCGTCCGCACTCGAACCCGCATCAGCCACCAACCTATCGTGCCCGGCTTCCGCTGTTAGGTTTGCCGTCTGGTCAAACTCCAGTTCGGGGATTGCCTCTACTGCTTCTGGAGCAATCATCTGCTGTGCATTTACCTCCACCGGTGGTGAGCGCGCGGGTGCGATTGCCAGTGCAGTTGTTGGCTCGCCGACATGCGCCGGTATCCGTCGCACCGTCGCCGGCTCTGTGATAAAGCCAATCAGGGGCACTCGCCCGCCGCACCCGCTGCACTTGAGCGCAAACACCCCGTAAATGCGCTGCAGCAACTGTGCCCACAAATATCGCGCCGGGTGTCCGCTCCCCGGAGCGCCGCTGTCTGCATCCGCTGCCTTTGGCCGCGGTGGCTTACGCCCCGCAGTCAGCTTCCGCCCAGCCTGCGCCGTCACTAGTTCCCGCCACGGCAAGTTCGGCGCCAGCACCCCAAAGTAGCGGTGCCGATGCTTGCGCGGTGGCGGTATCAATAACTCATCTGTCGCACCGGTAGGTTGCGATCACCTCTTCACTGAGGTCAACGCCCAGTCCGGCTCCCTCAGGGATTTCCATGAGGCCATTTACTACCGACGACTCAGGCGTCACCAGATGCTCACGCAAGGCCGATTCGTAGACATGAGGGGAAATGAACTCGAAGTAAGGCGCATTCGGGCATGCTGCCTGAAAGTGACGGCCGGCAGCTGCGAGAATTCCTGTTTTCCACCCATGTGGTATAACTTGGACACCCTGCATTTCGCAGTAGTCGGCTATGCGGCGTATCTCCGTAAGTCCGCCGCACCTGCTGATGTCAGGCTGCACAACCGCAACCTTGCCCCGCTCGACCCATTCGCGAATCTCCCAACGGGTGGCTGCAAACTCCGCACCACAGATGCGTATGGGGCTGAGGGCCGCGAGTTTTGAATGGCCCTCCAGATCATCGTGCTGCAGGGTCGCTTCCGCAAAGTAGATGTTGCAATCTTCTATCTGCCGCAAGACCCACAGGGCGTCGTGCCAATCATTCCAACGGTATCCAAAATCCAGCATCATCGTGATTTCGCCACCGAGCATCCGGCGCCCTTTGCGAATAGCGTCGACGAGCTCTGCGTCACTTACCAGATCATAGTAGAGAACTTCCATTTTCATGGCGCGGAAACCCAGAGATAACGCTTGGGTGAATTGCCGCTCTGTAATGTCCAGAAGCTGTTTTAGGTTACGTTCCTTAGGCAAACCGGGATAGATCGTGCAGTAGGGGCGCAATTGGTTCCGCCTGGCACCTCCCATCAATTTGTAGGCCGGAGCCCCAACCACTTTTCCGGCAAGGTCATGAAGAGCGATATCGACCGCCGACAAAGCGTGAACCCCCAAGCCGCGGCGCCCAGAGTAAATGGTACTCTGGTAAATGTCTTCCCACAGTGCAGCGATTTCAAGAGGATCCCGGTGCTTGATGATATCCACCGTTCTTTTCGCCCACATATGGGCCGTGGGCATCTCAAGGAAGGCCTTTACGGCTTCAGGAGACGCATCGCTTTCTCCTATACCCGTCCGGCCGGCGTCATCCGTGAGCCTCACAACAACCGTCTCTACGGCGCCATCGCAATCCTCAAAATCGCTGGTTGGAACACGTAGCGGAATAACCTCCACTCTTTCTATTGCAGCCACTTCACTTACTCACTGATTGAAGGCGGATGCGCTCAGATGCAAAGCGAAGCGCAGCACCTTGTCCCCAGACATTCACTTCCGTTGGTGCTGCGCGATACAGCGACGAGTCCTCCGCCAACAGATTGGCAGCCCATGTAACCGCGGAGGTTCCAAATGCTCCCCCCTCATCGTCAATTCGGGAGACCAATGCTTTCCAAGCAGCCTCAATGGACTCCCTATAGCTTTCCGGCAGGATGCCAAGGCGAATTGCCTTAGAAAAAGCTGCCCCATAGAAACCTGCTGTGGATGTTTCGAGGTATGATTCACGGTCGTGCAACAGTGTGCGCCAAAAACCACTTTCGTCCTGAAGCTGGACTATCTCTGACGAGAGTGCGCTAAACTCAGCGACAGGCTCAGCAGCAAGATCAGCAGGTAGAAGCTGAATGAGATCGACAAGACCCAATAGCGCCCAACCGTTACCTCGACCCCAGCCGTAACCGCGAAGGCGACCCGTTCCCCTGTCGTAGTTATGATGAAGCAGTGCTTTTCCCGGTAGAGCCAAGGCGCGCGCATGTGTTTTCCAGATATGTAGCGCTTCGACGTAGAGTTTCTTTTCTCGGAAATGTTGCCCGCAAGCAGCGACGAATGGAGGAACATGGTAGAGTGAATCGACTAGAACAGTTGTCCGGTACTGAGGCAAATCGGGCCGGAAGTAGTGCAGCCCGTTGTCCCCCCGCGGCGTGATCTTGAGATAAAAATCGAGAAGCCGTTGCAGAGCGGGCGCAAAATGGATCGCCCCAGAGTTCACAAGGCGGTAAGCGGCCAAGCCTGGCGCGAGATAGTCGGTCCACGAGAAAGCGCGTTTAAGCCAGACCTCCATGAAGCGCCCGCAATAAGACGCATGCCGATCGTCGCCAAGAAGTTCACTCGCGTCAAGCAGACCGTCGAATGCAATGGCATCTCCCCAGAACCACACCCCAAAGTCGAACCGATGGGACCTGTCCGCAGCCTTCGAAAGGATTTCCGATGCGGTCGGACTGCTCCATTCTTCCTGAGTGCCATTCACGAACCTGACTCCGACGGAGAGGAAATTCAAGCCAACAAGAACCTGCAAATTGTAAGCGCTGAGCCCGCACCCGTCAAGCACCACTGGGCGCTAACCTGCACCCAGCCACTGCTTAGTGGTCAACGATCACCCTTGTTGGATATTCCGAGAGGTACGCTCAGCACAACGCGGAATTTACCCGACTTCAACAGACCAGACTCGGCAGCCCTAAAAGTTCAGTGCGCTCTGCAAGCGGCTGCACCACGCCTACCCACGCTGCGCCGCGTGTGCCATTCCTGCAGCGCATGATTTGCCAGCCGGAGCTGGGCAATCGTCTGCTCGGGCGAGGCTACTGCATTCTGGAGCGGATGGTTGTGT
>SXGR01364039.1_pt1 | contig 10382 bp, 10 predicted proteins | sample 3174711 | NCBI WGS metagenome assembly SXGR01 (sample SAMN11356860, study PRJNA531348) | freshwater metagenome | isolation source: freshwater sample F1-60 | place: China: Fuxian Lake, Yuxi | collected 2017-12-25 | reverse complement strand
TCTGTGTTGCATCGAGAAGTTTTGCGCCAAAAGTGGCAGCACCAAGCGCGTCGGCGATCAACTTGATGCGTGGAGCAATGTCTGAGAGCTTCCAAACTTCTGGGGCGAGCACGATTGGGACACCTGCACCGCGCAATTGTTGAATTGCCTCTGGCGGACCTGAACGCGTGTCGCCGATAACGAGTGTCGGCTTAAGTTCGAGCACACTTTCGGCGCTGATGTCATGACCGCTGCTGACTTTTGGTATTGGCTCGAGAGCGGCAAGTGTTGTTGTTGCATCGCGGCCAATAATGTTGTCGGCAAAACCAAGAGAGATGACGATTTCAGCGATCGCTTCGTTGAGCACGATAATGCGCGACGAGTCGGTGATTGTGACTTCAACATTGTCAGCGGAGGTTACTTTCGCGGGCAAATCTGATTTGCCATCGCCAATAATTGGCAATTCAAAATCTTCGGCCGAAATCAATACAGGCCGCGTTGATTCAAATGCGGTCGATGACTCGGTCGTTAATGCAGCTGTTGAAGACGCGGATTGTGATGTCGTTTTTGTTGTTGCGGAGTTTGTTGAGCAAGCCGAAATCGGCACGATAAAAAGTGATGAGGTCACCAGAGCAAGCGTCGCGTTTCGTGTGACCATAGCCATTTCAATCTACTAGTGACACTCAGATTGGTAGAATTCGCAGAGTGAAATTTTCAAGCATTGTGCTGTCGGCTTTGATATCGACGATGGTGATTGCAAGTTGTTCGAACGATCAAGCAACGACTGAGACATTTGTTACGACAACTTTTGACACGGCTACAGAAGTCGCATCAACTGTTGCGCCGACGGCGGTCGCAACAACGGTTGCTCCTGTGGCTTCAAGTTCAACAACGGCCGATGCTGTTGTGAGCACCACGAGTGTCGCAAAATCAACTGCAACTAGTGCTTCGAATTCAAGCGCTGCAAGTAGCGCATCAACAGCAACTATCGGTGCTGCGGGTCGACCAAAACTTTCAGTCAGCCAAGTAAATAACCTCAACCCAAATGGGACAACAGTCACAGTGCGCGGCACTGGTTATGACGTGAACAAAGGAGTTTATGTAATTGTCTGCACTCAGGCCGCGCCCGGACCGCAAGCGACGTGCATCGGCGGGGTAAATATTGATGGATCATCAGCTAGTTCGGTGTGGGTGTCGTCGAATCCGCCGAACTATGCCATTGGTCTCACGACACCGTTTTCACCGGACGGATCATTTACTGTTGATCTTGTAGTCATCGCAAAAAGTGGAGCGTTGGACTGCACCGTTCTTAAGTGTGGTGTGGTCACTCGTTCAGATCATTTGCGATATGCAGATCGGTCACAAGACGTTTTTGTGCCGATCACATTTTCGAATTAATAATCTCCATCAACCCCCAGAGTTAGAAAGATAAATCGAGATTCAAATGTCCAAATTTAAATTCGCTTCGCGTTCGGTAATTTCAGTTGCAGTTGTTTCGATGCTGCTTACAGTGTTGCCTGCACAAGTTTCGGCGGCGGTCGGTGTGAGTGTGAGCAAGACTTCAAAACTGACTGATCTCGAAGTAGTTTCAATCAAGTTGGCCAACGTGCCGGCCGGTCAAGGCGTTTATGTTTCGCAATGCTTCAAGCCGACTTTGGGTCAGCGGGCTGCGACTGGTTTGGTCTGCAATGGCAGTGTCACCGAGACAGGCACAATGATTTGGGCAACTACAGATGGGCAGCGCGGCTCGCAGTCTGCGACCAGCGAACTAGTTCTGATGATGCGTTCGCAGTTTACGAAAGTTGATGCAAATGGCGTAAGCAAGACTTACGACTGTGGGGTGGCGAATTGCTCGTTGTTTATTTATCGCGACCATCGCGGCATTACGGACACTGCGCTTGACACGATTGTGCCGCTCAAATTTTTGCCGCGTCAGACATTGCCGGCAGCAAAACTTGGATTAAAGCGTGACGGTGCGAGTTATGTAGCTGGTGAAATCATTGCGATCAGCGCAAGCAAGTTGAAGTCATCGCGAGGCCAAGCCGTTACTGTTTCGTCTGATGAGACTCGCTCGATCTGCACGACTACAGGCACTTCAAGTTTTACGATTAAGTTCCGTCAGCCTGGTAGATGTCAAATCACCCTGTTTGCCGAGGGTTCCGCAAAGTTTGATCAAATGATCGAAGTATTGACCTACATCGTCAAATAGTCCTAATCGTCAAATAGCCCGCTCGCGGGTTGATTGGTTGTCGATCGCAATTGCTTAGAAGTGAGAAGGCGTGCGTTTACGGCGCGACGACGGTGATGCCGTTGTGGCTGGCGGCATCGGCCTGCGCGCTGTCATAGGTGACAAAACCAACTAGGTCGTCGCCCAGAATCAGACATGACGCAAGGTGAATTGCGTCTAAAGTGCGCAGGTTTGCGGGTGCAAGCACACTGGCAATTGTCAATATTTGTGACGAGACGCGAATTGTGCCGAAGCGTTCAAGAACAGTATTAAGTTGCGCACACAGGCCGACATCGACACGGGTGACTGCCCGAGCTACTTCAGTGTGGGCAATTTCTGAGACAAACAGATCATCTTTACAGTTTTTTAGCCAGGCGCCAAAGCTCTGAGACTTTGGTTCGTCGACGATTAGTTTGACAATCGCCGAAGAGTCGACAACAAACGCCACTAGTAGCGCTCGGCTGCGCGTGATCCTTTGAGTGAATCACTGAGAGTGCGCGAATTTTTGCTGAGTCGAGTTGGCTTGGGCAGTTTCGCTTTGGGGTTTTTTGCTTTTGTGATCATGCCAGAAGCGATGTGTGTTGCTAACTGAGAGTTTGGCAGTGGCGAGATTTGAGCAACTTGACGACCCCGATCGGTGACGACGATTGTTTCGCCTTGTACAACATCGGCGATGACCTCAGAAGCGTTTTGCTTTAGAGCTCGAATGCCGATTTCACGCATGTTCTACATTGTAGCACTTGGGTGAGTTCGGTTGTTTGGTTCTTAGTTGAGAGGGCCGGTGATGAGTTCGGCGGCGCGGCGCATTGAAAGTGACTTGGCGAGATCATCGACGAGTCTCATTTCATCGGCCAGCACATTGTCAGGGCCGGGACGACCCACAACCTTACGCACCTCGGCATGAACGTTCATTAGCGCCGGAGACGCGGTGAGTGGGGCACGAAAATCAATCGCCCGAGTTGCAGTGAGAATTTCAATAGCCAAAATGCGGCGCAAGTTGTCGATCGCGAGGCGCAGTTTGCGCGCGGCAGTCCATCCCATTGAAACGTGATCTTCTTGCATCGCGCTCGACGGAATTGAATCGACGCTTGCGGGCACGGCGAGTCGTTTGTTTTCTGAAACCATGCTGGCTTGCGTGTATTGCGCAATCATCAGACCAGAATCGACACCAGCGTTGAACGCCAAGAATGCAGGAAGGCCCATTGATCGATTTACGTCGAGCATTCGGTCAGTGCGACGCTCGCTGATTGAGCCGAGATCGCACGCGGCGATCGCCAAGAAATCAAGCACATAGCCGACTGGCGCGCCGTGAAAATTGCCATTTGAGCGGATCTCGCCAGTCTTGGTGACAACCGGGTTGTCAATCATCGCTGCGAGTTCGCGATGAGCAACATTTGACGCATGGGTAAGCGTGTCGCGCACGGCGCCGGCAACTTGTGGCGCACAACGAAGCGAATATGCATCTTGAACGCGAGTGTCGTCGAAGCGATGTGACGCCACGAGGGGAGAATTCTTCAGAAGCGTGAAAATGTTGGCGGCACTTGCCACCTGACCTGGATGACTGCGAAGTGGTTCATGAACTTCTGGTGCGAAAACCTGGTCTGTGCCAAGCAAGGCCTCGACACTAAGCGCCGTCGCGATATCTGCAAGAGTGCAGAGTTCGTGAAGATCGGTAATTGCCAAAAGCAACATGCCGAGCATGCCATCGGTGCCGTTGATAAGTGCCAAGCCTTCTTTTTCGCGCAACAAAATTGGTTTGATGTTGTTTTCTTTGAGCACTTCAATTGATGGTCGTCGACGGCCTGATTTGTCGAAGACTTCGCCTTCGCCCATGAGCGCGAGAGCACAATGCGACAGCGGCGCAAGATCGCCACTGCAACCCAGTGAGCCATACTCGTATACAACGGGCGTGATCGATGCGTTGAGCATCGCGGCCATTGTTTCGGCAACAACTGGTCGAACTCCGGTTGCTCCGCTGCAAAGAGTGCGAAGTCGCAGCAACTGCATCGCACGCACCACTTCGGTTTCGACGACATCACCCATGCCCGCTGCGTGCGAACGAATCAGTGATTGTTGCAGAGCAACTCGGTCGCTCAGGGCGATGTGTTTTGTCGAAAGCGCACCAAAACCAGTCGAGATGCCATAGACCGGTTGATCAGACTTGGCAAGATCTTCAACAATTTTGCTTGATCGCGCGATTGCGTCTAACGCGCTCGGGGTAATTTCGACTTCAGCACTCTCACGGGATACTTTTACGACTGATTCGCGGTCAAGACCCGAAGTATTAATCAAAATTTTCGCATTTGCCACGAGAGAACTCTAGTTCTCACGAACGCCTTTGAAAAAAGTTAAACCGACTTGCTGTAAACGGGTTGGTCGTATGGCTTAAACGTGAATCGGCGGACTAACTCAAAGTAGCCGCCTGAGTAGAGCGAATTTATTTTTTCTGCACGCTCGTAGGCGCCGGTGCGCTTGGCAACTGCTGGCACTTCATACCAAGGTGCTGACGGCTCATCGTGATGAGCAATGTGCAAGTTGTTGTTTAACATCAATAGGCCCATTAGCCAGCCAGCATCAATCATCGCAGTGCGGGTTGACTCGTTGTCAAGAGTTTTATGTTCGGCAAACGATCGCATCATGTTTAGTGAGTGCGAGCCAAAGACGCCACCAATTAGATATTCGACCATTGACATGCCGGCCAAATTAGTGACGATGAAGACGATTGCAACTAGTGCGGGGATGTGAAGCATCCATGCAGCTCTTGCATTGCCGACATTGCGTACGGCGCGCCAAGCATCAGCAATAAAATATTGAACCGCACTAAAGACCGACCAAACGGTTAAGCGAAAAGCGAGAGTGCGATTGGCCCAATAGATAGCGCGAAAGAACCGACCAGATGTTTGCCATTTTTCGGGCATTGCGTAATAGCTCTCGGTGTCGAGTTGCGGGTGAGTGAGAGTCGTGTTGTGATGGCTGATGTGGTCACGCTTGAACGACAAAAACGGAACCCACATAGTTACCGAGAGTGAAGCGAGCGCAGCATTGAGTTTCGAATTGCGAAATGGGTGACCGTGCACAAGTTCGTGTTGCAGACTTAAGTGCCACGCACCAAACCAAGTTAGAAGAGCAAAAGTAGCCCACCATGGCAACTGTTTGTGAGTGAAAACAGATGCAAACCAACCGACATATACGAGAACTGCAATTATCAAAGTGCGCCAGTCGCCAGGCGACTTCAAGATAGAACGCGTACTTGTTTTGCTCGAGACGCTTGATGAAGTGACGCTTGTAGACATTCGTTAAATTTTATCGCAGCGAGCCTGCCGCGAGTTGACCACGCACAAATACAGCATCGACAAGTTTCACACCTGGGCGGTATGCCAAATGAATGTGACTTCGTGAATTTAGAACTGCAAAGTCTGCGTGCGAGCCGACGGCCAAATTGCCGATATCAGAACGGCGTAATGCAGCCGCGCCGCCGGCGGTTGCAGACCAGACTGCCTCGTCGCAAGTCATTTTCATATTGAGCACCGCCAATGAGATGGCCAGGGGCATTGAAGTCGTATATGACGAGCCCGGATTGCAGTCAGACGCGAGAGCGACTGTCACACCAGCATCAATTAGTCGTCTCGCATCAGGAAACTGCGAGCGAGTGCATAGTTCGGCGGTTGGTAACAGAGTTGCAACGGTATTGCCTTTGCTGTCGGCAAGAGCATCGATATCGCCCGAATCAAGGTGTGTGCAGTGATCGCACGACGCGACGCCAAGTTCAACCCCTAATTGAATGCCACCGCCATGTTGCAACTGATTGGCGTGAATTCGTAGCCCAAGACCTGCTTTTGCACCGGCTTGCAGAATGGCCCGCGCATGATCGACCTCGAAAGCACCGCGATCGCAAAAAACATCGATCCATTTCGCGTGGGGTGCACAGTTGTCGAGCATTTCGCCACAGATTAGATCGACATATTCATTGATTTGAGATTCGGCTGGCACGACATGGGCACCGAGAAAAGTTGTTTCAGAGGTGATTGCATTTGCAACTTGTAGTGAGCGAGTTTCATCGAGAACTGAAAGTCCGTATCCAGATTTTGTCTCAAGGGTCGTCGTGCCCGTGTGCAGTGCTTCGTTGGCGAGTCGGCGAGCGTTTGCGACGAGTGCATCGTTATTGCTGTTGCGCGTTGCGGCAACGGTTGTGCGAATGCCGCCGGCTGTATATGGCTTACCCGACATGCGTGCTTCAAATTCTTCGGCTCGGTCGCCCCCAAAAACCAAGTGGGTGTGACTATCTACAAAGCCCGGAATTATCGCTCTGCCATTGAGATCGATCGCACCCGATTTATATTCACGCGGCAAGTTTGTAGCCTCGCCTGCGAATGCGATCTTGTTGTCGTCACTAACTACTAGTGCCGCGTTTTCGATTATTCCGAGTTTGCCCCGCTCAAGAGACGTGTCGTTGGTGACGAGAGTAGAAATGCCTGTGAGTACAAGCACTACGAACCGAACTTCGCGACGAGGTCCTTAACTCTGATGACGAAGTCATGGTGATGAAATTTGTCGAATGAATCCCAAGTTGTGAATGTTTTCGAGTCTTTCACTTTGTCCATGAACAACAGACCGTCGAGATGGTCGACTTCGTGCTGATAGGTGCACGCTGTCATGCCGCGAATGATCTGGTCAATCTTGTTGCCGTTGCGATCGAAAGCCTCAACGCGAATTGATGTGTGCCGCCACACATTGCCACGAAAACCTGGCACTGAAAGGCACCCTTCATTGTTTTCGAACATGTCGTCATCGAGTGGTGTGAGCACTGGGTTAATCAAAATCGTCAGCGGCACTTGCGGCTTGTACGGATACCGAGGGTTTTTATTGACTTCGACTGCGCAGATGCGCTGATGTCGCAAGACCTGTGTTGCGGCGAGTCCGGCGCCGTTGGCATGACGCATCGTCTCGACCAAGTCGTCTATGAAAGTCTGAATTTCAGGCGATTTAATTTCGCTTGGGTCAACTTCGCTGGCACGAATGCGCAACTCAGGGTGACCGATTGTAGCTATTGGCAAAATTGTCATGCCGTAAGTGTAATTAGAGAACGGCTTCGATTGCTGTGCGCAGACTTTCGTTGATATTTGGCAAAGTTCGATGTTTGTAGTCGCTGACTATTTGCTCGCCGCCAACCCAAACATCGCTGACATCAGAACTCGTCGCACTGTGAACAAGATGGGCGGCGCCGTTTGCGGGGTCGAAAGTCGCAAGACGAACTGAATTTGTCGACACACTAATGAAATCGGCGGCTGCACCGGCCACGAGGCCGTGTTTCTTGCTGCCAAGCGAACTTGCGCCGTTGATTGTTGCTGCCGAAAGCAAATCGCTACTGCGATGAACGCCACGTTTATTCGTAATCAGTCGTTGATTCATTTCGACGGCGCGAGCCTCTTCAAACATGTCGATCACGGCGTGCGAATCAGTGCCCAAACAAAGAGGCGAGCCTGCGCTGACAAGATTTTCAGACGGGCCGATGCCATCTGCGAGATCACGTTCGGTCGTGGGGCAAAAGCACGCAAAAGTTTTGCTTTGGCCGAGCAGATCAATGTCGGCACTCTGCAAGTGAGTTGCGTGTACCGCAGTCGTGAACGAACCAAGAAGTTGGGCGTCACTCAGCAACTGAGTGGGGGTTCGCCCTGTTGCCTCGCGGCATGCATCGTTTTCGGCAGGTTGTTCAGAAACATGGATATGCACGACGCGGCCGTTTCGATGTTTTGCGATGAATGCGAGTTCTGATTCGTGCACGGCGCGCACGCTGTGTGGGGCGAGACCAATTGTGTGCGTCGTCGACGGTGCGCCGAGTGCATCGACGCGAGCGAGCCAGTTCTCGACTGTGCCGTCGCTAAATCGATTTTGTTCGGCGGCGAGTTGTTGGTCTTTTAAGCCAGCGTGCAAATAGGCGACATCAAGCAAAGCAATGCGAATGCCAGCGCGGCGGGCGGCTTCGATCAAAACTTTGCCCATCTCATTTGTGTCGGCATATTTTTTGCCCCCTTGCTGGTGGTGCACATAATGAAATTCACCAACTGTTGTAACGCCCGCAAGTGCCATCTCTGAAAAAGTTGCTGTTGCGAGCGCTAAATAGTTTTCAGGTGTCAGGCGATTAGCAACTTCATACATCAATGTGCGCCAAGACCAAAAGTCACCGAGGCCAGCACCACTGTGAGTGCGACCGCGTAGCGCTCGATGAAATGCGTGACTATGCGCGTTGACAAAACCGGGCATGAGAACGCCTGATATTCGCGAATCTTTCGAGTTCGGCGCAGAGTTTGCGTCAATCGACACGAATAATCCTTTATCAATTGTGATGCGCACGTTTGAGGCGCAACTTTCACCGCCTAACCAAGCGTGTTCAGCAAAAAATGATTTCATTGCTCGCGCATTGGCAAACGTACGCCACGCTTTTCGGCGACATCAATTGCTAAGTCGTAACCAGCATCTGCGTGTCGGATAACACCCATGCCCGGGTCACTTAACAAAACGCGTGAAAGTTTCTCACTTGCCAGATCGGTGCCGTCGGCAACGCAAACCATGCCCGCATGAATGCTGCGGCCGATGCCAACGCCGCCACCGTGGTGAATGCTGACCCAAGTTGCACCACTCGCCGTGTTGACGAGCGCATTTAGCAACGGCCAGTCGGCGATTGCATCTGAGCCATCGAGCATCGCTTCAGTTTCGCGATAGGGGGATGCAACAGAACCTGAATCTAAGTGGTCGCGACCGATGACGATTGGCGCGCTGAGTTCTCCGCGCTTGACCATTTCATTAAAACGCAAACCAAGACGATGTCGCTCGCCATAACCGAGCCAACAAATTCGTGCAGGCAAACCTTGAAATGCGACTTGTTCGCTGGCAAGGCGCATCCATTTTGCGAGGTCTTCATTGTCAGGAAACTCTTCAAGCACCGCGCGGTCAGTTGCAGCGATGTCACGTGGGTCGCCCGAAAGAGCAACCCAACGAAATGGACCTTTACCCTCACAAAACAACGGACGAATGTATGCGGGCAAGAAACCTGGATAATCAAAAGCGCGGTCGTAACCACCGAGTTGGGCCTCGCGACGCAATGAGTTGCCGTAGTCAAAAACTTCGGCGCCGGCATCTAAGAAACCGACCATTGCGCGACAATGACTTGCCATTGCTGCGCGCGATCGATCAATGTAATGCTCTGGGTTTGTTGCTCGAAGTTTCTCGGCGGCTTCGAACGTTAAGTCGTTGGGTATGTAACTCATTGGGTCGTGTGCGCTTGTCTGATCAGTGACAATGTCGGCAGCGAAACCTTGTGCTAATAATTTTGGAAACATATCAGCGGCATTGCCGACAACACCGACAGAAAGTTTCTTGCGCGCTTTTTTCGCAGCTTCACAACGTGAGACTGCGTCTTCAAGTGAATCTGCGACTTCATCTAGGTAACGAGTTTCAACTCGGCGTTGCACCCGAGTTGGGTCAACATCAATGCATAGGGCGACACCGTCATTCATCGTGATCGCAAGCGGTTGAGCGCCACCCATGCCGCCAAGTCCGGCAGTGAGCGTGATTGTGCCAGCAAGTGTTCCTTTGAACTTGCGTCGGGCGATTTCGGCGAAACATTCGTACGTACCTTGCAAGATTCCTTGTGTGCCGATGTATATCCACGATCCAGCAGTCATCTGGCCATACATCGTTAGGCCCATGTTCTCGAGTCGTCTGAACTCGTCCCAAGTTGCCCAATCGCCGACGAGATTCGAGTTAGCGAGTAATACTCGGGGCGCCCACTCGTGTGTGCGAAATACACCGACAGGTTTGCCGGACTGCACAAGCATTGTCTCGTCTGGTTTTAATGTCTGCATTGTGCGCATCATCGCATCAAATGCATCCCAACTTCGTGCGGCTCGACCTGTGCCACCGTAAACAACAAGATCATCTGGTCGCTCAGCAACTTCTGGATCTAAATTATTTTGAAGCATTCGATAGGGCGCTTCAATTTGCCAGTTCGCACAACTTAACTCAGTGCCTCGTGGTGACCGTACAACTCTTGGACCACTCATGTTCTATATTCTCACCGATATAGCGCTTGCTCTCATAATTCAGCAATCAATAGTTATGCGAGGGTTATATGGGCAATTGTGCCTGAGATAAGTGTGATTTGATTTTTGTTGGCATC
>SXGR01389072.1_pt1 | contig 10383 bp, 7 predicted proteins | sample 3174711 | NCBI WGS metagenome assembly SXGR01 (sample SAMN11356860, study PRJNA531348) | freshwater metagenome | isolation source: freshwater sample F1-60 | place: China: Fuxian Lake, Yuxi | collected 2017-12-25 | reverse complement strand
CACCACTAGCGCCTAAGCCACCATGTTCGTAAATAACTGGCGAAATATTTTTGTTAATTAAATCCTTAATTAAAATTAAAGCATCAGGATGAATACCAGCAAAGCCTTGCATTAAGGTATTTAAACGCGCTAACATTACTGCTTTACAATCAATTTCAGGAATGGGATTTCCTGAGCCTGAGCAATGGCTACGAATTAAATTATATTGTAGCTTCATTTGATCTTCGTGATTAATACGATACTGTGCCATTGGCCCAAATCCAGTATTAATACCATATATTAATTTTTCGCGAGTAAACTCTTTCAAAAAATAATGACTACGATATACTTTTCTTAAGGCTTCTTCATCCAACTTAAGTTCTAAATTGCTAATTAAAACCTTGTAGAAATCATCCGCCGATATTTTCTTATCTCCTATTTTTACCATAATTGTGGGGTGCAATTTACAATATTACAAACAATTTTAGTATCCGTGTTGTTGGGTATTTAGTTTTTTATCAAGAAAATCGAAAAAATGTATAATCTTTTCATTATTTTGGCAGTCTTTTAGATAGAATAGCATTAATTTTTAGCTTTAATACCATGAATTTTTTTACCAAAGACGACAAATCAGCCTTTGAGGCCATTACAGCGGCGCAGTTTATTGCATTTGCACCAATAGTTTTCCAAGCGACGAAATCACTTAGAGATTTGGGTATTTTAGCAGCTGTTGAAGAATCTAGAACCGTTGGATTAACTCTAGAAGAAATATACACAAAGCTTAAATTGTCAGAATACGGCGTTAGGGTTTTATTAGAAGCAGGTTTAGGGATAGGCTTAGTGGTTAAAAATCAAGATAAATACACCATTACAAAAACAGGTTTATTTATTTTAAACGACCGTATGACTAATGTTAATATGGACTTTACGAACGATGTATGTTATGAAGGAATGTTTACGTTAACAGATAGCATTAAACAAGGCAAACCAACAGGATTAAAAGTTTTAGGAGATTGGCCAACAGTTTACGAAGGATTAGCGCATTTACCAAAACCTATACAAGATAGCTGGTTTAATTTTGACCATTATTACTCAGACGGTTCATTTGATCAAGCTTTGGCTGAGTTATTTAAACGTAAACCAAAACATATTTTAGATATTGGCGGCAATACCGGAAAGTTTACCATGAAGTGCTTAAACTATGATGCAGACGTAAAATTGACAATGTTAGATTTACCAGGGCAATTAGCTATGGCCAAAGAAAATATTGCAAAAACACCGTTTTCAGATAGAGTAAACTATCATCCAATCAATATTTTAGATGATGCTAATCGTTTTCCAAAAGGGGCTGATGCCATTTGGATGAGCCAGTTTTTAGATTGTTTTAGCGAAGATGAAATTGTAAGTATTTTAAAACGTTGTCATGAAGCTATTTCAGAAGATGGAAGTATCTATATTATGGAAACTTTTTGGGATCGTCAAAAATTTAGACCAGGTGCTTTTAGTTTACAAATGACTTCCTTGTACTTTACTAATATTGCTAACGGAAACAGTCAAATGTACGATAGTACGGTGTTTAATCGATTAATTGACAGAGCTGGTTTTAAAGTTGTTGAACAAATTGATAATGTTGGTATTAGCCACACCATTCAGGTTTGTAAGAAAAAATAGTAGATGCAAGACATCTCCAACTCAGCCGACGTAGAACTTTTAGTAAAGACTTTTTACTCCAATTTACTTTTAAATGAAGAGGTAAAACCCATTTTTGAGCATGTGGATTTCGAAAAACACATGCCTCATATGATTGCTTTTTGGGAATTTGTTCTTTTGGATAAAGAAGGTTATACAACCAATGTATTTGATAAACACGTTAATTTACCCTTAAAAGCAGAGCATTTTGACATTTGGTTAAATGCCTTTGAAAACACAGTAAATGCGTTATTTGAAGGAGAAAATGCTCAAAAAGCCATTTTTCGTGCAAAAACCATCGCTTTTTCATTTGAAAGCAAAATGAAACAAATGGGTAAAATCTAACCACAGAGAAACGAAGTAGACGCAATTTTGCAGAGTAATTCTATCTTTTGTTGTTAAACCATTTTTTTGTACATTCGCTACCCTTAATTTATTAAGCAACAACCCTTTGCGCCCTTTGCTAAACCATTGCGCTCTTTGCGGTTAAACTCAAACTAACAATGAAAAAGTACCCTACATACAACCAACTCAACTTATCACAAATAAGTAAAGACATTTTAGATTATTGGAAAGAAAAAGACACTTTTGGAAAATCTATTTCTACACGCGAAGGTAAAACCCCTTGGGTGTTCTACGAAGGGCCACCAAGCGCTAATGGTATGCCAGGCATTCACCATGTGATGGCACGTACGATTAAAGATATCTTTTGTCGTTATAAAACTTTACAAGGTTTTCAAGTAAAACGTAAAGCAGGTTGGGATACTCACGGTTTGCCTATTGAGCTTGGAGTAGAAAAATCATTAGGAATTACAAAAGAAGATATTGGAAATCCGAATAGCAAAAAATTTATTTCGGTTGAAGATTATAACAAAGCTTGTCGTAAAGAGGTAATGAAATATACCGACAAGTGGGAAGATGTAACGGCTAAGATGGGCTATTGGGTTGATATGAAAGACCCTTACATTACTTACGATAATAAATACATTGAAAGTGTTTGGTGGTTGCTACAAAATTTAAATAACAAAAACTTATTATACAAAGGCTTTACTATTCAGCCTTACTCGCCAGCTGCGGGAACTGGTTTATCTTCTCACGAGTTAAATCAACCTGGTTGTTATAGAGATGTGAAAGATAGAACAGCGACAGTGCAGTTTAAAGTAAAGGATTCTAAATTCAACATTAAGGGTGATTTATTTATTCTTGCTTGGACAACGACGCCTTGGACATTACCTTCAAATACTGCATTAGCGGTTGGAAAAGATATTGATTATGTATTTGTAGAAAGCTTTAATCCATTTAGCGGAGCTCCTCAAACAGTTGTATTAGCAAAAGATTTAGTCAACAAATATTTTTCCGAAAAACATACGGATTTAAAATTTGAAGATTATAAAGTTGGCGACAAAAACATTCCTTTTAAAATTGTGAATCATTGCAAAGGTTCAGATTTAGAAGGAATCTCTTACGAACAATTATTACCATTCACTCAACCAACAGATGGCGATGCGTTTAAAGTAATTGTTGGTGACTTCGTAACGACAACTGATGGTACAGGTATTGTTCATATTGCCCCTAGCTTTGGCGCAGATGACTTTAGAGTAGCTAAACAAAACGGAATTGGATCGTTAACCTTAGTTGATAAACGCGGCCGCTTTTTGCCTGAAATTAATGACGGTACATTTTTGTATGGCGAAGAATATGTTAAAGAAGCGTATCATACAGATGCTGAAAAACAAGTGGAGTTCGAAAAACAAAAACAAATTTTAGAAGCAACAGGCAAGATCAAAGAATTAAAAGCTTATTTGAGTGTTGATGAACGTATTGTTTTAAAATTACAAGAAGAAGGAAAATTATTTAAGAAAGAGACCTACGAACATAGTTATCCTCATTGTTGGAGAACTGACAAACCCGTTTTATATTACCCATTAGATTCATGGTTTATTAAATCAACCGCGGCAAAAGACCGTATGATTGAATTAAACAAAACTATTAACTGGAAGCCAGAAGCTACTGGTACTGGTCGTTTTGGTAATTGGTTAGAAAACTTAAATGATTGGAATTTATCTCGTTCTCGCTTTTGGGGTATTCCAATTCCTATCTGGACAAGTGAAGATAGCTCTGAGCAAATTGTAATTGGAAGTGCTGAAGAATTAAAAAATCAAATTGATAATTCAATCGCTAAAGGATTCATGACAGAAAATCCATTAGGTAAATTTGTTCCAGGAAACTTTACGGCAGAAAATTACGACACCTTTGATTTACACAAACCTTATGCTGATAATATCGTATTAGAAAAGAACGGAAAAAAATTATTCCGCGAGCCTGATTTAATTGATGTATGGTTCGATTCTGGTGCTATGCCTTATGCGCAAGTGCATTACCCGTTTGAGAACAAAGAATTAATTGACGATAAAAAATATTACCCAGCTGATTTTATTGCCGAAGGCGTTGATCAAACTCGTGGTTGGTTCTTTACTTTACATGCAATTGCAACGATGAATTTCGATTCAGTAGCATACAAGAATGTTGTCTCTAATGGATTAGTGTTAGATAAAAACGGAAACAAAATGAGTAAGCGTTTGGGTAACGCTGTTGATCCTTTTGAAACTATTGAAAAATATGGTGCTGACGCCACTCGTTGGTACATGATTGCAAATGCTGCTCCATGGGATAATTTAAAATTTGACGTGGAAGGAATTGGAGAAGTGCAACGTAAATTATTTGGAACACTTTATAATACCTATGGATTCTTTGCCTTATATGCAAACGTTGATAATTTTGTAGTTGATTTAAACAATACGGTAAACGTTAGTAATCGTTCGGAGCTTGATAGATGGATTTTATCAAAATTAAATTCATTAGTAAAAGATGTCACAGAACAATACGAAACATTTGAACCTCATAAAGCAGCTCGTTATATTGAGGAATTTGTTGACGAGCATTTAAGTAACTGGTACATTCGTTTATCTCGTCGTCGTTTCTGGAAAGGCGACATGAGTGACGATAAAAAAGCAGCGTACGAAACATTATTCGAATGCTTAAATACCTTGTCGCAATTGATGAGTCCAATAGCACCATTTTTTGCAGATTGGTTGTACCAAAACTTGAATGATGTGTCTGGAGAACTGAATTCAGTGCATTTAACGAATTATCCAAAAGTTAATTTAAGCATTATTGATACTAGCTTAGAAAAACGCATGGAAATGGCGCAAAAAATTTCTTCGATGATTTTATCTATTCGTAAGAAAGAAAATTTAAGAGTTCGCCAACCATTACAAAAAATTCGTATTCCTATTTTAGATAATGAATTCAGAACTCATGTGGAGGCAGTTAAAGATATTATCTTGGCTGAGGTAAATGTGAAAGAGTTAGAATTTGTGACAGAAGAAGAAGCACATATTGTGAAGAATTTGAAGTTGAATTTTAAAACTTTAGGTAAAAAATGTGGTAAACACATGAAAACCGTTCAGGCTTATGCAAATGATCATGGCGACTTAATTATTGCTGGAATTGAAAAAACGGGCCAGTTTAAGATGAATGTGGAAGGCGAAGAGATTTTGTTGGAATTAGAAGATGTTGAAATTATCCCTGTAGATATTCCAGGCTGGAAAGTAGCTAATAGCGGGCAAATAACCGTTGCCTTGGATGTGACTTTATCAGATTCTTTAAAAGAAGAAGGTTTAGCCAGAGAATTAGTGAATCGTATCCAAAACTTGCGTAAAGACAGTGGTTTAGATGTAACAGACAAGATTTTGGTTAAAATTCAACAAAATGATGCACTTGATACTGCCATTCAAAATAATTTGAACTATATTTGCGCCGAAACTCTGACAGGAGATTTACAAGTGGTACAAAATTTGTCCGCCGCCACCGCAAATTCTGTTGAAGTTGACGAATTGGTATCTACCCTTATTTCTATTGAAAAGTTAAATTAATTTTAAGTTAAGAATATGGCAAAGAAAATTGTAAAGCCTGTTAAAAAAGCAAGCAAACCAGCACCTAAAAAAGCTGCTGCAAAACCAGCTCCAAAAAAAGCTGTGGCTAAACCTGCTAAAAAAGCAAGTAAGCCTGCTCCAAAACCAGTAGCTAAAAAAATAGTTGCCAAAAAACCAATAGCTAAAAAAGCTGTTGCAAAAAAACCTGCACCAAAACCAGCCCCAAAAAAAGTGACTAAAGTTCCCGCAAAAAAAGTAGTAAAAGCTGCAAAACCAGCTCCAAAAGCAAGTAAACCTGCACCTAAAAAAGTTGAGAAAAAAGTAGTAAAGCCAGTAGCTAAAGTTGCTGCTAAGCCTGCTAAAAAAATTGCAGCACCTGCAAAACCAACTAAAGCAGTTAAAGAAATAGCTAAACCAAAAGTTGTTGGAAAGCCAATTGATGCGGTAGCAAAAAAAGGCGCTAAACCTTCTAAGAAAGCTGCAAAGCCATCTAAAAAAGGCAAAAAAGGCGACGACGATGAGGAAGATGATATTGAACCAGAAGAGGAAGATGATTCTGATGTAGATGTAAAAGATGATTACGAAAAACCAGAAGATGATGATGATGTAGTAGTTGATTTAGACGAAGCACCAGTATTGGATTTAGAAGGTGGCGGTATTCCATTAGATGATGATGATGATGATGAAATTCCTGAAAAACGTGGCCGTGGTCGTAGAAAGAAAAACGAAGGTCGTTCATCAGGCTCAGAATCTTATATCAGAAACAGACCTTTGCATATTGATATTACAAAACCATTAATTAAAAAACCTCAAGCGGCTCAACCAAAACCGTTTTTAAATACGAAGGATGACAGAAGTCGTTATTCTGATAAAGAATTAGGAGAGTTTAAAGATTTAATTATTGATAAATTAAAAGAAGCACAAACGGATTATGATTTGTTGAAACAAACATTATCTAATGCTGATAATCATGGAACTGATGATACGTCACCTTCATTTAAATTATTAGAAGATGGATCTGATGTATTATCCAAAGAAGAAACCGCTCAATTAGCGGTTCGTCAAGAAAAATACATTGTGAACTTAAAAAATGCTTTAATGCGTATTGAAAATAAAACTTATGGTATTTGTCGTGTAACTGGGAAGTTAATCCCTAAAGAGCGTTTACGTTCGGTTCCTCACGCAACCTTAGGAATTGATGCTAAATTAAATCAATCGAGTTAATTCTCTTTTTTATACTAACTAAAATAAAAGGTTATCTTTGTAAGATAACCTTTTTGCTTTTATAGGCTCTATGCTTAAAAAATACAGACTTCCAATAATTACTGTTTTTTCAGTCTTATTAATTGACCAATGTATCAAACTATACATCAAGGCTAATTATCCTATTGGAGAGGCACATCGTTTTTTTGATTGGTTTAGAATAACTTTTACAGAAAATCCAGGAATGGCATGGGGATTAGAGTTTGGAGGAGATTATGGAAAATTGGCTTTGAGTTTATTTAGAATCATTGCTGTTTTTGCAGGAGCATTTTATATTAAAAAAATTGTGAATGATAAAGAGCATAAAGGATTTATCGTTTGTGTATCTCTTATTTTAGCAGGAGCTTTAGGTAATATTTTAGATTCAGCTTTTTATGGAGTTGTGTTTGGACCTAGTTCTGAATATGAAATAGCAGCTTTTATGCCTGAGGGTGGAGGCTATGCAGGGTTTTTACAAGGTCATGTAGTAGATATGTTTTACTTTCCCATATTTGAAGGAAATTTCCCAACATGGTTTCCTATTTGGGGCGGAGAACACTTCGAGTTTTTTAATGCGATTTTTAATTTTGCCGATATGGCGATTTCATTTGGTGTGGGTATTATACTTGTATTTCAAAATTTCTTTTTTAAATCAAAACCAACAATTGAAGAAAAAGCTCCTCCAATTGACGAGCAACCAGTTAACGAATCATCGTCTAATTCTTAGTATAATAAAAGCTAAATAATAACGTTTTATTACAGATTGAAACAACTTTTATACATACTTGCATTTACCCTGATTTATCTTCAGAGCTTCTCTCAACATAAAGAAGAGAGTGGAGTAAACCTGCCAAAGTTTTACAGAAACAAGATGCACTTTGGTTTTGCCTTAGCTTATAATAAAACGGATTTTAGAATCCACACTATTAAAAATTCCGAACTTCCTGATACCGTTATTGGTGGGGTAACTTATGGCATGAAAACGATTTACACTAAGTCGGATCCAGGCTTTGCTTTAGGCATTATTACTGATTTTAGATTACATCAATACATTCGTTTGCGCTTTACACCAAACATTAGTTTTGCGTCTCGCAGTTTAGAGTATAAATTAGAAAATGCCAAAAGAGATAGTACGAAAGAGTATAAAAAAAGCGTAGAATCTACTTTTTTAATTTTCCCTCTGGAGCTTAAATTACAATCTAAGCGTTTAGATAATTTTGGCGCTTATGTTATTTTAGGTGGAGGATATTCGATGGATTTAGTTTCTAAAAAGAAACCAGTTTCTTCTGGTGGCGCAAATCAATTAGATGATGCTGTGCAGTTAAAACGAGATGATTTTTTTTACAGCGGTGGCGCAGGTGTTGATTTTTATTTGCAATATTTTAAATTAGGCTTAGAACTCAAGGTTTTACAAGGCACTAAAAATCTCAAACAACCACTTAATAATATTTTCACAAACAGTCTCGAAAAAGTAAATTCCAAGATGGTTATTTTTTCTATCACATTTGAAGGGTAGTAATTTTGTAAACTGAAGAATAAAAATCTTCCACACTATGAAAAAAGAATTGAACCTAGCCGTTGCGGCCCACATTGCTTACGATGAGCAATTATTAAAACAAGAAGTTGCTGAGCACCTATCATTAAAATCGACCGATACATTTTTTATTAAACCCTTACGTCGCAGTATTGATGCGCGTTCGAGAAACATTAAGGTTAATTTAAAATTGGCGGTTTGGATTAACGAACCTGTAGCCGATGATGATTTGGGAATCAAATATAACGATGTTTCAAGTGCTCATAAATCAATTACTATTATTGGAGCTGGACCAGCTGGCTTGTATGCGGCGTTACGTTGTTTAGAAATTGGGATTAAACCTATTTTATTTGAAAGAGGAAAAGATGTTCAAGCACGCAGAAGAGATTTAGCGGCGATTAATAAAGAGCATATCGTTAATCCCGAAAGTAATTATTGTTTTGGAGAAGGAGGAGCAGGTACATACAGTGATGGTAAGTTATACACGCGTTCAAGTAAACGCGGAGATATTGAACATATTTTAAAAACTTTTGTATTTCATGGCGCTGATGATGTTATTTTAGTGGATGCGCATCCGCATATAGGGACCAATAAATTGCCAAATATTATTTCTAATATGCGTGAAACCATTATAAAACATGGTGGGGAAATTCATTTTCATTCTAAACTAGTTGATATTAATTATAGTGGCGATAAAATTTCATCAGTAATTATTGACACTTCGACTCCGCTCAGTGTGACAGATAATAAGACCAGTATTGAACATCGTTGTACCCATTTAATTTTAGCAACTGGTCATTCTGCTAGAGATATTTATGAGTTATTAGATAAAAAGAAAATTGCCATTGAGGCAAAACCTTTTGCGTTAGGAGTTCGTGTTGAACATCCACAAGAGTTTATTGATCAAATTCAATACAGTTGCCACTCGCACGACGAAGTCGTTTCTAAGCGTTCATATTTGCCTGCATCATCTTATAGTTTAGTGCATCAGGTTCAAGGGCATGGAGTTTATTCGTTTTGTATGTGTCCTGGAGGAATTATTGCGCCCTGTGCTACCTCCCAAGATGAAGTAGTGACTAATGGTTGGAGTCCATCAAAACGAAATAACCCTTATGCCAATAGCGGCATTGTTGTTGGCTTAGAATTAATAGACTTTGAACCCTATAAAAAACACGGTGCTTTAGCTGGATTGCAATTGCAAAGAGAAATAGAACATAAAGCTTGGGAAATGGGAGGAAAAACACAAACAGCTCCTGCGCAAAACTTGCAAGACTTTGTTAATAATAAAGTGAGTTCAAAATTAATTGATTGCTCGTATCAACCAGGCACGCAATCGGTTCAAATGAATGATGTGTTGGGTAAAATGATAGGTACGACTTTACAACAAGGCTTTAAAGCATTTAATAATAAAATGCGCGGTTATGTGAGTAACGAAGCCATTATTGTTGGTGTTGAATCTCGCACTTCTACACCTGTTCGTATACCAAGAGATAAATTTACCTTACAGCATGTACAAATCAAAAATTTATACCCTTGTGCCGAAGGCGCGGGCTATGCGGGAGGCATTGTAAGTGCGGCTATGGACGGTGTTAATTGCGTGAATGCAATTCATCAAACGTATTAGTTTTACTTTCTTTGCCTGCCATGCAAAGAAAGTAACAAAGAAAAATCTCTGTTAATCAGTTCTATCCGTTTCATCTGCGTTCCAATTTCAATCTACTTTTTCGACTTCAAAATTAATCGCAACGAAGAATCTTTCATCACATAACTCCAAGCCCAATTAAAAAAGATAGATAATTTATTTCTCACACTTAAAATCAGCATTAAGTGTAAAAACATCCACACGTACCAAGCAAAAAATCCTTGAAATTTAATAAATGGCAAATCCACTACAGCTCTATATTTTCCAATAGTTGCCATCGATCCTAAATCTTTGTATTCGTATTCTTTTTGAGTTTTACCTTTTAATTGATTTAAAAAATTGGCTGCTAAATTTTTCCCTTG
>SXGR01083824.1_pt1 | contig 10383 bp, 10 predicted proteins | sample 3174711 | NCBI WGS metagenome assembly SXGR01 (sample SAMN11356860, study PRJNA531348) | freshwater metagenome | isolation source: freshwater sample F1-60 | place: China: Fuxian Lake, Yuxi | collected 2017-12-25 | reverse complement strand
GCTGACCTATCGGGGCGCTTTTCTTTTCCTGAGGTACAGATGCGCTATAATGCGCCTGCCATGGGCATCGTGACCAAAACGGGAGATACAGGAGAGACGGGCCTCCTCTACGGCGGGCGGGTGCCGAAGAGCGACCCCCGCCTGGAGGCCTACGGAACGATCGACGAGGCCGTCTCCGCCCTCGGCCTTGCGCGGGCTCTCTCCAAATATCCTCGGGTGAAGGAGTGGCTCCTCCGCCTCCAAAAGGAGCTCTTCTCCGTGGCCGCGGAGCTGGCGATAGACGTTCGCGAGTACACCACCTTCGATAAGCACTTCAAGCGCATCTCCAAGGAGATGGTGGAAGGGCTGGAGAGACTCATCGAAGAGGTGGAGAAAGAAGTGGCGATGCCGCCGACCTTCATCGTCCCTGGGGCGACCGCCGCGTCAGGCGCCATCGACCTCGCGAGGACGATCGTGCGCAGAGCGGAGCGGCGAGTCATCGAGCTCAAAGGGCAGGGCCTGGTACAGAACCCAGAAATCATCCGGTACATCAACCGGCTATCGGATACCATCTATGCCTTGGCGCGTTATGAAAACAAAGACACGGACCCGGAAGTGCTGGTGGGACGCCGTGCGTAAGCGGCTCTTTCTGCTCGCCTCGCTCCTTGCAGCCATCGCGCTGACGGCGAGCGCATGCTCATCGAGCGATGGGGGAGACGGCGGCTCCAGCCAGGCGGTCTTCGTCACCGCAGACGACGGGGTGGTGCTCCGGGCCAGATATTACGGGACAGGACTCACCACACATTCGGTGATCTTGACCCATGCGTACGACTCAAACCAAAAGTCATGGAGCGCCTTCGCCGAAAGTCTCGCCGCCCGGGGCTATGGGGTCATCACGCTGGACTTCAGAGGGCATGGCAGCTCGCCTGGGGAGAAAGAACCGGGAATCGCAGACGCCGACCTGACGGCGGCCTACCGCTATACGCGCAGAGTCACGAACAACCAGGGGAAGATTTTCCTCATCGGCGCAAGCCTCGGCGGGACCGCGGCGCTGAAGGTGGCCTCTCGCGAAGAGACGCAAGGCGTGATTTCCCTTTCCGCCCCAACATCCATCCGCGGCCTTGACGTATCGAATGACGTGGCGCGCATCACCGAAGCGAAGCTCTACATCGCCGCGCAAAACGACGTCAGGCACAGAGACGCGGCCCAGGCGATGTTCGACGTCTCCCGAGAGCCGAAGCAGATACAGGCCGTGCCCGGGGGAAGTCACGGCACCGATATGCTGAAGGGCGCCAGCGCAGACCGCGTGAGGGGCCTGATCTTCGAGTTCCTCGAAAAGAATAAGTAAGGACTCTTTCCCGTACAGCCCCGAATAACAGGGCTGCACCGCGGAGGGGGTTGGAAGCACGTCATGTCATCGCCCAAGATTGCCATCATCGATTATGGGGCAGGAAACCTTCGGAGCGTCGTCAACGCCTTCGAAAAGGTGGGGTTCGCCGGCTCCGTGACCACAGATCCCAAGGATGTGCTGAAGGCGGACGCGGTCGTCTTGCCAGGAGTCGGCGCCGCCGGGGACACGATGACGAGCCTTGGCGCGCGGGGAATGATCCCGGCGATCAAGGAGACGATTGCGCGGAAAAAGCCCTTCTTTGGCGTCTGCCTCGGCCTGCAGCTCCTCTTCGACACCTCTGAAGAGGGGAGCACGGAATGCCTTGGCGTTCTGGCAGGCACAGTGCGCCATTTCCCCGGCGCCGTGAAGTCGCCGCATATGGGCTGGAACCAGGTGCGGCTGAAGGGGAAAGAGCCTCTTTTTGCAGGCGTGCCGGATAACACGAATTTCTACTTCGTCCACAGCTATTACGCCGAACCTGCCGACAAGAAGTTCATCGCGGGCGAGACAGACTATGGCGTGACCTTTTGCAGCGTCTACGTGAAGGGCAACCTCGTCGCCACGCAGTTCCACCCGGAGAAGAGCGGGGACTTAGGGATAAAGCTCTACGCAAACTTTGTCACGAACGTCGTAGGCGCGAGGTAGCGCTTTGTCCTTCGAGGTCATCCCGGCGATAGACATTCGGGGCGGAAAGGCCGTCCGGCTCTTCCAAGGAGACTTCGCCCAGGAGACGGTCTTCTCCGACGACCCTGCGAGCGTCGCGCGTCAGTGGCAAGAGGCAGGGGCGCCGCGCATCCATGTGGTTGACCTGGATGGCGCAAAGAGCGGCCAGCCTGTGAACACCGAACTGATCAAGGCGATCGTTCGCGGCGTGACGACGCCCGTCCAGGCCGGCGGCGGCTTGCGCACCATCGAGGCGATGCGGACCCTGCTGGAGCTGGGCGTCTCCCGGGTCATCCTGGGCACCGCCGCCGCCGAAGAGCCGGCCCTGGTGCAAGAGGCGGTGAAGGCCTTTGGCGAGGCAATCATCGTGGGCGTGGATGCGAGGGATGGCATCGTTGCGACGCACGGCTGGCGCCACGCCCAAAGCCTCACTGCGGTCAACCTCATCAAGTCGATGGAGTGGCTTGGCGTAAAGCGCTTCATCTATACCGATATCGCCCGGGACGGCGCCCTCACTGGGCCGAACGTTAAGGCCTTGCACGAGCTCCTCGCCATCACCAAAGCCAAGCTCGTCGCTTCAGGGGGCGTATCGTCCATCGAGCAGATGCGGCAACTCGCCTCGATGGGCATTGAAGGAGCCATCGTGGGGAAGGCCATTTACACTGGAGAGGTGAACCTGGGGGAGGCGGTGCAGGCAGTGAGCGAATCGCGTCATGAACACGGCCGTCACAGCGAAGGACATCGCCACACACACAAGTTCAGGCAGGAGCGGATGGCGCTGCTGATGGCGGCGGAGCGCAAAGAGCAGCTCGACCCGGAAAAGGTCTTTGCACACCTGCCGCTGAGGGAGCGCCACACCATCGCCGATGTGGGGTGCGGGCCAGGTTATTTCACCGTGCCGTTCGCCAAACGCCTCAGCAAGGGAAAGGTCTACGCCTTCGACGTGCAGGAGGAGATGCTGGAAGCAGCGCGGAAAAACGTCCAGGCGGCGGGAGTGACAAACGTCGAGTTGGCCCGGTCCGCAGAGATGGAGCTGCCGGTGAAGGCAGGCAGCCTGGACGGCGCGTTCCTGGCGTTTGTCTTCCACGAGATCGAGGGGGCGCTGCCAGCCTATATGGCGATGCTGAAGGCCAAGGTGAAAGCAGGCGGGTGGGTGGCGATCCTGGACTGGAAGAAGGAGCCGATGGAGGAGGGACCGCCGCCGCATGAGCGCCTGACGGAGGCGGAGGTGCGGAAGATCGGCGAAGAGGGCGGGCTGAGGTTCGTGCGCGAGGCGTCCATCAACCGCCAGCAGTATTTGGTACTGTTCGCGAAGGCATAGATGTCAGAGGCGCTGCAGACGGCGGACAGGTCGTTGTGGCTGGTTGTTCCCTTAGCGATTGCCATCGGGGCGTTTTTGGGCATCGTCGGTGGGATGGTCGGCTTGGTTCTCGGGAACCTGCGCCTGCCGGCGGTCTATTTCCTTCTGGATTCAGCCCCGGTTGCCGCGGGGACAAACATCGGCATCAGCGGGCTCTCTGCCCTTGGCGGAGCGTGGAGCCACATTCGCGAAGGCGCCGTGCACTGGGGCGTCTTTTGGGTCATGATGCCGACGACCTTCGCAGGGGCATTTCTCGGCGGCTATCTCAATCACTTTATCGAACCTGCGGTGCTATTGCTTATCTTCTCCATCGTGATTCTTTATGGCGGCGTTCTGTCACTAACCCAGGCGCGCCAGGCGAAGAAGGCGGACCCTCTGCGGCGAGCCGCGATCGCCGAGCACTTCAAACGCATGCTGACGCCACCGTTGATTCTTCAGGGAGCTGTGATCGGTTTCGTCGTCGGTGTGTGCGGCGGGCTGGTGGGACTCATTCTTGGGAGCCTGCGCATGCCGGCAATGCTTAAGGTCTTGCGCATGGAGCCCCGGGTCGCCATCGGGACGAACATGACGGTAGGGCTCGTAGCGGGCATCGCGGGGGTGACGGGCCACCTCGTTGGAGGAAGCGTCGATTGGGCGCTGCTTGGCATCATGGGGACGGTTTCGGCGGTGGCCTCGTACCACGGGGCAAAGCTCACCGGGACGATGAAGCCGGCCACCCTGCTGAACGCCCTTGGGGTGGTATTATGTGTCGTGGCCGCCGCCCTGTTCTGGCAGGCCATCGTGAAGTTCTAGCCCATGCTCACCAAACGCATCATCCCCTGTTTAGACGTTGACCGCGGGCGCGTCGTCAAAGGCGTCAGCTTTGTGAACCTGCGCGACGCCGGCGACCCGGCAGACCTTGCCGAGTTCTACAACCGCGAGGGGGCAGACGAACTGGTCTTCCTCGATATCACGGCCAGCTCGGACAATCGCGGCACGATGGTTGACGTTGTGCAGCGCGTCTCGGCAAAGGTCTTCATCCCCCTCACCGTGGGCGGCGGCATCCGCAGCGTGGACGACATGCGCGCCATGCTGGAGGCGGGAGCAGATCAGGCCTCGGTCAACTCGGCGGCGGTGCAGCGGCCAGGCCTCATCAGCGAAGGGGCGAAGAAATTCGGGAACCAGTGCATCGTGCTGGCGATCGACGCGAAGCGCATCGACCGGAAGAACCCATCAGGAGTCAAAGGCGCGCCGCCCATCACGTCCAGTTCCCGATGGGAGGTCTACACTCACGGCGGCAGGAAGCCTGCGGGGATCGACGCAGTGCGCTGGGCGAAGCTGGGGGCAGAGCTAGGCGCAGGGGAGATCCTGCTAACGAGCATGGACGAGGACGGACAGAAAAATGGGTACGACTTGGAGCTGACGCGGGCAATTTCAGAGGCGGTGAATGTGCCCGTCATCGCGAGCGGCGGCGCAGGGGAGATGGCGCATTTTTATGATGGCCTTATCACTGGCAAAGCGGACGCGGTGCTTGCTGCGAGCGTCTTCCACTATGGGACGTTCCGCATCGCAGATGTGAAGCGCTACTTGGCGAGCCGCGGGCTGCCCATCCGGATTCAGGAGCCGGCGGGACGACCGGCGAAAGAGCTTCCAACGGCAAAAGCCAGCGCGCGAAAGGCGCAGGCCTAACCCTACTTCTTCTTGGCAGGCCGGAACTTCGGGACCGTCACGTCGTCGGAGAGCTTGACGAAGGCAACCTCGACAGGCATCCCAATCTTTATCTCACTGTTCTTGCAATCGACGAGGTTTGTCTCCATCACCGGGCCTTCTTCCAGCTTCACGACGGTGAGGTTATAGGGGACATCGTTCGCCCAGGCCGGGTGATAGACGTAGTGCATCAGCGCAAAGTTGTAGACCTCGCCCTTGCCGCAGGCCTGCTGCCAGATGAGGTTCGGCGAGAGACAGTCGTCGCAATAGATACGCACTGGATGGTGCCACGCGCCGCAATCTTTGCAACGCTGCATCATCAGCTTCCCCTGCTTCGCACCATCGAAGAAGGGCGCTGAGGCCGCATCGGGCACTGGGATCGGTTTCTGAGTCTGTTGTATGGTCATGTTTTCTCCGGATGGCCTGTGAGATGGTGAGGCAAGCGGCTATTTTGCCAGGGGGCTGAGTACCAGGGTGGCGTGATGCTGCATCCAGCCGCCGTTGCCTGTAACCAAGACGACGTTGTGGTCCTTCACTTGGCGTTCGCCGCCCTGGCCTCGCGCCTGGATAACAGCCTCGGAGAGGGGCGTGTGGCCGCGCATGTAGTAGCCGGAGAGCTCGCCGCCGCCGGTGTTCGTTGGCAGCGAGCCTCCTGGGCCGAGTTTCCCATCGGCAACAAATGGGCCACCTTCGCCCTTGCCGCAAAAGCCGTAGTCCTCAAGAGCGATCAAGACGGTGATGGTGTAGCAGTCGTATATCTGGGCGACGTCGACGTCCTCAACGGTGATGCCAGCCATGCGAAAGGCCGTCTCCTTGGAGCGCGCGCCCGGGGATTCGATGAAGTCGCCGGGCATGGCGCGGGTGTTGTCGCCGCGGTGGGCCTGGCCCATGCCCCAGATGTAGGCGGGAGGCTGCCTCAGGGCGCGGGCCCGCTCGGCAGTGGTGACGATGACTGCGACGCCGCCATTGGAGACGAGACAGCAATCGAGGAGGTGCAGCGGCTCGACGACGAAGCGCGAGGCCTGGTGATCGGCAACGGTGATGGGCGAGCGCATCTGGGCCAAGGGGTTCTTCACCGCCCACTGGCGCTGGGAGACGGCGATGGCGCCCAGCTGCTGGCTAGTGGTGCCGTAGAGATGGGCGTGGCGCTGCATGGCGAGGGCGTACCAGGTGTTCGCGCCGAAGTAGCCGTTGTGGAGCTTCATGCCAAGGATGCCCGGAGGCGTGGGGCGCTTGCCGCCGCCAAAGGAGGCGCCTGCGGAGACCTTAGGGTCGCGGAGGGGCGCATCGGCGAAGACGCAGGCGACGTAGTTGGCCATGCCATTGGCAACGGCGAGAGCGGCATACTGCACCATGCTGGAGGCGGTGGAGCCCATGCCATCCATGTAGGAGAAGAGGCGCAGGCCGCGCAGGCCCATCTGATTCTGAATATAGACGCTGGAGTAGTCGTTGGAGCCGCCCGTGGAGTTGCCCATGTAGACGAGAAGGCCATCAAGCTCGTCTTTGGGCAGGCCGGCGTCTTTCAGCGCAAGATCGATGGACTCGATGGCAAACTGGGTGGCCGATTTGCCGTAGACCTTGCCCATATCAGTGATGCCAAGGCCGCAGATGGCCGCCTTGCCTTTCAACGTCATAGGGAAACCTCCTAAGGGAAGACAGGGTAACTCGCGCGTCGAAAGTAGCATGTGACCTGGGGAGTGTCAAGGAAGACAACCGACCTGACGCCTGTTTGGAAAGGGGTATATGCTATCGTTATGATATCTTTTTAATATCATCTCACTGTTCAATGGCTGAGCCCAAAATGTCACAAACCATATTGGTGAGAAATATCCCTGACGACGTCATCAAGGCGCTACGTAAGCGGGCCAAACGGAATCATCGCTCTCTGCAAGGGGAAATCTTGTCTATTCTTGAAAAGGCCACAGCACACATTTCATTGGACCAAGAAAAAGAGTGAATCCCGTGAGAAATACTTCCGGCGAACACCAACCGCCCGTATTAAATAGGCGCTAGCCTAATACTCCCCGAACTTCAGAAACGTGCCGGGCGTGATGATACGTATCTTGAACTCTGCACCGACTTCGGGCGCAACAAGCAAGAGCGGCTTGGACCAGGTTAGGAAGTAGTCGCGGCCTTGGAGCGAGTGGACGTGGAGGGTGAGCCAGTCCGCCAGGCCAGGCAGCACCGCGGAACCCCTGCCCTGCGCGATCTCCTTCGCCTGCCCAAAGTAGTCGAGGAAGGTATCCTCTCCTGGGACAAACCCATCGGCGCTGGCGATGAGATGCCGGAAATCGGCCGTGTCGAGGACGGGCTGACGGCGCGCAAATTTCGCGAGGGCGTCCTGAGGGTCAGCGGTATCGAGCGGCTGGGAGAGAAGGAGATCGACGCGCCTTTGACCTACGGCGTCAAAGAGCCTCTCCAGAGATGCGCGCTTGGGCGGCTCAGACAAGAACACGCCGAGGGCTGCCGTATCGAGGGTAACTCTAACCACTTGGGCGACTTTTCATTATTTGCATCTCTCATCTTCCTGAAGATGCTCTATCCTTCAGGCCTTCCTCAGCGCAGGGGCCAGCTTTTTGGCAATCAATTCCATGCCGCGCACGTAGTCGCCAGCGGTAGGCTTGGCTGTTCGCGGGCTCAGGCAAAGGTGCTGGACGCCCAGTTTTTTGAAGGTCTTAAAGTCGGCGAGGACTTGCCTCACGTCACCTGCGATGGGACGCGCACGCTCGGCATCAGAGAGGGGTTTGTCTGTGATCTGCACCTGGGAGCGCACTGAAATCGTCATCTCCCTCAAAGGCCGACCCGTCTCTTTGCACACCGACTTGAAGAGGGCAATGCCACTCTTCAGTTCTGTGGGCGAGCGGTCGATGAAGTGGATGCCCTCGCCAAGGGTGGCCGCCCTGCGCATGGCGAGCCTGGTGTTGCCGCCGATCCAGATGGGGATATGGCGCTTCACCGGCTTCGGCTGGACGCCCATGCCTCCGAGACGGTAGTGCTCCTCTTCAACCTTTGGATTGTCCTGGGACCACACCTCTCGATAGTAGCGCAGGTGCTCGTCGGTGATTTTGCCTCGGGCGGAAAAGTCGGCGCCAGTTGCATCAAACTCTTCGGGGATCCAGCCGACGCCTGCGCCAAGGATGACGCGCCCGTTGGAAAGCTGGTCGATTGTCGCTAGAAGCTTTGCCGTCACCATGGGGTGGCGATAGGGCAAGATAAGGACGCTTGTGCCTAACTTGATACGTTTGGTTCTGGCGGCGACGGCGGCCATGACGGCAAAGGGATCGAGGATGAAGGTGTCAGGGGCGAGGTAGTGCGGCGCGCCGCGGGAATAGGGATAGGCGAGCTTGGGCTTTCGCGGCAGCGTCAGGTGGTCGCCGACCCACAGGCTATCGAAGCCGAGGCGCTCTGCGGCATCGGCGATGGCGAACATCGCATCGCGGGTGGCTAATGGCCCGATGTTGGGCAGGGCAACGCCGATCTCCATCTTCCACCTCTTGGCACAAAAGCTCTGGCAAGTGTAGCGAGGGTTCAAAGAGGAGACAAGAAGAGTGCCCGCAGGCGATGGCAGTCAGAAGACGATTTGCGCAAGCAAGCCGAGGGCATCACGCGGCGGCGTTGGAGGGAGAGAGGAGGCGATGCCCTGCAGAATGCGCCGCGCTGTCCAGAGGCAGGCAAAGGCGTCGTGGACATCGTCGAGAGCCACGCCTGAAAAGGCGGCCTCTAGCTTCGCAAACCCCTTTCCGAACTCACGATCCAGGAGTGTGCGGCGAAGGCGCTGGCCTTCAGGCTTCCTTTTGTACGCTGCAAGGGGCACGTCGCCATTCATCGCCATAAAGGAGACTTCGGGATGACACTCGCGAATATCACATGACGGCTTTGCCAGGAGAGATGCCTCCACCTCGCGAATCTTGGGCATGATGTGAAAAGCCTGCTTCGATAGCCCCCTACCCGTGAGGCGTTTGCTCGTCTCATTTGCCTCGCCATAGACGGCGATGCCTGCAACATCCCGAACGGGCGGGCTGAAAATGGAACTCCTACGCGGGCCAAGCCGCCCTCGAGCCTCCGTGTCGCAGGCGCGGCGAGGGGAAGAGGTTGATGGCAAGCCGATGGGCATGTCCACGGCGATGATGCGCGGGCGATATGCCGAGGAGACGATTCTCGCAAAGCTGGGCAACACCTCAAAACGGACCTCCCCCGAATCGCTCTGGAGGAAGGCGGCAACCCAGCCTGCTTTGCAGCCATCAACCCCTGCGATCCACGGCATTCAACCCACCTTTGCGTAATCGCTGCCCTTGTCAGGCAGAAAATAGCATAGCTATACTGCCGTTGCATCTTCCCAGGAGCACAGCCGTGGACTTTGCATGGACAGCGAAGGAGCAGCAATTCCGACAGGAGATCCGCGACTTCTTGCGCCGGGAATTGCCCGCCGACTGGCTCCAGCGAGCCGGGGAGGACGACGAGAGCGCGCGGGACGAGTTCGAGAAGGGATTCGCACAGAAGCTCGGCGATCGGGGATGGCTCACCTGCGCATGGCCCAAGGAGTACGGCGGCCTTGGCTGGTCGCCGATGGAGCAGATGATCTTCAACCAAGAGATGGCCCTGCACAAGGCTCCGCGGAAGTACATGGGGAACGGCATCTCCCTGGCGGGCCCGGTCATCATGATTCACGGCACGGAGGAGCAGAAGCGGCGGCACCTGCCGAAGATCGCCCGGGCAGAGGTGATCTGGTGCCAGCTCTTCAGCGAACCGAACGCAGGCTCTGACCTGGCGTCACTCCAGACCTTTGCCGAGGACAAGGGCGACGTTTTCCTCCTCAACGGACAAAAGGTATGGACGAGCCAGGGCATGGAGTCCCATTGGGGCATCATCCTTGCGCGCACAGACAAGGACTTGCCCAAGCACAAGGGCATCAGCTATTTCCTCCTGGACCTTTCGCTGCCTGGCATCACGCGGCGGCCCATCGTCAACATGGCGGACGTGGTGCACTTCGGCGAGTTCTTCTTCGACAATGTGCGCATCCCCCGGGACTGCCTTGTGGGCGAGAAGAACAAGGGATGGTACCTGGCGACGACGACGCTGAACTTCGAACGCTCGGGCATCAAGGTCACGATCCCCGCCATGCAACTCTTCGAGGAGGTCCTGGATCTCGCGAAGCAGGGTGTCGATGGGTACAAGCCCGTCGGACAGAACCCGGTCCTGCGCCATAAACTCGCGGATATGGCCATCCAGCTGCAGGCCTCGCGCATGCTCTCCTACAAGGTGGGCTGGATGCAGAATGCAGGGAAGATTCCCAGCTACGAGTCGT
>SXGR01018360.1_pt1 | contig 10383 bp, 6 predicted proteins | sample 3174711 | NCBI WGS metagenome assembly SXGR01 (sample SAMN11356860, study PRJNA531348) | freshwater metagenome | isolation source: freshwater sample F1-60 | place: China: Fuxian Lake, Yuxi | collected 2017-12-25 | reverse complement strand
GACAACGACAAGCTCAATGACAATTCCCTCGCTGCAGTCATCGCGCAAGTGGAATGGCGTCGGCAGAGTGTGGCGACCATGCATAATGAATGTGATTTCGACCTGCTGACCGAAGACGGCAAACTTTCCTGGGACATGTGGGAGTATGCGCTTGAGCAGGCCGAGAGTGGCATGCCATTTCTCCACCCCAACTATATTTTCGGCCGTGGCGGCCCGCATGCAGGACTGCCCAGCTTCATGATTTCCTTTCATCGCGTGGATCCGGTGGAAGACATTCAGGCCTACATCTCGCGCCTGAAGGAAATCGATCGTGTATTCGATCAACTGCTGGAGCGCGCGCAGGAATCCGCAGCTCGCGGCATTCGCCCGCCGGCATTAGACTACGACTTCGCTATTTACGAAATCGGGCGTGTAACTTCAGGAGTTCCATTTACTGTGAATGACAATTCACCTAACTCTCCTATTTGGGTAGACCTGCAGACCAAGCTCGATGGTCTGGTCGAGAACAATCTTGTCGATGCGCAGACTGCACAACAATTGCGCGAGGAAGCGCGTGAAGTGCTTTCCGGCGAAGTAATGGCGGCCTACGAAAAAGTGCTGGCCTGGCTGGAGTCTGACAAGCCCAGCGCGCCAGCGGAACCCGCAGGCGCCTGGGCCTTGCCCGATGGCAAGAATTATTACAACCAACGCCTGCGCCTGATGACGACAGTAGATCTCACCGCTGATGAAATCCATAACATTGGTTTGACAGAAGTGGCACGGTTGCGCGGCGAGATGGAAACGGTGATGGCGCAGACAGGATTCACTGGCACCTTGCAGGAGTTTTTCGTATTCATGCGAGAAGACCCGCAATTCTATTATCCGAATACGGACGAAGGGCGGCAGGCGTATCTCGACAACAACAACCTGCATCTGGATTTCATCGCAGAGAAGTTGCCGCAGTTTTTTGGTCGCTTGCCGAAGGCACCATTGATAGTGAGTCGGGTTGAGGCGTTCCGCGAGCAACCCGGTGCGGCGCAGCACTACCGCTCGGGAACGCCCGATGGTTCACGTCCCGGCGTGTTCTATTCACATATGTCCGACATGTCCACGCTGGCGATTTACCAGATAGAAGACATTGCCTATCACGAAGGCAATCCTGGCCATCACATGCAGATTTCGATTCAGCAGGAACTCACCGACGTGCCGCGTTTCCGCACCCAGTATCGCACCACCGCCTATACCGAAGGTTGGGGCTTGTACGCGGAGTGGCTGGCGAAAGAGATGGGCGGCTATGGTGATCCCTATTCTGAATTCGGCCGTCTGGCCGGCGATATCTGGCGCGCGGTGCGACTTGTAGTGGACACTGGCATTCATGCCAAGCATTGGAACGAAGCTGAAGCCGTGCAATATTTCCTCGACAATTCGCCGATTCCGGAAGGCGCGGTGCGCTCCGAAGTAAAGCGGTATATAACCGGGCCCGGTCAGGCGACTGCTTACAAGATCGGCATGCTCAATTTTCAGCAGGCGCGCGCACGGGCAGAAGCGGCACTCGTTGACAAGTTTGATGTCCGTGCATTCCATGATGTCGTGCTGGGAGCCGGCGCGGTGCCAATGCCGGCGATGCATGCACGGGTCGATCGCTGGATTGATGAGACGCTAAGCCAGAATCAGTAGCAGGATTTTACGCACAGAATGCCGAAACTGGCACGGTAGAAAGGAATCCGCCGTTCTGAACTCTTGAAGTATCTGCGTCAGCGTGCGAAAAATTGTTTTGATAAAAACCGAATAGCTTAGATGAATGAAGAATAGTTGTGATGAACGTAGAACAAGCCATGCGCAAGGTATGCCTTAGCCTGCCCGAATCTGAGGAAGTGCTATCCCACGGCATTCCCAATTTTCGCGTACGAGGCAAGTCTTTCGCAATCTACGCGCGCAATCACCACGGCGATGGCCGCCTTGCCTTCTGGCTCGAGGCTCCTCCTGGAGGCGGTCGCATTTTACCGAGATCAATCCGGTTGGGTATTTCATTCCGCCTTATGTCGGGCCGAATGGTTGGCTTGGTGTGGAACTGAATAAAGGCGTGCCCTGGGCAGCTATTGTGGACAGGGTGCGTGAAGCGTATATGATAGTGGCGCCTGCCCAACTTCGGAAGCAAGCAGGGCCGGCCATAACAATAAAAGGAGCCGTGAAAGATCTCACACCGTAGCAATTTGATCCCTTGCTGGGAGCTTATGCACAAAAGCAGCTCAAAAACTGGCAAAGATATGTGCAAAATTGCCAGAGGTAACTACCGTCAGGCAATTTGGCAATCCTGTCTGGAAGGCAGGCAAGAGAACATTTCTATGTGTGCATTGTTATGATTCGTTGTGCATACAGGTATGGGTAGGAGTCGAGCAGCAGAGCTTTCTAACCAATGACAAGCGTTATCGTATACCTCCCTATGTTGGGCACAACGGCTGGATTGATCTTGATGTATCGGAACACGCAGATTGGCGGGAGATCGAAAATCTGGTTATGGCAAGTTACAAACATTTTGTCCTGCGGCGCATGCTGAATGCGCTTGCTGATGGTGCGCGAAATTATGTGAATGGTTTCCTGTCCATACTTGCAGCTCAAATCAAATTTTCGCGGGTACTGTAGCGGAGTTTGGTAGTTGCACTGGTGTGGCAATAGTTGGTAATAGGTCGCAAGGCGCAGTTTTCTATAACGCAGTTTTCTAAATCAATGTTGCAGGGGTTGAATTCGATCATGGTCAGTATCAGGAAATATCTGTTTACTTCACTGCTTCTGCTATCCGCCATCGCGGCGCAGCAATCCGCCTCTGCACAATCTGATTTGCCTCAGCAGATGAACACAGCTTCGCCGGAAAGCGTCGGAGTTGCTTCTGCAGGTTTGCAAGAAGCCACAACCAGGCTGCAACGGCACATCGACAACGGCGATATTGCCGGGGTGGTGGCAGCAGTGGCGCGCGATGGCAAGCTGATTTACTTCGAGGCTCTGGGACAGATGGATCTGGAGAGGGGCAAGGCCATGCCGGAAGACGCCCTGTTTCGCATTTACTCGATGAGCCGGCAGCTGACCAGTGCGGCCGTATTGCAAATGTATGACCAGGGCAAATTCCAGTTCGATGACCCCGTCAGCAAATACCTGCCCCAATTTGCTGACCAGCGCGTATTGATCGATTCCAATAGCACCGATGTTATGCAAACGAAGACGCGCACGGCAGACATGACCATCGCCCATCTGTTGACCCACACCTCCGGGCTGGGCAGCCGCAGCTCACGATTGTATGTGGAAAACAATGTGCGCGATCGCAACATCACACTGGATGAGCTGGTGGACAATGCTGCACGCGTACCCTTGTTTCACGAACCGGGTTCCGCCTTTCTCTACGGCCTTCACGCCACGATACTCGGCAAGCTGGTAGAGGTATGGTCAGGCCAGCCTTTTGATGAATATCTGCAACAGCATTTGTTTGGCCCGCTGGGAATGGACAGCACGATGTTCTGGGCGACCGGTGCCGACGCGGAGCGTCTGGCGGTGGTGTACCGGCCGACGAACGGCAAGCTGGCACCCTATGAAATTGAAACGGTACCCTTCAATGTCCAACCGAAACTGATAGAGGGTGGTGTCGGTATGTTGTCCACAGTGATGGACTATATGCAGTTCGCGCAGATGGTGCTGAATAAAGGTGAACTGAATGGCACGCGCATACTGTCAGAGGCAACGGCGACATTGATGTATGAAAATGCAGTACCAGCGCAGGCTATGCCGATAGGCACCGATGGTTACTGGCGTGGTTCCGGTTGGACGCTGGGTGGTTTTAACCTGGTGATGGATCCATCCACTTACGATTTCCCGGTGAGCCAGGCCACGATCTGGTGGGATGGCTCTGCCGGTACCCGTTTCTTCATTGATCCGGTGCAGAATATGATCACGGTGGTGATGACCCAGGTGTCACCCTCCAATGGGGGTGGCTTTCGTGAAGAGTTTACGGAAACGGTGGATGCTGCGATTACCGACAGGCGCTGAGCCTGGTCTCGACGTAGACTGTCTTAAAATAGACAGCTCCTGTCCCGTGCCGCTGTCTACCTGCTGAATTTGGTGCTCTGATACTCGCTGATTTTTTTCAGCATTCGAAAGGGGGAGTTTCACATGTCGCGTTTGTTACAGAGTTTCAGGAATTATCTGGCGCTGGTCGCCGTCGGCGTATTGCTGTCCAGCCCATTTATTGCAAACACCGTCTCTGCCGCTGAAATCGAAAAGGCGCGCCTGGATGCCATTGCCGCCGATCTTCAGGCGCGCGTGGATGCGAGCAAGTTGTCCGGCGCTGTGATCATGATCGCCAAAGATGGCGAGATCCAGATGAATCAGGCTTTCGGCAACCAGATTGTTGAAGACAGTACCCCAATGAGCACTGACTCCATCTTTCGCATCTTCTCCATGACCAAGCCGGTCACTGGCACGGCGCTCATGATGCTGTACGATGAAGGCAAGTTCCAGATGAGCGACCCGGTGGAAAAGTATCTGCCAGAGTTTGCCAATCTGCGTGTCTTTACCAGTGAAAATGCCGACGGCACGATGGCTACCGAAGCCGCTGGCCACGCGATGACTATTCAGGAACTGGTCAGTCACACTGGTGGCCTGATGTATGTGCCGCCACTGTCTTCTGGTCCGGTTGCCAGATCCTATCTCCAGGCCGGCATCCTGAACAACGAAATTCCATTGGCAGACCAGATTCCCAAACTCGGCGAGATTCCACTGGGTTACCAGCCCGGCTCTCAATGGGTGTACAGCATCTCTGTAGATGTGCAGGGCTATCTCGTGGAAGTACTGTCTGGCCAGAGCTTCGATGAATTCCTGCAGAAGCGGCTGTTTGGCCCACTCGGGATGGTGGACACGAGCTTTTACGTGGAATCTGGGAAAGCCGCCCGGCTTGCCGGTCAATATCGTCCCGGCACTGATGGCAAATTGCAGCGCACAGACAATGGCTCTTTCCTGAAGGAACCCAAATTTTTCTCAGGTGGCGCTGGTCTCACCTCCACTGCAAGCGACTACATGAAATTCGCGCAGATGCACCTGAACGGTGGCGAGCTGAACGGTACTCGCATCCTTTCTGAAGCAGCGGTACAGATCATGCGCAGCAATCAATTGCCTGACAGCATTGATGGAATTGGCGCACTCTATCCCGGCAACGTCTTCGGCGTGGATTTCGCCATCGTTGCAGATTCCGCCAAATACAATGGCGCGCCTGTGGGCACACATTGGTGGTGGGGTATAGCCGGCTCCTGGTTCTGGATAGATCCAGTGCAGAACATCGTGTTCGTCGGCATGATCCAGAATGATGACATCATGTACTCGCTGCAGACTCATGGTGCGATGCGGCATTTGCTGTATGAGTAGAAACTGATTCAGTAGTCAGCTTAGTATCGTAAAAGCCCGAATCACCAGAGTGTGATTCGGGCTTTTTGTTGCCGGATCTCCGACTTTCTCAGACCAGCCCCTGCAGTGCCGCGCCGATGCGCTGCATCTGTTGCCCACTGATCATATTGGTCAGGACTTTCTGGAAGCGCTCGATCTCGACACCCGAAAAGATGTATTGCCAGCGGTAGGCTTTTAGTACCACTCTGCTAATGGCAAGCGACTGACCGACAGTAAAACACCCCTGAAAAACTGTGATGAAATATTCTGCGTCAGCTTTAGCCTGCATTTGCAACAAGCCATCCGTCGCTGCCACCAATGCAATGAGATCATCAACTGCTGATTCTCGCTGATGCTCTCCTAGTTTGGAGTCTTCCCGGCGCCATTCCAATTCATCCAGGATCGCGTGCTGGCTTTCCTGCTTCCAGTGATACAAAAATACGTCCTTGAACAGGGGAGACAATTTGACCTCGGGCTCGATGCTTTGCAGGTAATGGGCCCGGGTAAAAAGCTCGATCAGGCAGGTCAATGCGAGCACCGACCATGTGCTCTTGGTTAATACTGCCACAGCCACATCATCAGGCTGAGGTTGGAACTGATAACCCTCTGGCATGCCTTCAGCAATCATCCTCTCCAGGCGGCGAAAAAGTTCCTGATGTTTCAGTTCCTCGTCCGAGAAGCGCACCAGCGCTTCCAGTTTGGTCTGGTTGCCTAGCCAGTGGTCGCGACTGATCTCCAGTATTTTGGCGTTGATGAAGCGTTCATCCAGGCCAAACATGTTGGCATAGGTGCGCCCCTGAATCTGGCTCAGGAACAGCGCCTGCTTCTCAGTGAGAAAATCGAGCTGACTGATCTGCGAAATGCCATCTGGCAGAAAGGGCTTTAAATAGTCGAATTTGCGTCCGCGAATGACATCCTGATCGATGTCCCAGCGAACTCGCTTCGAGACCTCAATACATTCGATATAGCGAGCGGCGTCCAGAATTTCAACCTGTGTATTCATAGTATTTCTCCTGATTGGAAAGCCAGTGTGAGTGCATTACGGTTGTCAGTTTGCGGCAATGGCCTATGCAGCGCCTGAGGCTTTTGTCCCGAGAAATGGCCTGATTTTTGCGTTTGCCTTGGGCCATTCGTCTCTTTAGCATTAGCACATGCGACGCCAGACCATACAATTTGTAAAAACTGTTGATGATGTGCGGCTGGCCTATGCCATATTTGGTTCTGGCCCGATCATGGTCAAGACAGCCAACTGGCTTAATCATCTTGAATTCGATTGGGAGAGTCCGGTTTGGAAACACATTTTTGGATTCCTCACCGACCATTTCACGCTGATTCGATACGACGAAAGAGGTTGTGGCCTCTCAGACTGGAATCTCAAAGAAACCAATTTTGAGATGTGGGTGGAAGATTTGCGGGCAGTGGTAGACGCCAACGAATTGCAGCGCTTCCCGCTGCTGGGAATTTCCCAGGGAGCTGCAGTCGCGATTAAATTTGCCTCGCGTTATCCGCAACGAGTCAGTCATCTTATTTTGGTGGGAGGATTCGCCCGCGGCCGCGCCAAGCGCGACTTGCAACAAGCGAAGCTGCTCTCCGTGTTGCTCGATGTGGTTAGCTCAGGATGGGATGCCCAGAATCCTGCATTCCGTCGCCTGTTCTCGTCTCTCTATATGCCTGACGGTAACAGCGAGCATCAGGAATGGCTTGCTGAGCTGTGCCGACGGACTGCCAATGCAGAAAACGCCTACAAGATACTCGAAATCACCGGAAATATAGACGTCAGCGGCCGTCGGGCCGAACTGAAGGTACCAACACTGGTTGTTCATGCGCTTGGTGACGCCGTGGTGCCCGTAGAGGCTGGCCGTCAATTGGCAGCAGAAATTCCCCATGCCAGATTTTTGCAGCTGGAAAGCGCCAATCACCTACTGCTCAAAGATGAACCTGCCTGGCAACAGATTTGTGACGAAATACTGCACTTCATGAGCCTGTCGCCGCACAGATCCACAACCATCGAGCCCAAACAATTTTCGCAGCTGACAGAAAAAGAGCAAAGTATTCTGGGCTTGTTGGCAGAAGGGCTCAGCAATAACGCGATCGCCGAGAAAGCGTTCCTCAGTGAAAAGACTATTCGTAATCACTTGAGTAATATCTACAGCAAGCTGGGAGTTTCCTCCCGGGCCGAAGCCATTGTGATGATGCGCAGAGGAAAATCGTCGGCGCCCTAGACTGCGTCAATGCACCGCTGCTATGCCCGGCGGCCGCCATCCCCTGGAAGCAGAGCATTTCTGGCAAAGGTTTATTGGGTCGTCTACAGTAGCGTGCGCGGTGACAAGTGTTTTTCAACAAAATCAGAATCGCAAAATCATAAAAGGAAAACCTATGTTCAAAAATTTTCTTGCAGGATTCGCACTTGGCAGCGTTGCTCTGGTAGCACTTGCCCAATCCACTTCGCAACCAGCGCTATACGTGACTGCGACCACTATTGCCGAAGCTCTCGCGAAATCCGCCACCGAGCGCCCCGGTATGGCTGTTGGCACTGTGACCACTACTGACGATTACCGCATCAATCTGATCCGCCGCACTGAAGCGGCAGGCGCGATCGTCCATGAAGTGGGCACTGAGCTGCATTACATAACTGAAGGTGCCGGTACGCTGGTCACCGGTGGTACTCTCGTGCCGGCAACCGCTGGTGGTCGCGCGACTATTGCCGATGGAGTTTCGCAACGAGTGACAGTGGGTGATGCGATCCTGATTCCGGAAGGCACGCCGCATATGTACAGCGCAGTGGAAGGTGCAGTGACTTACCTGGAAGTGCGCTTCTAGCCTGGCAGGGGAGTAATACAGGGAAAGGGGATTTCCAATTCTTCATATCGCGCTGCATTTTCTGGTTCCGCTGACCATTGCGTTGATTTTTTACCGACCGCAATGCCTGCAGCAATATGGCATCTTGCTGCTGGGATTGCTCATCGACGCGGACCATCTGCTCGCAAATCCGATCTATGATCCAAACCGCTGCAGCATCGGGTTGCATCCCTTGCACACGCTGCTGCCAATAATTCTTTACATAGCACTGCTCATTCCAGCCAAATCCAGAGTGTTAGGAATAGGACTGTGTGTGCACATTGAGCTCGACCTGATAGATTGCCAGGTGAATACGGGCAATTTTTGTTATGGATAAGCGAACCTTGTTCCAGATTATCCCCTGAAAGATTCAAGTCGAAACATTGTTTTGTCACAACGCAGGTTCTGGTGATTAAAGGGAAGTAATAGACCGGACATTAATGTAGCTGATGGCAGGTGCGTTTAGTCCGGGCCAAACATTGATTCGGGTTGGGTGTCTATTCGGGATTCTAGCTGCTGTTATTTGCTGGAGTGCTTCGATCGGCGTGGCCAGCCGGGGTGGCGTGCTGCTGCGGACCGCGCCCTACCCGGGTACCTTCGCTCTGAAAAATGCCCTGCAAAACGGTCATTTTTCGCCGCTCAGCGCAGGTCCTTGATTGCAGCCGCACACCACCCCGGCCGACCACGCCTTGAATCGGTGAAATGTTCCAGCGCTTTGGCCTCGAAGAGAGGAATGACGAAGGGTGATGGTGATAGAGCAAAAGGACAAAGGAAAGAGGGCAGAAGACAAAGGGGAAGTTTTTTTTGCGGAATGTGAATGGATCGTGTCGGAGATAGCTTCGCTAACGCGCAAGGTTCTGCACTGAGCGCCAGCCTGGGGGACTTGGCAGACGGAGCGATCAAAACGCAGCACCGACCGACCGAGGGAGACCGCAGTACAGGGCTCCTGACCGAGAGAGGGAACCCCGGAGGTGTGCGCGTTGCGTAGTCTGCCGAGTCCCCCGGGGCTGGTGCGGTCTCGAAAGCACTCCTCGGCGCTTGCAAATATTTCTACGGTGATGTGTTGTTGGTGAAATTAGGCAGAGAAGATCTGGGTCAGCAGCAAATTCCTATGACACATTTTTTTTCAGCGCCATCTCCAGCACTCTGGCCACATGCATTGCCTGCCTCTGTGCGCCATCCCGAATCTGTGCACGGCAACTGGTGCCATCGGCAATGATCAATGCTTCAGCGCTTGCAGCTCGCACTGCTGGCAGCAGGCTCAACTCACCCATCTGCATCGACATATCAAAGTGCTCCGCGTCATAACCAAAAGCGCCGGCCATACCGCAGCAACTGGATTCGATGGTCTTTACTTCGAGACCAGGAATCAACGCCAGTACTTTTTGCACGGAAGACATCACGCCAAAAGCCTTCTGATGACAGTGACCATGCAGCAGCGCCTGCTTCACCGGCAGGGCGTGTAACTGCAGTTGCAGATCGCCGCGTTCATGTTCTGCTGCCAGAAATTCCTCGAGAAGAAAGGCGTTGCGCGCCAATGCGGTGGTTTCCGCGCCGGGCAGCAGGGACGGAAACTCATCGCGCAGGGAAAGCAGGCAGGAAGGTTCCAGTCCCACGATGGGTACATCACGTTCGACATAGGGTTTAAGTGAGGCGAGCATCCTGCGGGCTTCTTCTTTTGCTTGTTCAACCAGACCACTGCTGAGGAAGGTGCGGCCACAGCATAGCGGACGACCGCGGTCCTGCGGTGTGGGGCAAACCACCTTGTATCCAGCGGCTTGCAATACAGCCAGTGCAGCGCGGGCGTTCTCTGGTTCGAAACAGGTGTTGAACGTGTCTACCAACAGCACGACTTCTTTCGTCGCTACCGGGTTTGATGCGCGGGGTATTTCCTGCGCTGCATTGAAGGTATCACGACGCCATTTTGGTAGAGGGCGCTTGCTGCTGAAGCCTAAAAGCGATTCGGAAAGTTTTGCCACACCTGGAATCTGGTTACGCAGGTTGAGCAAAAACGAGAAGCGTCGAGCCCAGCTCGCGTAGCGCGGCAGGTAGGCAATGAGGCGTTCCTTCAGTGGCAGTTGATGCTTGCGGTAATACTGATTGAGAAATTCGATCTTCATCTTCGCCATGTCGACGCCAGTG
>SXGR01611748.1_pt1 | contig 10385 bp, 7 predicted proteins | sample 3174711 | NCBI WGS metagenome assembly SXGR01 (sample SAMN11356860, study PRJNA531348) | freshwater metagenome | isolation source: freshwater sample F1-60 | place: China: Fuxian Lake, Yuxi | collected 2017-12-25 | reverse complement strand
AAGAAAATCTATAATTCCGCCAACAGGTGTTGTAACAACAGGAATTCCTGATGCCATGGCTTCTATATATGACAGTCCGAAACCTTCAGAAAGTGCTGGTCTAATAAAGATGTCTGAAACATGCAAATACTGTGGCATTTCTTTATGCGGGATATAACCTAAAAAGTTCACACGATTTTCCAATCTTAAAGCTCTAACTTTTTCTTTTAATTCTTTTTCCAAATATCCATTACCGAGTATCAGAAATTTCACATTCTCTGGTAAATATTGCATTGAATCGATAATATCCCCCACTGCATTCTTTGGTACGAGACGGCTTGTGGTGATAAGAAAAATATCATCCGGCTTTTTATTTAATTTATTTTTTAATTCATTCAATTCCCCTTCTGATTTTCTGTGTGAAAAAAGACTGACATCAACGCCGTTTGGAACTATATCTATAGGACAAATCGCATCCATATTTCTAGCCCAATCCTCCAAAAACTTTGATATTACCTGTATACGATCTGCATTTTTAAATATCTTTTTGAAAAGGAAATTAAATATACCTTCGCGACGAGTAAAATTTTCACCTTCCTGAAGGCTTAGTATAAAAGGAATGTTTGGATTTTTTCTTTTAAAAAGAAATCCTGCAAATCCGGCATAGCTTGCCATCATGGACCATACTGCATCGTATTTATTTTTGTGATGAAGCCGTATTGCCATAAAAAAAGCGGAGAATGGATAAATAAATTTCTGAAAGATTCCGAGAGTGTTTGAGACTTTGTAGACATTTATATTTCCGATCTTTTCAAAACCTTTTATATCCCCGCCCGAAATAGCAATCATATCGAATTCAATTTCACTAATCGAAATGCGATCAGTTATTTCTTTTATAGCGATTTCAGCCCCGCCAACAAAGTCGGGATAATACGCAAGAGAAAATATGAGTATTTTCTTTGGTTTTTTTACATTTTCCAATGTTTCCATACCTTTACTCTACCTTAAGAACATTGCGAAGTACATCCTCAGGAACTTCTTTTGGCAACTGAGATGCTTGGGATGGTAACGACTGTGATTGAGTATGGGATTGACTTGGTGGGTTTGGAGTTTTGATTTCTACCGGTTTATGATTTCCGAGCACTGATGCCAAAGCGTTTTTTAAATCATTTATCTTTTTTGGATCGGCTTCTTTTTGATTATTTTTCTTATGATGCAGGAGAGAGTTAAGGGGCACGGATTTTGTTTCTGCGCGATGATGAACTTCCACAGACTGAAATGCCTTTTTGAAAGGTTGATCGAGATTATTTGATTTTGGCGAAGGTGAATGAGAAGGATTTACAGGAGCTGGCGGTGGAGAGGGTGGTGTCGATTGATGAATGATAGGATTAGGAATAGAATGTGCTTGATGTGTCGGTGGAGAAGTATGAGTTATTTGCGGTTCTGAGATTTTTGGCTTTTCTACTACAGGAAATGATGGTATTTCTTTTGCCATAGTATCTCTAGGCTTTGTAGCAGTTACTGAAAACTTCATTGATGGCTTTACCGGTGCCATCCAGTCGTCAATATTTTTCTCAACATCAGCACGATTATTTGCAAATTGACTGCGAGACTCAGCTATCACTTTTTCCATATTGGAATTTTCTGGTTTTGCTATAGGTGGAAGAGTTGTGGCGGAAAATGGTGGAGAGCTTATGCCATCAATCATCAGTTTCAAATATATCTGATATATACCGAGATTTACGATATCTTCTATGGTAAACTGTGGCGCAAACTCTTTTTCCAAAACTTCCGCATCGGTTGCGCCAACACGGAAAACAATCATAGTCCCCACGTTGCCGAAAACCGCCGCCCGCACTTCGTCTTCCATTTGTTCTATATACTGGTGAGCAATAGTGAGGTTTAATTTATATTTTCTTGCTTCAGAGAGGATATCTGCAAAGCTTTCATTGGCAAAAGACTGGAACTCGTCGACAAAGAGATAGAAATTGGGCAGAGTTTTCAGTACCCTATCCGGAATATCCGCGCGAGAAAGTGCTGCAAGATAGATCTTGGTTATGAGCATACCACCCAGAAGATTTGCATTGGACTCACCTATTCTTCCCTTAGAAAGGTTTATAATAAATATTTTACCTTCATCCATCATTTTGCGAATATCAAAAGATGATTTTGGTTGACCTATCATATTTCTGATAAGAGCATTTGCTGTGAATTGTCCTATTTTATTTTGAATTGCCGGCACTGCTTCTGCCGCCATTCTTTCTGTATAATTTGCAAATTCCTGTATCCAAAAAGCCTTTACTGCGGAGTCAGTGACATGAGATACTACTTCATTACGGAAATTTTTATCAGAAAGCATACGGTTCACACCTAGAAGCGTGGCATCGGGATATTCTAGGAGCGCGAGCAAGGTATTTGTCAGAATATATTCCATTCTGGCTGACCATGCATCCTGCCATATTTTCTTGAAGGTGCTCATAAGACCGGATACCACGAGGTGTCTCTTGTCAGGATCTACACTTTCCAATACATTAAAAGAAATCGGATAATCCGTATCAAAAGGCGCAAAGTACACCACATCCTTCATGCGATGTTTCGGAACATATTCGAGGAGAAGCTCAGCCGTTTTTCCGTGAGGATCGATGAATGCCATTCCCTCCCCGTTTTGAATATCCTGCACAGCCATGTTTTCGAGTAATGTAGACTTTCCCATACCCGTCTTTCCGATAACATAGACATGTTTTGTTCTGTCCTTTGCCTTAATGCCAAATCTCACCTTTTTATTTCTGGCATCAGTTTCCCCAAAATATGTAATGCTTTCTTCGTTCATATGATTTAAAAAGTTCCCGTCTATGGGGTATATTTTAACATAGAATTGAGGTTGACAACATGAGAGGGTTTGATAATATGTAGACATAAGCTTGTGACCAGTAACTATTGTTATGATGGTCGGCTCGGCACCAAAGCTGACAGCAAGCTTCATAAAACCTCCTTCGGGAGGTTTTATGTTTTATTGACTTCTGATACTAAAAAAATGGAGAGGTCCTTTATCTATCTTACGGATAATTATGTGAATAATTCTGTTATTTATTCTCTTTTCGAAAGCCCAGAAATATGCAGTGGTTAATTTTTCTTTCTCTTCTCTATATTCAGAAAAGCTTGTTGCATTAAGAAGAGTTTCTCTTATGTGTATTAAAGATTTGAATCGACGGATTTGGTCTGATATTGGACGAAATTTCTTTTCTTTATATATTAAATGTTTGAAACCAGCATTTTGGAAATATATTTTCTCATAAGGAAATACAGGGCACTGCAAAACACCTATATTTCTATAGTATATTTTTGCTTCTTCACGAATAGTTCTATATGATTTCTTTTTTACCACCCATTAACTCTAGCAAAACAGGTATGAAATCCTGATAAAATTTTGATAAAATAATTATGAAATTTTTATCGTTTTTTCATAAGTTGGGGATAAGTTTCCGGAAAGGACAAGATTTATCAATAAAAAACCAGCGAATCCTGAACGAACTCACTGGAGTGAAAACTGATTTTACAGAAACAGGATCAGATGACCCATCGCTTATCGACAGCAATCTTGGCAAATAGCTTGAGGTTAGAGGATGAAAGTCCGCAGTCCTTGAGTGCCTCTTCAGCTTTCTTGAGCGAATCTGCCTTTGGATTCCACTTGAAGAACGCACCGTCCTTAATACCGAAACCTTTCAAAACAAGACTCTGATGGAAGGCGACGAACCATCGCTTGTGGCGCTGAAGGAGATTGCCACCTGAATCGTAGGGGTAACTACCGTCTTTGTTTTTTTCAAACCCGAGCAGATCGATCTGGATGAAGTCATGAATCGTCTTGCTGGGAAAAGCCTCTCTCGAACAGTCCAGGTAATTCAGAAGGTATCCTTCCGTACATCGACCAAGTGGCATGACTTCTGCAAACGGCACTTCAAGAATCGACGGCTTTGAGAGATGATCCAGAAGCGTATCGTGATGAACTAGAGCCGGCCAGTCATCTGGTGTAAGTCCGAGCTCACTAAGCTTATTCTTCAGCTCAGTAATTGGTTTACTTCCAAGACCCAGACGATATTGTCCATTATTCCACTTGAACACAAAACGGTATTGATATTTCTTAACCAGATCGCCGACTGTCTTAGGTTGCTCATCAACAGCTTTCTCGCAAGCAGACAACTCAACTTTGATATCTGGAGTGACTGGTTTGGTACAAGTTCTACCACGAGCATTTCTCAATCTCTCCGCTAGTCTCCGTTCTGGCCTCTTCACCCACAAAGTGAGAGGTTTAATACAGAGATCAACTAGAGGCAATGCCAGTATCTTTTCCTTACTCATTTTTTTCTTCATTGTCTACCACCTTTCTTTGTTGAATTTGCTGTTAATCTAAAGGACTCTGTTAAATTTTTTAAGAGCCGATTGATATAAGTATTATCATGACTATATAGATATGTCAACTACCAAGTACAGCACTTTTATAGTACAGTACGCGGGTAAGAACGGAGTTGAAAATTATTAGAAAAGTGAGTCAAATCCTGTGTTAAACCCGCACATTTATCATTAATATTAAAAAGCGGATCGCAGGAATATACAATATGTTTAAAAAAATAAAAGAAGTTATTTCAGGAAAAAGTGATGAGAAAGAGGCGGTAAAAGAGAGTGCTAAGGCAGAAACGCAGGTAGAGTCAACAGAAACCAAGCCAAAGAAAGTCAAGAAGGAGAAGGTGGCCGTTGCCCCAAAGCTCGACACCGTCATGGATAGAATCATAAACGATTCTGCAAATCCCCCGCTTGTCGGAGACTTGGTAGAAGGTCCGGTTATTAATATAGAGAAGTCCGCAGTATATATAGACCTTGCACCGATCGGTACCGGTATTATTTTTGGTCGTGAATATCTCACAGCACGCGATATTATAAAGAAAATAAATATCGGCGATGTGATCGCGGCAAAGGTAGTCGATACAAATAACAAAGACGGCTATATAGAACTCTCACTCAAGGAAGCTCGTCAGGCACTTATTTGGTCTGAAGCGGAAGCGGCAATCAATAATAAGACGACTCTTGAACTGCCTATTATAGAAGCGAATAAGGGAGGACTTATCATACAATGGCAAGGGATTTCAGGATTCCTTCCAGCGTCACAGCTCAAGACCGAACATTATCCTCGAGTTGCCGATGGCGATAAGGACAAAATCCTTGAAGAATTGAAAAAGCTTGTAGGAACAAAGATTTCAGTTTCTATTATTTCTGCAATTCCAAAGGAAGGAAAGCTTATTTTCTCAGAGAAAACTCCGGAATTGAAAGATAAGGAAAAGATTATAGGAAAATACAAAGTCGATGATACAGTTACCGGAACAGTTACCGGAATGGTGGACTTCGGAATATTCGTAAAACTTGAAGACGGACTTGAGGGACTTGTGCATATATCAGAGATTGATTGGTCACTTGTAGAAGATCCGCGAACACTCTTCAAGGTGGGACAGAAAATCAAAGTCAAAGTAATAGAGATCAAAGAAGGTAAGGTTTCCCTATCGCTCAAGGCGCTTAAGGAAAATCCATGGGTTGAAGCTTCAAAAAAATACAAGAAAGATCAAGAAGTGGAAGGTGTTGTCATCAAATTCAATAAGCATGGAGCACTTGCATCTATTGAGGAGGGTATTGCGGGACTTGTGCATATATCTGAGTTCGGTTCAGAGGAAAAGCTTCGAAAATCAATAGAACTTGGCAAATCATATAAATTCAAAATCACACTCTTTGATGTGAAGGAACAGAAAATGGCATTGTCATTTAGTGGGGAGAAGAAGTAATAAATATAAACAAAAGCCGGTGATGAACCGGTTTTTGTTTTGTCTATTTTTCTAAATCAAGAATTTCATCTATCCGTATTTTCTCCACAAATTCCGGTACATGAGAGACAAGTATCATGGCACCCTTGTATTCATTAAGCGCTTCAGCGATGAGGGGAATATGGCGGAAATTGATATGATTGGTAGGCTCATCGAGAATGAGAAGTCCAGGCTTTTCGAGTACAAGCCGTGCAAAAGCAACAAGTCCTTTCTGCCCTTCTGAGAGACTGCCGATTTTTGTATTGATGACATCACTAGTTATAAGAAATCCCGCAGCAACCGATCTCATTTCTTCTTCATTCTTTTTTACGGTAACTTCAAGAAGTGATTCTCGCACCGTATGGTCAAAGTTAAGAGTTGAAAAATCTTGTCTATAATATCCTACTCGTACATCAGGAGCGATAATCACTCCACTTCCTGCTGCGGCAATATTCTGCAAGAGTGTACTTTTCCCTATTCCATTTGGACCTCGGAGAAGCAAATGATTATTTTTATTGAGAGAAATATTCGCCTTGCGATTCGTAGGCTTATGATTCTTTATTACTTTATATGAATTTATTTTAATGATTTCACCGATAAGCTCACTTTGAGACGGAATAGTAAAAGGTCGTATTGTTTTATCCTCCTTTCTCACATCTACTTTTTCTTCTTCAAGCTCTTCGGCTTTTTCACGCATGCGCTTTGCAACGAGTCGCATCTGCCCTCCTTTATTTGCAAAGAATCCCGCCTTATCCTTATTTTCCTGAATCTCTTTTGCAAGCTGAGCGTTTTTCATATTTTCTTTTTCAATACGCGCAGAAATCTGTTTTACCACATCGGAATAATTTCCGAAATACTGCTCGACTTTCTTCGTATGAACATCAAGATAGAGCACCCCGTCAGTAAATGAATTAAGAAAATGCGCATCATGAGAAATGACAATAACCGTTTTCTTGTAGTTTTTTATAAAATTAGTAAGATGCTCTATACCTGTCTTATCGAGATTATTTGTCGGCTCATCGAGAAGGAGAAGTTCTGGGTCTTGAATAATTGCCGAAGCGAGTAGAAGTCGAGCCTGTTGACCTCCAGAGAAAGAACGGATAATCCTGTCATGGGGTGCATGGAAATTCACAATTTCCAAGACATCGTCAATTTTTTTATCAATATCATAAATTTTTCCATGAATCATATCGGTAAAACATTTCAGGAAAAACTTTCGCATAGTGAGGTCAAGCTGATCACGAGCAATAACCTGCCGAGCAATGGCGATAGAGACTCCATTCACAATATGAACACTTCCAGATTCCGGCTTACTGTGTTTGGTTATGAGGGAAAAGATAGTGCTTTTACCCGCACCATTCTGCCCCATGAGGGTGATTTTCATACCCCGACGAACAGAAAAAGAGACCTCTTCCAATATAGGTTTATTATGTCCGAAGCCGAAGGAAACCTCGTCAAAGCTCAGTATACTATCATTTTTTGACATAGACTAGAGCATAACACAATTACCTAGAATTCAAAATATTATCTATATATAATCTAGTTATGGATCCAAAATATCCAGCATATGGAGATATACCAACAGATAGCTGAAACTCTCCTAGTGCATTCTTTGTATACTGCCCAAAATATCCAGTTACTCCAATTCTTGCCAATTCTTTTGCAGATCCACCCATATCCTGTTCAATGAGGAAACTCTGAAGAGCTCTAACATCATCACCTTCTGAATATTTTTCCAAATCTCTCATAAATCTTGTACTTGTGCTTGTAATATTTACACTATCCATCTTTAATATTTCCTCTTTTTTTATATCTTTTTCTGTATCATCTGTCTTTAGTACATTGATATTTGATGCAGAATTTGCTATTGAAGTAATGATATTAGCATTAAAAGCTCCTGGGTATTGTCTTATGAGTTCCTCTGCCAATTTTATATTTCCCATATTTATAAGGTTCCTTACCCTACTTCTGATAGAAGTTCCGGAACTACCGACTGAAGAAGAGCTACTTGTCGATGGTTCGCTTCCAAATATAGCAAAATCAGAAAAGCTTGTTGTGGAGCATGTCACAGTCTTTGAGCTAGTATTTACTGAACAACTACTGAGTGCATACCATGACGAACCGTCATATCTATATATAACAAGAGATGATTCATTCAACCCGCTAATATCAGAATCAGTATATGTTAAAGCGACAGTAATAGATGAATCAAAGCTAGATAAAGTAGACGTAGCATCCGTAAGCGCTTTTATATTAAAAACTGTATTACCAGCTCTGTTTTTTCCTGACGGTACTCCCGCAGTTGCAAAAAAACCAGTGGCATCAAGCTGACTTGCCTGAAAAATAGCTGAGCTTGTGGATGTAGTAAATGACGTTGGTACAGTAAGTGTTAGATTACCTTCTGTTATACTACCTCCAGATGCCGTAGTTATAGTACCTGTTGTTGTAGTGGCTATTGCAGCACTTCCAGTACAACCTGTTGTTCTAAATGTGTAATTTGATGATGTGGCGATATTTGAAGATGCATCAGAACTATATACATAAAAGTTATATCTGGCGCATGATACCAGATTTACAAGTGATATAGAGTGACTAGTAACTCTGGTACTTGTATCTATCTCTGCTGTTGTCGTACCATAGTTTGTAGTCGGTCCAAAAAATACCTTGGTGGAGGCAGACTCATCGGTAGTCCATGTTATAGTTGCTGATGTTGATGAAGTAGTAGATGCAACAGATGAAATAGTGGGTGAAGTGCTATCACTCGCTGTTGCTCCGTACTCATACGCACCAATATCTACAGTTGCATCACGGATGAATTGTCTATTATCTATAGTCGGCACCGAAATACTATTATGAGATGTGCTGGTACCGGCATTTATAGCCACACTACCACTTGAAAGAGCCAGAGTCTGAACACCAGTAGTCGCGTTATTTGTGGCCAAAGATGAAGCAATATTTAAACTACTCTGAACCCCTACGAGATTTCCATTGACACCATTTGTAAATCCTGCAGTGCCCTGTGTTTCGACTATATTATTTCCACCATCAGTAAATGTCCCACTAGCTTGTGCTACAAGATTACTAGTAGCGCCAGATGCTTTCTGCGCAAAAATATTATTTTTTACATAGACTTGAGCGCTACCATAAGAATGAATATCTGTACCACTAGTTAATCCCTTATTTGCAATGAAAGTAGAGTTTGTGACTGTAAGCTTTACACCTGTACCAGTAACATATATTGCACCATTGTATTGCGCTCCATTATTATAGAAAGTTGTATTTGTCACTTCATTTCCAGTATTTGTTCCGAGGACTTCAAGGGCTCCGGTATATCCATAGTACGATCCACCAACAGTCTGCTGCGCGACAATTCCGTTATTTGTATCAAATGTAGAATTTCTGACAATAAACTTACCTGAACCATTTACTTCTATTGCCCCGCTAGAAAAGCGACCATTATTTGCATTCTGTTTTATTATACTATTTAAAATAGTTAATACACTTCCAGAACCCATATTCACAGCACTGGGCTCATAGTCTGTGCTTGCTATATAACCATATCGCAATGTCACATTTTGTATAGTGACCGTGGTACCACTTCCACTCACTGAAAATATTCTGCGATTTGCAGTATATACAGTACTACTTGCTTGTATTATTGTTTGATCTGCGCTTTGACCGGTTATTGTAAGACTTTTGCTAAGTGTATAACCTGTAGTGATAGAATCTCCCGTCTCATCACTATTTGACCAATCAAAAGTTCCAGTGAGATCTATAGTATCATTTGCACTTGCAGATGTATAAGCTTTGTGGAAAGTTTTATAAGGATTTACCGATGTTCCAGCCCCAGTTGTATCATTCCCCGTTGAATAGTTTGAATAGATAGTAGCTGCATATAAGTCAGAAGACAGAAACACATAGGATACAATTAAACAAGCGATTAAAGTTAAAAATCTGGAAATATTCATTGTATAGTTTTACAAAACAAAAAAACACTTACAGAAAGAAATCGATATTTATATATTCTTACTATTTCTCTTTCCCTTACTTTTCAATAATTTTACATGCTTTGCAGCAAGACGCTTTGCAGTCTTCTTTGATCTTGACGCTTTTCTTGGTTTATTTGTTCTTTTTGACATAAAAACAGTGTAGCATAATTTTACAAATAAATCCTGTGCATATCCTCTATGCAACACTTTCGCGTAAATGATTTCTATTTATTTCAAAGCAGTTCTCGCAACAAAGAATTTTCTTTGACGGACGAATGCTGTCATCAGAACAATAGCTTTCTGTCATTACTGAACAGAAAACACATTTGCCTATGATTTCTTTATTCGGAATATCGATGACGTCCGTAGTCATTCTATTATCAAAGACAAAAAGCGTTCCTTTAAAATTCTTCCCCGGATATTCTTTCATATAGGTATGTATGCCATCTTTTAATTGATACAAATTTGAAAAACCGTTTTGCTTGAGCAAACATGTTGCCTTTTCACAGCGAATGCCTCCTGTACACACAGCAACCACCTTTTTATCTTTCAGATTTTCCAGCTGCGCAATTTT
>SXGR01266703.1_pt1 | contig 10386 bp, 7 predicted proteins | sample 3174711 | NCBI WGS metagenome assembly SXGR01 (sample SAMN11356860, study PRJNA531348) | freshwater metagenome | isolation source: freshwater sample F1-60 | place: China: Fuxian Lake, Yuxi | collected 2017-12-25 | reverse complement strand
TCGATCTCGACGAGAAAAAGTCCTTCGAGCCGCCGAAGTCCAGCCGAAGCGACGGTGCGGCCGTCCATCACGCCACCCGGTGCCACGGTGAGCCGTGCGGTGTACTCACGAGGGTCCGCGCGCGGCTGAATCACGGGCACACGCTCAGGAATCACCCGCGTTGCCGCGAGGATGAGATAGGCGATTCCGATGAGCGCGAGTGGCACGCCGATCCAGGTCATTTCGAAGAACGAAATCGCGCGAAGGCCGGGGTGTGCGCTTCCAATCGACGAATTGACGAGTCCAGCCACTACAAGGTTTGTGCTTGTGCCGATGAGCGTCATCGTGCCGCCGAGGGTGACGGCAAAGCACAGCGGCATGAGCAACCGCGAAGGAGAGAACCGCTCGCGCTTTGCAAACTCACAGGCTGCAGGAGTCACGACAGCAACAATTGGTGTGTTGTTCAGGAATGCACTGATTCCTGCAAGCGAAAAGCAAGACTGCGCGAGTGTCGCCCGCACGGTTGCGCGACGGCGAAAGACGATCGACGAAATCCATCCAATGGTTCCAGTGTTCTGAAGTCCCGCTGCGACCACGAACAGCGCTGCGACCGTGAGCAACCCTTCGTTGCCGAATCCGCTGATTGCGGTCTGTGCGTCAATGACCCCAGCGAGAACGAGAGCGAGAACCGCGCCGAGCATGCAAAAATCTGGCGCGCGTCCACGAACCATGAGCGTCACCGCTGTGATGATCACGATCGCCACAAACCAGGGGTGCCAGAGCAGCGGATCCATCTCACCAAAGAGTAACCCAACCGCTAGTCTTGCGGCGAGCGCGCGATGCAACTGACACACCTCGATGAGCTCGAAGCCGAAGCGATTCACATCTTGCGTGAGTGTGCTGCGGGGTTCGAGCGCCCAGTGTTGATGTATTCAATCGGTAAGGACTCGACCGTGCTGTTGCATCTGGCGATGAAGGCGTTTTGGCCGGCGAAGCCACCTTTTCCGATGCTGCATGTCGACACGACATGGAAGTTCAAAGAGATGATTGCCTTCCGAGACGAGACCGCCGCGCGTCTCGGCATCGACTTGCGTGTTCACATCAATCGCGAAGGTCTCGCCGCTGGCATCTCGCCGATCACACATGGCAGCAAGGTGCACACCGACGTCATGAAGACTCAGGGACTTCGCCAAGCACTTGAGGCAGGCAAGTTCGACGCCGCTATCGGCGGCGCGAGGCGCGACGAAGAGAAGAGCCGTGCGAAAGAGCGCATTTTCAGTTTTCGGGATCGCAACCATCGGTGGGACCCAAAGAATCAGCGCCCCGAACTGTGGAGCCTCTTCAACACGCGTGTGCACGAAGGCGAGAGCATCCGCGTCTTTCCGCTTTCGAACTGGACTGAGCTCGATGTCTGGCTCTACATCCACAGGCAGCGGTTGCCTGTCGTGCCGCTCTACTTCGCGAAGGAACGACCAGTCGTTGAACGCGACGGCATGTTGATCATGCTCGATGACGACAGGATGCCGCTGCGACCAGGCGAACGGGTGCAGCAACGACGGGTGCGCTTTCGAACGCTCGGGTGCTATCCACTGAGCGGAGCGATTGAAAGCGACGCCGACACACTCGAGAAAGTGATCGAAGAGATGCTCGTTGCTCGCACGAGCGAGCGACAAGGGCGTCTGATCGATCACGATCAGTCGGGAAGCATGGAAGAAAAGAAGCGCGAGGGCTATTTCTAATGAGCCTCGCGTTTACTGCTGGCGAGTCGGTGCCCGATTATCTCGATCGGTACGAACGCAACGAGTTGCTTCGCTTTCTCACCTGCGGATCGGTCGACGATGGCAAGAGCACGCTGATCGGTCGGTTGCTTCACGACACTGGACGACTCTACGACGATCACCTCAAAGCAATCGAAGCAGAGAGCAAGGTGCATGGCACCCAAGGTGGCGCGCTCGATCTTGCGTTGGTCGTCGACGGACTCAAAGCAGAGCGCGAGCAAGGAATCACCATCGATGTTGCCTGGAGGTACTTCGCAACAGCGCGCCGCAGCTTCATCATCGCCGATTGTCCAGGGCACGAGCAGTACACCCGCAACATGGCGACTGGCGCGAGCCACTGCCAGCTTGCGATCACACTCATCGACGCGCGCGCGGGGGTCACCACGCAAACCCGTCGCCACGCGTTCATCGCGAGTTTGCTTGGCATTCGCCATGTGGTCGCGGCGGTCAACAAGATGGACCTTGTCGCGTGGGATGAGGCGCGCTTTCGGGAGATCGAGCGCGAGTTTCTTTGGTTCTGTGCGCAAGTCGGGATCGCCGATCCGGTTGCGGTGCCAGTGAGTGCACTGACGGGAGAAAACATCGTGACGCGTGGTGCGCACACTCGCTGGTACAGCGGCGCGCCCGTGCTTGAGTTGCTTGAAAACGTCACCGTTGATCGTCCGAGCGTGGATGCGCCATTTCGGATGGCGGTGCAGTACGTGATTCGCCCCACACTCGACTTTCGAGGCTTTGCAGGAACGATCGCCTCTGGAAGCGTGAAGGCCGGTGACCGCGTGCGCATCCTTCCATCGGGACGCGAGACTCGCGTGAGGCGCATTGCGCGCTCGCCCGAGGACGGAGGCGACCTCACACTTGCAACTGCACCGCAGAGCGTTGTGTTGACCTTTGAAGATGAAGTGGATTGCAGCCGCGGAGACCTTGTCGCATCGTGTGGCGGATCGGCCGATGCACTTGTCGGTCAGTCACTCGAACTCGATGTCGTGTGGATGGATGAGGCGCCACTCACCGCTGGAACGCGCTATCTGCTGAAGACCGGAACTGCGACCACACCCGCGCGCGTCGTGCGCGTGCGCCACCGCGTCTGCGTTGACACGCTTGAATTGCAACAGACTGAGGCGCTCGCGCTCAACGACATCGGGCGCATCGAACTCGAGACGGAACGGCCCATCGCGTTCGACTGCTACCGCCGCATTCACGGCACGGGATCGGTGATCTTGATTGATCGCATGACGAACGCGACGGCCGCTGCAGGAATGATCCGCACTGGCGACGCGAGCGATCCGCATGCGAAGCGCGCGCACTGGGAGACTGAAGTCGCGCCCACCATTCATGCCCCTGTTGGCGCGAGCCTCGTCAGCGCGCACGAGCGCGCCGCACGCTGGAAGCAGAAGCCAGTGGCGATCCTGCTCTACGGCTCGTCAGGAACGGGCAAGACCGCGCGCGCATTCGAACTCGAGCGAGGACTGTGGGATCGCGGCCACGCGGTTGTCGTACTCGACGGTCAAATGCTGCGCGCTGGACTCAGTCGCGACCTGGCATTTAGCGAAGAGGAACGCAGCGAAAATCTGCGACGCGCGAGCGAGATGGCGTGCGTGCTGCTCGACCAGGGGTTCATTGTGATTCTGAGCTTTGTTGCGCCGCATGCGGACGCCCGTTGGCGCGCGAGCGAACTCATCGGTGCAGAGCGATTCATGATGATCGACTGCGCCGATGACGGGGCTCCCGACTCGGCCGCGCTCTTGCATGCGGTCGAAGCGCGGATCAGTAGCTAGCCGGCGCGGCCAAACAACTGCCGCATCAGAAAGGGCAGCACGTGTGATGCGTGAATCTCAAGATCGTCGTGATCGGCATCGTCGACGATCAGCAGCGGTCGAATCGCGTGCGCACGTTCAACGCGGCCGTGACTTCCGCGCACGAGTGAAGCATCAAGGGGAATGACATCAAGCAGTGCTCGCATGCCGAGTGTGCGTTGAAGCAGCCGAAGCGCCAAGCGCGCTCGCGCACCTGGAAACGGCGCGGCTGGATCGAGAAAGAGTTCGCATGGGTCGTAGCCTGGCTTGCGGTGAATGTCGACGGTGCGTGCGAAGTCAGGCGCGCGCGCATCATCACGCCACCACGGATAGGCAAACCAGCGGTCGGCGGTGGTGATTGCGACGAGGTCGCCGCTGCGCTCGTGATCGATGCCCGCTGCTTTTTTTGCCGGCGCGTCGAGCACAGAGTCCACTCCGGGAGTTGCCTCGAGGATGTGCTGCACCTCGGCGCAGTCGCCTTCGCTGGCCACATAAACGTGCGCAACCTGGTGATCGCACACCGCGAAGGCTCGTGATGCCCCTGCATCAAGCATCTCACGGCCGAGTTCATCGCGCAGCGCAAGAAACCCCGCGTCGCGCAAGACGCGATTGAGATGCACCGCCCCCGACACGGTCGAGATTCCATACTCGCTGACCACGCTGACGCGAATGCCTCGGTCGTCGAAGAACTTCAGAAGGACCGCAAACACCCGATCGATCTCGCGCAGGTCACCGCGAATACGCAGGTCGCTCGGTCCATACTTCTGGAGTGCGTAGTCGAGATGCGGCAAGTAGACAAGCGTGAGCGTCGGATCGAACTTCGCGACCGTCATCATCGCTGCGCGGGCAATCCACTCGGTCGAGCGAATGTCGGCCGCCGGTCCCCAGAAATGAAAGAGCGGGAACGCTCCGATCTCGGCGCGAAGTTCGTCGCGCCACGACGGGGGGTTCGTCCAGACATCGGGCACCTTGCGCCCATCGGCGCAGTAGATCGGTCGCGGAGTCACAGTGATATCTGCTGACGAATACATCGCATGCCACCAGAAGAGATTTGCCGTCGTCACCGATGGATCGCGCGCCCGCGCGAGGTCCCAGATGCGCGGCGCCTGAACGAGCCCATTCGACTGCTTCCAAAACTGCACTTCGTTCTGTGTGCGGTCGAACCATCCGTTGCCGACGATGCCATGCGCGCTTGGTCGGGCACCCGTGAGGATGCTGTTTTGTACGGTACAAGTCACGGCGGGCAGATCGGGAATCACTGAGCGGATTCCACCGCATCGGCGGGCAAACTCAACCAGCGCTGGTGTCGCGTCGCACAGCAGACTCGGCGTGAGACCAACGATGTTGAGCAGTGCGATGCGCTGTGCCACGGAGTGAGGGTAGACGCGATGGCGCGATCAGCTGCCGGCGATCCGCCGCTGCGCGAATCGAGTGACAAACCAGAGGGCGATGCACGCGAGGGCGATCGGTGGAATGTTGAGCGCAGCAGCGGCGCACGCATCGAGTAGCGCGAATGCCGCGATGAGCGCGGCGATTCCAGCGGGTCGCCTCGAGGGATGGGAGAGCGCTGCACTGAGTCCGCGGGTCGAAGCAATCACGAACCAGACCGCCGAAATGAAGAGCATCGCATGGCTGACCAGTGACCACTGATGCCACGGTCCAGCGAAGAACTCGCCGAGCGACGCAGAAGGAAGCGCCGACCCCTGGTAACTCGAGTTTGTTCCCACAACAAACGGAATCACGAGGAGAGGAAGCAGCGGAAGGAGTGCCAGCAGCGGAAGCGTGAAGCGCGCACGAGCGCGAAGCGAGCGTTCCCCTCGCGGCGGAGTGGTCGTGAGATCGCATCCGCACTCCGAGCAGGTCGCCGCGGGCAACGAGACGAGCGCGTATCCGCACGTCGCACAGAAGTACCGCGAGTCACCAACCTTATCGTGACCCGCGACCTCGCGCCGAGCAACGACCGAGAGCAAGATCGTGTGTGCCGCAAGCGCTGCCGCGCAGAGTGCGATCGTGCCGAGCATGCTGAGCGATGTCCAGCCGAGCGTGTCGGCACGCGAGAGGATGTCGGTGACGATGCCGTGCGGAACGAGCAGTGCAGCGACCATCGCGATTGGGATGCAGGCACGGCACAGCGCAAGAAATCCGATGGCGTACGCGCTTCCGGTGTGCAGCAGGTTGTAGCCGACGAGCGAGAACGCGATGGCGAGGACGGGCAGGTTCATCGCAAGGTGGCCGGCGTGAATCGCGAGTCGCCTGTGCTCTTTCATTGCCGAGAGGTCAAATGGTTCACGCACCACAAGGTCAATCACCCACCAAAACGCCGCAATCACCGCGACGAGAGTCCATCCCCGCGCGAGGCGGAGCAAGATGTGCGATCGCATCGTGTTCGCGCGCGCGTGCAGCCAGACGCCGATGAGTGCAGCAGCTGCGACTGGAGCAGGAGTCGATCCCCATGAGGGTCGCAGAAAGAACCCAAAGAAGAAAAGGATGATGAAGACTGTCCACGCCCAGGGAAGGGCGATCCGTCCAGACGCGATCGGACGCAACGGCCGCTCGCGCGCATCGATCTTGCGGTCGACGATTCCATTGAGCACCATGCCGGCGAGATAGAAGGCGCACATTGCGAGTGCCACATCGGGAGCCGCCGTCAGCGGAACGGGAGTCATTGCGATCACTCCTGGAACCCCCCAGGCACGATCGATTGCTAGGACGAGCGCGACTCCAACGAGCGAGTTGGTCACGATCGTCGGAAGATTCGAGAAGCGGGTGAGCGCGAGCCAGTCGTTCAAAGGTGAGTGTGTTCGTTGAAAACTCATGCGTAGTCCTTATCGGATTCCTGCGGCGTGCAACTGCGCTTTGGTCCAGATGATTTCGTCGGCGATCCCGTGCGCGAGCGAATCTCGGCGGTGGTCAACTGGGAGCGCGTTCCAGGCATAGGTCTCGACCTCGTAGTGACGGATGCCGTCGCCCTGAACGATGTTCGCAAAGCACGCAGCGATCTCGTGGCTGGTCGTGCCGAGCGCACCGATCGATTCGCGATCGACTGGCACATGAAAATGCACCCGCCAGATTCCAACTGGTGCCTCATCGAATGCGCGGTCAAGATCTTCGTAGAAATGCACAGCACCCGCCCCATCGAGCACGCATGTCTGATGCAGGTACTTGGGTTCATCGAAGTTGCGAAGTTCTCGAAACCCGCGCTCGCTCCCATCGCAGGTGAGTGCACTCGAGACTTGCACCTTGCCGATGCGGATTCCAGCGCGCCGATAGGTCTCAAGCGCATCGGCTTGTGGCTCGAACATCACTGCGCTGTGGCAAATGTCATGGCAGACACGCACATAGCGGCGCGGATCGGCCAGTTCGGCACTCGGACGAACGCACTGATCAAAGAAGGCGACGACATCGTGCGCTCGGTCGAGCGCACACCCCGGCTCTGGCTCGAGGTCGAGATGAATGCAGACGCCGCGCGATTCTTCGAGTCGCTTGAGATGCCTGGCAACCTGTTCAATCTGTGCACATGCGAGTCCGACACTGGCTCCACATCCATCGCGCGTGAAGGTCGAACGCCAACCGAGTGGCAAGGTTGAGATCGATCCCTCGCCCGCGATGTCTGGCGCAAGCGAGTCATCTGGCAAGAGGTCTGCAAGGATGTCGGCAAGGCTCATTGTGTAGAGCGCACGGCGAACATCACCCCAGTGAGGCTCGTACACAGCTTTCTTTCCGCGGCCAGCGTGAAAATCGCCGTACGGAAATCCGTTCAGCGTGAAGACAACGAGCCCGCGCGCGAACAGCCAGTCGCGAAGTCGCGCGGTGCCATCGGGGTCTTCGCGAATCTCGTGCACCGATCGCGCGCTGAGCCAGAGTCCGACCGGCATGAGCCCCACTGGATGCACGAGTTGGCGGACGGCAGTCGAGTGGCGGTCCAACGCAGCAAGCGTCTGCGTGAGGGTCGCTCCGGCATGAACATTCGTGCAATAGCCAACGACACTCATGCGCACGCCGATGCGCGTTTGTGTGCGCGCGCCGCATCAACAAGTTGCGCAATCACCCCGTCGCCCATCGTTGCGTCGGGGGTGCGCTCGGGATGCCACTGCACACCGACTCGAAATGGTTTGTTGGGATCACGTATCGCTTCGAGCACGCCATCGTCGGACCATCCAACGGCGTCGAACGGTCCAGCATCGGCAAGGGCTTGATGATGCCAACTCGCAACCGATCCATTGCCCAGTGCGCTCTCAACCGCATGTGTGTTGTCGTAGCGGTGCCGATCTGCGTCTGGCTTGGCATCATGCAAGTGCTGAATCAAAGCGCAGCCTGCGTGAACACCCATCAGCTGCATCCCAAGACAGATGCCTAGAAGCGGCATCTGTGAGTGATGCGCCATCGCGTCGAGAAGGGCGAGCTCAGCCGCTTGCCGCTCACCAAGCATGATCTGTGCCTGCGGATGCAGGGCGATTCCAAATGGACGGGTGTCAATATCGTCACCACCGGTCATGATCACTCCATCGACCAGTGGCAAGAGCGCGGCGCGAGTCGACGCAATAGCTGGAAGAACCATCGGCGTGCCACCTGCGCGCACGACTGCATCGATGTAGGTCGCCTTGACTTCATGGCGCAGACGTCCCTTGTCATCACGAACGAGATTCGCCGTGATGCCAATGATCGGATGTGCCAGTGGACTCATGCGTGCATTATGGTCGAAGCGCGTTGAGCGTGTAGTACGCATCGGAGTGCAGCAGGGGATCGCCCCCCGCGCTTCGCACGCCGTCAGCGTGCAGCTCATGCACATAGCCCGCGCGAAGTCCTTCGACCCGCAGCGCGATGCGGCGGCCGTCGTCGCTCAGCGTTCCAGGGTGCACGACAAGCGTGGCGGTGTCGACTTCTGGGCTTCCATAGATTGAATGCAGCAGATAGGTGAATGAGGACATTCGCCACGATGTGGGGTTCTGCGCAGAGGCAACATCGGCTGGTTCCGTGAACTCGATCTCGAAGCCATCAGGTCGAGCGCGCATGTGCAGAATCTCAAAGGGATGCTCGCCCGTCCAGCGCACGCGCTGCAATCCTTCGGTCGCAGTTCCAAGCGACGCCCACCCGCGACTCGTCTCTCCAACGAGCAGCGATCCATCGCGGTCGAAGGCAAGTCGGATCGCACCGCATGCGAGTCCACTACGCAGGGGAAAGCACGCTCCTTGCCACTGGTCCGACACCTTCTCGAGGTCGACGCGCATCAGACAGGCCGAGTACTGATCGGCGACGATGATCTGCGACTCAAAGGGACCAAACGCGCCGCCGGTCGTGTCCCACACAAATCCAGTTGCACTGCGCCCCATCTTGTCGTACGGAAACCAGATCGCGGGAAGCACAAGCGATGGCATCTTGCGCTTGGCGTCCATGATGCGATCGCCGTCGGGGTAGTCGCGAGGCGTTCCATCAGGAAGCAACGGCCGCGTTGCACCGAGTGTGTCGGGCGGACCATCGGCCGTTGGCATGGGGTATGTCACGCGAGCACGTGGATCGAATGTGTCAAGCGCACCGAAAGGATGCCCATGCCAACTGCCCTCGCTGAGAAGCGAGAGCTTGTTCATCGGACACCACTCGCCCTGATTGTCGGCGTAGAAGATCTCTCCCCACGGACTGCGCTCGATCGCACTCGGTGATCGCAGTCCCGCCGCAAACGGCGTCGTAGTGCCATCAGCAGCGATGCGCAGCGCCCATCCACGCCACGGCATTTCGCCGAAGGGGCGCGCTCCAAATGGCTTGTTGAGAGTCACAATCGCATTGCCTGCAGTGTCAAAGACTGGCCCGAAGCAGTACTCGTGGTAGTTGCCTGAGAGCTTCCACTCATCGCAGAGCGTCTCGACGCGATCGGCACGACCATCGTTGTTGGCATCGAGCACTCTCGAAAGTTCGCCCCTCTGTGCGAGATAGACCCACGGACGGGCATCGCCTGGCTTCATCGCAAGCCCCAGTGGCTCCTGTAGTCCGTCGGTGAAGAGCGTCCAGGTGGGCGATGACGTCGATGCGCCAGCAATCATGAAGATGTCACCGCGGCGGGTGCTCACCATCACGCGGTCGTCACCAAGTGGCAGAATGCCCGTGATTTCAGGCACAAGTCCATCGGGCGCAGCGATCGTCTCAACCGTCCAATAGCGCGCCTCGCGATCTGGATGCCGAGCCGGCGCGACCGATGTTGCCGACAGCGGTTCGAACGCCTGCTGCGCGTGTGAGACTGCCGCGACGATCAACAGCATTGAGAGCCCACACGTTTGGTTGATCACCAGGCGTACTCCACAAGCACTCGCGCTTCGTAGGGTCGGTTCGGATCAGCACCGGTGGCGAACCCAACGGGAACCAGCAGCGCTCCGTCGTGCACGAACGCGCCTCCACCACGCACGAAGAGTGTGGGTCCACCTTCGGCCTTCCATCCATCACCTTGCTGAGTGATCGCGCTGGCGGTCCAGACGCGCAGCATGACCCCCGCGAGTTCGTGGCTCGCACGAATCACGAACTCGCGGACGAGATGCGCGCCTCCCACAGCTCGGGCAGGGGAAAGGCGTTCTTCGACTTCAAGTTCACCGAGGGCTGTGCGAAAGGTGGGCACATTCTCGAGGTCGCGGTCGATTCCAAGAAAGCGCCATCCGCTCTCGCGTCCTGAGGTCGTCGGCCACACGTCGCGCGGATCACTCAGGACTGCCACAGCATCGCCTGGTGGGAACGAAATCACGTCGATTCCAGCAGGTTCGCAGAGTAATCCCGCGCGGCCAAACCAAGTGCCGGTTGCGTCCATGAACTTGCCTCGCCACGCCTTCGCGGTGCGTCGATGTTCCGCGTCGTAC
>SXGR01535232.1_pt1 | contig 10387 bp, 10 predicted proteins | sample 3174711 | NCBI WGS metagenome assembly SXGR01 (sample SAMN11356860, study PRJNA531348) | freshwater metagenome | isolation source: freshwater sample F1-60 | place: China: Fuxian Lake, Yuxi | collected 2017-12-25 | reverse complement strand
TCTGCTCGTCGGGACCGAGCGTCTTGAGCGTCGTCGCCGCCGAAACGAGCGTGTCGCGCATCATCTTGCGCACAACGGGCAGGCGCGAAATCTTCTTCACACGCAGCTTGTCGAGCTGGTCGCTGGAAAGCTGCGGGCGAAAAGGCGTGATGGCCGTCACCACCAGATTCACTTCCGCCGAGATCACCACGCCGAACTTGTCCACATAAAGCGCCCGCGCGGGTCCGAGCACTTCAATCGGATCGTCGAGGCTGAACTGCTGCACGCGTTGATCGAGCCCGCGTTCAAGATTCTGCAACACTTGGCGCGACACGCGCGGCGCGGCGGCGCCCAATAGCGCCACACCCGCCAGCAGCAGCAACGCGCGTCTCATTGGCTCACCACTGTCGACGGTGCCTGCGTATCCACGCTCGCCGTGTAGCGCAGCAAATTTTTGTAGCGCTTGGACATCTCTTCGTAGTTGGCGTTCATTACCGCCAGCATTTCCGAACGATCCAACTCATGCCGCTTGTCGGCTTCGGCCAGCAGCGCGCGCGTGCGTTGTTCGGCGCGCTTTTCGACGTCGGCCACGGCCTGCTGCACCATCGCGGCGATCTTCGATTCGAGCACCGGCGCGTCGGCGGCCACCGGCACCACGCGCCGCACAGGCGTCTGTGCCATATGGGTCGGCGCCACCACCGTGCCTGGATTCCACACGGCATGAAACACAATCGCACCCGCAATCAGCGACGCCGCGCCCAGGGCCCAGGCGGGCATCGGCTGCCACAATCGCTGATACCACGTCGGCTCAAACACTTTGTCGGAAACGAAGGCGATGCGGCGCGGCGGCTCTTCGTCGCGCACGGTGAGCAGCGCCGCCTGCGTTACCCCGAGGCGCGCCAATTCACCCGCGCACTCCTCGCACTGGCGAATGTGCGCTTCCACAGCGCGCCGCTCGGCGGCGGTGGCCTCGCCCAACTGGTAGGCAATCAGGTCGACTTCAGACTCGCAACGCGTCAACATCTTCTTCTTTACCTCGCCGGGGAAACCGGGGACAGGGAACTTTTGAGCAGTTCGAGCGCGGTATACAGGCGCGACTTCACCGTCGAAACCGGGATCCCGAGGACCTCCGCCATTTCATCGAATTTGAAGCCCTGATACACCTTCAACACCACTGCCTCTCTTTGTTCCGGAGTGAGCCGCGCGAGCGCCGCGTTCACGGCGAGAGAAGTTTCGATGGGCAGCATCCGCGGCCCGGGCGGCAGGGGTTCGGGTTCGATTCCCGATTCGTCCCCAGCCACCTCCGGTTTCACCTTGCGCAACAAGGAGAAGGATTCGTTATGCGCAATGCGAAACAGCCACGGGGCGAAGCGGCCGGCGTCGTCAAGCTTCCCGAGGTTCTGGTAGGCCTTCAGGAAGGCGTCCTGGGTGACGTCCATCGCGTCTTCGCGATTGGAAACCAATCGGAAAACGTAGTTGAAGACACGCTTCTCCCAGCGGGACACCAACAGGTTATAGGCGTCCACGTCCCCCCGGCGGGCTTTGCCCACCAGGTCGCGGTCTTCCACTTCACGAAAAATCAAACGGCGGCAGCTCCGGTTACTTCTTTCTCACGACTCGCTCAGGTTGTCAACATCAGAGCCCGGGGTTTTGGGGCTCATGGATGAAGACGCAGGCGGGCGGGAAAAAGTCTGAAGGGGGAGGCGAAGGCTTCACGGGGCGATCTGAAACGAGTATAAACCGGCCTTCTTCAGGTAGAACCTCACATAGACGGCCTTGCCCTTGAGCGCACTCAAATCCGACTTCCCCTTCCAGGTCACCGTGTGCGCCGTATTGTCCGTCATGATCCGGTCACTGTCTTCCAGCGTGAAGCCCGGGATGGCCTTCTCCAACATGGTCTCTTTGGTCCGGTAGTCCGGCGCTTCGATGATCGCCACGCGGATGCCGTCCGTCTCCTTGTGATACGGCGTCGGCAGCGCCGTGGCGTTCAATACCAGCTTGCTGCCTTCCACGATGAACTGCCGCGTCAGCAGGTAGCCCGTCTGCTCGCCAGCCCATTGCCCAACGAAGCGGTCTCGCCGCATGCGTGCCACACCCACCGAGGTCTCCTTGTACCATTCACGCTGGCCGGAGGGCGACGCGTAGTAGTAGAGCAGCATCTCCTCCCCGATCTCGACCGGCGGCGACGTGCCCATCGCCACTTGTCCGCCGTCGAAACTTCCTGGCGCCCCGCGCGGAATGAACGGCTGCCGGTCCCAGGTGCGTTCCCAGTGGATGCCGTCACGGCTGGTGGCCAGGTAGACCTGGTTCTCGCTGGGGCCTTTTTCCTGGGTCATCTGCGTGTACATGGCGAGAAAGACGCCGTGGCGGCGGAAAACCAGCGAACTGTCGTAGTCCGGTTCGTCCCGCTCATCCGGGTAGAGGACGGTGCGCGGTTGGCTCCACGTCTTGAGGTCGGGACTGGTGCTCAGCGCCAGACGCCGTCCGGTGTGACGCGACCCTTCGGGCACCGCGCCGATGCCGTTTGGGCGAAGGGACGGGCGCACGTACAGATGCCACAGATTCGACTCCGGGACGCGCACCAGATGGTTCGGAAAGTCGCTGTGATACGGGAGGAGCGGCTCCTTGGGAATATCCCAGCGGAAACCGTCGGCCGAGTAGGCCAGGCGCACACCGCTGCCCAGGAACAGCATTATGAAGCGGCGCTTCGGGTCGGACTGATCCGGATTCAGAAAAACTTGTGCCGCATCGGCGCGCTTGCCGCCCGGCCCCGTGTTGACGATGTTGGTTCGCTCGTGTCCGCCGAAGGGAAATCCTTCGAGCGCAGGCTTGGTCCAGTTGAATCCATCGTCGCTTTCCGCATAGCCAACGGTGTACGGCGGCCCCTGGCGCGAGAATTAGTTGGTCAGGTGGAAGTTGTCGTAGTACATGCGGTACTTGCGCAACTTGTCGTCGTAGAAAACGCAGGGAGAGCCTCCGCGTGCTCCCTCCCAGGGCTTGTCCTGAACCACGATGGGATTCCGCGCGTGTTTGATCACCTTGCCCAATTGCCGGGTGAGTTTCCAGCGGTCCTCGATGGCGTAGTCGTCCACCAGCAGTTGCACTTGATTGCCGATTCGCAGCGGTTCGCCGCGGAAGTAGACGGGAGTCTGCGACAGGGCGCAGGCAGGGAGTAAGAGGAGCCAGAGAAACTTGTTCATGCGATTACTGCGCGCGTGGAATGGAAACATCTTCGCACGCAATGGGAACGTGCCGGGTCCTTGAGTGGCGTCCATCGCGTAGTGCGGCGGCCCACCTTCAGCGGCGCGGTGGTGAAGTTGTTGCGGGAGCGCGGCGCCCGATAGCCGCCTTCGGCACGCGCGCCGCCACGCTGCCGCCCAGCGTCACCACGTCATACCGCGCCTTCACGCCGATCAGCATGTGCGCCTGGCGCGGCGTCAATCCGTAGTCACGCTGCAACCATGCAGCAAGATCCGCGGTGGCGATCGTAGTATTGGCGTTCAGGGTCACCGGGTCCGGCGCGCGGCTGCCGATAGCGGCGATCCACTCCGCGTTCTCCAATCGCGGGCCGGGGATCGTCCACCCCTTGCGCAATTCCACCGTCACCTCCACATCGAGCGACGTCTCCACGCCCGAGCCCAGCGCCTCGCCGTCGCCCTGCAGCGCGTGGCCGTCGCCGAAGAACAACAGCGCGCCGGGATGAAACACCGGCAGATAAACGGTGGCGCCTTCACGCACGAGGTTGTAATCAAGGTTGCCGCCCCAATAACCCGCCGGACCCGAGCGCGGTGAAAAGTCGCCCAGCGGCGCTACCCCGATACAGCCGAGCATCGGCTCCACGGGGAACGTCATCGCCGGCTCGTCGCGCGGATACGTGCGGCCGCCGCGCACGTCGATCACCCACGGCAGCAGGTAGTCGTAGCCCGCATACACAGCGCCGGGTTCTGGCTTAGGCGGCAACGGCTCGCCCGCCGCGGGGATGTGCCAGCCCGAGTAGCCCGTCGCGCGATTCACCCGCAGACGCCGCACGTGCACCGCCAGCGCATCGCCCGGCTCCGCGCCTTCGATGTAGAACGCGCCGGTGAGCGGATTGCCGTGCGTCTTGGTGCGGCGCGTGCCGGAGAAGTCGAAACCCGCCGAGTCCACCGTTTTGGTGACGATCGTGTCGCCCGGTTTCACACGCAGCAGCACCGGGTGCGCGGCGGAGAAGGTGTGGAAGTATTGCGTGCCCACCACGCGGTGCGTTTCCGCAAGGCCAGGCAGGGCGAAAAGCAGGAAGGCGGCGGCGCGCGTCATTCAGGCATTGTAAGATGGCCCTTCGCTACTCATCATGAGCAAGAACATCCTCATCGTCACCGGGGACGCAGGCGAAGGCTACGAGTGCTGGTACGCCTTCCACCGGTTTCTCGAAGAAGGCATGCGCCCCGTGGTGGCCTCCACGCGCGCGCGGCGGCTGCAGATGGTGGCGCACCTGATGCGGCCGGGCTGGGAGACCTACGCCGAGATCCCGGGCTACGACATCGAAGCGACGCTCCCGTTCAAGAAGGTGAAACCCGCGAAGTTCGACGCCATTCTGATCATCGGCGGGCGAGCGCCCGAGTATCTGCGGCACGACGAGACGCTCCTCAACATCGTGCGCAAAATGCACGAAGCGGGCAAGTGGGTCTTTTCAATTTGCCACGGCATCCAGGTGCTGGCCGCCGCGGGCATCCTGAGCGGACGCCGCGTCACCTGCTACGAGCATGTGCGGTTTGAAGTGAAAACCGTAGGCGGCGAATGGGACAAACGGCAGGCCGTACGCGACGGGACTCTCGTCACGGCGCAGACGTGGGAGTCGCATCCCGATTTCTATCGCGAGGTGTTCCGGTGCCTAAAACATCAAGAAGAGAAGTAGTCTTCGGCGGCGCAGCGGCGGCGGTGTGGCCTGCGTTTCGCGGCCCAAACGGCGCGGGCGTGGACACGGGGTCGCGCGCGTTGCCCGAAGCGCTCATTCCTGGCGGCAAGGACGAAGTGTGGGCGGTGCCGATGCTCCCCGGCGCGTCGTCTCCGGTGTTGACGGCCGAGCGGATCTACCTCACCGCGTGGGAAGGCACGTCGCTGCTGACGCTCGCGCTGGACCGCGCCACCGGGCGCATCCTGTGGCGCCGGCCGCTCCCGGCCGCGCGCAGTGAAACACGGCACAAGCTGAACAACGCCGCCTCGCCCACGCCCGCGGTGGATGACGCCGGCCGCGTGTACGTGTTCTTTCCCGACTTCGGCCTCGCCGCCTACGGCCCGGACGGCAACGAGTTGTGGAAGCGCTCCATGGGCCCGTTCACGAATCTGCACGGCATGGCCGCTTCGCCGGTGCGCGCCGCGGAAAGCACGCGATTGATCCTCTCCTGCGATCAGGACGTCGACTCGTTCGTCGCCGCCTTTGACACGCGCTCGGGCCGCGAAGTGTGGCGCAAGGCGCGCCCGGCCGTGGTGCATGGCTTTGCCACGCCCACGCTGCTGGGCGACGATCAGGTGGTGATTCCGGGCTCGTACCTGGTGACAGCGTACGCGGCGCGGACCGGCGAAGAGTTGTGGTCCGTGCGCGGGCTCACCTGGCAGATCAAGAACTCCGCGATCGCCGACTCCGCGACGGGCACGCTGTATGTCACCGGTTGGGCCCCCGGCGCTGATGCCGGACAGAGCCAGCCGCTGCCGCCGTTTGAAAAAGCCGCCGGCGAGATCGACGCCAACACGAACGGGCGGCTCGAGGCCGGCGAGTTGAACCCGAGCGTGTATAAGCACGGAGGCTCGTGGCGCGCGATCGATCTAAACGAGGATGGCGCCATCGATCCGCGCGAGTGGGGCTTCTATCGCGCGCGCCGCGCGGCCCGCAACGTGACCATGGCGATCCGGCCGGGCGATGCGCGTGGCGACCTCACCGACACCCACGTGCTCTGGCGCAACGAGAAATTCGTTCCGCAGGTCTCCTCGCCACTCCTCTATCAGGGCGTGCTCTACATCATCAAGGACGGCGGCATCTTCACGTCGCTCGACCCGGCGACAGGCGCGATTCACAAAACCGCACGCATCCCTGCGGCCATCGATTCCTATTACGCCTCGCCCATAGCCGGCGGCGGCAAGCTGTATCTGGCCAGCGAGAAAGGCAAGGTCACCGTGCTGCGTGCCGGTGCGCAGTGGGAGTCGCTCCACACGCAGGACTTCGACGACCCCATTTTCGCCTCGCCGGCGCTCGATGGCCAGGGACGCATCTATCTGCGTACATCGGCGAAGCTGTATTGTTTCGCCGCCAAGCCGTAGTTCGTAGGGCAAGCTTCAGCTTGCAGCGGACTCCTTAAGTCCGCCCCTCCTACTTCCGCCGCCCGCGCGCCGCGCGCTTTGCCTTCTTCTTCCCCGCCTTCGCCTTCGCCAGCGTCACCGGCTTCGTTTCCACCGGCAGCAGCCGCACTAACGCGTCGGCGTTCGCGGCCTCCTGCCCCAGCGCCGCGCCAAACCGCGCCAGATACTCCATGTTGGAAAAATCCCAATCATCGCGATACTCATCCGACGGCTGGTGGTAACTCTGCACTCCGTACTCTTTCAGCCGCGTCGCCGACGCTTCGGCGTTCGCCACAAACGTAGACCCGCCATTCACGCTAAACGCCGGCACGCCCGCCTTCGCAAACGGAAAATGGTCCGACCGGAAGAACGAACCCTGTTCCGGCCGCGGGTCCGGCGAAATCGTCAACTCATAGCGCCGCGCCACGTCCTGAATCTGCGCCCAGAACGTCGTGCGCTCTGCCCCGGTGAGCACCACATCCTTCACGCGCCCGAACGGAAAGTAGGAATCGAAGTTCAGCACCAGGCTGGTTTGCCCCAGCGGTATCAGGGGCTGCCGCACATAGTATTCGCTCCCGCGCAAGCCAGACTCCTCTGCCGCCATGAACACGAACAGCGCGCTGCGCCGCGGCTTCACCTTGGCCTCCGCCCACGCGCGCGCGATCTCGAGTAACATGCCGCAGCCGGTGGCGTTGTCTACTGCGCCGTTGTAAATACGGTCGCCCTCGGCCCGGTCATTGATCCCGAGATGGTCCCAGTGCGCCGAGTAAATCACCGCCTCGGCGGCCACCGCCGTGTCGCTCCCGTGCACGATGCCCGCCACGTTACGCGTGGCAATGTCGCGCACCTTCGAAATTATCTTGCCGCCGATCTTCACACCCATCGCAAATGCACGAAACCCGCGCGTGTCAGCCAGCCGCAACAGCTCGTCCACCGTCTTGCCACCCGCCGCATTCGCCAACCGGCCCGCCGCTTCCTGCGAGAGCCACCCGGCAAACGCCAGCGCGTCGCCGCTCCGCTTCACCGCGAACTCTTCGCGGCCCCAGGAATTGCGCACCACTTCCCAGCCGTAACCGGCCGTGGGCGTGGTGTGCAAAATGATCGCCGCCACCGCGCCCTGCCGCAGCGCCTGTTCGTACTTGTAGGTCCAGCGTCCGTAGTAAGTCAGCGCGCGCCCGCCAAAGAACGCCGGATCTTCAGACGGCGGCTCGCCCGTGAACAGCACTACGGTCTTGCCTTTCACGTTGACGTCCGCATAGTCGTCCCAGCCGAACTCGGGCGCGGAGATGCCGTGCCCTACAAACACGGCGTCCGCCTCAAACGCCTCCTGTGCTATTTGCGTGGGTGCGGTGCCGACAAAATCTGTCAGCAACTGAAAGTCAATCGCGCCGGCCTTGAGTTGCGACCCGGGCTGCGTGTGTACGCCCACCAGCGCCACGGGCTGAAACCAACTGCCGTTCACGCCCGCGGGCTTGGCGCCGGCGACCGCCAACTGCGCGGCCAGATACTCCGTAGCCAGTTCGCCGCCACGTACGCCCACGCCGCGGCCCTCCAGTAAGTCGCTTGCCAGGAACTTCACGTGCGCGCGAACGCGCTCGCCGGAAATATCGGTTTGTCCCCAACCAAGCAGCGCCGGACACAGCGCAAGCCGAAGCAGCACTTTCCCCATTTCGCGCTAGTGTATCCTACCGCCGCCCAGCCATTTCATGAAGAACCGCTGCCAGGCCGCGTCGATGTTTGGTCCATTGGCCTTGTGGCCGTCGTTGGTGGAAGCAAACTCCAGGCGGTCCGCCACGCCCAGCAGTTTGTACACCCCGCGCGCACGGTTCACATAGCCCCAACTCTGCAGGTCATCCGAATCGCCGCCCGTGTCTTCTTTGTGGCTCCCGCCAATCAACAGAAACGGCTTCGGCGCGGCCAGCGCCAGCAGTTCATGGTGGTCATGCTCAAAGCCCGGCCGCGCGGCATCCGGATTTAGCAGCGCCAGCACGCGCGGCGTCCACTCGTTGTACCAGGGCGCATACCAGTTGGTGTTTCCATTGATGGCGATATGCGGATCGAGCGCCACGGTGGCGGCAATCTCCGGCGCAAACGCCCCCACATACACCGCCGTCTTGCCGCTCAGCGAAAAGCCGATGAACCCGATGCGCTTCGCATCCACGTCCTTCCGCGCGCGCAGAAACTCCACCTCCCGGCGCACATCGTGCACCATCTTCGCCAGCGGCGCCCAGTTGCCGAACCGCTCGTGCAGCTTCTCGGTCGCGCCCTTGGCATACATGGTGCCGTCGCGGTAGTGGCGAATGAATGACCAACTCGTGAGCACCACAAACCCACGCTCGGCCAGCCACGCGCCCCACCACTGTTCGGGCGCCGTGTAGTCTGGCGTCGTTGACGTCCAGGCGATCACAGCCGGACGCCGCCCCTTGAATCCTTTCGGAATCAGCAGCAGGTGTTGCTGATAGAAGTCGCGCTCAATCGGTAACTCCAGATGAACGCGCTGGTAGTGCGGCGTGTCGCGCGTATCCAGAATCCGCGCGCCCTGGGCGATATCGCCGAACCACTGGCGGTCGGCGGCGGCGGGCTCGACCTTGCCGAGAATGTCCGTCCAAAGGCGCACCAACTCGGGACGCTTCCGCCGCTCCCAGTCGCGCTTGTCCTTCACGCCTTCCACCAGCGAAGGGATCTGCTCGCGCTCGGCGCCCGGCTCCGGCGCGGGGCTGCGCTTGGACGTTACGCGGTGTTGATGCAGGCGTTGCTCCGCCGGGACCGCCGGTTGGGCCATAACGGAGGATTGCGCAACGAGCACCAGCATGAGTAGGATCATCACGAGTCATTATATAGACTCAGTCCGCTGGGCGTCGCAGCAGCCACACCGCAACCAATTTCGACTATGAATGTTCCGGCGCTAGCTCTCAACCCATGGATATACTGGGCGACTCGACTTCAAACTAAGTACAAGATCGGTAGCTCATTGATGGGTCGGAAACTCTTTCAATTTAACCTGGTTGTAATATTAATTCTCTCCCTCGCGCCCGCGCTGTTCGGCGCGTCTGACGGGTGCGGCCCACTCGCGGCCGTCCCGTTCGCCCGCCGCGCGCTCGTGCCACGCGCCGCCCTGGAAGTCCGCGCCAAGCACGCCTGCCCGCTCGCCATCGGCAGCGCCACCGCGTCCGTCCAGTGGACGCAACTTGAATTCTTCGTGCTCGCCAACGGTCGCGCGCCCGTCCAGATCTTCACGTCGAGCCCCAACTTCACCAACTCGCTGAACTCCGCGAACCTCGGCGCCGTGTCCATCGCCTATACGAACAACACCGGCGCAACCCTCGCCAATGTCCGCATCGTCGCCTTCGCCGACCTCGACATCGATCGCCCCATCAACGGCTTCGCCAACGAGTACGGCACACGCATCTCGCTAGACCCGCCGCCCGGTGCGCCTGTCGGCGTCATCGCCGCCAACGCCTATGAGATCGACGAGCCCGGCTTTCTGTTCGGTGACATCCGCGCCCATGCCGCCGCCGGCGCCCTCGATAACTTCAACGCGATTCCCGACAGCGCGCCGGACGAAGTGTCGTTCGCATTCCAATTCCCCATCGGCGAAATGACGGACGGCCAGCTCGCCAGCGTGCAGTTGCAACTCGCCAGCACCAACATCGGTGGGCTCAGCCAAACGGACCCTGCCTCGAACTCCACGGTCTTCTTCAACGGCTTTGCGGTTCGCGCCGCGCTCGGGTCGTCCGGCACGCCGCCGCCCACCACGCCGCCCGGCCCCGCCACACCGCAGATCCCTGCGCCGTCCTCGCTCGTTCTGCTCGCGCTCGGTCTCGGCGCGGCGATCCTGTACCGCACGCAGCAGCAGCAACAGTAGAGCCGCTTGTGAGCTACTACTCCTCCGCGAAATCCCGGCCTTGGTATGCGTGCGCAGCCGCGCTGTGCTTGCTCGCCATGCCCTACGGCGCCGTGTTGCCGCGCCTCTTCCGGCAATGGCAGCAAGACCCGGAAATGGCCCACGCCTTCCTGGTGATCCCGGCCATCGCCGCCTTGCTCGCCACGCGCCGCGCCGCGCTCGCCGCGCTCTCCCCACGCCCGTCGCGTTGGA
>SXGR01399216.1_pt1 | contig 10387 bp, 14 predicted proteins | sample 3174711 | NCBI WGS metagenome assembly SXGR01 (sample SAMN11356860, study PRJNA531348) | freshwater metagenome | isolation source: freshwater sample F1-60 | place: China: Fuxian Lake, Yuxi | collected 2017-12-25 | reverse complement strand
TTTTCCTTTTATTTTCAAAGCACTGTATATCGGGGGCACCTGCAGTATTTCGCCTACGAACTTTTGCACGGCGGCATCCACCGCTTCGCGCAAAGGAATCACGGCGACCTCATGCGACGTCTTTTCGCCCTCTTCGTCGTCCGTAGAACTCGTCATACCCAAACGAACCGTCGTCACGTATTCCTTTTCCTTTTGCACTTCGGTTGCAAGTTGACGCGTAGCCGTGCGGCCGACGCCGATAACTAAAACCCCTCGCGCGAGCGGATCGAGCGTACCCGCGTGCCCCACGGTGCGTATACCGGAGGCCCTACGAACGCGGTTAATGACGTCGTGCGAGGACATGCCCGCCGGCTTCCATACGGCAATCATGCCCTCCGAAACCATATCCATTACTCCCCCTTCATCATCTTCTTTATCGCGCGCCCGCCGGTCTTTACCGCATCCACGCTTTTTTCCTTGAACCGCTCCAATTCCGTACGCATATCTTCCTGCGCCTTATCCATTGCCTCAAGGACGGTCTTGCCCGTCGCCTCAGCGCGCAAATCCTTCTTCTTCACGTGCACCATAATCTCCACGCGGAAAATATCGCCAGAACGGTGATGCCGCGTCGTGCGCCCCGCCTCCACCTCGGCGGTTACTACGCCATCGAAATGCGCAGCAACCTTATCCAAGGCCTTCATTTTCTTGCCAATATACTCCTCTACGGAAGCCGATAACGCCATATCCGTCGCCTTCGTGGTGTATTTCATATGCACTTATGATAGTCCTTCGAGCGCAACCGTCAAAGGACAACTTTTATGCGCATGCGACCGTGCAACGCAGTACGCACGGCCGTAATCTATCAGCCGGTAGGTGAATGCGAACCATTCCTTCTTCGGGATTACTGCCATAAGGTCACGCTCGATTTTAACCGGATCATTATGCTTACTTAAGCCCAACTTCTGCGCCAAGCGCATAACGTGCGTATCGACCGCGATACCGTCCACCACGCCGTATGCGTTGCCGAGGACGACGTTCGCCGTTTTGCGCGCCACCCCGGGGATCATCAGAATCTCCGCCATCGTACGCGGGATCTCGCCGTTATATTTTTCTTTGACAATCTTTGCGGCAGCTAAGATATTTTTCGTCTTGTTCCTGAAAAATCCCGTCGAGTGGATATCCTTTTCGAATTCAGCGGGGCTCGCCGCGCAATAATCTTCGAGACGCGGATATTTTTCAAACAAGACGGGCGTTACCATATTTACCCGCTTGTCGGTGCATTGGGCGGATAATTGCACGGCAACCATAAGCTCCCAATTATTGGCGTAATTCAGCGCAATATGCGCTTCAGGGAAAAGCCTCTTCAATGTTTTCAATATCGTTTTTACCCGCAAATCAAAACCGCTTTCCATATTCCCTGAAGAATACCGGAAAGCGGCCTGATTACAACCGAGCGCTACTTACCCATCTTCAACGCGTATACCGTTGCCGTTCCCGGCCCCGTAAACGCAATGCCGAGCGAGGTAAGGAGAAGCATGAGCGGAAATTCGTAACCGCCCGTTAACCCATTACCCCACGTGAAGTAGATGACGCCCGCCATGATGATAGCGATACCGAAACCGGCCCACTTGGTGTAAGTGCCGAGAACCATCGCAATGCCGCCGGCGAATTCGCCGAGCGATACGAGGTACGCGACGAATGCCGGAAGCCCCGCCGTCGCGAAGAAACCGATAGTTTCCTGCAAATGCGAAAGCTTTCCCCAACCGTGGGCGATGAACACGAGACCGAGTCCTAAACGGATGAGGAACATACCGGTGTTCGCGCAGATTATCTTGTCACGCATATAATGTTAAAACTCGAAAATCGAAATCCAAAACTCGAAGCCGACCTTTCAATTATTCTACTGTATCACGGGGGCCGGTTTCATTAGAGCAGGAGGATACAATTCTTCGTCAACGGCCCGCCGGAAACAGAACTGCCCCGCAGGATGATCCCAATTATCCTGCCGGTACACGGGATCCCCCGCCCCGCGATTTTCCATACTGAAATCGGCACAGAGCGAAAAAATCGGGCCATCTGAAGGCGTTTCCAGGGCATAACCGTACGCCGCGCCCGTTGCCGGATCCGCAGGCACGCTAAAACCACGCACGTCGTCACGAAGCTCGTCGAGCGTTACCGGCAACCGATTCTTTTTCTGCCAATAATTGATTACCTCCCACTGGATAGTTTGCAGGTCATTTACGCGGCGCTCGTCGAACCGGCGCACGCGCTCCGTCATCGGCGAACCGATAAGAAAAAATCCCGTAATAATCGAGGCGGTTACGACGGCGGTTACGGCGATAGGAAGGATTTTCATATTATGCGGTCTTACGCGGCAGATAATGGCCGAATACGGCGCCGGATACGAGAAGCACGGTGCCGGCTTTAAGTGCGAAGCGCGCCGTAAGGTCGCCGCTCAAAAGAGAATAGACAAGCGAAACGACATCACCCGCAATAATAACGGCCGCAATAAAGAGCGTAAAGTAAATGAGCCACTTACGGGTTTTAAGTTCGCGCGTCGCGGGATTAGCTATATATCCCCGATCTACAATCCACGAACTCCACGCGTAGGCGGGAAAAACGACGACAAGCGAAGCGATTGCCCACCGAATAGAGCCATACGCCCCCTGCGCCTCATACGGATTTAACGCATCCGGCAGCCATATATTTATATAATCGAATATCAAGGAAACGAACGCACCCGCGGCCACGTAGAGCGCAAAAATAGAGAAAAGGTGCAAAAATACGTCCTTCGGCGATGTTCCGGTTGTCTGTTCCATATACATTAAGACGTACCATAGTGGAAATTAGTACGGCAATGGGATAGCCTGCGTGTAGCCGTTTGGCAATATATCCGCTACCCCACCCTTCACTTTAGGAGCTGAAGTCATGACTCAAGGAAAACTCATAGCGCTTGAGGGAATCGACGGATCGGGAAAAGGAACTCAAAGTAGAATACTCGCAGACAAGCTTTACTTTTCCGGATTGACTTCTTACACGCTCAGCTTCCCCCGCTACGGCAACCCCGCAGCGCACTTCGTTGAAGCGTACTTACGGGGAGAATACGGACCGCCGACGGAACTTGACCCGCGCGTTTCTTCCTTTTTCTACGCCCACGACCGACGCATGGCAAAAGACGAAATCAATATGCATCTGGAGGAAGGACATATCGTCGTTTGCGACCGCTACGTCGGATCCAACTTGGCCCACCAAGGCGGCAAATTTGCCGGCTGCGGCGAGAAGCAACGCGAAATCCGCCATGCGTTTTTCGCGTGGCTGGAAGAATTCGAATACGGATTCTACGGCATGCCGCGACCGGACATCTCGCCGACCCTGTTTATTCCGCCGAAGAAAAGCGAGAGCCTCGTCCTCAAAAAAGAGGCTCGAGAACACCTACACGGAGCGAAGCTCGACGGGCATGAAAACGACACAGGACATTTGAGCGCTACGGACATCACCTACCGCGAACTCACGTCGTATTTTCCCAGCAAGTACGTCCCCGTGGAATGCTTCGACGGCGACCGGCACCGCTCGGACGAAGAAATCCACAAACTGATCTGGAAGATCGTCGCTCCCGTCGTGGGCTGCCAACGAAAAGCGAAAAAATACCAACAAAACAAGCCCTGACCGCTTTACAGCGCGCTCAGGGCTTTCTCTTGCCTAAAATCACCCCTCGTCGTATCCTAACGGCGGTTTTCTTGACAACTTAACGGCGCTTTAGCCACTCACATCAACCCCGAGGAGAAATGAATCATGCTGACCCTTGAACCTTCATGGAACACGAGCGGCCTTTCTGAAAAAAACATGGATATTGCTCGCGCTTTTTGCAACGAGCAACTTCCCTACCAGTGGACGGTCTTGGAAAAAGAGCTACTTAGTCGCTTCGTTACCAATACGAACGGGCGCGTGGCGCTTATACACAACCTCCCCTCGAACGTACTAGCTGCAATCATTGCCCGCTTCTCGCGACTGAAAAACGAACGAGGCATCCGCGGATGCCTCATCGAATTTCTCGCTGCCTTCCTTCAGGCAGTTTTTAATCTGCCTGACTCCAAAGAAAAAAACTTGAATGACGTGATTACCATGGCAGGTATTGGAAGAAGCCTGCAAATGATCAAACTCGTGAGCGCCGATCCGGATTCTTTGAACCAATTTGCCAATGCGGATCGAATCAAAAAACTTCTTGATCAATTTCTCACCGGATACGGGCATAACTCCATCGCACGGGCAGGGACGGCATGCATTATTTTCGAGCAAGTATCCATCTTAGCCGCAGAACGCATCGTTCACGGCCGAGCGGGGTCGGGCTACATCGAGGTCTCAACCCGCTTCGTAGATATGGGCAGGAAAAGCTGCTACCCGATCGCCCTCGAGCTCGCGCTCTACGGCATCAAGGAAGAAGACATACGGATCTCCGACGAGATGTCCTTCGATTATTACAAACGATGGACGGATCCAAAAAATCCCCTACAGGCGATCCTGTGGGAACGCTTCGGAGGCCTGTTCGAAACGGAATTCGGTGCCACGGCTGCCGCCGACCACTTCCAATACGGATGTTTCGGCGACATGTGCGACTTAGCAGGCAATTTTTTGCCAGCTTCGACCTGCACGTCAGTGGGGGTTGTAGCTTCAGGCGAAGCGCTGCAATCGCTCATGAAGCATTTGATCGGCAGCGGCCTTTCCGAATGCATTGCTCTTGCCGAGAGCGTGATCAAGGAAGCGGAAGATACCGGCATCGACCAGTTCATTCGGCATTTCACGCCAACTCAATTGGAGGCCGACGGAATGCGCCTGTACTTGCCGGACCATTTCGAATGTTCCGACTCGGAAGCTCTTCCATGGGCAGAACTCCATGGCAAGCATCCTCAAGCTATTGCAAGCGAAGAAGCTGCGCTTGCCCGGCAACTTTCCCTAGCGCTCAAGCAAGAGGAGGTGTGCCCATCTCTTCATGAGCTCCTCGAGATGAGAGGCTGTATCGGCGGAAAAGAACGCGGAGAGCGGCGACTGACCCGTCCCTTCGAGTTGATTAGTCTTTCCTTCGACGGATGGATTTCCTTCAGGACATATCGGGATATCCATCGCCATGTCGTAACCAACTGCATGGAGCGCACCTATGTCACGCCGGACTTGAGATTTTTCAAAGACACCAAGTTCAGCCCTGATTCGGAAGGTCTTAACAATGACTTCAAAATAGTTCATCGGGCAAACGCAATCCTTCATGCGAAAATGAAGGTGTGCGGAGTGCCACTGACGCTGGCGCAATACCCCCTCGCCTTAGGTAATGGCGTTGCCTTTACGGCGGGGTGGAACCTGCGACAGCAGAGCTTTATGGAAATGCAACGAACGAAACACGACGTCCATCCGGAAGCGAGATCGCTCGTTGTTTCGCTATCGAATCAAGTGCGTGATCGCCACGCATGGTGGGAAAGCGTCTCCCTCGCCGACATGACGCCGTATTACCTCTTTGCGAGGGCTAAAAAAGGCGGAAAGCATTTTCCGTTTCCTACGCCCTGAAAAGAAATATCAACCACAACCATCCCCGTACGCGCTTGACGCGCGTGCGGGGTTTTCTTATGCTCGCACCATGTTACTATCTGCACCCGCAATTACACGGCACTTGAAGAAAGGGACGATAACGATCGACGCGTACAACCCGAAGAACCTCGGCAACGCGAGCTACGACGTGACGCTCGGCAAGCATTACTACCGCGAGCAGGCACCAAAAGAAGGCGAAACGGTTTTCAATTTATATAACGAAGAAGATACGTACCGCGTGTGGGGTAAAAAACATTTAGTAGCCGAAAAGTTCGGCAAGGAAGGCGTGGCGGGCATCAAAAAAGACGACTTGGTGATATGGCTCGCGCCTATGGAGACTGTTTTAGCGCACACCGAAGAATTTATCGGCGGCACGGAGGTAGTGGATACAATGCTGAAGGCCCGGTCCTCCACCGCTCGCAACTTCATAAGCGTATGCAAGTGCGCGGGTTGGGGTGACGTAGGCTACGTAAACCGCTGGACGATGCAGATAACGAACCATAGCCGCTATTACCACATACCGCTCGTCGTAGGCCGCCGCATCGCGCAAATAGTATTTTTCGAAGTGGAGCCACTCGAAGAAAAAGACAATGCGGGGGCGTACGGCAAGAAAGGCGACGGCAAATACCAATCGGGAACGAACCTGAAAAAAATCAAAAAAGAATGGAAGCCGGCGGATATGCTGCCGAAGATGTGGAAAGACCGCGACGTTAAGTAAGATTCAGGATACAAGATTTATGATTCATGAATACGCGCGGTTTTTCGTTTTTTTCTTGAATCCTGAATCCTGCCTCTTGAATCACCGTTTTTGATAGGGTGCAGGTGCGCGGCAACCGACAAGGCGAGCGCAATGATTATCAAATTCTTTATAATATACTGCCCTACGAAGGTAGGCACGAGGACGCTCGCCCATGTTTCACTAGGCAGAAGCACGAGAGGTAAGAACGTCGTCGCCATATGCGGCAAGAGCATTACGATAGCGAGCCGCTCCGCGCCCGCTATAAGGAACGCGAGCCCGATAATCATTTCATAAAAACCGAAGAATATCCGGAATCCGTCAAACGGAATAAAGGGCATTGTTACCCCGAGGAGCGTTGCAACAAGCGGCTCGGCAGGACTCGCGCCTATAACCTTCAAGAGCCCGAACCAGAAAAAAATAACGAACAAGGCGCCGCGCGCGCACGGCTCCGCGATCTTTTTTATACGATGCACAACTAATGAATCAAAACGGGCGAACCGCATACGACAATCATACCATACGGCCTTACATGGACACGCACCCGCAATATGCGCTATACTGGACAGTAACGAAGATTTAACGAACAAATAGGCGAATGCCCTTTGTCTTTAGTCTCGGAAAGTCGTTTATAAAGCAAAAAAGACACTAATGGCATTCGAACGCAACAATGGCGGCATGGGAGGCGGAAACTTCCAGCGCCAGATGTTCTCGGGAGATTGGAGGTGCTCGAAGTGCGCCGGCCCGATAAAGGAACTCCCTTTTCAGCCCGACCCAGCTCGGCTCGACCAGCTCCTTTGTAGGGATTGTCACCGTCAGAACGCCCCTCGCAGGGATTTCGGCGGTAGATAGATAAATAAAAAACCGGATCATCTGATCCGGTTTTTTATTTGCTTATCTTCGATTTTCCAAACGATCGAGGATCTGGAGGATCATCGTATTCTGGTTTTCCAAATGCTGGAGAACGACTTCAATCTCAAATTCCGCTTTGGTGTTTATCTCGAAATCCGCTTCGGCGCGGGCATCCGAATGGCGGCCGTTGAGGTTTTGGCTGATCATGAGGAGCGGCATCATAAACAACTGAAAAACATTCACGATAAAAAGCCATAAAACGAACGCGGGGTAGGGATCGAACCGCAATGCGACAGGGGCGAATATATTCCACCCCAGCCATGATGCGGTAATGCAGATAAGCACCAAGAAAAAACCGGCTGAGCCGATACGCCGCGCAATAGAAACAGCAGCACGCTCGAGTATCGACAACTTTTCCTTTTGCTCGATATCCGTACGGCGCATCCTCTTACGCAAGTGTTTCAGCTCATCGAGCGTCGGCGGGTTATGCAAAGATTGTTCCATATATAAAAGATACCACGCATGGCCTTATTTTCCCTGCCCCCTGCCGCGCTACGTTATCCACATTTACTAAAACAATGAAGACCGTCATTGTTTTAGTAAATCGAAAAATAAGAGAAAAAGAAGCGCACACCGAGAGCCCCCGACGGATACGCCTCAATAAAAACTAGACCTTGCGGCCGGCGCCCTTGAGTTCGCGCTTGCGGATGCGGATGGATTTCGGGGTGACTTCCACGAGCTCGTCGTCACCGATGTATTCGAGAGACTGCTCGAGGGACATGATACGCGGCGGAATAAGGTCGTCGCTTACGGCCTCGGTCTTCGCACGGAAGTTGTTCAGCTGCTTTTCGCGGCAGACGTTTACGGACAAGTCATTATCTTTCGCGTTTTCGCCGCACACTTGACCCGCGTAGACTTCGACGCCCGGCCCGATGAAAAGCACGCCGCGGTCGCGCGAATTAAGCAAACCGTAGGCTGTCGTCGAACCCGATTCGTGCACCACGAGCGAACCGTGCGTACCCGCCTCGATGGTGTCCCACTTGGGGAAATAACCCGCAAAAAGGGAATTGATAATCCCCTTGCCTTTCGTATCTATAATGAATTCGTTGCGGAAGCCGATAAGGCCGCGCGTCGGCACGAAGAAATGAAAGTTCACGATACCGTTATCCACGCTCATATTGCGCATCTCGCCGCGGCGCGTCGAAAGGCGCTCGATAATCGTACCCGAATACGATTCGGGCGCTTCGATCCACACATCTTCCGCCGGTTCCATAGTTTGGCCGTTTTCGGTTTTCATAATAACTTCGGGGCGGGATACCTGCAGTTCGAACCCGTCGCGCCGCATTTTCTCGATAAGGATAGCCAAATGCAGCTCACCGCGGCCGGAGACAACGAACTGGTCTGGCGTGTCGCCGTCGTCCACACGGAGTGCCACGTCGCCGTCGAGCTCGCGCATGAGCCGCTCGCTGATATTGCGCGACGTGCAGTACTGGCCCTCGCGGCCGGCAAACGGCGAATCATTTACGGAAAATATCATCTTAACCGTCGGCTTTTCTATGGTGATTGCCGGCAACGCTTCGGGGCTTTCGATATCCGTTACCGTATCGCCTATCGTAATGTCGGGAATACCCGAAAGCACGGCAATGTCGCCAGCCATCACTTCTGCCGCATCCGCCTTGCCGAGACCACTAAAAACCATAAGGGACGTAACCTTCGATTTGCGGACTGCGCCCTCGATATTTACGATCGCAACCGGCTGATTAGCGACAACCTTACCCCGCGTCACGCGGCCGATACCAATCTTCCCCTTGTAGTTGTCGTACGAAAGCGCGGTTACCATGAGCTGAAGCGTCCCTTCGGTTTGCGCCTTGGGGGTGGGAATATGCTTCATGACGGCGTCGAAGAGCGGAACGAAGTCCGTCATTTTTTCCATATCCGGCTCGAGACCAGCCTTGCCCAAGCGGCCAGCGGCGTACACGACAGGGAAATCGAGCTGTTCGTTAGTGGCGCCCAGTTCTATAAAAAGTTCCAATACCTTGTCCAAGGTGTATTCGATACGGGCGTTCGGCTTGTCGATTTTGTTTACGACGACGATTATCTTATGGCCAATTGCGAGCGCTTTCTTCAAGACGAAGCGGGTCTGGGGCATCGGACCTTCCTGCGCGTCCACGAGCAATAACGAACCATCCGCCATATTCAAAACGCGTTCGACTTCGCCGCCGAAGTCCGCGTGGCCCGGCGTATCGATAATATTTATTTTCGCGCCCTTGTAGACGACTGCGGCGTTCTTGGAAAAAATGGTAATACCGCGTTCGCGCTCGATATCGTTCGAGTCCATGATCGCCTCAACCCCCGCGGACTTACCCAAGTCCGTATCAGTCTGCTTTAAAAGACCGTCGACAAGGGTAGTCTTGCCGTGGTCGACGTGCGCGATGATAGCGATATTTCTGATGTCTGCCATACAATAAAAAGAGGGCGCGGCCCTGATGAACAATCAGAATACCACGCCCTCCTCATTTACTCAACCCTATTCAACGCCGAGCAATTCGATCTCGAATTTCAATGTCGCGTTAGGCGGAATAGTGCCATCCGGCGTTCCCCCTGCGCCGTACGCAAGATCCCCCGGAATAACGAGCGTGCGCTTACCGCCAACCTTCATACCCACTACGCCCTCGTCCCAACCCTTGATAACCTGCCCTGCGCCAAGCATAAAGGAAAACGGCTGGCCAGGATCCTTCGATGCGTCGAATTTCGTGCCATCCGTAAGCGTGCCCACGTAATGCACCGTTACTTTTTTGCCCGAAACCGCCTCGGCTCCGGTGCCCACCACTACGTCCGTCGATTGCAATTCGTTTGTCATATCGGTTGAGTCTGCCACGGAACCGTTACCGCTCACAAACGGCAAGGATGCGGGCGTTCCCGTAAACCCGAGATACGCGATATACCCAACGAACGCAACGAGCGCTACAAGCGCGGTACTTAACAGTATTTTCATAATTCACTTAGTATACGGGGCAGTTTATAAAATTTCAACGATTTTCTCCCTACTCGTTTGCCCACGCAGTATCGTGATACGGTTTTTCGAAATATCAAAATAATCCGCAAGGGCTTCTATAACGGCGACGTTCGCCCGCCCCTGCACCGGCTCGGCTTGCACGGAAACGGTAAAATGCACGTCGTCGTGCTTTTCTACCTTATTTTCGCGGGCATTTGGCTTCGCCGTTACGTATATTTTCATCAACTATA
>SXGR01326139.1_pt1 | contig 10391 bp, 9 predicted proteins | sample 3174711 | NCBI WGS metagenome assembly SXGR01 (sample SAMN11356860, study PRJNA531348) | freshwater metagenome | isolation source: freshwater sample F1-60 | place: China: Fuxian Lake, Yuxi | collected 2017-12-25 | reverse complement strand
GAGCATGTAGCGGATCGGCGCCTCGAGGAGAACGAGAACCCGTCCCAGGGCGCCTTCATCATCGAGGAGTTGACCGAGCTGGTGGAAGAAGCGGTGTTGACCGAGTTTGAACGTATTGCTGAGCGCGGTGGTGTGCTGGGTGCCATGGAGACCGGCTATCAGCGGGGCCGCATCCAGGATGAGTCGATGCACTACGAGATGCTCAAGCACACCGGCGAGCTGCCCATCATCGGCGTCAACTCCTTCCGTAACCCGAACGGTGACGCCGTGCTCGACAAGCTCGAGCTCGCCCGCTCGACCGACGAGGAAAAGCAGAGCCAGCTGCAGCGGTTGGCCGACTTCCATGCCCGGCACGCCAGCCAGGCACCGGCGATGCTCAAGCGCCTGCAACAGGTGGTGATTGAGGACCATAACGTGTTTGAGGTGCTGATGGATGCAGTGCGGGTCTGCTCGCTGGGCCAGATCACCAATGCTTTGTTTGAGGTGGGTGGGCAGTACCGGCGTAACATGTAAGGCCTGCCAACCCCTGACCCTGGGCCTGTTTGGACACCATCTACATTCTGGCTGCCCTGGGCAGCGCCCTCTTGCATGCCACCTGGAACGCAGCCGTCAAATCTACCGGGCAGCACACAGCGGTCATGACGGGTCAGATGCTGGTGGCAGGGCTGGTCGGCCTGCCGGTGCTGTTCTTTGTTGATTTGCCCCGGTGGGAGTCTTTGGTTTGGATCGCCGCCTCAGCCCTGTTCAATGTGATGGGGATCAAGGCCATTCTGCGGGCCTATGACCATGGTGAATTCGGCCTAGTGTACCCGATGTCGCGCGCCATCATGATCATGCTGGTGGTGCCACTGTCGACCTTGCTCGCACACGAGCGGCTGTCAACCGGCGCCATGCTGGGTATTGCGCTGATCATTGCGGCGCTGGCGTTGCTGGCGCTGAGTGCGCGCCACGGCCAGAATTTGTCGCGCCAGGTGCTGATCTGGACTGGCGTGGGCGGAGTCTTGAGCGCTTGCACAGTGCTGATCGACGCCAACGGTATTCGGCAATCGGGTTCACCTTTTGCCTATGGCTGCCTGACGGCTGTCTTCAACGCGGCGAACATGGCCTGGCAGCAGCGTCGCCTGCCCGGTCTGGTGGCTACCATCCGCCGCCATGCCCGTGTGACGCTGTGGACGGGCGTGCTGTCGATGGTCTCTTACCTGCTGATTGTCTGGGTGTTCAGCAAGGCGGCCATAGCCGGTGCGGCGGCTCTTCGCGACACCAGTTCGGTGTTTGCTGTGCTGATCGCGATGGTGTTTATGAAAGAGGCCATCAGCCGCACCAAGTTGCTGGCCGTGGCCCTGGCCATTGCGGCCATTCCCTTGATGCGTTTGCCCTGAGAGTTGTGCGTTCTGGCGCCCGTTGAGGCGAGCGCAAGCGCAGTGCGCTATCAACCGCCTTTGTGCGGGCGCTTACCGGGGTTTTTTTTGTTGTTGGTGGCAGTGCCACGCTCGAGGCTGCGTTTTTGGCCCTTTGGGGCGGTGAAGCAGACACCCTTGGGCGGCACCGGGCGTGGGCTTGCAACACGTTCAGCTTCAGTACGAAATTCTTTTGCCATGACACGGACTCCATTGAGAGAAAAAAGAACTGATTATCCCTGCACTTGCGCGCTGTCCCGGCAACTGCCGCCCAAGTGACTGTCGCCCTCGCGGCATCAAGCTAAGCTCAGGCCTCAAAAAGGAGCGACGACGATGGACACACTTTTTTCTCTTGAAGGCCGAATCGCCCTGATTACAGGTGGCTCGCGTGGTATCGGGCGCATGATTGCAGCGGGTTTTTTGGCCCAGGGAGCCAGGGTCTATATCTCGTCACGCAAGGCGCAGGTCTGTGATCAGGCGGCGCGCGACTTGGCGGCTTTGGGACATTGTGTCTCCCTGCCCGCCGATGTCTCAACGGTTGCCGGCGCCCAGGCGCTGGCAACAGCCTTCGCGGCGCACGAGCAGCAACTCGATATATTGGTCAACAACGCCGGCGCTGCCTGGGGCGCGCCATTTGACGACTTTCCCGAGAGTGGCTGGGACAAGGTGGTGGACCTGAACCTGAAAGCGCCGTTTTTCCTGACCCAGGCCCTGGCGGCTCATCTGCGCCTGGCCGGCAAGCAGCGGGTGGCCAAGGTGATCAACATCGCTTCGATTGACGGTGTGTCAGTCAACCCGCTAGAAACCTACTCCTATGCCGCCAGCAAAGCCGGCCTGGTGCACCTGACCCGGCGCATGGCGCTGCGCCTGATCCAGGACAACATTGCAGTCACCGCGATTGCCCCGGGCGCCTTTGCCTCTGAGATGAACCGGGAGGCGCGGGACCGCAGCGCCGAAGTGGCAGCCCAGATTCCGGCCGGCCGTATTGGCGTGGACCAGGACCTGGCCGGCGCTGCGATTTACCTGGCCTCGCGTGCTGGCGATTACGTGGTGGGCGAAACCCTGGTGGTGGACGGCGGCGTCACGCTCAAGCGCTGATCGTTGCGTCGGTGTCGAGCAACTGGTGGCGACTGATCAGCGCCTGACGCTGGCGTGGGTCGAAATTGATGCGGGACGCATCGCGCCCTACCGTCTGTATCAGGCGCGGGTCCATCACCCGACGCCAAAGCGGCGGTAAATAAGCCACGCTGAACATGCCGAAATAGCCGCTGGGCAGGCGCGGCAGGTTGTCGAAGTGGCGCAGCGACTGGTAGCGCCGCAGTGGGTGGGCGTGGTGGTCGGCGTGGCGCTGCAGGTGAAACAGCGCCCAATTGGAAAACATGTGGTTGCTGTTCCAGGAGTGCCGCGGCTGGCAAGGCTCGTACCGGCCCGGGCTGATTTCCCGCCGTAGCAGGCCATAGTGCTCGATGTAGTTGGCCGAGGTCAGCTGAAAATTGGCCCAGAAGGCAGCCACCAGCAAAAATGGCAGCAGGCTCAAGCCCAGCCACGACAGCAGGCCGCCCCACAGCAGCAGGGTGATCAGCGCCGGCTGCAAAATCTGGTTGTGCAGCGACCACACTGCCAGTCTGAGCTGGCGTAACCGGTATGTTTCCAGCTGCCAGGCGCGCTGGAATGCACCCGGCATTTCGCGCAGCACAAAGCGGTAGATCGATTCGCCCATGCGCGACGATGCCGGATCGGCCGGCGTGGCGACATCGCGGTGGTGACCGCGGTTGTGCTCGATGTAAAAATGACCGTAGCCGCTGGGCGCCAGGATGATTTTGGCCAGCCATTGCTCCAGCACTGTGTTTTTGTGTCCCAACTCATGGCCGAGGTTGATGCAAAAGCCACCGACCGAGCCACAGATCAGCACCATGGCCAGCACGCCGTGCCAGGGCAGGGCCTGTGTAGCGACGAACCAGGCGCTGAAAATGAAAGAGGCCCATAGCATCGGCACCAGCAGGTAGGTGATCCAGCGGTAGTAGGGGTCGGCGTCCAGCGCTGGCACGGCGCTTTCGGGCGGGTTGCTTTGGTCTTCGCCGAGCCAGCGGTCAATCAGCGGCGCCAGGCCATAGAAAAAAATGGCGGGGAGCCACAGGGTCCAGACTTGGCTGCTGACCAGAATAAGCGCCGGGCCGATACCCACGGTGCAGGGCACCAGCAACGACATCAGCCAGGCCGCGCGTTTGCGGTCCCGCCATTGCGGCGCGGGCAGGGGGGCAGTATGAGAGGGTGGCATGGTCAGGGGTCGAATGGCTCGGGCGTTCGGCCCGTACCCTGATTCTGCGTCAAAAACGAGGGGCGCGCGACGCGGCCACGCAGCGGAGGCTCAGTTCAGCAACATGCTGTCGCTGAAAGACTCAAGTTCTTCCGCGTCAATCGCCGCATCGAAGGCGGCGCGGCTGTCCAGGCTCTGCTGTGTGTAGGGAATCAGGGGCTTGTCGAGCGGGCGCAATTTGTGCCGACGCAGGCGCTGGAGTTGCTCTGAGCGCTCCATGGCCTGCAAAACCAACTCGGGCTCCATCATCAGACTGAATGGGTTGAGGCTAATTTCGGCGGTCTTCATCTGGCATCTCCGGTGGGTTTCAGGGCGCTTGAGCGCTTGGTTGAACTTTAGCCCTGGGGTCTGTCGACTGAAGTCGGGAAATCGCTGTAAAGCACGTCAGAATTTCGCCTACAAGCGGCAATGACGCGGCTAAACCAGCCGCACTTTCACGCCTTTGCCTTTGATTTTCCCGGCGTTGAGTTTGTCCATGGCTTGCAGCGCAATGTCGCGCCTCACCGCTACAAAAGTGGTGAACTCAGTGACATTGATTTTGCCGATTTGCTCACGGGCAAAGCCAGCGTCTGCAGTCAGTGCGCCCAGCACATCGCCGGGGCGAATTTTTTCTTTCCGCCCACCCAAGATCTGCAGCGTCACCATGGGCGGCTGCAGCGGACCGCTGCCAGTTGGCGTCAGGCTGTTGAGCGGATACCAGACCGATTCGCGGTGCTGATACTGCTCGATACGGCCAACAAAACCCATCTCGTGAAGGCTGACCAGGCTGAGCGCCAGACCAGATTCGCCAGCGCGGCCGGTGCGACCAATGCGGTGCACATACACCTCGGGATCTGGCGTGGTGTCGACATTGATGACGGCTTCTAGCTGTGCGATGTCTAGCCCGCGCGATGCCAGGTCGGTGGCCACCAGCACCGAGCAGCTGCGGTTGGCAAACTGTGCCAGCACCAAGTCCCGCTCGCGTTGTTCGAGATCGCCAGACAGCGCCAAGGCGCTAAAGCCCTGCTGTTGCAAACTCTCAAGCAGTTCCCGGCATTGTTGCCGGGTATTGCAAAACGCCAGGGTGCTGACCGGCCGAAAGTGCTTAAGCAGCTGGGCTACTGCGGCCAAACGCTGGTTCTGGGTCACCTGGTAGAAGCGCTCTTCGATAGCGCCCTGGGCTGGTGCGCTCTGGACCTTGATGAGCCGTGGCTCACGCATGAACTCGGCGGCCAGCTTGCCGATGCCCTCGGGGTAGGTGGCAGAAAAAAGCAGGGTTTGGCGGGCCTTCGGGCATTGCTTGATGACGGTGGCCATATCCTCAATAAATCCCATGTCGAGCTAGCGGGCGGCCTCGTCGAGCACCAGCGTGTTGAGTGCGTCAAGTGCCAGGTAGCCCCGCGCTAGATGGTCCATGATGCGCCCGGGCGTGCCCACCGCGATATGGGCGCCCTGTTCCAGCGAGGCACGCTGTCCGCGCAGAGCCACGCCACCGCACAGGCTAAGGATCTTGATGTTGCCGGTGGCACGGGCCAAGCGGCGCAACTCGGTGCTCACCTGGTCAGCGAGTTCCCGGGTCGGGCACAGCACCAGGGTTTGCACGGCAAAGCGGCGCGGGTTCAGGCGGGCAAGTGCTGCCAGGCCAAAGGCTGCGGTTTTGCCACTGCCGGTTTGCGCCTGGGCAATCAGGTCTTGCCCGGCCAAAGCCGCAGGCAGGCTGGCGGCCTGAATAGGCGTCATCTGGTGGTAACCGAGCTGCGCCAGATTGGTCAAAACGGCGGGCTCCAGCAGCAGGCTGGAAAAGCAGTTCTCCCCTGCCGGGCCGGGTCCCATGACGGGGGCGGCACCGGCAGCGCGCTCAGGTATCGGTTCGGCTTGGGTGTCGCTTGGGAGCATGGCGGATACGACTGACTGGTGGTCAGGCGTAATAGCGGGCCACGTGGTCTTCAAAGCTGCCCTGCTCGGCGGCCTCGAGTTGCACTTGCCGGCTTAGCGAGGCTTGCACACTCGCCTCAAACCGTGCGCCGGTGGCCGGTTCTAGCGCTTGCGTGAGCAAGTTTTGCTGGTGTTGGTGCGCTAGAGCTAGGCTATAGCTTTGGAACCCGCCGGCCTGATGCACGCCTTCGAGCACCTGGGCTGAAGGGGTGAGCTCGGGATGGTCGATGCGCTGGCGCAGGGTACTCAGTGTCTGGCTATAGCGTTGGCCGCTGTAGGCGGCGTCGAGCATCTCGGCAAAGGGCAGCAGGTCTTCAAACAGCGCATGGGCCAGGGGCCGCATGGCTTGTTCGCGGTTATGCGCCAGCAATTGCAAATCGCTCGCCCGACCGTGGTGCACCACGCGCCGCTTGTTCTCGTTGTTCTCGGCCTGTTCCCGGCTGCTGATGGGCGGGCTGTCGCGAAACAAGCACATCAGCAGCAGCATGTCCGCAAAATGTCCCTGCTCCGGCGCAATGCCAATATCCAGGCTTGGGTTGAGATCAAACAACCGGACTTCCAGGTATTCCACGCCATAGGCTTGCAGCGCCTTGGCCGGCCGCTCGCCCTGTTTGCCAATGCGCTTGGGCCGTATACCCGCGTAAAACTCATTTTCAATTTGCAGCAAGTTGGCATTGAGTTGCCGCCAGTGCCCGCCGTCGCGAACGCCGATGGCCTGATAAAAAGGGTCGGGGGTGCGGATGGCGGTCTCCAGCGCCTGGGTGTAGTCTGCCAGCGAGTTGAAGCTGACCTGCAGGTTGGCCTGCGCACGGTTTTGGTAGCCCAGGTCACTCATGCGCAGGCTGGTGGCATCGGGTCCGTACAGCGTGCCCGGCAGCAGTTCCAGTAGGTCAGCCTTTTGCCCCTGCAAGAACGATGTGCTCAGGGCCGGCGAGGCGCCAAACAGGGAGGGAATCAGCCAGCTGTAACGCAAAAAATTGCGCGCTAGGGCAAAGTAGCGTTCGCTGACAAAGTCGACCCCGGCTTGCACCGGCGGGCACAGGTCCTGCAGGCTGACCCAAAACTCTGCCGGCAGCGACCAGTTGTAGTGCGCCCCTGCGATGGCCTGCATCCGACGGCCATAGCGCAGCCCCAGGCCTTCGCGGTAGACCTGCTTGAAGCGCGCTGCATGGGAATTTCCGTAGTCGGCCAGCTCGATGTCGGCATCGTCGCCGATCGCGCAGGGCATGGAGCCGGCCCACATCAGTTCTGAGCCCAGCTTAGGCGCCACAAAGCGGTGAATGTCACGCAGAAACTGCAGCGGGAAATCCAGATCCTGCGAAGGCGGGGTGATGAACTCCAGCAGCGCTTCGGCGTAGTCGGTGGTGATCCAGGGGTGGGTGAGCTTAGAGCCAAATGCGCGGGGGTGCGTGGTACGAGCCAGCTCGCCGGTGGCATCCACCCGCAGGCATTCGCGCTCAAAACCGCGGGTGATGCCCCGCAAAACCTGGGCTTGGCTGCTGCTGGCAAACTCGCGCAGCGCATCGCAGCATGTGAACTTCAGCATGGGAACGCACTTCCTCGTCAAAAACCGGGCTGAGTATGGCAGTTTTAAGCGCCACGCGCCGCCGCGGTGCGCCAGTGAGTCTCGTGAAGCACCGATAATCCGACTGATGTCTTACCTGCCTGCTTTCATCGCCCCATCAAGTTTTCGTGATCCGGCAGCGGCCCTGGCCAAAGCCGGGGAGATTTATGACAGCAGCCTGTCGCACCTGCGCAGTGCCATGCGCCGCTTTGTGGCAGGCGAAACACTGCCAGGTCATGTGCGGGCCTGCTACCCCTTTGTGCGCATCCAGACCGACACCGTGGCACGCCAGGGCCTGCTACAGGACGCTCGCCTGAGCTATGGCTTTGTTGCTGGGCCCGGGCGTTTTGAGACCACACTCACGCGCCCCGACCTGTTTGCCGAGTATTACCTTGAGCAGTTCACGCTGTTGATGCAAAACCATGGGGTTGAGCTGGAGGTGGGTACCAGTTCGCAGCCGATCCCGGTGCACTTCTCCTTTGCCGATCAAGACCGTCTTGAGGGCAGCTTGAGTCCGCAGCGTCGGCAGTTGATGCGCGATGTGTTTGATCTGCCTGACTTGGGCGCCATGGATGACGGTATTGCCAACGGCACTTATGTGCCGCGTCCAGGCGAGGCCCAACCGCTGGCCCTGTTTACGGCGCAGCGGGTGGACTACTCGCTGCAACGCCTGCGCCATTACACCGGCACTGCTGCAGAGTATTTCCAGAATTTTTTGCTGTTCACCAACTATCAGTTTTATATCGACGAGTTTGTTCGCCTGGGCCATCAGGCCATGGCCGACCCGAACAGCGAGTATGTGGCTTTTGTCGAGCCCGGCAATGTGCTCACCCGGCGCATTGGCGCGGCCGCCTTGGCGCAGGACGCCCTGGGTAAACTGCCTGCGCGTTTGCCGCAAATGCCGGCCTACCATTTGATGCGCGCTGACCGCAGCGGCATCAGCATGGTCAACATTGGCGTTGGCCCGGCGAATGCCAAAACCATGACAGCCCATGGTGCCGTGCTGCGCCCCCATGCCTGGATCATGCTCGGGCACTGCGCTGGTTTGCGCAATTCCCAGCAGCTCGGCGACTATGTTCTGGCCCACGGCTATGTGCGTGAAGACCATGTGCTCGACGAAGACCTGCCCCTGTGGGTGCCCATTCCGGCGCTGGCTGAGATTCAGGTGGCACTCGAGGCTGCCGTATCGGATGTCACGCAATTGCACGGCCCCGAGCTCAAGCGTGTGATGCGTACCGGTACCGTGGCGAGCACCGACAACCGCAACTGGGAGTTGCTGCCGGACAACGGCCCGCAGCGCCGCTTTAGCCAAAGCCGGGCGGTGGCGATGGACATGGAGAGTGCCACCATTGCTGCCAACGGCTTTCGGTTCCGAGTGCCTTACGGCACTTTGCTGTGCGTGAGTGACAAGCCGCTGCACGGCGAGATCAAGCTGCCCGGTATGGCCGACCATTTTTACCGCGAGCGGGTCGACCAGCATTTGCGGGTGGGCATGCGGGCGTTAGAGTTGCTGCGAGAGCGTGGTGTGCACCAACTCCACAGCCGCAAGCTGCGCAGTTTTGCTGAAGTAGCCTTCAAGTAAATGCCGCAGCAAGTCATGCAGGCCGGGCTGCTGTCGGTCCGCAATTTGTCCAAAAGCTATGGCGCCACCAAGGTGGTTGACGGGCTCTCGTTTGGTATCGCCGCAAGTGAATGCCTGGGCGTGATCGGCCCCAATGGCGCCGGTAAAACCACCACCATCCGCATGTGCCTGGGCCTGTCGGTGCCAGACGCCGGCCAAATCGAGGCACTGGGCGGGCAGATGCCGCGGGATGCACTGGCCATCAAGGCGCAACTCGGCGTGGTCAGCCAGTTTGACACCCTGGATCCGGATTTCACCTGCGCTGAAAATCTGTTGGTTTATGGCCGCTACTTTGGCATGAAAGAGGCGCAGATTCGTGCCCGTATTCCGGGTTTGCTGGAATTCGCCTCGCTCACGCACAAGGCGAATGCCAAGCCGGGCGAATTGTCCGGCGGCATGAAGCGTCGGCTCAGCCTGGCCCGTGCGCTGGTCAACGACCCGCGCCTGCTGCTGCTCGATGAGCCGACCACTGGCCTGGATCCGCAGGCCCGGCACTTGATGTGGGAGCGCTTGCAGTTGTTGCTGCAGCAGGGCAAGTCGATCCTGTTGACCACCCACTTCATGGATGAGGCCGAACGCCTGTGCTCGCGCCTGTTGGTGCTTGACCATGGCAAAAAAATTGCCGAGGGGCAACCCCGCACCCTGATTGCGCAGCATCTCGAGCCCGATGTGGTCGAGGTGTTCGGGCCTGGCGCGCCTGCCCTGCTCGCCTCACCGCTGCGCGACCTAGCCGCCCGGGTGGAGCAAAGCGGCGAGACGGTATTTTTTTACACCCAAGACGCCAAGCCGCTGCTCCAGGCCCTGTCAGCCTACCCGCAGCTGCGCACCCTGCACCGCCCGGCCAACTTGGAGGACCTGTTCCTCAAGCTCACCGGACGCCAAATTCGGGAGGGCGCTTGATATGAGTGCCCAGCCAAGCAACGCTGCGGCCCACAGCATTTGGCGCGCGCCCCGTTTGTCATGGCGGTTTTGGCCGGTGTTTTTGCGCAATCTGCTGGTCTGGCGCAAGCTTGCCATCCCCAGTCTGGTAGGTAATATTGCCGAGCCTTTGATGTGGCTGTTTGCATTTGGTTACGGCATGGGGGCGTTGGTGGGGCAAATCGCGCTGCCGGGCGCCGCCGGCGGCGCTGATGTCAAAGTGCCTTACATCCTGTTTCTGGCCAGCGGTTCGATTTGCATGAGCGCCATGAATGCGGCCACTTTTGAGGCCCTGTATTCGGCGTTTTCTCGCATGCATGTGCAGAAAACCTGGGACGGCATCATGAACGCGCCGGTCAGCCTGGACGATGTGGTGCTGGCCGAGATGCTGTGGGCTGCATTCAAGTCCCTGTTCACGGTCAGCGCGATCCTGCTGGTGATGCTGTGCCTGGGCATCAGCCACAGCCCCAAGCTGCTGCTGGCCTGGCCGATTCTGCTCGGCGTGGGCGTCACCTTCAGCTGCATCGCGCTGGTCTTTAATGCGCTGGCCAAGGGCTATGATTTTTTCACCTATTACTTCACCCTGTGCATCACACCGATGATGTTCTTGAGTGGTATTTTCTTCCCGCTCGAACAACTGCCGCCGCTGGTGCGGCTGCT
>SXGR01132414.1_pt1 | contig 10392 bp, 1 predicted proteins | sample 3174711 | NCBI WGS metagenome assembly SXGR01 (sample SAMN11356860, study PRJNA531348) | freshwater metagenome | isolation source: freshwater sample F1-60 | place: China: Fuxian Lake, Yuxi | collected 2017-12-25 | reverse complement strand
GCGAATGGGTGTGGAGATTTCCCTTCCACCAGCGAGCCTCGGCGGCCGACGCCAGTGGCACGATGGCCAGCAGGCCGGCGACAACCGAGACCGCAAGGCCCAGAACACTCACCGCCACCGCCACCACCGTCTAGAATGCCGGCGAAACTGCTATCGAAGTCGTACTGGAAGCCGAGCGCAGTGCCGCGGTAGAGGCCGTTCTCAGTGCCGAACAGGAGTCGGCCCTGAGTGTCGAATGCGATCCGGTGGATCGCAGTCGGCAGGCGCCGCTGACTGCCAGTGTTATCGAGGTTGCCTTGCCTGATCTGTGCTCGTTCGATGTCGTACCAGTACACCCCCTCGCCGCGGTAGGCCTGACCACCTATCCCGGTCACCGGGTTGACCGGATACAGCCCGAGCGCGAATTCTGCGGCTGCGGCCTTGTCGCGGTCATCGCCATCGTTGGGGAATACGCCTGGAGTTGTCTCGACTGTGGCGTCCCGAATGTTCCCGGTATCGACGCGGATCAGCGCGTGCTGTGGGGTGACGGAAGGATTGCTGAACAAGCGGTTCGAGCCGCCGACGTAGACCACGTTCGGGTTGCTCGGGTCCACCGACATCGCGCCAACTGTCGAACCTTCGGCCCCGACAAGTTCGATATCGACGTAGTTCTCGGTGTATCGCCCGTGCAATAACCCCGGTTCCCTCAACGACACTTTCGTGAAGTTGAGCATGTTGTCCTTCGACTTGTAGAGCCCCATGGAGGTGCCGTTGTCGAACTGACTCGGGTTTAGCCCGGGTGGCGGGTTTGCGATCAGCACGTAAACGTACCTCTCGTCACCCACCCGCCCGGTGCCCTGTGCGAGGGTGATGCGACCAACGCCTGCGGAGGGTAGGATGCCCCGGGTGTCCGTGGTGGGGTTGCTGGCCAGTGGGCCGCCCGGTCCCGCAGCGTCGCCGCCGAGTTGGAGTTCCCAGGTGCCGCCGCCGTTGGTGGAGAGCCACACACCGGTGGTGGTCTGAAAAGCAACCTGACCGATGTTTCCCAGGCCGATGATAATGCGGTTTGGGTTGAACGGGTCCACGAGCAGGTCGGTAACCGAAGGGAGGGGGGCACCGGGACCGCCGACGGTGATGTTGCCCACGAACATGGCCTGCGGGTTCAGGACATTGGTCCACGTCACGTTGAGTGGGTTCGCTGCGGTGCCGTTGGTTGTCTTGAGGATCATCGGCGTCTTGGTCGGGTCATCCCACGAGGTAATAGCCACGTAGACGACCGCGGGGTTGCTCGGGTCCACGACGACCTTGGACACTCGGGCGCCGGCGAAGATGCCGTTGCTGGTCACCGTGGCCCCGTTGACACCCGCCGTGGTGGCGCCGCCGAGAACCTGCCAGTTGGTGCCGTTGTCGAGTGACCGCAGTACGCCGATACTCGTCCGCGAGGTGAACGCGGTATCGTCCACGCCCGTGGCCGCGTAGATTGCCTTGACGGTTCCGCTGGAGTTAGTGCCGAGGGTGAGGCCCCCCACGGACACATTCACTCGCTGGTTGGTAAGGTCGGTCACGTTGTCGGTGACGGCCAGGTAGTTACTTCCGCCATCCAGGGTCTTCCACACGCCCCCGTTGGCCGAGCCGACGTAGAGCGTGTTCCCGCTCGGGTCGGTCGGGTCCACCGCGATCCCGGTAATCTTGCCGGACACGGTGGCGTAGTTGAACCCAGCCGAGGCGACGTTGATCGGTCCCGGCCCAGCCGCCGCCCAGTTCGTCAGACTCGGACCCTGGAGGATGAAAGTGTAGGTTTGAACCAGCGCGTTGCTGGCCTGATCCACCACCTGAACAGGGATGTTCTGGAGACCCGGTAACAGCGTAGTGGCGGTGAAGGCAAAGAACCCGTTAGCGTCAAACGTCGTGATCGCGACGTCGTCTGGGCTTGGGTTGGCGGGGGTACCGAACCCGTTGTTCGCCAGGTCGAAGGTTATTTGCTTGACGTTGTTGCTCGAACCGTCGTCAGCGATCCGGCCCACGATGGTCGGGTCGGTCGATTGCTCCAGGGTGTTGGGGCCAGCGAGGAACGACGGGTTCCGCAAGTTGATGGACTGGAGAGACGGGCGCACAGTATCGGTGAACACCGTCTGAATGCGGACGTTGTCCAGACCGACGGTCAACCGACCCTGGTTGTTTGTCGTCGCGATGCGCAGCCGGACCGACTGGCCGACGAACTGGCTCAGGTCGATGGCCGAGCCTCCTGAGAACGTTACCGTGCGGACGATCGCGTCCGTACTCTGGGTCTGGAATATGTTGAGGAGGACGTTCCCGCCGTCGATGAAGTCTGTGACGCCGAGAACACCCAGAGCGCCGTTAGGGTTGAGGACGTTCCCACCGGTGCTCACGATATCGATGCGGACCTGCTGGTTTGAATCGCTAGTCCGGTAGTCGAGAGCCGATGTGGTCGTGGCATCGGTCCAGCTGGTGGCGCTGTTCATGAAGAGGCTGAACGAGAGCTTCACGCTGGTCGCGGAGGCCGGGACGATGAAATCCTGGTAAAGGGCGTGCGACCCGGCGTAGGTGTCGGCGGCGTTCGGGTTGTTGTTCCCTTCATACGGGCGCAGGTTTTGCTGGTCGAGCATCGCCTGGTACTTGCCCGAGGGCGCGGGCACGACCGTGCCACTGAGGGGACTCAGCCCGGCCGTGTGGATGCCCCAAGCACCAGCGCTGCCGCGGGTCGTGTCCCGGAGTTTGAAGGCGGTCCAGCCGTCCAGGTTCCCCTGCTCGTTGGTCAACGAGCGGGCATCAAACCCCCCGTTGCGGATCAGGTTCACGCTGACCGTGGTGCCGCCCACATTAAAGGTGGACAACAACCGGAATGGGTCGCTGATAACGGCCACAAACGACGGGACCGGTGTCGCGGACCCGGCCGCCGGGGTCGTGGTTGGGATGTCCACCGAGTAGTCATCGACGCTTGTCGCGAAGCCACCGTCCCCGGTGCCCAGGAGGACGTGCGTGTTGTTCAGTGGGTTCGGGGGCGGGGGCGGGGACCCCTTGCCCGGCGGGTCATACGCTCGCGAGGTGACAACCAGGTCGATGAATGCGTCCGAGTTCACGTTCAGGGCCGCGATGCTCTGGAGCGGCACCCCGGTGGTGACCGTCGTATTGATGGCCGTCTGGAACCCGGTGCCCAGGTTGTTCAAGAGAACACTGACGTTATCCGTGGTCGTGTTGTTCCGGCTTACGGTCGCGATGTCCGCGTACCCGTCGTTGTCGAAGTCGACCGCGACGATGTCTATCGGGTTGTTACCGACGGTGAAGGTGCCCCCATTGGTGAAGACGCCTTTACCGTCCCCGGAGCGGATTTTTACCTCACCGGGGGTGTTGTCGTTCGTTACGGCAAAGTCCAGATTCCCGTCCAGGTTGAAGTCGGCAACGGCCAGCCCCGTTGCGCGGGTGCCAGACGCGTATTCGATCGCATTCTGGAACGCGCCGTTGCCGCTCCCCAGGCGCACCGTGACACCGCGACTCGAACCGCCGCCACCGCCGTTGTGGGCAACGAGCAAGTCCAGGTCGGAGTCGTTGTTGATGTCCGCGAGCTTCACCTGGGTGGGCGTGCGACCCACGGTCACGCGGGTGGGGGCGGCGAACGTCAGCGCGCCACCAGCATTGGTTGTGTTCAGGAAGATCGCGACGTTGTTGTCCCGCTGACTGGCGGAGACGATGTCGAGTTTGCCGTCCCCGTTCAGGTCGCCCAGCGTGACCGAAACCGGTTCCCGACTGTTGCCGCCGGTGCTCGGTGAAAACGTCTGAGCCGCCGCATATCCACCGCCATTGAGACCCAGGAACACGTTGACCAAGCTGTTCTGCAGATCTGGGGCAACGAGGTCGAGGATGCCGTCCAGGTTCAGGTCGCCAACTGCTGGTTCACGCGGGTTCGCTTTAGCACCCGAGAGCAGCAGGTTGGTGGGGGCGAGGAAGGTGCCGTCTCCGGTCGAGCCACTGCCGGAGCCGGTGTAGAACGAGAAGGTGTTGTCGTTGGCGGTGGCGGAGGCAGTGCCGCCGAACACCACCAGATCGTTGATCCCCTCGCCCGTGAAGTCCCCAAGAGCCGCGCCGACGGGACTCGCGCCGGTTGGGTACGGCGCGAGGGTGAGGGTGCCTGTGTTCGCGTTGTAAGTTCCCAGAGTCACGCCTTCGGTGGCGTTGAGTGAGAAACTGCTCGCGTTGATCCGGGTGATGAAGAAGGAGCCGTTCGCCTGACCCGCCCCGCCGACGCCGGCGATTGTGATCTGTTGCCCGGTCCGCAACCCGTGGTTGGGGGCGGTGACGACGATCGGGGCCGCTGCGGCTTTCGTCACATTGGTGATGATGCCGGGTAGTGCGATCCACGTTCCGGTGTTGGAATCCCCGTCCAGTAACCCGAGGGTGACACCGCCCACCAACTGGAACGTGTTGGTGGTGACCCCGGTGATGTAGAACGTGCCGTTGGCGTCGGGGTTCGGCACAGTGGCGGGGGTAGCGTCTTGGTAGGTAGCGCCACTGATGACGACCCGTTGTCCGTTGACCAACCCGTGGGCGGTGCTGTTGATGGTGGTGACGGTGGCGGTACTGTTAGCATCGGAGATCAACCCGGTTTGCAGCGGGGCGCGGGAAACGGCACCGCCGGCCGCGGCGCCGTTCACGTACACCAGTTCGAGGGAACTGGACCCGGTGCCGTTCAGATCCTTGAGTAGCAATCCGGTCGGGGCCGCAACGCCGGACGTGATGACGTCGGTGGGCCGGAATACGCCGGCCCCGTTGTTCAGGAACGCGACGAGCGACCCGGTGTTGGTCGTGGCGACAACATCGAGACGCCCGCTCCCGTTGGCGCGGACCCGGCCTGTCGCCAGCGACGTGATCGCGGGGCCTGCGACGAATGTCGCAGCGAAAGTGTGGGCTATCGCTGTCGAGGTGTTCAGCAGGATGCTCACGCCGGTGGCGCCACCCACCACGATGTCGTCGGTGCCACCTGACCCGTTGAAGTCGCCGACCGCGATGCTTGTCGGGGTCGTCAGGTCCGCGCCCGCCAACCCAACGATGGCTTCCGTGGGGGTTGCGACGAATGTGCCGTCGCCGTTGCCTGTGAGGATTTTGACGACGAAATCTGCCAAGCCGGTGCTCGCGGCCACGGTGGAGTTCGCGACGACCAAGTCCACGCCGTTGCCCACGCCAAGTTGCGCGGACGCAAGCGCCACTGGAGAGTCGCCGGCTGCGAAGTTCGTCGCGGCGCTGAAGTTCAGTTCGCCCGCCGTGGTGTTCAGGTTCAAGAACACGCTGACGTTGTCGGTCCCGGTGTTGGCGACCGCAATATCTGCTTTCGAGTTTCCGTCCGCGTTCAAGTCGGTCACGACAATCGCGCTCGGCGCGGCACCGGTTGGCAGGTCGAGGGTCAGGTCCGGGAGCGTCGAGAATCCGCCCAGCGGGTCGCCCAGGTAGATGACCACGCTCGAGGACCCGCTGCTGGTGACGAGTAGGTCTTTAAGCCCGTCGTTGTTCACGTCCGTGATGGCTGCAGCGGAGGGCAGGTAGTTCGTCGTGCCCTGAGCCGGTAGACCGAGGGTCTGGACCGCGCCGAGATTGGAGCCGTTGAGCGCGACCGTCGCGAGGTTACTGCGCCCGCCGTTGGCGATCACGATCTGACCGGGCGCGGCCAGTGTGTCGGTTGGCACGGCCTGGTCGGCAATCTGGTCCCCACGGAGGAACAGAGAGTACGCCCCAGCGGTGAGGGGGCCGCCACTCACGGACAGATCCGTAGTGAGAATGGTCGCGGTAAAGTTCAGGAGGGGATTCAGGTTCGTGTCGTCATAGGTGACGCTCGCGATGGTCACTGGTGTGCCGTCAGCCGCAAACAGCCGATAGTTGCCCGTCTGATCGGCTCCCGTCACGTCGATGGAGTATTTCACCGTGATCGAGGTGCCGAGCGAGCCGCCCGTCGCCGGGGTCACCAGTTGGACGACCGGGGTCGCGGGCACCTCGCGGGCCTCCAGTGTTTCCAGCGTCAGTTGGTGGCGCGGCCGCGCTGGGGTCTTCGAGAGGGGCCGCTTCGAGGAACCGACCAGCCGGAAGAACTTGAACCAGTTCATCGGAGAGGCCTTTCTCTTCGGTGATTAACTTGGATTCGTGTGGACCAGCGCTGCAGCACCAGTACGAATCGGGTGGTCGTGATGTCCGGCGTTCCGCAATCGGGAGTCACCCCGTTAGCGCCGTCGGGGAGGAAAACGGATGAGATACTGGTACGAGTCGGATGCCTCACCGCGCGAGGGGAAACCCCATCGACACGATGAGCGCAGAACAATTCAGCAAACCCGAGGGCAGGAACAAGGTTCCGTGCGAGCGGTGTCCGGGACACCCGGCCGGTGGGATTCATCGCAGGGCGAGAAGCGGAGAACCTTCCAATTAGTGATAGCCACAGATTAATGAACGGGCAATGAGGGGTCACGGCGCGCGGAATTCGCGTGCCGCACCCGGCACGGGAAGTGTCCGATTTTCGGTCAAGCATTTCCACCCGCCCCCGCCCCTTCGTTCGCGGCGTGCTCCGCCCGTCTGTCGCCCGTCGCGCTGTGTTGTTAGTTCGTGCGGTCGCTGTCTCTGCCTAAAAACAGAAACGGAGAACCGGCGTACGCGGGACACAATTCCGTCCGCTGACCGGTGTGGGCGCCGCCTTCGGTTCCCGGATCGCGACCGGTGTGCGCGGCGCCACCGGAACTGCCGGTCGAACCGGAGTGGCAGTAACTGTTCGCACCCGCTCACGGCAGAGATTCAGCGCGACCGGAGGATTCGGAGAAGTGGCCTTTCCCGTGTTTCCCGACGCCTTTACCATCTCGTTACGTTCCAATCTCGTCTGAATCAGTATCGATGTGACTCTCCCGCGACCGCCGTGCGCCGGCGGTCCGTCTTCATGTGCCCGAGGGCTTCACGATGCGACGCGCGACGGTTTGGCTGATGGGCGGGTTCCTCGCGGCACTTTCGGGAGTCGTCTTGATGACTCCCAATTCCGCGGCCGGCGACATCGGGTTCATTGAGGATTTCGCGCTTGCGAAAGACCGCAACGTCGCGCTCAAACAACTCATCCCCGGTTCCGAAGACTTCTACTACTACCACTGCCTGCACCACCTGAACTCCGGGCAGTTCGACAAGATCGAACCGCAAACGAAGTTGTGGCACGAGCGCCACGGACAGACGGCGCGCCTCACCGAGATCCAGACGCGGCACGCACTGCTCAACTACGAGAAAGACCCGAAGAAGACGCTCGAATACGTTCGCGGCCGGATCGGGCTGCGTTTTGACCATCAGAAGGAAGTGGTCGGCGTCGCGGTCAACCTGCCGACTTCGCTCGACCAGAAGCTCATCAGCCGCGACACGCTGAAGGCCACGTCGCTGGCTCGGTGGGGCACGCTCGACAACTTTGAAGAGATCGCGCTGGAGTGGCTCGCGGCGGACGCGCTGTCGTGGGAGAACCGGCGGCAGTTGCTGTCGCGGCTCACGCGGCCCGACATCGCGAACCTGCCCAAACTCGTTTCCGATGACCTGTCCGCACTGCACCCGCAGTCGTTCGGCGCGTACCACGTTCATCGCCAGATGACGCTCACGCAACTCGAAGACCTCGTCAAGTTGAAGCCAAGTGTGCTGAACGAGTCCGCGTTCGTCTCCGCGTACGTGACGAAGCTCCAACCCGGTACCGACGACGACTGGAAACGCGACCGCAAACTCGCGAAGGCGTTCCTCGACCGCTTGCAGACGTTCGCGGACCGACTCGACCCGGTTCACAACCCGCTGAAGGCGCACGTCGCGTACCACCGGCTCGTGTTCGACCGCGCCGAGGGCACTTACAACAAGGACCGGTTGACCGACTACCTGAAACTGCCGCGCGGTCAGGCGTACATGCACCGGCGTTTGCTCGACTCCGAGACCGCGCGCAAGTACCCCGCGAACCTCGGCGTCGATTACGCCGCGATCACGCTGATGCCGGTCGTGGGCGACGATTCGCCGCTGGTCCGTAGTTACCTGCTTCACTTCCTCACGGATGCCGCGACCACCAAGGACTTCGACGCGTACATCGACGACGTGGTGCTGAAGCACTTGTTCGCGGAATCGAAGTTGACCAACGGCGTCGGTGACGCGGAACGCTGGGCTTCGCTGATCCCGCCCGAAGCGCTGAAGTCGCTGAAGGATCGCGTGGACATCGACTTCGCGTTCACCAACAAGACCGATGTGGGCGTGGACGAGCCGATCCGTTTGGAGGTGTTCGTGAAGAATGCGCCGACGTTGCTGATGAAGGTGTACGAGATCAACGCGCGGCACTTCTATCGCACCAACGGGCGCGAGATCGACACCGACATCAACCTCGATGGATTGGTCGCGAACGCGGAGCGCGTGATCGCGGGCAACGCGGACCCGTTCCGCCGCACGGCTCTCACGCTGGAACTGCCTGACCCGAAGGGCCAACCCGCGTTCCCGGAAGCCGGCCGCGCCGGCGTGTACGTGATCGACCTCATCGGCGGCGGCAAGAGCAGCCGCGCGCTGATCCGCAAGGGCCGGCTCTACCCGATCGTCCGTACCGGCACGGCGGGTCAAGTCGTGCACGTGGTGGACGAGAAGAGCAAGCCGGTGAACGACGCGGCCGTGTGGCTCGGCGCCGTCGAGTACAAGTCCGACAAGGACGGCGTGATTCACCTGCCGTTCAGCACAGCCCCCGGCCGGCGGAGTATCGTGCTGTCGCGCGGCGACTTTGCGTGCCTCGATTACTTGAACCACCAGGCCGAAGACTTCCGCCTGACCGCGGGTATTCACATCGACCGCGAGAGCCTCATCTCACAGCGCATCGCGCCGATCTTCATCCGCCCGGGATTGAAGCTCAACGGCAACCCTGTGTCGGTGAAGTTGCTCGAAGAAGTGCGCGTGCGGATCACTTCGACCGATCACGACAACGTGCCGTCATCGACCGAGATCCCCGACTTCAAGCTGTTCGAGGACCGCGAATCGATCCACGAGATCCGCGTGCCGTCACGCCTGTCGAAGCTCGATGTGACGATCAGCGCGAGGGTGAAGGTTCTCAGCACCGGGAAGTCGGTGGACCTGATCGCGTCGCAGTCGTTCGCGGTCAACGAGTTCGCGCGCACGGACAAGATCGAAGACCTGCACCTCGCGAAGTTCGGCTCAGATTACGTGATCGAACTTCTGGGCCGCACCGGGGAGCCGAAGCCGGACCGCCCGGTCACGCTTAACATCAAGCACCGCGAGTTCAAGGAACTGGTTCACGTTGTGCTCAAGAGTGACGCGCGAGGGCGCGTGTTTCTGGGTTCGCTCGGCGACGTGACCAGCGTCACCGCGACCAACCCCGATGGCATCGCGCACACGTGGAGTTTGTCCACGGATCGCCACACCTACCGTCAATTGATTCACGCGAAGTCCGGCGACGCGATCACGGTCCCGTACCTCGGTGCCGTGGGCAAACCGGTGCGCGAAGAACTCTCGCTCTTCGAGGTGCGCGGCGACATGATCCGCACTGACAAGTTCGCGTCGCTCGCCATCGAGAAGGGTTTGCTCGAACTGCGCGGCCTCGCGCCCGGCGACTACGATCTTTACCTCAAGCGATCAGGCGAGAAGATCCGCATTCGCGTCGCGGACGGCGCCGCGCACGACGGCTACGTGCTGAACAACGTGCGGCAACTTCAGTTGCCCGGCCTGAAGCCGGTGCAGATCGAAACCGTGACCGCGGACAAGGACAACGTCACCGTCAAGTTGCAGAACGCGAGCAAGTTCTCGCGTGTCCACATATTCGCGACGCGCTATCAGCCGGCGTTCTCGGCTTACGGCAACTTCTCGAAGGTGCGCGACACGGAGCCAGAAGGCGCGTTCCCACTGCACGCGGAATCGGTGTACCTGACCGGCCGCAACATCGGCGACGAGTACCGCTACGTGCTCGAACGCCGCAACCAGAAGAAGTACCCCGGCAACATGCTCGCGCGCCCGGAACTGCTCCTCAACCCGTGGGCCGTGCGCCTGACCGAAACCGGCGAGCAAGTCGCCGTCGGCGGTGATCAGTTCGGTAAAGGCGGTGGCGTCGTGCCCGGTTCGTCCTTACCGCCGGTCCCTCCGCCGCCACCGGAGCCGAACGTCGGGCCGCTCGTCGGCGACTTCGCCGATCTCGATTTCCTCTACGATGCCTCCGCGGTCGCGATGAACCTGAGCGCCGACAAGGACGGCGTCGTCACGCTGCCGCGCAAGGACGTCGGCCCGCACGCTATGATTCACGTGGTCGCGTGCGACCCGCTCAACACGACGTACCGTTCGGCGAGCCTCGCGGAATCGCTAGCGAACTTCGTTGACCTGCGTCTCAAGAACGGTCTCGATCCGACGAAGCACTTCACGCAGCAGAAGCAAGTG
>SXGR01386053.1_pt1 | contig 10394 bp, 12 predicted proteins | sample 3174711 | NCBI WGS metagenome assembly SXGR01 (sample SAMN11356860, study PRJNA531348) | freshwater metagenome | isolation source: freshwater sample F1-60 | place: China: Fuxian Lake, Yuxi | collected 2017-12-25 | reverse complement strand
GCTTCGTCATTCCCACCACCCACCGCGAGTATGCCGAGAACACCTTTGACATGCGCGGTGGCTGCGGTTTCTCGTTTGGCAACGGCTGCTCTGACGGCGGGTCGGAGACCAACCTGTTCGGCGGGAAAAAGGGCGGCGCAGGCAGAAAGACCATTCCGATCAAGGCCGTTTGAGGAATCACACCATGATGATGATCAAAGCAATTGGCGCACTCCTGACCTACCCGAATGCGGATTTGCTGGCGGCACTTTTCGAGATCCGCGGGCCGGTGCAGGAAAAGAGCGAGCTCTCGCGGCGTGAACGTGAGGCCCTGCTCGGCCTTGTTGATGCCCTCACCAAGGGTGATCCCTATACGCTCCAGGAAGACTATGTCGCCTGTTTCGACCGCGGCCGCGCCACATCACTGCATCTGTTCGAGCACGTGCACGGCGATTCACGCGAGCGCGGCCAGGCCATGATCGACCTGCGCGAGCAATACCTGAAGGCCGGCCTGGCCATCAACCCGGGTGAATTACCGGATTACCTGCCGGCATTTCTTGAGTATGTGGCGCATCTGCCGCGCAAGGAAGCCATTGCCCAGTTGCGTGACGTGGTCCATCTCTTGCAAGGTATCCATGTGGCGCTGGTGCGCCGCCAGAGCCCGTATGCTGCTGCGTTGGCAGCGTTGATCGTGCTGGCCGGAAGCAAACCGGAGATGCCAGCCCGCGATTCGCGGCCCGTTGCGGAGCCGACGCAAGAGGAGATCGACGCCGAATGGGAGGAGCAGCCGGCGTTCGGCCCGGCCCGCCCGGGCGCCTGTGGCGCAGATGCCAATCAATCCGGTGGTGTCCAGCCGCTGCATTTCATCCCCAAACCGGCCGCCGTGCAACCAGGAGCGATGCGATGAACCAATACCTTAACGAAGTGCTGTTCGGCATTTACCCCTACATCTGTATGGCGGTATTCTTCCTGGGCAGCCTGATTCGCTTTGACCGCGAGCAGTACACCTGGAAAAGCGATTCCTCGCAACTCTTGCGGCGGGGGCAGTTGCGCTGGGGCAGCAATCTGTTCCACATTGGCGTGCTGTTTCTGTTCTTCGGCCATTTCTTCGGCATGCTGACGCCGCACTTCGTCTACCAGCCCTTCATCGGCGCCGGCGCCAAGCAGTTGATGGCGATGGTGTCCGGGGGTACGGCCGGGTTACTGGCTTTCATCGGGCTGTCGATGCTGTTGCATCGCCGCCTTTCCGGTGCGCGGATTCGCGTCAACTCGCGAACCAGCGACATCCTGATTCTGCTTCTGCTTTGGATACAGCTGGTACTGGGTCTGGCGACGATTCCCTTCTCGGCGCAGCATCTGGATGGCGGCATGATGCTGAAGCTGGCCGAATGGTCGCAGCGCATCGTCACCTTTCGGGGCGGCGCGGTGGAACTGCTGGCTGAAGCCGGCTGGGTGTTCAAGGCGCACATGTTCCTGGGGATGACGCTGTTCCTGGTGTTCCCGTTTACCCGCCTCGTGCACATCTGGAGTGGCTTTGCAGCCGTGGGGTATCTGGCACGGGCCTGGCAGGTGGTGCGCAGCCGCCGCCTTTCAGCGTAGGGAGGGACCATGTCGATTACCCACACCACCTTTGTGCCGGTGACCGTGAACCGCGTGCCGATCGCACCGGCCGCGATCATGGCGGCGGCTTCCCAGTATGCGAATGAGCCTGAGCCAGAAACGGCGGCTGCACGCGCCCTGGTGATGCGCGAGCTGCTGCGCCAGCGAGCCGCCGCCATCGGCTTGCCGGTTTCGTCCGATGGATCGGACATGATCGGTGATGATGCCGTCATCGAGCAGCTGCTCGCGCGTGAAGCCGGCGCGCCGGAGCCGACGCTCGAGGAATGCTGGCGTTACTATGGCGCCCATCCAAAGGCCTTTCGCACTGGCGATCTGGCAGAGGCCCGGCACATCCTGTTTGCGGTGACTCCCGGTGCGCCCATCAACGCCTTGCGCGCCAGGGCGGAAAGCTTGCTTGGCGAGTTGCTGGCGCAACCGGAACAGTTTGCTGCGCGTGCGGCGGAGGCGTCCAATTGTCCTTCGGCCCAACTGGGCGGCAACCTGGGTCAACTCGGGCCAGATGATTGCGTTCCCGAATTCGCATCCGAATTGTTTGATGATGCGCATGAAGGGGTCCTGCCGCGACTGGTCCGGACGCGCTTCGGATTCCATATCGTCCAGATCGAGCGACGCATCGAAGGTGCACGTCTGCCTTTCGAGGCGGTGCAGCGGCAAATCGCGGCGATGCTGGTGGAGCGGGTGCAGTTGAAGGCCGCTCAACAGTACGTGCGCCTGCTGGCAGGCGCCGCCATTATTGAAGGTATCGAGTTTGCCGGCGCTGCATCTTCGCTGGTGCAATAGCGATGGACCAGCAGCCATGATTCGCCGCAACCCTCGTGGCGACACGCCAGTGGTGCACGAGACAGCCTTCGTTGACCACACCGCCATCGTCTGCGGGCTGGTGATCGTGCAGGAGCATGTATTCATCGGCCCCTATGCGGTGATCCGTGCCGACGAAGTCACAGCGCAGGGAGAGATGGAGCCGATCATCATCGGTGCCAATTCCAACATTCAGGACGGTGTGGTCATTCATTCCAAGGCCGGCCGCCTGGTGTCGATTGGCGAGAGCACCACGATTGCGCACCGTTCGATCGTCCATGGGCCGTGCACGGTGGGTAACTTCGTTTTTGTTGGTTTCAATTCGGTTCTGTTCAATTGCGTGGTTCACGACCATGCAGTGGTGCGCCACAGCTGCGTGATCGATGGTCGCGTCATCCCGGAACGTTTCTACGTGCCGTCTTCCACCAAGGTAAACCACGAAACCGACCTCTCGATCCTGCCACGGGTGACGCCCGAAGCCGAAGGGTTCTCCGAAGACGTGGTGCGAACCAACCTGCAGTTGGCGCGCGACTATCGGCGCATCCAGAACGAGTTCTGAGGCACGCGTTTCGAGGCTAGATCGATGCTGGTGCTGCGCCGGCAGGCAGCGGCCCAGCGGGAAGGACGGGTTGCGCCCTTGCAGGGTTATCATAGAAGCCTTGCTGCATCTGCACCGCGCCTGGGAGTCAGGAAGTGAAGCTGCGATGCAGCCCACACTTTACCCCGAGGAGACCCGCATGAGCCACGCAGAAGAACGCGCCCGCGCCATAGAAGCCGCCGTCGCTGATATTCGCCATATCGAGAAGACCGAAGGCGTGAACCGCTCTTCGCTTGCCAAAGTTCGCGCTCGGCTGACGCAATTGGCGGCGCGCACCGACCTGTTCACCCTGGCTGATTTTCCGCCGCCGGTGCCGGGTTCGGCACGCACCTCCTGCCTGTATCGCCTCTCGGAGGATGCGGATCACTGCTTTGCGCTCTATGCCAACTCTGGTGGCGGGCATTACGGTACGCCGCCGCACAACCACACTACCTGGGCGGTCATCGTCGGCATCGAGGGGGATGAAGTCAACCGTTTCTATGATCGCTCGGGCGATGGCGGCGTGGTGCAGCGCCAGGGCGAGCATGTGGTGCGCCAGGGCAGTGGCGTCTCCTTCCTGCCGGACGATCTGCATTCAATCCACATTGATGGCCGCGTGCTCAACTTCCACATGTACGGACTGGCACTGGAAGAGCTGCATCGGCGCGAGTACTACACCGCAGAAGACAGAAGCTGGAAAGTCTACCCGCCCCACACCGACATTCGCGAAGCGCGCACGGCTGTGACGGGTGTCGCATGAGTGTCGGCAGCATCAGCACCATCATTACCAGTGCGACGTTGCGTGAGCGGCTGATCGCCGGTGTCGAGTTGGCCCTGCTGGACGTACGCGAGCAGGGTGTGCATTATCAGGGCCACCCGTTTTTCGCCTGTTCGCTGCCACTCTCGCGGCTCGAACTGATGGTGCATGACCTGGTGCCACGCCAAAGCGTGCCGCTGGTGCTGCTCGATGGCGGCAATGAAGGCCTGGCCGAACGTGCTGCCGCCAAACTGGCCGGCCTGGGCTACACCGATATCGCCATCCTGGAAGGTGGTTGCGCCGGCTGGAAGGCCGCCGGTGGTGAATTGTTCTCCGGCGTCAACGTGCCTTCCAAGGCCTTTGGCGAATTCATCGAACATCACTACGACACGCCGCGCGTGCCGCCATCCGAGATCGAGCAACTGATCGCCTCCGGCCGCAAGCTGGTGATCCTCGATTCGCGCCCCTACGATGAATACCACCGCATGAACATTCCCGGCGGCATTGATGCGCCGGGTGCCGAACTGGTCTATCGGGTGCACGATCTGGCGCCCGACCCTGACACACTAGTGGTGGTGAACTGCGCCGGGCGCACGCGCAGCATCATCGGCTGCCAGTCCTTGCGCAATGCCGGCATTCCCAACCCGGTGGTGGCCCTGAAGGACGGTACCATGGGTTGGGAGCTGGCAGGGTTTGAATGCGAGCGTGGCTCCACCCATGTGGCGCCCGCTCCCTCGGCGGCTGGATTGGCGCAAGCGCAGGCCGCTGCTGCAAAGGTGGCGCGGCGCTTCGAGGTCAAGTGTGCGCAGCGCGATCAGGTTGAGGCATGGCAGAAGGATGCAGCGCGCAGCCTCTTCCTCCTCGACGTGCGCACCAGGGAGGAATTCGAGGCCCTGCGAATTGCCGCCTCGCGCCACGCCCCCGGCGGGCAACTGGTGCAGGCCACCGATGAATATGCCGGCGTGCGCGCCTCCCGCATCGTGCTGATCGACCCGGCGCGCGTGCGCTCGGTGATGACAGCCTCCTGGCTGAACCAGATGGGCTGGGAAGAGGTATATGTGCTCGAACCGGAAGGTGCGGACGGCTTTGCCGGCTGGTCCACCGCCAGCGGGCCACGCGCCACGCCGGCAACGTTGCCAGCTGAAGCACAAAACTGGCAGGCGATTGCACCCGCAGCCTTGAATGCGTTGCAGTCGGCGTCCGCCGCTTCCGGCAATCTGTTGATACTGGATTTTTCCACCAGCCTCAAGTTTCGCGCCCGCCATGTACCCGGTGCGTGGTGGGCAGTGCGTTCGCGTCTACAGCAGGCGCGCGCCACGTGCGGCGCGGCAGCGCATGTGGTGTTGACGGCGGAAGACGAGCGGCTTGCCAGGCTGGCCGCACCCGAGGCACAAGCGCTGTGGCCTGATGCCAAGGTGCAAGTGCTTGCCGGTGGCACGCCGGCATGGTTGGCGGCAGGCTTTGCGGCAGAAGCCACGCTGGTGCAATCGACGACCACGCACGATGACGTTTGGTACAAACCCTACGATCACGAACACGAAACCGACTACGAGAAGCACGCGCGTGCCTATCTGGAGTGGGAAGTGGCATTGGTCGAACAGATCCGGCGCGACCCGACGATTCGTTTCAAGGCCTACGTTTGACGCGGCCGTTTCGTGCAGAGGTGATGACCGGAAACCGTTGGTGGGAGAGCCTTTCAGGCGTTTTTCCTCTGGCGCCAGGCCTTGAAGTACGCCACCACCGCAAGAATTGACAGTAGCAACAGGATTGGATAGAACAACAACAGATCGACACGGATGTTGCATTCGCCCGAGCAGAGCAGGCGTATCTTGATTGCCTGCTCGTACGCAAAGTAAGCCATCCATGCCAGCGCAGCCAGGAGGATGGGCAGGCTCCGGCAGTGCAGATACATCACGGTAAAGACCGTGCTTGGCACCAGCGCGAGGATGGGCCAGGCGATGAAGAGGCCGAGGACGATGCCGAACTCCATGAAAAGCTGGCGCTGGAATCAGGCCTGGCGTCGGGCAAGCGCCAGGTAAGCGCCCAAGCCAATCATGGTCGTGCCCGAGAGCCGCGTCAGCCAGCGCGCCCGTGCTGCGCGAGCCGACTGCGAAGCGAGCAGGCGGGCAGCCGCGAACACCGCGACGACATCGACGGTCGTGTTGAGGGCCACACAGATGCTGCCCAGCAGGACAAGCTGTGGGACCAACGGCTCGCTGGTCGAGACAAACTGCGGCAAAAACGCCAGAAAGAACAGCGCAGTCTTGACGTTGAGTGCCTCCACGGCAACGCCTTCGAGCAGCGCACGGCGGGGCCCTTGCCGCTCAACAGACTTGACAGCTTGGGGGTGCTGGCTCTGTAGCAGCATGCGAATGCCCAGATAGATAAGATAGGCGGCACCGAGGTACTTCACCAGGTTGAACGCCACTGCCGACTGCGCCAAGATGAGCGAAACCCCGAGGGCGGCGGCAACGACATGCAGCATGCCACCGATCCCCGTTCCCACACACGAGGCCAAACCTTCAGAGCGACCGCCGGCAACCGTGCGCGCAACGACGTAGGCGATGCCCGGCCCCGGGGTGATGGCGAGGAGGGTGGCGGCGAAGAGAAAGGCCAGGAAAGACATGTACGTCGATCTCCAGAGGTGAGCGTGGGTAGGCGGGAGCGTCTCGCAGGGCAGTACCTTAGTGCGAGGGCTGACCCGCTCGGACGGCCAGATGAGCAAGCAAGGCATGCCGGGGGGCCCAACCCAAACCCTTCAGGCGGACATTGCTGGTGCGAAACGAGCGAATGAATTGTGGCCCGCCGATTTCCGGTGTTGCCAAGCCGGCTTGCAGGGCGAGCTTGCCGTACAGGCGGGTGAGTTCAATCGGTTGGTCCTCGCAGGCAATGTAGGGAGTGCGCGGCTGGCCGTTCTTAAGCACGGCAAGCAGGGCTGCAGCGTAGTCTTCCACATGCACCGGTGATATCCACGCGGTGCCGTCACCGGGTATGCGGAACGCCGGGTTGCTTACTTCGGCCTGCCATGCCTCTACGCGCCCCGTGCCGGGGCCGTAGAAACCACCGCCGCGCACCAGGCGCGCGTCCAGTGGGGCCACCCGCACCAGTGTCTCCATATCGAAGGCGGAGGCGATGCGGCCGTAACCTCCCATCGGATCGTCTTCGTTCTGTGGCCGCGCATCATTTACGCAATGGAGCATGGCCACGCTTTGCTGTACCAGGAGGGGCACACCGGCCGCTCCACATGCGGCGATCAGGTTGGCCATGCCTTCACGGCGGATGCGGTCGTTGGTGTCCCAGTTGCCGCGCCCACCCGTGACGGGAATCGACGTGGCAAGGTTGACCACGGCATCACAGCCCTCCAGTGCGTGGGTGAGGGCGGCCAGGTCAAAGATGTCGGTGTGCGCGGTGCGCAGGGTGAGGCCGGCAGCACTGGCAAGAGGGCAGAAGGCACGCCCGGCGGCACCGGTGGCGCCGAGGACGGCGATGTGCATGGCGGCGGCGTGCATGCCCATGGTGCGGTTTCCTATTCCGTTTCGTTGCGTGAGCGCAGCAAAGGCAGATCTTAACGAAGCCAGGCAGGAGCGCGTGCCGGGCGTCGGCGAAATTCCGTATGATGGCTAACCCCCATTTGCCATCGCATGCCATGAACACCCGTGAACTCGTCAACTATCTTTCCGGCCTGGCCGAAAACAACAACCGTGCCTGGTTTGTGATGAACAAGCCTTCCTACGACATCTTGCGCGCCGAATTCATCCAGTTGGTGACCGAGGTGATCGCCGAGACCGCGAAGTTCGATTCCAAAGTGAAGGGCCAGGATGCGAAGAAGGCGCTGTTCCGCATCAACCGCGATATCCGCTTTTCCAAAGACAAGAGCCCCTACAAGACGCACTTCTCGGCGGTGATCGCGCCGGGCGGCAAAAAGGATCCAGGGTCACACTACTACGTGCATCTGGATCATCAGGGCAAGCTTTTGGTGGCGGGGGGCTGCTACCTCCCCCCCACCGATGTGCTGAAGAAGATACGCACTGCCATTGCCACCGACCCGGCTACTTTCGGCAAGCTCCTCAAGGCGCGTACTCTGTGGAAGCACTACAAGGCGTTTGCCGATGAGGGCAAGCTGGCGCGTCCGCCCAAGGGCTTTGCCCCCGATACGCCGCACATCGAATACATCAAGCAGAAGAGCTTTATCGTCTGGACCGAAACGCCTGTGAAGGGCAAGACCCCGGCAGGGGTGAAGAAAGAGATTGTCGAAGGCTTCCGTAAATCACTGCCGCTAATTCTTTGGCTCCGCGCCGTAGTGAAGTAGCGGGCTCAATCGAACTTCGCACCGGAGCGCTTGACGACATCGCGCCACTTGGCCAGCTCCACCCGGATCAGCGTGCCGAATTCCTCCGGCGTGCCGCCGGCGGGTTCGTCACCGATGGTGCCGAAACGTTCCTTGAAGGCCTGGGATTGGATCGCGCGATTGATGGCGGCATTCAGGCGGTCCAGGATCGGCTTGGGCAGGCCGGCCGGCGCGATCACGCCGGTCCAGGTGGGCGCGTCGTAGCCGGCGACGCCGGCCTCGGCGATGGTCGGCAGATTGGGGAAGGCAGGTGAGCGTCGCATGCCGCTCACGCCCAGGGCTTTCACCTTGCCCGAATGGGCGTGTGGCGCGATTGAGTTCAAGCTCTCGAACATCACATCGACCTGACCGGCCATCAAATCGTTGATGGCGAGCGCGCCGCCCTTGTAGGGCACATGGACGATCTGCGTGCCGGACAGCAGCTTGAACAACTCACCGCCCACATGCCCGGGCGAGCCATTGGCGGAGGAGGCATTGGTGAGCTTGCCGGGATTCTTTTTGGCGTAGGCCACCAGATCGGCCACGGAATTGACCGGCAGGGTAGGGGAGACCGCCAGCAGCAGGTGGCCCTTGGTGACCAGCGCGACCGGCTGGAAATCCTTTTCGATGTCGTAGGGCAGCTTGGACATCATGTTTGGGCTGATCGCCAGCGCACCCACCGGGCCCATGCCGATGGTGTAACCGGCGGGGGCGGCCTTGGCCACCAGGTCCAGTCCGATGCTAAAACCGCCACCGGGCCGATTGTCAATGATGATCTGCTGGCCCAGTTGAGGCCCAAGCGCGGTGGCCAGAATGCGCGCCGCAGTATCGGTGGCGCTGCCGGGCGCCTGCGGCACGATCATGCGGATCGGTTTGTCGGGGTATTGCGCCCAGGCCGGTTGCAATAAGGTCAGAACAAGGCTGGAAAAAGCCAGGATTGCGGTTCGCAGAATGTGATGCATGAAGTGACTCCGACGTGGACGGAAGCCAAGTTAACCAGAAAACCAGGAAGGCCGCCAAAGCGGCCTTCCGCGAACCTGCGCAGCGACTACTCCTGCAAAGCGGCAGAGATTTCACCGACAGCGGTGAGTACTTCAGCGGCGCTGGAAGAGACCTGCACAATCGCTTCTCCCGCCTCTTGTGAGAATGCCTGCCGTTTGACGAGTGGACTAGTGTAGTGCTTCATTCTGTTTGGAACTTAAACGCCGGTTGGCGCGGATGACCTTGGCAAGGATGTCATTGGCTTTGGCGGTCCAGACGAAATGCTTAGGATTTTTGTTATGCAAGTCGATGTACTCCTTGATTGCAGTGGTCAATTCCGGGACGCTGCGAAACACACCATTGCGCAGGCGCTCGGTCGTGATATCGCGGAAGAAGCGCTCGACCATGTTGAGCCAAGACGCCGAGGTCGGGGTGAAATGCACATGGATTCGTGGGTGCATGGCCAACCACTCTTTGACCTTCGGATGCTTATGGGTGGCGTAGTTGTCGCAGATCAGATGAAGCGATTTGTCCTTGGGCGTTGCGCGGTTGATCTGACGCAGAAAGGTGAGCCACTCGACGTGTCGATGGCGTTGCTCGCAGCGCGAGATGACCGTGCCGTCCAAAGTGCTCATCGCCGCAAACAGGGTGGTGGTTCCGTTGCGCTTGTAGTCATGGGTCATGGTGGCGGCACGGCCGGGCTTCATCGGCAGGCCGGGTTGCGTACGATCGAGGGCCTGCACCTGGCTCTTCTCGTCGCAACAAAGCACCAGCGCGTGCTCAGGCGGGGACCTATACAGACCGACGATGTCTTCGAGCTTTTCGGCAAACTTGGGATCGCGCGACACCTTGAAACGCTTTACCCGGTGCGGCTTCAATCCGCGTGCCTTCCAAATACGCTGCACCGTGGTGTCGCTCACCCCGGCCACCGTCGCCAGAGTGGGGGTACTCCACTGGGTCGCGCCCTTCGGCTTGGTCTGCGTGGTCAGGCGTACGATCTCCGCGGGGTCCACCTTGGGCTTGCGCCCGCCACGTGGCAAATCCTGCTCGATGGCGCTCAATCCGCCCGCCGCGTAACGCTCGCGCCAACGGCCCACTTGAATGCGGCCCACTCCGACCAACTCGGCGATCTTGCGATTGTCCAGTCCATCGGCGGCCAGCAGCACGATGCTCAAGCGACGCGCCAAACGCACTTCAGTGGTATTCGAATGCGCAAGCCTCACCAGCTTCTCCCGCTGCGCTTCGTCCAGTTCAATCGCACTTGCCACTCGCATCGCCGTCTCCAAGGAACATCTGATAATCCTTGGATTCGAAAAATCGTGTTTAGTACTATTAATTACGAAGCAATACACTAG
>SXGR01584778.1_pt1 | contig 10396 bp, 13 predicted proteins | sample 3174711 | NCBI WGS metagenome assembly SXGR01 (sample SAMN11356860, study PRJNA531348) | freshwater metagenome | isolation source: freshwater sample F1-60 | place: China: Fuxian Lake, Yuxi | collected 2017-12-25 | reverse complement strand
GATCGCAGCAAGTCACAAAGGCCGCAAAGCGAACTTGAGCCTGATCGCCGTCAGAAGGATCAATCACCTGCCCACGGGATAGCTTGTCTTCAAGGTCAGCGATCCGCCCCTCGATAAAACCCTGCTTTTCCCGTGCCGCATGATATTCGGCGTTTTCCTTCAAGTCACCGTGAGACCGCGCCTCGGCAATCTCTTGGATGACCCGGGGGCGCTCATCGGACTTCAACCGCAAAAGTTCGGTCTGAAGCCGGTCAAAGCCAGACTTGGTAAATGGAATGGAATCAGTGGCCATATAATTTCTTCTCTCTTTTTTCTTCTCGCATCTCTAATTCTCAGAGGCTTGTCGTTGCCGCAAAAGCAAATGTTGTGATGGTAGATTTGACGTCCGTGAGCGTGGTAGAACTCCCAACTTTTTGTGCCTTGCCGGCCCCGCTCTGAATTACTGCCCCAAGGCTGATCTGGCTGTTGGGTTGAATGTAAGCCGCAAACAAGGAGCCACCTTTGTAGTCAACATTGGTTCCACCTGTATACTTCGAAGTCGACAGGGACGGCCGTGAATCGTTGTTGGTGAAAAATCCCCCACGCATCGCGACCGAAGGTGTCACATAATATTCGACCCCGGTGGAGTAATTCAGAACCGAGTCTCTTTTATACGCGGCAGGGCTGCTGGTGGCCGGATCGTAATAACTGACATCGCCGCAGGCCATCAACCTTGGATTTGCAAACCAGGCGGCACCCAAACGGACTTCTCCCGGAATTTTTCCTAATGGGCTCGATGATTTCCCATCAGCGGAAGATGCCGTTTCTGTCACAATTGCCGCACTCTCTGAATTGACCTGAAGGGTCTGCAAGGTATCGGTTGCGCTAGTCTGTTCTTGCGACACAAAGGCTCCCTTGCGGGCCGATAGGCCAAGCGAGACGGACTGCCCCAATGCCATTTGAACGCCAAAGGAAGGCTCCAATCCCTTGGCTTCAAGGCTGGTTCGTGAATTTACATATTGCTTCGTCAGCTGGGTAACCGTGCTGGTTCCGCTGGCTGAATCCTCAATAACGGCGTCCGACTGCTGAAAATCCTGAGAAAGCTCACTGATCGTCGTGTAGCGTAAGCCAAAGCCAACGGACAGCCTGCCCGACATCCGGTACCCGGCACCAAGGGCAATATGGGAAGTTGTCGTCCGCAACTGTACCACCCGGTGGAAACCCTGAAGGGAAGACGTTTTTGTTCCGACGGTACCTAAATTTACGTTTGGCCAGCGGTCATTCTGATTCAAAAGTTCAGTGTCAGAGGTATACATGGCGAACGCGCCAACCAACCCCGGAACGAAACGGTCCAGCTTGTTCAAGATTCCCAAAAACGGCGCGAACATTCCGCTCGCCGTTTCTGTGTAATCTTGCTCCATCACGACATTCGAATACTTGGTAGATTTCTTGTAAAAAGCGTTGCCGGAACCAGAGATGTCGTTGGACTGGGCAAAAGCAATACCGGCCGGATTATAGTAAAGCCCCGAGGCATCGTCTGCCAAAGCCGTGAAGGCACCGCCAAGCCCAACCGCACGTTCACCAACCAGCACATTGTTGTAATGGAAGATGTCGGCACGGGCGCTGCCTGCAAACAAAATCACGCTGGCCGACAATAAAACCTTCAAGTTCATCATTCTTGATTTCATCATTAACTCATTTCCCCTTGACGGCTTCGGTCTTGGCCGTTTTTTCTGGATTTTTCGCGTTTGCAACAGCCGGCATTCTCTGTTGCATCGAGGCAAATCTCTCAACACCTTTAGCACCAATGATGGTATCGGCCTTCATCTGGACCAGCAACTGTTCGACTCGGGCGCGGCGCTCTGCTGGCTTCGGATGGGTTTTTTCCAGAGTCTTGGTGTTCAAAACCTTTTGGCGCGCCACCAACCGCCCAAGAAAATTGGACAGCGCTTTCGGATCGTAACCGGCGGCAACGGCGTACTTTACACCTTCCTGATCGGCCTCGAATTCAAGCCTGTGGTCGAGGCCTTTTTCAAGGATCAGCCCCAAGCCCGCCTTTGCTGCGGCGATAATGCTCAATCCTGCAACGCTCGTCGAACCAAGGTAACGGGCCAGGGTCTTGGCTGCTTCAGATTGCTCCGTAACTTGAACTCTTTTACGCATCCGGGAAGCCATCGAAGGATCTTGTTTCGAGCCCGACGCCTTGGCGGCCTGGTCTAACTTTTCCTTGTCCATCGAAAGCAGGGTTTTCATCATGTGGCGATTGCCGACGTGTGCGGATTCATGTCCAAGAATCGCCGCCAACTCGGCCTCGTTTTCCGCCTGGCGTAGGGCACCCAACGTAACCAGGATATAACCACCCGGACAGGCAAATGCGTTCACCGATTCGCTGTTCAGTAATTTAATCATGTAACGTCGGTCGGCAAATGGACCCTGTTGGGCCACATAATTGCCCACGAGATTCAGATAGCCATTCAACGGTTCGTCGTTATATTCGCCGTAATACGCAATCAAGCGCCCGGCCATGTTGCGACCGATGTCCAACTCGGCGCGAAATTCGCCGAGCTTGCGCTCTTCTTCCTTCGAAAGCTGCGGGGCTTCTTCAGCTGCAATAGAAAAACCGGCTGCGGCCAACAGCGCAAGCGTAATGCTGAGGCTAAGGGTCAAAAATATTTTTTTCATGAGCAGGCCTTCATGAGCAATCCATTGCTCTAGGTATTTTTTGATCGTGGACTACTTAATCGCGACATTACTTGCTTTTAGACTGCTTCGCAATTTCATCGAAGATCTTTTCGGAAAGGTTTTCAACCTGCGCCGCTGTGACACGACGGTCTTCCATCGAGAAAACCGCCTTCAAGTTCGGCCTCGTATTCGCAGCATAAGACGTGTCGTTGGTTTCATCGAGACCACGGACTCCCATGACCGTGGCGCGGGCACGGGCACTTGCACCCTCAGACGATGAACGACCGGTCTGCACCGCGTTCTGAATTGCGCCTGCAAGGGAGCCACTATCTGAATCTGATGCTTTGACCTTTACGGCCATCACCGAAACAAAACCGGTTTTTCCACCAGCGGCCTTGACCTGCCAATACATCCCTTTGCGTTCGACCGTCTCGACCACTTCACCGGCCTTCAATGTCTGGACCACAGCAGCAGCCTTGTCCGGGGCAGCCGTAACCGGGACTCCATTTTGCTTCGCCTCGACGCTGCCAGCGTAAATAGCGGGTGCTGCCACCAACATTGCCATCGCAGTCGCTATCGCCACGAAGCCCAAAACCGCATGTGAAAATTGATTAAATTTCATGGGTTCTCCTACCTGATTAGAATCGGGCGCTTCCCTGCGTCCTTGAGTCAATCGCGTAACCTGATGCGATGATAGTGCTTTTTGCCCTTCCGGACCAGACACCCTTCACTCTTTTCCAATGCATTTGCGGGGATTCGCGTGTGCAAATCCGTGATTTTTACCTGGTCCACACTCAGACCGCCCTGCTGAATCAACCGCTTGGCTTCCGCTTTTGTTTCGACGACTCCAGAGCATGCCAACAGATCGACAATGCCAATCTCAGGCTTGCCGTCCAGTTGCGCCCGGTCAATGAAATGCTCCGGCTCGTTTCCGGTATCTCCGCCCAGGCATGAAGCTCCAGCTCCAAAGCCAGCGCCAAATAAACGCGCCGCAGATTCCTGAGCCTCGTTCGCAGCCGCTTCCCCGTGCGCGAATCTGGTGCACTCCCAAGCCAAGCGTTTTTTGGCCTCGTTGATTGCAGCGTCCTTCAAGGCAGCAAGTTGCGCGATTTCGGCTACCGGCAAATCCGTAAAATAACGCAGGCAGGGCTCCACCATCGCGTCTTCGACATTGCGCCAATACTGATAGTACTCAAATGGACTAGTTTTTTCCGCGTCCAACCAAACGGCGCCTTTTTCTGTCTTGCCCATCTTGCGGCCATCGGTAGTGGCCAGCAGCGGCAACGTTACACAAAAAGCTTTTCCTCCTGTCAAGCGGCGAACCAGGTCCACACCTGACAACATGTTGCTCCACTGATCGTCACCACCAAGTTGCACGGTGCAGGATTCAGTCCTGTAGAGATGCAGAAAATCGTAGCTCTGCAGCAGCATGTAATTGAATTCAAAAAAACTCAGACCTTTTTCAAGGCGCTGTTTAAAGCAGTCGGCTGTCAGCATGCGGTTGACGCTGAAGTGACGGCCAACGTCTCTCAAAAACGGCAGATACTTCAGATCACTGAGCCAATCGGCGTTGTTCACCACGATTCCGCGTTTGGAATCCTTCAAGTCGAGAAACCGTTCAAGCTGGGCACGAATTCCAGCCAGATTTTTTTTCAGGCCATCTTCTTCGACCATCTGGCGCATTTCAGTTTTGCCCGACGGGTCGCCAATAAGTCCGGTTCCTCCGCCTACCAAGGCCACCACACGATGCCCGGCGGCTTGCCAGCGCCGCATCGCCATGATCGGCAACAGAGACCCAACGTGAAGGCTGTCGGCTGACGGGTCAAACCCGCAGTAGGCTGTTCGAATCCCCGAGGCCAAATGCCCGGCAAGTTCTTCCTCGTGCGTGATCTGGGCAACCAGCCCACGTTCCCGCATGACTTCTAGAAAACCCATCTTTGCGCTATCCTGATGTAAAGGCCCAAAAAATCATCGCGTCTAAGTCTGCCAAATTGTGCCGGGGGAACCTCACCCATGCAAGCCGAGAAGTGCCTGACATTTCTAATTGGCCCGGCCCATTCGGGAAAATCCACTCAAACCGCTGCCCTAGCACGCCCTGGGCTGGACACCCTGGTGATTGGCATGGCCAACACACAGCACCCCTTGATGATGGCCCGGGTCGAGGCCCTCAAGGCCGCCCGCCCATCATCGTGGCAACATGTAGACCGTCCAGCTGACCTGCCTTCGCTGGTTTTTGCTGCAACCTCAGTCCACGACCAGATCATCGTGGATTCGCTCAACCTTTGGCTGGCCGCCTTGACCGTCAATTATCCCGCCGGGCGCAGCGCCGTGGAATTGTTGCACATGCTGAACTCTGAGTCCGAGCGCATGACGGACGCCCTGCGTCGCTCCCGGGATGCCGGCGCCAATGTGATCGTGGTGGCCGCCGAGATGGGGGCGTCGCCTTCCCCTCCGGTCGAAACCGAGCGCGCCTTCCGTGAGGCCAATGGTCGCCTCAACCAGGCCGTGGCCGCCATGGCGGACCGCGTGATCCTGATGACTGCTGGCATTCCGACGGTGCTGCGAGGCGGATCCCTGTTCGTCGACGGCACAGTCCAAAATAATGTTTCCATAAAAAACAATGTTTCTATCAAAACCAATGGACCAAAAGTCCACTCAACCCAGACCGGAGGCTGAAGTCATGAAAAGCAATTTTTTAAACCAGCAAAACTTCGTTGCAGCAGGAATCACCGCGGCCGGTTTTGCCGCCGCAATTCTGATTCAAACCCCCGCCATGGCCATGGTGAATGCCCAGGTGGGTGTGGGCAAACGGTATGCAACCAGCAGCCTCGAAGGCAGTAGCAAAAAATACGCTGCTGACGAATATGCGGCCAGCGCCTCGATCGACCCGATTCCACTAGTGCCAGTGGCTGCGGGTGCCACCATGACGATCCAAAACTGGAATAAGGACGATTTTAGCGCCACTAAAACAACGGGGTCTGAACTGACCCTCGACGTGAAGGCTTGGGTTCCCATGGTTCCAATCATCACGCCCTACGCAAAGTTCAGCTATGTCGTGACTGGCAGAATGCTGGTTGAAGCGAATTCGGACTGGTCCGGTGACGGCACCATCACCGCTGGCAAGCAAACGATGAGCCTGACAGGCACCCACCTGACCCTTGGCGCCCAGTACGGAATACTGCCCCTAGTCAGCGCCGTGGTGGAAGTCGGGATGGGAACGGAGAAAATCAAGACCGATGAAATCACCGTATCAGGCGTTAAAGTCGCCAGTGCCGGAGCCTCCACGTCGTGGAACTCAAACAGCGTCTCGCTGGGCGTCAACGTAGGATTCTAACTTGTCCCTAACCCGTCATCCTGTTCGCTACCCGTCATCCTGAGCGTAGCGAAGGATCCTTTCCTAAAGAATGTTTCTTGGTTGCCCGATCCGGGTATTTCCCTTAAACAGGTGAAGTACCCGGATTTTTTGTCTTAAACAGCCCTGATCCCGACCTGGACGACCGACGCAAATGGCCAACGAAATTGTGATCAAAAACGCCATCAAAAACGACATCGCCAGTGCTCATCAAGAATCAGGAGACTTGCCGGCCCGCCCGGCAAATGAAAGCCAGATTGCGGCCATGTTCGACCGGGTTGCCCCGCGCTATGATTTTCTTAATGCGTTATTGAGCCTGAAGCAGGACCACCGTTGGCGCAACAACCTCGTCTCGCTCGTCCCCTACAGGCCGGCTGGGGCTCTGTTAGACGTGGCTACCGGTACGGGTGACGTGATTTTTACCGCTATGGCACGGCGCAAGGAATACACGAGCTTTACTGGTGCAGATATTTCAGGCGAAATGCTCGCCCTTGCCGAAGCGAAGGCCCGTGAACGCAAATTGGACGGCGCGTCTAACGCCATGTCCAACGCCATGGTCGAATTTCGCCAGATGAGTGCTGAGAAGTTGGATTTTCCCGACGGGTCGTTTGACTGCGTCACCATTTCCTTTGGCTTGCGCAACGTCGTTGACAAGGAATCTGCACTTAAAGAATTCAGCCGGGTCTTGAAGCCAAAAGGCACCCTGTTGATCATGGAATTCTTCACACCGCGTTCCAACCTGATGGCGAAAGCCTTCGACCTGTATTTTCACCACATTCTGCCAGTGATCGGCGGACTGTTCAGCGACCGGGCGGCTTACACCTACCTGCCACGCAGCGTCCAAGCCTTTTACAACCCAAACCAATTGCGCGGAGCGCTCTACCGCTCTGGCTTCCTCGTGAACCAGGAAATCAGTTTCCTGTTTGGCGGGTGCAAGATTATTCAGGCACGTCGTCTGGCATAGGCAATTATTCCGGGACCTCAGGGATCTCCGGAATTTCCGGGATCTCTTCGGGCAAATAGAGGCAGCTGTACCCATCGTTGACCGTGAACAGATTGCTTGGATTCTTGGGAGCCTTCCCTTTTGAATCCGTAACCGTGACCTTGAGCCCCGTGTCATCACAGGTGGCGCTCAATGACCAGCGGGCTTGGTTGGTCGGAATCCTGGCCACATTCACGGCGCATGGAAGTTGGCAATTGACGACCGACCGGACTACATTTCGCATGTCTTCCAGCGCGCCGCGGTCGCGGACCTTATCCTGAACAAAAATCTGTTGGCGGAATATCTCGGCAATACCGAGGGCCAAAATCCCCATGAGCCCAATGGCAACCAGGACTTCAATCAGAGTGAATCCTGAACGGGGAGACGCATTATTTTTGTGAAGGGTCATGACTCAAAAATAGCATCTGCAAACGCAGAATCCAAACTTCCCGGGACAAAATCGCCAACTGCAATTGGGATTAGTTTAAATTTCGCTCGAAAATGAACCCCACGCATTTTTTCCAACGGGAATTTATTTGCATGAATCAGGCTTTGCGCCTCGTTTTCACTGAGCTGACCAGGCAAAAAAGTCTGAGCAGAAAAGAGCAGACGATCCGACTCGGAGGAAAACTGGGTCGCAATCCATACGGCCCCCTGACGCACCGCACGACGATACTCTGCCTCCACACTGACGACAGCCAATACGCAACGGCTGGCCACCATGCGGTCCCATGTCCAATTTGATTTTGCGAAAATCGCATTGCGGGCACGATCGCAATATTTCAGGTAGTGGGCATTGTAAAGAACACCGCCTGCATCGATATCATCAAAGGGAATCTCAAAGCGTTCCAAATAAATCCGGCTTTGGCGGACTTGCGGGCCTCTGGTCATTTTAAGCCTCGAGAAACGAGCTGACCATCTTTGGCCACGAAGGTCTGTGGAAGATGACGGACCCCAAGTTTCCGGGCAACGGCATCACCATTGAAACATGCCTGATCCACTCCAAAATGATTCAAAGTCGCAACGGCCGCCATCTCGTCATCAAAAGCTGACAGCAGGATAACATCTGGATCGCGAGATTTTTCGCGCATCGACATCAGATCGTCTTTGCAACTGCCGCACCAACTGGCAAAAAATTTCACAGTGACGGGATTTTTTTTGGTTGCGAGAAGCGCATCTAGATTTTGCGGTGTGATTTCCGGACAGGCAACAACGGCCATGGACATAGACAGCGACATAGACAGGCCGCCGGGGCGGAACGTAAGAAAAATGTTTCGCATCGTGGTCGTCATTGCAGTCATAAAGTTCATCGAAGCACTCGCGCCCATGCCATCGTCCAATTCGTCGAAGCGACTGAGTTTTTAACAGTTCCGAATGCACCCTGACGGGCCATGGTCAACTTGATGCTGTCGGACTCAAAAGCCAAAAAATCTGCGGAAACAAAAGCACCGTTCACTGACTGTTCGGAATCCTCAACCCTGTCACGGTCGGCCGTGGCTTGGCCGCGACGATCTGCTGTAACACCTGCAGACAGTTTAACCGGCAGAGCCTCGATTCCAAAATCGCCAGCGGGAATTGCGCCCGAAAGGGAACATGTTGTGCGAACAAGAGTACCAGGCTTCAACAGGGTGCCGTTGTGGCGCGTCGCGACAGACTCCGTCACCGACACCGCAATGCCGGGTTTCACCGGCAGCATACCCATCCATAAATCGGTTCCGATCCGGATCTCATCGAAACCGCTGCCAAACACATCCAACAAATGGGCATCCGTGGAATCGTGGATCGATCTGACCATGGCGGGGCGATATCCGGCGAGAACCTGAACCTGCGGAATCAAGGGACGTGAAAGTTGCGGCATCACAAGTGTGTATCGCCCGGACACCAAGGGGTCTGCGATACCACTTTGATTTACCGAAGATGGCCTCGTTCCCGATCCAGATGAACTTGTCCGCGAATTGGTCACTAGACTTTCTGAGACAATAAGAAAGCTGCGGGGCGAAATCGCCAGCCCTACTGCAAACGTAGCGGCGATGCGACGATCAGGACCAGCTGATTGCAATGCAGTGCCATCAGGTCCAGTCGATGCAAGTTGCGGCGTTATGGAAATACTTCCGTGGACCTTTAGTGCCTCCGCGGGAAACAGCACCAGCGGCTCATCGCCACCACTGCCACAAGAGGCGCAGGCATAAGCGTGATCAATGTTAAGGGCAGCAAAAATAAAAAGGACGGAGAGGATCGCAATCAAGCCGGACGCGAATTTAATCCGACGCAGGGTCATGTGGCGGGAACTTCCACCGGAATTGCAACCGAATCGCTCACACGACCGTTCGACAACTCAATCCTCAAATCCCACGGTCCAGACATGACAAAGAAAATATTACTGACGCGGTAATCCCCTGCTTCACCTTCGCGCACGACAACGGGCTGAACGTTCCCAGACCCGTGACCATGAACTGTCATCCATGGCGTGACCGAAATATTCTGAAGAGGAATTGTTGCATCGCCATGGGGCACAACGGTCAGCCGCGCGACGTTGTCCATCCCGGTTTGGGGGCCGGATTCCCACTCGAGATCAACTTCATAACTTCCATTGGCGGTAAGCCACGCGCCCTGATGCGGTTCAACGGAGTCAGATGGATCGCGTCCGGCCGAAGGAGCCTTGCCGCAAGACGTATTCGTGACGGCGATGATCGTCACTGCAATGACCTTCACTGCGAACATCGATAAAGTGTGAGCGCGCATATCAGCGAACCTGGAATGTGAAGGTACCGCTGTCATTGTTGTTCATCCATACCCGCACTTCCCAGATGCCGCGCATCATGAAATTCATGTTACGGATCGCCGAACAACCATAGCCTTGGGGAAAAAGTGATACAGGCGAACTGCCGTGTCCCATGGAGGGCATCCACAATTCCGACCTCATCAACATCGCCTGACGGTTGTTGCAAAATACGGCCTCCGACGTCGATGTCGTGATGACGTCGTCCTCAAACGTCAAAGTCAGGCTGTCACCACCCTGGCTCACTGAAGTCACCGTGGCAGCTGAAGACAAACCGGCAAAAGTAAAAAAAGCTGAAACTGCGATCGCAATTCCGAAAAAATTTTGGGCCGAACGGGTGTTCCAGAACTTTTGCATGGCGGGCTCCTGTCTGATGCCGATGCTAAAGTCTTAACGCATGGCACAAAGTCCCGCAATCACTGACTTGTATTCGGCAAACGAGCCCACCGTTTGGTCCGGGGCGGCGCCCTTGAACCACGTTGTTTGCCTTTTTGCGTATTGGCGGGTTGCGATCGTAATTCGTTCTGCCATCGCACCAAGCTCGACCGCGGTTAGATCGCCGCCAGGGGCAGGATGGACAGCAAGGGCGGCTACAACCTCACGATAACCGATGGCTTGCATT
>SXGR01495756.1_pt1 | contig 10398 bp, 8 predicted proteins | sample 3174711 | NCBI WGS metagenome assembly SXGR01 (sample SAMN11356860, study PRJNA531348) | freshwater metagenome | isolation source: freshwater sample F1-60 | place: China: Fuxian Lake, Yuxi | collected 2017-12-25 | reverse complement strand
GTTTGATGCCCATGCGATCGAGCAGTGACAGGTACAGGCTGCTGAGCTTCCGGTTGTCGTCGCCCGCGGTCAGGTAGTCGAGCGTGCGGCCCGTTTTCAGCGTGCCGCCCAAGCCGCCCGCCAGCACCAACGGCAGGCGCGTGTTGTCGTGTTTGCGGCCAGACCAGAGGTTGGACAGGAACATGAGGCACGAGTTGTCGAGAACGGTGGTTCCGTTGGCCTCGGGCATCGCATCCAGTTTTTGCGCCAGATACACCAGTTGACTCAAGTGGAATTTGGTGATCCGCTCATAGGCGTCCGACAGATTATCGTGCGAGGCCGAATGGTGCCCGTCGCGCACTTGCACGAAGGGATAGATCTGCGCCGAGAGATCGTTGGCCAGAATCAGCGAGGCCACGCGCGAACGGTCCGTCTGGAAGCCGATGGCCACGAGATCGCACATCAGGCGCGCGTGCTCGCGCAGATCCTCGGGCAACCCGTTGGCGGGACGCTCCATGGTCCACGCGGGTTTGTTCTGCCCCTTGGCTGCTTCATCGGCCTTGTGTTTGTCGATGCGCATGCGCTCCACGCGCTTTTCCACTTCGCGCACGCTGGTGAGATACTCGTCGAGCTTGGCTTTGTCGCCCGCGCTCACCTGCTTGCCCAGGGTTTCGGCGCGGTCGCGTACGCGGTCAAGAATGCTGGAGTTGCGCAGCAGGCCGCGGTTCTCAAACAGGTTGTCGAAGGCGAGCGACGGATAGACTTCGGTGGGCACGGGCGAGTCGTCGCTTTGCCACGAGATGTGCGAGCTGTACGCCATCGAGAAGTTGGTCTCGTGGTAGCCGGTGAGCGGCTGCTCGCACGCCAGCACCAGACTCGGTTGCGCGGTGTCCTGGCCAATGTGGTCGGCGATGATCTGGTCGATCGTCTTACCCGAACGCAGCACCGGGCCGCGTTGAATCGTCGCGCCGGAAAGCAAACTCCCGGTCTGCGCCGGGTGAATGCCCTGGCCGGTGAGTGTCTTGAGGAACAGGCCGTCAATGACATTGACCTTCTTCTTGATCGGCTCCAGCAACTGCAGCGTGGAGCTGAACTCCATCGCGTCGCCTTGCCCGCGCGCGAACCAGCGATCTTCATTCACGCCACAGCCCATGAACATTACGCCAAAGCGTTTGGCTGGCGCGACGGGTGCGGCGCCGGCCAGCGACTCCAGCCAGGGCAGCGCCACCACGGTCCCGGCGCCGCGCAACACGGCGCGCCGCGTGGGGCGGGCGTTGATTTGGGAAGAACGAATCAGCATCGGAACTTAGTCTCCCTTGTAGTCCGGATTGCGCCGGTTCAAGAATTGAGGGCTTGTAACCACTGATTCTATCAGGGCCGAAAACCGGTTGCCATGCGCGGCGAAGGCCGCGCGCATTTGTTCCAGCAGCGGCTCATCGGAAAGCAGCAGGACACGGGACAAGCCATAGGCGAGAGTTTTGCGGCACAGGTTCCGGATGAAATCCTGCTCGCGCTTTAACCTGATGTGTTCGATTAAGTCGTTGACGCCGCTGCCTTCGCCGCCGCCCGGGAACTCGGCCTTGGTGTCCACGGCACGGCCAGCCAGGTCTTTCGTGCGACGTTCGCCCACCGGGCCGTAGCCTTCAAAGGCGAGACCAAAGCCGTCAAAACGCGCATGGCAACCCGCGCACGCGGCGTTATCGCGATGCTTGGCCAGCATCTGCCGAAGCGGCAAATCCATCTTCGCTTCGTCACCCGGCAGTTCAGGTACCGATGGCGGTGGAGGCGGGATCACTTCGCCCAGCACCGTGCGCGCCACCCAATAGCCGCGCTTCACCGGGCTGGTGCGCAGACCCGGTGAGTTTTTCGTGAGGAACGCGGCCATCGGCAGTATGCCGCCGCGCCCGTAGCGCCGCGCGTCATTCACGCGGATCCACTCGCCGGGCTGGCGGAAGCGCAGGTTTTCGATGCCGTAGTGTTTCGCCAGTTGCCGGTTGACGAACGTGTGGCGGCCATAGAGGGCTTCCAGCATCGACTTGTCGCCTCGAATCAGATCGTCGAGGAAGCGCACGGGCTCTTCAAACATTGCCGCGCGCAGTTCATTGGTGAACTCCGGGAAACGCGTGCGGTCGACGCTGTTCATGTCTTCAATGCGCCGGAAGCCCAGCCAGTTGCCGGCGAACTCAATGGCGAGGGCGTTGGCGCGCGGGTCCTTCATCATGCGGCGCACCTGTGCGATCAACACATCGGGGTTTTGCAGGTCTCCGGCGGCGGCGCGCGCCAGCAGTTCTTCATCGGGCACGCTGGACCACAACAGGAAACTCAGTTTGCTGGCGAGTGACTGCGCGGGGAGCTGTGTGTGTTTGGGAGCTTTGGCAGGGATGGCGCGCGCATTCCGCGCCGCCGGCTGCTGCGGCTTCTTCTTCGGCGCGGCGCTGAGGGCGGGCGGAGCCGGCGGGGTGTTGTCCACGCGATACAAAAAGTCCGGGAACATCAGGACGTACACGATCATGTCGCGCATGGCGTCATCGTGGGTGAGTTTGCTCTTGTCGCGCAGCGTGGCGTAGTAGGCGCGGAGTTCACTTTGCTCGCCGCCGGTGAGCGGCCGCCGCCAGGCGCGGGCGGCGAACTGTTCGAGCGAAGCAAGATGCGTGGGCTCGGCGTCCACCCGCGCTTACTCCGTCTTGCGGATCTGCGCATTCACGCGCGCGAAGTGTTCGCGGATGGCCTCGCGCGCGGTTTCGTCCGCGCTGGTTTCGGCGGCCTTCAGCAGGTAGGTGTCGCGGATGCCGAAGATGACTTTCTCGGCGGTGGCGTCGGCGGCCTCGGCGGTGCGGAAGCTGCCGGACTCGCGGCCGCGCCCTTCGATTTCGCCGCTCTGGTTGTAGTAGAACTGCACGTACGTGCGCGTGGTCTGATCGGCCACGGTGTCGAACTGGAGCCACAATGTTTCGAGTTCTTCGCGTTCCTTGTCGTCGAGAATCAACTCTATCAGCGGCGTGTCGTCGCGGAAGTAGCCCATCACGTTGTGAAAGCCCGCGCTCAGCAGCCGGCCCTTGTCTTCCGAGTCGTCCGGGTAGAAGCGGCCGCGTTCACTGATGTAGAAGGCATCGGGGAACACCTTGGCCAACCGCGCGAACGACGCTTCGTAGCGCGCACGCTGGCCCGCGGGCACCAGCAGTTCCGGATCGCCAAAGCGCAGGCGCACGGCGAGCGCGGCGTTGCGCAGGCCTACCTGATCCTCCGTCGGCACGCCAGTCATGCGCGGGGCTTCAGGCAGCAGCATCGGCGGCTCGCCTTCCACCTGCAGCGCCTCGCGGTCAAAGTCGCGGCGGTGCGCGGCATACGCGCGCAGCTTCCAATTCATCAGCGGTTGCGAGGTGCCGGATAACCCGGCCAGCTTCGGGCTGCGGAACTGGCGCGCGGTGAGTTTGCGCACGTGCACCACGTAGTCGCGCATTTTACGGCACCCTTCTTTAACCAGGTCGGTCTGCTTGTGCGCAGGGTCCGGCAGGCGCTTCCACATCGTCTGCAACTTCGCCACCGGACCCACGTCTTCAGTGGCCTCTTCGAGAATCGACCACACCAGCGGCAGATACCGCGCGCTGACCTTCGCCTCGCGCGCTACGTCTTCCAGCGTCGCCGCGGGCTTGCCCAGGGCCGCGCGGTGGCGGTAGTTCCAGGCGGCCTGGAAATACTCGGCGTAGTCCGTGGGCTGACGGTTGTAGAAATCGACAATGCGCTGGATCGTGTATTTTTCGCGGTCGGACTCGGCCAGCATCGGATGCGGGGCAAAGCGAAAGCCCGCGGGCTGCAACACGAGATGCGAAGCGACTTCTCGCGCGGCTTGGAGATATTTGTTGAGCAGGGCGGGCGACATCACGAGCGACTCGCCCGTGTTGTCGAAGCCGTCCGGATTGGTGGGGTCCGTGGGAAACTCGCGCGTGGGGCGGACGTCGGCGCCGGTGAGGTCGCGAATCGCGTAGTTGTACTCGGCATTGCTCAACCGGCGCGCGAGCACATGCCCGGGGTCGCCTGCGTTGCGGCGCGCCTCCGCGGTGCGGATCCCTTCAATCCAGGCGGCGACGCTTTGGCGCTCGGCGTCTGAAGGCTGCTTCATGCCCTTGGGCGGCATCTCGCGATGGGTGAGCTTTTCGGCGGCGAGCGCCCAGCGGCCATGGTCGCGAATCACGTCGGCGTCGCCGGCAAACGTAGTCAGATCGAACTGCGCGGCGGCATTGGCGCCGCGATGGCAGGCAACACAGTAGGTAGCCAGAAATGTTTTGACCGTTTCGGCATTGGGGTCGGGCGGCGCCGCCAGCAACGATGCCAGTGGGAGCGCCGTGAGAAGGCTTGCACGCAACACTTCTGGATTATGGCAGAAGATCGCGGTGGGACGCTGAAAGAAGCGCGTATTCACGCCATGGGCCACATTTTCAAGAGTGTCTTGAACGAACCGAGCGCAGCCTGGAGAACATGGCGAAGATTCAGAGCCATTTAGCTGCGCGACAGAAACATCACGACGAGGCGTTCGACCAGATGGAGGCTGGGATCAAGGCGCTGCGCGGCAAAGTCGACGAGAACACGAAAATCGTCCGAGCGCTGCTGCATGCCGTGGGACAGCAATACCGACGTCGCAAAGGTCTCGAAGGCGGGGAAACTACCTACCGCCGCGGGCCCGCCGCCCTGTACAGCTTCCACTCCAGTTGCAGCGCCCCGGCCTCTTCAAACTGGATTCCGGAGCCCGCCACCAGATCGCGCACCGTGCTCGATGCAAGGATATCGCCGTCCGTGGTGCGTTGCCGTAGAATGCTCTCGGCCACCTCTACCGCCGCGCCGCCCACTGCGTTGCCGTCCAGCAGATCGCACTCGCCCGTGTGGAGCGCCGCGCGCATCCGGTAGCCCAACCTGGCGGCGTGACGGAGCAGCGCCGAGGCGCACCGCACGGCGCGCGCGGGGCCATCGAAGGTGGCGATCAGGTGGCTGGGCCTGGCTCGCCGCGCCGCGCCGCGGAACCACTCCAGTTCCTGTCGCATGCCCTCTTCGAGTGCGGCCTGCGAACTCGCGCCTGTTTCGCCTGCCTCGGCAAAAGCGGCGTAAAGAACCGTGGCCAGCACGCGCTCAGGATCGCGCGCATGGCTGACCGACGCGACGAAGTCCTCAATCTCATCGAGAATCTCGTGCTGGTTGCCCGCAAACGGCAGATGGTCGTTACCGGGCAATTCAATGAAGCGCGCGCCGGGAATCTGCTCGGCCACGTAGCGGCCCTCTTGCACCAGCAGCGTCCGGTCGCCCGTGCGATGCAGCACCAGCGTCGGCACGCGCACGGCCTTCAACACATGCCGCACGTCGATCTCGGCGTTCATGCGCGTGAGCGCGACCGCGGTGGCGGGGCTGGCGCCCATGCGCAAGTAGGCCGCCCACCAGTTGCGGAACGCCGGATCGGCCGCGAGCGAGGGCGCGCGGTCTTCAATCCCGATCGGCCCGCCCCATTGATTCCGGATCAACTCAAGGAACGCGGCGCGTTGTTCGGCGGTGGGCCCCCAGGGGTACGTCTCGTCCTGGATGCGCTTGGCATACGTGCCAATCATCACCAGCGCCAGCGTCTTCTCCGGATATGTCGCGGCGAACAGGGCCGACATCGGGCCGCCCTCGGAAACGCTGACGATGACCGCCGAGGCCGCGCCCGCCGCATCCATCACCGCGCGGAGATCGTCCATGCGCTCTTCGAGAGTGGGTAACTGATTGGTGGGCACGCGATCGGACAGGCCCGTGCCGCGCTTGTCAAACAGGATCAACCGGGAGAACGTGGCGAGCCGCCGCAGAAATGCCGCAAAGTGCGGCTCCGTCCAGAAATACTCGAGGTGCGAGACCCAACCCATCACAAACACCACGTCGACCGGCCCGTCGCCGATCACCTGGTAGGCGATGTTCACATCGCCGCTCCGCGCATATTTTGTCTCCGGCGAACCGCCGGGCAGGGCTGGCGCGCTTTCCGGCGTAGCGGCGCGCGGGGCGGGATCGATACTCGTCACGGGCTCCGGCACGAAGCGGTAGCCACGCCGGTGGCGCGTTTCGATGAACTCGTGCGCCCCGTTGCCCTCGGTCAGCACCTTGCGAACCTCGCGGATCTGCACCGTCAACGCATGGTCGCCCACGAAGGTGTTCGGCCACAGGGCCTTGAAGATGTCTTCTTTGCTGACGACTTCGCCGGGCCGCGTGGCGAGGTAGAGGAGGAGTTCCATCGCCTTCGGCGTCAGGCGTAGTTCGTTCTGGTTTTTCCAAAGGCGCCGCTCGTCTGGTGAAAGACGGAACTCGCCAAAACGAAGCATGCTTACAGGGCCCTCGGTGATTCTAATCGATGCGCCATTTCACGGGAGGCAGTTCCGCGAGCGCTTCTGGATTGTAGTAATCATACAGGATCGATGGCGCCGCCGAGAGCGCCTCCACGCGCAGCACCTGTGACCGGGTGTCGTCGAGAAAAACCGTCTGCGCCGGCGCACCTGCAGCGAACAAGACCGCCACGGCGAGCCAGCGTGTCATGACATCAGTTTCTTCCGCAGCATATCGAGTGCCGCCGTAGCGCCCATCTGCCGCACACGCTCCCGCTCCGGGATCATCTGCAGACGGCGCGTCTCCACCTCGCCATCGGGGGAAGCGAGGCCGATGTAGATGGTGCCCACCGGATCCTGCTCTGTGCCGCCGTCAGGCCCGGCATAGCCGGTGATTGCGAGCGCGTAGCTGGAGCCCGTGCGTTCCCGCGCGCCGCGCGCCATGGCCACCGCGGCCGGTTCGCTCACGGCGGTGTGGCCTTCGAGCAGCTCAGCGCTGACGCCCAGCAGCGCCTGTTTCATCGCATTCGTGTAGGTAAGAAAGCCGCCCAAGAAATAGGCCGAACTGCCGGGCGTGGAGGTGAAGCGCTGGCCCAGCATGCCGCCCGTGCAGCTTTCGGCCACGCTCACGGTTGCGCCGCGCGCGGCCAGCAGCCGGCCCACCGAGGTTTCAAGGTCCGCTCCGTCGCGCGAGTAGATGCGCGTACCCAGGAGTTCTTCGATTTTCGCAGCCAACTCATCCAGCATCGCTTCGGCGGCGGCCTCATCTGCCATGCGCGCGCGCAGATGAATCTGAATGTCGCCCGGCTTGGCCAATACGGTCGTGGCGATTTGCGCGTACTGCATATAGACCGGCGCGATGAGTTGATCGAGGTCCGACTCGCCCATGCCCGCCACGCGAAACTGCCGGAGCCCGATGTGCAACGCGGGCAGAAGCCGGCGCAGGCGCGGGGCGATCTGCTCGGTGTACATGCCTTTGATCTCATGCGGCGGCCCGGGCAGTAGCGCGATGAACCGTCCGTCCTCGGTGGCAATCCACTGGCCCGGTGCGGTGCCGCGCGGATTGGACAGCGCTTCGGCGCCTTCGATCAGGTACGCCTGTCGCTTGTTGTTCTCAGCCATCGAACGGCGCAACTGGCGAAACCGTTCGGCGATGGCTTCAAGCAACTCGGCGCGAAAATGCTGGTCGCGGCCCAACACTTCGGCCACCGAATCGCGCGTGATGTCGTCTTCGGTGGGACCGAGGCCGCCGCTGAGCAAGACGAGGTCCGCGCGGCGCAGCGATCCGCGCAGCACGTCAGCGAGGCGCGCGCGGTCGTCGCCGACGATGGACTTTGCCGTTACTTCGACGCCCAGCGTGTTGAGCTGATCGGTGAGCCATAGGGAATTCGTGTCAACGCGTTGGGGCGTCAGCATCTCCGAACCGACGGCAATGATTTCGCAGTTCAACGGGTCACGCCTTTAGTCGAGATTGGCCATGGGCAAGCCGCGCACTCCGGCGTTCAACCGGAACAGCGCACTGGTGGTGGCAATGTAGAGGAGCCCGCCGGGAGCAAATGCGAGGCCCACGATGTTGGGGCCGGAAACGAACATGTTGGCATCCTGGCCGTCTGGAGAAATCTGCACGATGCCGCGGCGGCCGCGCAGAGACGCGGCGACGTAGAGACGGCCTTCGGCGTCGAAGGCGAGGCCCTGCGGCCGGCCCACCCCGCGATAGAACACTTCCACTTCGCCGGCGGGCGAGATGCGCTGCACGGCGTCGTAGCTGGACGTAGTGGGGCCGCAGACATAAAGGTAGCCGTCCGGGCCAAAGGCAAAATGGTAGGCGGCGATGGACTGCTCGAGCGTGGCGAACACGTAGATCTGGCGCGAGCGGCTGACCTTGAACACCGTGCCCTGCCGGTCGCCCACGTACAGGTTTTCATCTTTGTCGAAGGCAATGCCCGTGGCCACGCCCATGCCTTCCACGTACAGCGACATTTCGCCTTTGGGCGTCACCTGATAGACGACGCCGTCGAGGCGCGATGAGACGTATAGCAACCCTTCGCGGTCAATCGCGAGGCCGGAAGCATTCATGAGGTCCGACAGAAACGGCCGCATGTTCATGTGCGGATCGATGCGATACACCGAGACCGGTGTCTTTTGGCCGCGGGACCCGGAGAAGGTGCTGTAGACCGTGCCGGCCGCGTCAACCGCGGGGTTGGCCACCGGGTGGAGCCCGTCGGTGACCTGGATGCCGATCTCGCACATCCACGGACTGCTGCGCTGGAGGTCTGATTCGATCACCATGGGTCCTACCGCGGCACCCTCCGGAACGCGGGCCACCACCATCGACTCCGAGCCGACAATGACGGGAGCGACGGCGTCACCGAACCAGACTCGCGGGCGGTCAGCGCCCAGCAGACCGCTGCCGCGGATCTGGAACTCCCCACCGGGGATGGCCGCCGGCGGCTGCACTTGCGTAATTTGCGGTTTCTTGGCAGGCAAAAAATAACCCTTCTAATAAAGATTGAACCACCCGGCCGCCAGCATGACAAGCGCGGCCAGGACGCCGGCGGCCAGATCGTCGGCCACAATGCCCACGCCGCCGGCGAGTTGTTCGAATTGGCGAACGGGAAACGGCTTCCAGATATCAAACAGGCGGAACAGGCCGAAGGCGAGCATCACACTCAGAGTGGTGCAGTATGGCGCGCCGCACAAGGCCACCCATTGGCCGAGGACTTCATCCACCACCACGCAAGCCGGGTCTGCGTCACCGGCGTTCCGGGCGACGCGAGTGGCGGCCCAAATCGCGGGCGCGGTCAACACTACCACGGCGGCCATCAGGTAGGCCGGATTCCATCCGAGGAAGTAGGCGGCGGCGAGTCCGCCCAGCGAGCCGGCCGTGCCGGGAGCCTTGGGCGCGAGGCCGCAGCCAAACCAGGTTGCCAGCAGCCACGCCACGCGATCGAGCAGCATCTTCGTTGGCCTGCTCAAACCTCATCATCCGGCGCGGGCGGCGGCTCCGGCGCTTCGAGATCGTCGGAGTGCACGCGGTCGGAGATCACATACTTTTCGGTGGCCCAGTTGGCCAGGTCCTGAATGCGGCAGCGGTCGCTACAAACAGGCTGATCCGGCGAACCGGGCGCGACAGGTTGGCGGCAGAGGGGGCAGCGCATGGGACTTACGATTGCTGACCGCGTGAGATGGCGAGCGAGGTATGGTCGCTGAGGATCGGGAATGCAGGTTGAGCGGGTTCGCGGTAGGCGCTTTCGGGCTCGTCGGCGATCTCGCCCACCAAGTCGTAGTCGTGCGCTTCGGTGATGCGCACGCGGCGGATTTCACCGCGCCGGAGCGGCAGGCCGTTGTCGTCGTTGATATAGCAGATGCCGTCGATATCGGGGGCCTGCGTGGGCAGCCGGCCTTCCCACAGGAGTTCCGTTTCCTGCGACGGGCCGCTGACCAGAATCGGAAACTCACGCCCGATGAGCGCTTTGTTCATCGCGCGCGATACTTTGCGCTGCACGGCCATCAGGCTCCGCTAGCGGGTGTGAATGGTGCGGCCGTCTACCTTGCCGTCGAGCGCGTGGCTCTTGCTCGTATCTTCATCTGAGTAGGTAAACACACCCAGGCGGTCGAACTTCGCTTCGCGCACGAAGTCGCAGAGATAGTCGAAGTCTTCCTTCGTCTCGCCGGGAAAGCCGACGATGAAGCTGGACCGGATGGCGACGCCCGGAATCGTACGGCGGATGCGTTCGAGGATCTTAAGGAACAACTCGCCGTTGGAGCCGCGCTTCATGCGCTTCAGCACCGGACCGGCGGCGTGTTGGAGCGGCATGTCGATGTATTTCACCAAGGCCTCGTGCGCGGCGATGGTGTCGAGCAGTTTCTGCGTAACGCGATTCGGGTAGGCGTAGAGGAACCGCACCCAGTAGGGCGCGGGCGCGTCGAGATGCGCGAGCCGTTCGAGCAGCACGGCCAGGCCGTCTTTGATGCCGAGGTCCTCGCCGTAGCAGGTGGTGTCCTGGCCGATCAGGTTGATCTCGCGCACGCCGGTCTGCACCATCCGGTTGGCTTCCACCACGATGGATTCGAAACGCCGGCTGCG
>SXGR01369857.1_pt1 | contig 10401 bp, 10 predicted proteins | sample 3174711 | NCBI WGS metagenome assembly SXGR01 (sample SAMN11356860, study PRJNA531348) | freshwater metagenome | isolation source: freshwater sample F1-60 | place: China: Fuxian Lake, Yuxi | collected 2017-12-25 | reverse complement strand
TTTAACCGGCGATTTTTCCCATTCAATGCATTCCAAAGTCTTCTTGGTATTGGCACTGCAACTGCGCCAACAACCTACGCTTTACTTTACAACGTCGGGCGTGACGCGATGTCAGTGGAAACAAAACCTGCCAATGGGAACTAACCGGATAAGCATGGAACAATCAACTAGCCCCACCATAAATTGCCAGAGCTAAACAGCAGGGAACTGACTGTACTTGCGTCCGCGGGCAACCCTGGCCTACCAACACAGCGGCTTCTCGGTAGACGCTCGCGTGCGCGTCCAAACCCACGACCGCGCATCCGCTTGGTGAAGTATCCGGGTAAGGTACTCAACTATCCGTACTCAACTATCGCTTGACGATATCGCCATTCCGTTAAATAATGGATCCTTAGCGAATCACTGTTTCTCTAATGAAACAAAAATTCCCCGATTGACCTAAAGGCCTTGCATGACAACTGGCGCTAACATCGACTCTCACTGGCACGAGGTCGCTACCCTGGCCCAGCTGGACCCCGATTTCCCGATTGGCGTTGAGGTTCATGGCCAGAAGATTGGCCTGTTTCTGCTGGGTGATGCCGTGCACGCCGTCGAAGATGTATGCCCGCATGCCTATGCCTTGCTGTCCCAGGGCTTTCAGGAAGACGGCGTGATTGAGTGCCCGTTGCACGCAGCGCGCTTTGACATTGCCAGCGGCAAATGTCTGACCGAGATCGGCCAGCGCGACCTGCATTGCTTCCAGGTGCGGGTGCAGCAGGGTCGCGTCCAGCTGCAGTTGCAGCGGCAAGCCAAGGACCGGGCGTGAGCAAACCAGCCATGGAGTTCAGCGGCGTGGCCAAGCGCTTTGCGGCGCGCGGCCGCTCCAGCGAGGTACTGGCGGTCACCGATGTCAGTTTTGCCGTTCAGCCAGGCGAGGTGGTGTCCATCATCGGCCCCTCGGGCTGCGGCAAGAGCACCTTGCTCAACATGGGCTCGGGGCTGGCCAAGCCCAGCGCCGGTGCGGTGCGTGTGGATGGCGAACTGGTGGCTGGGCCCAACGCGCATGTTGCCTTTATGCTGCAAAAAGACCTGTTAATGCCATGGCGCACCATTGCACAAAACATTGAGTTTGGGCTGGAACTGCGCGGTGTGGCCGCGGCCGACCGGACACGGGTGTCCGCACAGCTGCTGCAGCAGTGCCACCTGGACGGCTTTGGCAAGCACTACCCGCACCAGCTCTCGGGCGGCATGCGCCAGCGTGCGGCCCTGGCCCGCACCTTGGCGGTGGACCCGTTGGTGCTACTGATGGACGAGCCCTTCTCGGCACTCGACGCCCAGACCAAGATGATCTTGCAGCAGGACCTGGCGCAAACTGTGGCGCAGCAGGGTAAGACGGTGCTCTTCATCACCCATGACCTGGCCGAGGCGGTCGCGCTGTCGGACCGTATTCTGGTGATGAGTGAGCGGCCCGGCACCATCGTCAAGCAGATCACGGTGAACCTGCCCGAGCGGCACAACCCGATGAAACGCCGCAAGCAGGACGAGCTCGGCCGCCTGGTGGCCCGGCTGATGGACCTGCTAAAGCTTGACGCTAGCACCAACGTGCATTGAATGCAGCCCAGATTTCGTCCCTTTTTCTGTCCACACGCTTTTAACCCCGGAGAACACTATGTCATCCCTAACACTATCCGTGACGCGCCGCGCCTGCCTGACCATCTGTAGCCTAGCCGCCTCGCTCGTCCCCATGGCGGCGCAAGCGCAATTGCAAAAAGTGACATATTTGTTGCCCTCCAGCAGCACGCTGCCGGCTTTCGGCCCTTGGGTGCTGGCGCAGGCCAAGGGCTACTATGCAGCAGAGGGCCTAGAGGTAGAGTTTCTCACGGGCCGCGGAGGCGTGGATGTGGCTAAGCAAGTTGGCGCCGGTAATGCCGTGATCGGCGGCGCGATTGGCGACACCTCAATCATTGCACGAGCCCAGGGTATTCCGGTGAAGGCGGTCGCCGTGCTGGGCTCTGGCTCGCTGATGCAGCTGGTCAGCCACAAGGACGAGCGCATTGACAGCCCGCGCGAACTGCGCGGCAAAACGGTCACCGTGCTGGCCTACACCGACACGGGTTACTACGCCTTGTTGGGCATGCTGGCAAAAGTGGGCCTGACCAAAAACGATGTCAATATCCAGGCCGCCGGCCCGGCTGGCGTGTGGCAACAATTCGCTGGCAAAAAGGCCAGCGCAATGGCTGGCGTGCCCGACTGGACTGTCAGCGCCATGGAGGCTGGCGCCCAGGTCAACATACAACCTGCCGACACCTACTTCAAAAGTATGGCCCAGGCCATCCTCGCCTCGGATGAGACGATTCAGAAAAATCCGCAGTTGATCCAAAAATTGGTTCGCGCCACGCTAAAGGGCATGAAAGACATCATGGCCGACCCCAAAGCTGCCGCTGCGGCCTATGTCAACCATGTGCCCACGCACAAGGGCAAAGAGGCGTCGATCCAAAAGGTGTTCGAGATGTACAACGAGTATGTCTATGAAAACCAGAAGGTGCCCGGCCAGATGGACGAAGCCCGCCTGAGCGAGCTGCAAAAGTTTTATGTGGCCAACGGCATCGTCCCCAAAGAAGCCGCGCTCAACGATTTGTTCACCAACCAGTTTGTGCTGGGCAAGTAAGCCGGTCTGAGTCGTCCACACCATGAGCCCGCAGAACGAAGGCCTTGTCACCACCGGCTGGAGCCTGGCCGTGCTGGCGGTTTTCCTGCTGGTTTGGCAATTTATGCCCGCGCTGCTCGGGGTGCCCGAGTTCGTCCTGCCGCCCCCCACCCGTGTGGCGGCGGAAGCGGTGCGTATCTGGCAGACCGAGCGCCTGCTGTGGCACGCCGGCATCACCGCGCTGGAGGTGGCGATCGGCTTTGTGTTGGGCGCACTGCTCGGCGCTGTGATCGGCTATGCACTAGGGCTGTGGCCACGGGTCGAGGCCATACTGTCTCCCTACCTGCTGGCGCTGCAAATCGCACCGAAGGTGGCGTTTGCGCCACTATTTGTGATGTGGCTGGGCTACACCCTGTACCCCAAGATTCTGGTGGCGGTGTTGATCGTGTTTTTCCCGGTGCTGATCAATGTGCTGTCAGCCATGCGCACCGTCGACGCCGACATGGTCAACCTGGCCCGCTCGTTCTCGGCCACGCGCTGGCAGGTGTTCCGCAACATTGAATACCCCACCACCTTGCCGGCCCTGTTTTCTGGCCTGCGGATTGCCAGCACGCTGGCGGTGATCGGCGTGGTGGTCGGCGAGCTGGTGGGCGGCAACATGGGCCTGGGTTATATGCTGGTGTTTTTTGAGGGGCAGGGCAACACTGCAGCCGTGTTTGTGATCATCGGTGCGCTGACCGTGATTGGCATAGCGGCCTATTACGCCGTGGTACTGGCTGAGCGCCGCGTCTTGCACTACCTGCCTGGTCCCGACAGCCGTTCGGCTTGAGCCCGATGCACGCGGCCCCGAACCCTGAGATCCATCTGGCGGGCCGGCGCGTGCTGGTCACCGGCGGCGCGCGTGGCCTGGGCGAAGCCTTTGCCCGCACCCTGCTGGCGGCAGGTGCGCGGGTGGTGATCAGCGATGTGCTGCACGAGCGTGGCGCTGCGCTGGCCGCCGAACTCGGCCCCGATCTTCATTACCTGCCCATGGACCTGTCTGACCCGGGGGCTATCAGCGGCGGGGTGGACGCTGCAGCTCATTGGTTGGGCGGCTTGGACGGCCTGGTCAACAACGGCGCCGTTACCAACAGTGGCGGCAAGGACATGGCCGACCTGAGCGTTGCCACCTGGGACCAGGTGATGGCGGTCAATGTGCGCGGCACCTGGCTGGCCACCGTGGCAGCGCAGCCGCACCTGGCCGCCAGCGGCAGCGGCCGCGTGGTCAACATCGCCTCTGACACTGCGCTGTGGGGCGCCCCACGCCTGATGGCCTAGGTGGCCAGCAAGGGCGCGGTAATGGCCATGACCCGCAGCATGGCGCGGGAACTCGGTCCCCAGGGCATCACCGTCAATGCGGTGGCCCCGGGCCTGACCCTGGGCGAATCCACCGAGTACGTGCCGCAAGCGCGTCACGAGCGCTACCGAAATGGCCGCGCCATTGAACGCGCGCAGCAGGCCGATGACATCACCCCTGCCGTGCTGTTTTTGCTCTCAAAAGGCAACGGCTACATCACTGGACAGGTGCTGCCGGTGAACGGTGGTTTTGTCATGTCCTGAACCCCGAACTGGAAACCCCGACCCATGAACCTCAGTACCCCCGCCGCCAACCAGCCCGTCTTCAATGAGCGCGGCCTGATGGACGCCAATATCCCTTGGGAAGCCGATATCCAGCGCAGCATGTTGCAGCCTGTCGGTCAGGACTTTGCCGCCTGGCTGGAGAGCCGGGTCGCCCGCTTTGCATCCCGCCGCTACGACTGGGATGCGCTCAAGTTCCAGGCCGACTTTGACCCGCGCTACCGCCGCGCCCAGATGCGCTATGTGGGCACAGGCGGCACCGGTGTGATCAGCGACAACAACACCGTGCCCTCGGCCCACTTCACCTTCTCCACCATGGTGATTCCGGCCGGCCACATTGGCCCCTCGCATATCCACTACGACGTGGAAGAGGTGTTTTTTGTGATGCGCGGGCGCATGAAGATCGTCTGCGAAAAAGACGGCCAGCGCTGGGAGGCCCTGCTCAATGAGCGTGATCTGATCTCGGTGCCGCCCGGCGTCTACCGCGAAGAAACCAACATCGGTGACGAAGACGCGTTGATGTGCGTGATGCTGGGCACGCCCAAGCCCATCACCCCCACTTACCCGCCTGGCAGCGACCTGGCCCGCATCAAGCGCGAGCTGGGGCGCTGAGCCGCAAGGTCAAGCGCGTGATGCTCAACAACGTCATTCCCGCGAACACGGGAATCCAGGCTGTCATAGATCCCCGGACGACGCCAGGGATGACGCATGACTTATTGCACCCTTCCCAGCGTATCGACACGCTGCTAGGTGCCATCGGCTACCGGCAAGCTGGGGTGCTGGCCGGCACGCGCCTGGTGTTGTTGCACGGCATCGGCTCGGGCTCGGCCAGTTGGGCCGCGCAACTGGCGGCGGTCAAGACCGACCAACCGGGCCTGCTCGCCTGGGATGCGCCGGGTTATGGCGAGAGCGACGGCCTGAGCCTGTCGGACGATGCCTGGCCCACGGCCACGCGCTACGCCGAGCGGCTCTGGGCCTGGCTGTATGCGCTTGGCCTGACGCAGCCGCTGACGCTGGTCGGCCATTCCTTGGGCGCGCTGATGGCGGTGCGTGCCGCCGTGCTGCAGCCGCAGCGGGTAGCGGCGTTGGTGTTGCTGGCGCCGGCCCAGGGCCATGCCCGTCTGGAGCCGGCCCAGCGCGAGCGCCTGTTGCACGACCGACTGGCCGCCTTGGTTAATCTGGGGCCCGCCGGCATGGCTCAGCAGCGCGGCGCTGCCATGCTCACGCCTGATGCCCCTGCCGAAATACTGACTGCCGTACAAACTGTGATGGCACAGGTCCAACCCCGGGGCTACACCCATGCTGCCCGCATGTTGGCCGGCGGTGACTTGTTGACTGACCTGGCACAAGTGCACTGCCCGGTGCAAGTGGCCAGCGGCAGCGCCGACCGCATCACGCCGCCGGCAGGTTGCCGGCAGGTGGCGGAAGCTGCCGGCGTGGCCTGGACCGATCTGGGCCCGGTCGGCCATGCCTGCCCCTTGCAGGGCGGCGCCGCCGTCAATGCCCTTCTGGGACTGCCGGACTTGGGCGGTATGAGCAGCGCCGGGCCGACCCAAGCTGCGAAGGCCCCCTCGGGGGGCAGCGACGTACACGCAGTGACGAGCGTGGGGGCCACATGCCCATGACCAGTGCTTCAGATGAGCGCTACACCGTCCCGGCCTTGCTGCGCGGCTTGGAACTGCTGGGCTGCTTCAGCCGGCAAACGCCCACCCTGAGTGGGGCCGACCTGGCCCGCCAGCTTGATGTGCCGCGGGCCTCGGTGTTTCGCATGCTGCATACCCTGGAGCAGGCGGGCTTTGTTGAGCGTGTGGGTGACAGCAGCCATTACCGGCTCGGTCTGGGCGTGCTGCGCTTGGGCTTTGAATACCTGGCGTCTATGGAGCTCACCGAACACGGCCGCCCGGTGATCGAGAAGCTGCGCGACCAGACGGGTTACTCTGCGCATCTGGTGGTGCGCGACGGGCGAGAGGTCGTGTTTGTGGCCAAGGCCGCCGGGCGCAGCGCCATGTTTCAGTCGATCCAGGTGGGGGCACGCTTGCCGGCCCATGCCACGGTGTTGGGGCGCCTGTTGTTGGCGGATCTCAGCCTGGCGGATTTGAGCGCGCTTTACCCAGAGGCCGCCTTGGCGGTCTACACCGCACGAACACCTGACAACGTGGCCGCGCTCAAGGCCCTGATTAGCGCCGACCGCACAGCCGGTTACGGCATCAGCCAGGGTGGTTTTGAAACAGGTATTTCCACGCTGGCCGCGCCGGTGTTCAATGACCAGACTGCGGTGGTGGCTGCCGTCAGCATCACAGTACCAGCCCAACAACTCAGCGACGCCCAGGTGGCGCAGCTGCTGCCGTTGGTGCGCGCCGCCGCCGCTCAGCTGACCCAACGCCTCAGCTACCTACCCACGCGTGGCAAGCAGCCCGCATTTGCCGAACCCCTGACCGCATGACTTCTTCTGATTCCCATAGCCCCGTCCCCATGGTCACCGTGGGCGAACTCGTCGCCCGTTTTCTGGAGCAGTGCGGGGTGAAGGTCGCCTTTGGCGTGATCTCCATCCACAACATGCCGATGCTCGATGCCTTGCACCGGCGCGGTCATATCCACTTTGTGCCGGCGCGGGGCGAGGCCGGCGCCTGCAACATGGCCGACGCCACCGCCCGTATCAGCGGCGTGCTGGGCGTGTGCGTCACCAGCACCGGTACCGGCGCTGGCAACGCTGCCGGGGCGCTGGTAGAGGCGCTCACCGCCGGCACGCCGCTGCTGCATCTCACCGGGCAGATCGAATCTGATTTTGTCGACCGCGACCTGGGCTTCATTCACGAGGCACCAGCCCAGCTCGCGATGCTGCAGGCGGTGGGCAAGGGCGCTTTTCGCATCCGCAACACTGACACCGCGCTGGCCACTTTGCGTGAGGCGGTGTGCTTGGCTTTCACCCCACCCTGCGGCCCGGTCAGCATCGAAATCCCGATTGACGTGCAGGCGCGTCTGCTGCCGCTGCCGGCTGACCTGGCCCCGTTGTGGTCCGCGCCGCTGCAGCCGGCCACGGCCGAGGTGGCCGCCCTGGCCGCCCGGCTGCTGGACAAGCGCCGCCCGCTGCTGTGGCTGGGCGGTGGGGCGCGCGGCGCCGGCGCTGCGGTGGCGCGCTTTGTGGCCATGGGCTGGGGCGTGGTGACCTCTGTGCAGGGCCGGGGCATCCTGCCAGAAGACCACCCGGCCAGCATGGGCGCTTATAACCTGCAAAAACCGGCAGAGGCCCTGTACCAGAGCTGCGACGCTATGTTGGTGGTCGGCTCGCGCCTGCGCAGCAACGAGACCCTGCGCTACCAGCTCAAGCTACCGGCCGCCATGTACCGTATCGACGCCAATGCCCTGGCGCACAACCGGGGCTACCCCAGTGACTACTTTGTGCAGGGCGATGCGCTGGCCACCCTGCACGCCCTGGCCGACCGGCTGGAAGGCCGCATGGCGCCAGACCCGGCGCTGCTGCCCGATGTGCAGCGCGCGCGGCAGCAGGCGGTGGCCCACGTCAATGGCACGCTTGGCCCCTACCAGGCGCTGCAGGATGGGCTGGCGGCGCAGGCCGCACAGGCCGTACAAAACGGGTCGGGCCTGTGGTGGGTGCGCGACATCACCCTGTCCAACAGCATGTGGGGCAACCGCGCGCCCCAGCTAAACCACCCGCGCGCCGGTGTGCACGCCCTGGGTGGCGGAATCGGCCAGGGGCTGGCCATGGCCATCGGCGCCTCGGTGGCCGACCGGCTGCACGGCCTGGGCCGCAAGACGGTGGCGCTGGTGGGGGATGGCGGCTTCATGCTCAATGTGGGCGAGCTGGCCTGCGCCGCGCAGGAGCGCGCACCTTTTGTGCTGCTGCTGATGAACGACGGCGGCTACGGCGTCATCAAGAACATCCAGGACGACCTGTACGGCAGCCGGCACTGCTATGTGGACCTGCACACCCCCGACTTTGCCCAGCTCTGCACCAGCCTGCAGGTGGCGCACCTGCGCCTCAGCGGCCCCGAGCACTGCGCTGCTGTACTGGCCCAGGCCTGGGCGCTGGACGGCCCGGTGGTGGTGGAAGTAGACATGCGGGCCTGGGGCCCGTTTGCCGCCAAGTTTGCCGGCCCCATTTTGCGCAAGCACTGACCATGCAAGACGTGGTGCTGATCGGGTTTGGGGCCATCGGCCAGGCCATCCTGCACAGCCTGCAGCGCGCGCCGGGCCAGCCGCGCTGGCGTGTCAGCCATGTGGTGGTGCGGGCTGAGCGGGTGGCGCAGGTTCAGGCGCAGCTGGATGCGGCACTTGGGCCGTCTGACAGCGCTGCCGCCGGCGCGACCCAAGCGGTCGCTGCGGTACCGATTGAAGCGCGGCTGGTGCTGGAATGCGCTGGCCATGGCGCGCTGTCTGAGCACGTGCTGCCGGCGCTGGCGCGCGGCACCGAGTGCGCCCTCTTATCGGTTGGCGCGCTGGCCCAGGCGGGACTGGCCGAGCGCTTGGCGCAGGCGGCCGGGCAGGGCGGCACCCAGTTGCACCTGCTGTCGGGGGCTATCGGTGGCATCGATGCGCTGGCCGCCGCGGCGCGCGCCGGGCTAGACGAGGTGCGTTACACCGGGCGCAAGCCGCCACGCGGTTGGCAGGGCACACCGGCCGAGGCCGTGGTGGACCTGGCCGGCCTGCGCGAACCGGCGGTTATCTTTGAAGGTACGGCGCGCGAAGCGGCCCGCCTGTACCCGCGCAACGCCAATGTGGCGGCCACCGTGTCGCTGGCCGGGCTGGGGCTGGACGCCACACAGGTGCGTCTGGTGGCCGACCCCGGGGTGAGCGACAACATCCACGAGCTGAGCGCACGCGGCGCCTTTGGCGAGCTGCAGCTCACGCTGCGCGGCCGCCCGCTGCCCGACAACCCGAAGACCTCGGCGCTGACGGTGTTGTCGGCGCTGCGCTTTATGCACAACCGCGTGGCGGCTTTGACCCTATGACGGCCCGACTGCAAACCCTGATCGGCGGGCGTTGGCGCGACGGCAGTGGCCCGCTGTACAGCACCGAGTACCCGGCCGACGGCTCGGTGGTGGCTGAACTGCACGCCGCCAGCCTTGCCGATGTCGACGAAGCGGTGCAGAGCGCCGAGGCCGCTCGGCACCGCCCCAACTGGGCTGGCCTCAAGCCTCACCAGCGCGCCCTGCTGCTGCATCGCATGGCCGCCGGCATCCGCGACAGGGCGGAGGAATTGGCGCAGCTGCAGCGGCTGGACAACGGCAAACCAATGAGCGAGACCCGTGCCCTGGTGGCCAGCGCCGCTGGCACCTTTCAGTACTTTGCTGCCGCCTGCGAGACGCTGGAAGACCAGGTGACGCCCGCGCGCGGCGACTACCTGACGATGAGCCTGCACGAGCCCATCGGCGTGGTGGCCGCCATCACGCCCTGGAACTCACCCATTGCCAGCGAGGCACAAAAAATGGCGCCTGCGCTGGCGGCCGGCTGCCCGGTGGTCATCAAGCCGGCCGAGATCACGCCGCGCATGGCGATCGAGCTGGCTCGCATTGGCGAGGCCGCTGGCATCCCGCCCGGCATCCTGAGTGTGCTGCCGGGCAAGGGCGCGCTGCTGGGCGATGCGCTGGTGCGCCACCCGCTGGTCAAGCGCGTGGCCTTTACCGGCGGCACCAGCGTCGGCCTGGGCATTGCCCGGCTCGCGGCCGACAAGCTGATGGGCGTGTCGCTGGAGCTGGGTGGCAAATCACCCACCATCGTCTGCGCCGATGCTGACCTGGAGCACGCGGTGGCTGGCGTGCTGTTTGGCATCTTCAGCTCGTCAGGCGAATCCTGCATTGCTGGCTCGCGCGCCTTTGTGCACCGCAGCGTTTACCCGGCGTTCCGCGAGCGGCCCTTGGCCGGGGCCCGTGCGCTGCGGGTGGGCGACCCGGCGCTGGAAGCCACCCAAATGGGGCCCTTGGTCAGCGGTGCGCACCGCGAGTCGGTAGAGCGCTATGTGGCGTTGGGGCTGGCCGAAGGCGGCCAGCTGCTGACCGGTGGCGCGCGGCTGGCAGGTAGCCTGTACGAGCGTGGCTATTACTACCTGCCTACGGTGATCGAGGGCCTGCCCAATGGCGCTCGCATGGTGCAAGAGGAAATCTTTGGCCCGGTGCTGGCGCTGCTGCCCTGGGACAACG
>SXGR01273905.1_pt1 | contig 10401 bp, 8 predicted proteins | sample 3174711 | NCBI WGS metagenome assembly SXGR01 (sample SAMN11356860, study PRJNA531348) | freshwater metagenome | isolation source: freshwater sample F1-60 | place: China: Fuxian Lake, Yuxi | collected 2017-12-25 | reverse complement strand
CCTCTAGTTGTTGGATAGTTTCAAACAATCGGGCTTTACTACGATTATTTTCTTGTACACCATCGCGAATATGCCGAACAGGACTGATGGTGAAAAAAATAGAGATAGTTGGATTAAGCTTTTTGAGCTCCCGTATGGCATTTCCTAAGCGTTCTACCAATTGATCAACAGGCATCATCTCCTTTCTAAACCAATTTGCAGGAGCACGATGGCAGTTAGAAACAGGATCATTTACCTTTTTAGAAGCCAGTTGAGCTAGATTGGTTAATCGATATGAAAATGCAGAACCCAAGGTTATAATTAAGAAGTTGGTGTGCTTTAAAAAATCATGGGCCGCCTGAATTGACGCATTAATTCGTTGAAGTACCAATTCAGGTTTAGGATCCGAGAAACGAGAATGATGATTCCAGCTATACCAGATACCTTCTAACTGAAATAAATCCTCCAAAGAATATTGCCGACAGGTAACATAATCAGATAAAGCCTGTGTGATTGCATCGGGTGCAAATAAAATTCCATGCGGATTTTGCAATACATCAAATTTCAAATCGGACAAACCTGCACCAATATGCTCAGAAAAACATGAGCCTACTAGTAAAAGTTTGCTTGGATAATCCACTAATTGATGTGGCGGTTTAATATGGATGGGTAATGACCACTGCATATTATGCAAAAAGTTGAGTTGCCATTTTTGCGCAACTCAAAATATGAGACTTATTTATGCCTGTTTCCAAATGCTGCTGATCAAACCATGAAAAAAGATGAATAGTGTCAAGGTTCCCCACTCGTTCACTCCCTGTAAAGGGACAACCCCCAAATCCCCCCAATGCCCCATCAAATCGATTACATCCTGCTTCATAACCAGCCTTCACTTTTTCTTGCCAATTGCTTTTTTCCCCATGTAAATGCAGACCAAATTGCGCCTCTGGAAATGTCTGAATGACAGATGAAGTTAAATCGTAGACCTGTTTGGGAGTCGCATGCCCAACGGTATCAGCCAAAGCAATAATTTTTATTCCTAGTCTAAGCTGTGATTCAATTTGATCTAATACTATCTTTCTATTGTATTCGTCTCCATATGGGTTGCCAAAAGACATTGACAGATATACCACTAGATCCTTCTGCGCATCGTGACAAGCTTCTTTAATTTGACTTACGGTATCAAGGGAATCAGCTAATGTTTGACGGGTATTTTTTAATTGAAAGGTTGACGATACAGAAAACGGGTATCCTAATACATCAATTGGTTGATAGGATACTGCCTCTAACGCCCCTTTGACCGCTGCTACGATCACCAGCAACTTTGTATTACTCTCTCCTCGATGTAGTCCAGTCAATACTTCAGCAGTATCAGCCAGCTGAGGAACGGCTTTCTTGGAAACAAAACTCCCAAAATCAAGGGTATGAAATCCTACCTGAAGCAGTGCATTAAAATAATCTATTTTTTTTTGCGTGGGAATAAGGAATGGCAACCCTTGCATCGCATCACGTGGACATTCAACTAGCTGTAAGGAGTGCTTGCTCATTTTTTTGCCATACGTTGATTCATCGCTTCGAACAAGATAATACCCGTTGAAACCGACACATTGAGTGAGTCAAAATCTCCCCGCATTGGTATATACACTGCGGCATCAGCTCCTTTAAGTAAAGCAGGATAAATTCCCTTATCCTCACTCCCAAGTATAATACAACAGGGTTCTACAAAATTTGCATCTTTCAAAGATGTGCCTCCTTTCATTTGAGTTGCATATACCTGCACCCCATTTAAATGTAGAGTGTCAACAGCTTTAAACAACGAATCTACCCGGCAAATAGCAATCTTCTCCAAGGCACCTGCAGAGGTCAGCATAGCATCTTCTTGAAGCGCCCCCACTCCTTTATCCGGAATAATAATCGCATCCACACCAGTACAGTATGCAGTACGTGCAATACCCCCAATGTTTCTAACATCCGTAATCCCATCAAGCATTAAAAATAAAGGCGATCTTCCAGCGCCAACCACCCAATCAATTACTTCCTGTAAAGACTGATACGTGATACGGGATTTTAACGCTATACAACCATCATGAACACCAGCATTGAACGTATCTAATTTAACATTAGGCACTACCTGAACTGGAACAGTTGCCAAACCAGCTGCCTTCTTTAACTGCACAAATAATGTATGCGAGAGGGATGAACTAATATAGATACGATCCAGCGATTCACCCTGCTCAAGCGCTTGAAGAACAGCAATAGGACTCAGTATGAGTTTGTTTTTTTTGGGTCGAGCTTGTTTATTTCGAAATGTTTTCACTTGGCAAAGAAAGGAAAAAAAGGCCCGCTGTAAACTCAGCGGGCCTGTCTTGTAAATAGTTAAATTACTTAAGCTGGAATGCTTTTTTCACCTTTCCAACATAATCTAGTTTTTCCCAGGTGAATAGCTCAACTTTTCTTTTAATCTGCTTTCCATTAGGTCCCTGAAATACCTTCTCTACAACAGCAGGCACACGTCCCATATGACCATAGGCGGCAGTTTCAGAGTACATAGGATTACGCAATTTTAGTCGTTGCTCGATAAAATATGGACGCATGTCAAATACCTGTTCCACTATTTTACCAATTTGACCATCCGTTAAATTTACCTTAGCTGTACCATAGGTATTCACATTGATACTGGTTGGCTTAGCCACACCAATGGCATAAGAAACTTGCACAAGTACCTCCTCAGCTACTCCAGCAGCAACTAGATTCTTGGCAATATGTCTTGTTGCATAGGCAGCAGAACGGTCCACTTTGGAGGGGTCTTTACCACTAAAAGCACCACCACCATGTGCACCTTTTCCTCCATATGTGTCCACAATGATTTTACGACCAGTAAGACCCGTGTCACCATGAGGGCCTCCAATAACAAATTTACCAGTTGGATTGATGTGGTACTTGATATCATCGTTAAACAACTTGGCGTATTTCTTGTACTTACTCTTTATACGTGGAATAAGAATATTGATAACATCTTTTTTAATACGTGCCAACATCTTTGGTTCTGCATCAAAGTCATCATGTTGCGTTGAAATAACTATGGCATCTATGCGAATAGGCCTGTTATTATCATCATACTCCAACGTAACTTGACTTTTAGCATCAGGACGGAGATAAGGCATTTTAGAATTTTTCTCCCTGCGAATTGCCGCTAATTCAATCAACAAGTTATGCGCAAGGTCAAGGGCCAAAGGCATATAGTGCTCCGTCTCATTGGTAGCATAGCCAAACATCATACCCTGATCACCCGCTCCTTGTTCTTCTTTCTTTTTGCGATCTACACCTTGATTAATGTCGGCAGATTGCTCATGAATAGCAGATAAAATCCCACAGCTATTGGCCTCAAACATGTACTCACTTTTGGTGTATCCGATTTTCCGAATTACACCACGTGCTATTTCCTGCACATCTAAATAAGCTTTTGATTTTACTTCACCAGCTAAAACAACTTGACCTGTAGTAACCAGTGTTTCACAAGCCACTTTGGATTGAGGATCGAAGGCAAGAAAATTATCAATTAAAGCATCAGAAATTTGGTCCGCCACTTTATCAGGATGTCCTTCACTGACAGACTCAGAAGTAAAAAGATAGGGCATGGATTATGGGTTTAGGCCCACAAAGATAAGAGGAGTAAAGATTGAAAAACTAAGGCTTTGAATAAATTATACGCAACCTTAATCGTTTACTGGGATTAAGGTAATTACCGCCTGCAAATACAACTCTACCATAGGCAACCAGATCATTTACATAGACAGCTCCCCAGTATCTGTACAGGGGCGAGAAGAGGTTAGTTCTGCCTGGAGCGTATACCCTTAGTTTAAAGTTGGAAGAGTCGTTAGTTACAATTTTTTGCACATAACGAGTAATATCAAAACGATAAGTACTATCACGTAAAATATTACCACCGAATCGACCATTATCGTATGCAAAAGTGCCATAATTGTCCCTGATACCCATATCCAAATCAAAGGTCAATGCGGTATCCCCGCGCGTATTAATACGATCAAGTAAAAGCCGTTGGGGAAAGACAAAAGAACTTTGTTGGGGTGTAGCCAAAGGAGTCAATATCAATTCTGCCTTATGAACCACCACATTACTAAGTGTATCCAGACCAGGAATATTAATGGTCGCGTAAGAACCAGGGGTGGAAGCTATAAAGACCTTGTCGTCACGTGTCTGGTTGTTGGCCAAATAACTGGCCCACTCTCCTCCAGGAGTTCGTTTTACCAAGTTAGCTAGCGTGCTTTTACTTTGGAGGAACTCTGTAAAAGTAGTGTCTAGGCTACCATTCTTTCTGACCCTGTAATACACGATTAATTTGGTATTTGCGTCCGTAGGGTTGATATAAGTCAACCCATTACCTGTAGCATCCGGCTTAATTGCAAAGCCTCGAAAAAGTTTTTTAAAAATTGAATCACTACGATAACCCCCATTGGCAGTTGCACTGGTATCATAGTTAGTCAATCGGACTCCAAATGAATTATTTAGTGGGATTCTCAATACATTAACCAACTTGGTTGTATCACGTCTGCGGATGACGGTCACTGTGTCTTTTAGCCGCTTTAATGTGTAGGTTTTGCTACCCAATTCAAGTGGATTCACTACAAAATCAGGGTGATCATAACGATATAACGTTGTATCATTAAAGCCAGCCTGTTGCGAAATTTCAAAAACACGAAGACGGGAAACAGAATTAGTGTCACCGTATACTCCCTGGTAGGATAAAGACAGAATTACCGAGTCCACTGCTACTAATGAATCCTTCTGATAAAAAGGATAGATCATAATATTAGGCGGAAGAACAGAGAAATAACCGTCAGCCTTGAGTTGCCCAAATGCATCGTCTTGACTGATATATCCCAATGCCATCAAATCAGTGGAAAGAACGCGTGTGGAATCAGGTAATAAAAAATTGTCAGTTTCTGTTGACAATAGAGTTTCAAAAGTGGAAATATTATCTACGGGTGGAATAAGTCCGCTGCCCAGTGAGGTGGAATCATTGATTTTAGTACATCCCTGTAAAAGAGAACCAGACAACAGAAGAAGTAAAAGAGATAAGGAGAATAAATTTCTAGAACGCATTAGTAATGGATATTCAGATTTACTTGGATGCAAGGTCGGTGTAGAGTTGTAAATACTCTGTTAAATCCCCATCCTCACTATATGGAAGTGTTTTTTTGCCTCTCACCTTGGTAAATTCTTCAGTAAGTTTTTTCTCAATCTTTTCAGCACCAAACGTAATGGCATCTGCAAAGCTGGCGCCACCTCTTTGTAAGGCTGTATTAGTGCCTTCTTTGAAAACCTCTAGATCTTTTTCCTTTAAAGAAGGATGAATCAAAGCTTTTTTTAAGAATCCAGCACCTAGTTTTTCCTTGAAGGTATTCTGACCAATTGTATAGACGACTTTGCTATGAGCAAATACAGGTTCCTTTTTATAAAGGGTTTTGAGGTAGGCAGGAATTAAACCTGTCATCCAACCACTGCAATGAATTACGTCAGGAGGCCATCCAAACTTTTTAACGGTTTCCATGGCACCTTTGCAAAAGAAAATAGTTCGCAGGTCGTTATCATCAAACCATTTCTCATTCTCATCATGAAAAACGAACTTGCGTCTGAAAAGCTCCTCATTATCCAAAAAATAAACTTGTAAACGGGCACTTGGTAGGGAGGCAACCTTGATCTGTAGCGGAAGATCATCGTTATCCACAGAAACATTGATACCAGATAAACGAACAACTTCATGCAAACGATGCCTTCTTTCATTAATTACACCAAACCGAGGCATTATGCAGCGAACCTCAAACTGACTATCATTAGCCTTGATAGCCAACTTGTTGACCATTTCCGCAAACTCGGTCAGCTCCAGGTAAGGAGACATCTCATTTGCAATGAACAGGATTCGTTTTTTTGCAGTCATAAGGTTTGCGAAGTTAACAAATTAATCGGTCAACCACACTAATTTGCATTCTGAAATGTCTAAACGTCTCATTACCACTAGCCTACAATACATCCTTTTCCTAGGAATAGGGTTGGTCTTTGCCTGGTTATCCTTAAGGGAATTAGACCATGAAAAATGGACTCAACTCAAAGCTTCCTTTAAGGACGCAAAATTGTGGTTGATTGTACCTGTGTCGCTACTATTGTTATTTAGTCACTATTTGAGGGGACTAAGATGGAAACTTCTGGTTGATCCTATGGGATATAATGTTAAGGCTTTAAATACATTTTTGACCGTTCTGATTGGATACCTGGTCAATCTGGGGGTACCCCGCTTAGGAGAATTTATTCGTTGCACTGCATTATCACGCTATGAAAAAGTAGAAGTAGAAAAACTGGTTGGTACGGTAATCGTGGAACGCCTGTTCGATGCTGTATGCCTGCTTATTGTATTTGGACTTACCATTGGGCTTCAACCGGAATTATATGAGAATATAACCGCAGCATTTGAAAAAATAACAACCTCCTCCCCTGTCGTTGAAAAAAACAATCAAAGCTGGATCATTATTTTGATCTTACTGGCAGGGATCGGTTGGTTAGTTTGGAAAAATAAAAAACGTAGTGAGCTTGGTCAACAATTAATTGGCATTGGCAAGCGTATTTTGAATGGCTTATTATCCGTAAAAAAAATAAACTACCCGCAACGTTTTTTAGGATTAACCCTTGCGATTTGGATTTTATATCTATCTGCAGGTTATATCGGGTTTATGGCATTCGATACAACAAAAAACTATGGAATCACTGAAGCACTCACGATTCTTTCCGTAGGCAGTGTTGGGATGATTGTATCACCAGGCGGAATAGGCGTATATGCTTACCTTGTGTTACACACAATGCAACTTTACGGCTTAGATTATACAAGTGCCCTAGCTTTTGGATGGATATTATGGCTAGTGCAAACTGCGGTGATCCTTTTCGGAGGAGTCATCAGCTTTGGCGTTCTTCCCTTGATTAATTCGAACAAAAAAAATAATCAATAAACTGATTACAATGAATTTTTCAACTTGGTTCTCATCAACTTCACCGCATCCCGGCGTCAGTACTGGTCTTAATTGGGCAAGTTCTTCAGCTGAACCCATTACATCCATCTCACCTGTGAATGGTGAAGTAATTGGATCTATTTTACCTGCCACTAAACAGGATTATGAAAAAGCTATTCAAACTGCAGCCGATGCTTTCAAAATTTGGCGCTTAGTGCCTGCCCCTAAAAGGGGAGAAATTGTACGGCAAATTGGGGAAGCTTTAAGAATACATAAACAACTGTTGGGCGAACTGGTATCTTTTGAAATGGGAAAAAGCTTACAAGAGGGCTTGGGAGAAGTACAAGAGATGATAGATATCTGTGATTTTGCAGTGGGACTCTCAAGACAATTACACGGACTAACCATGCATAGCGAACGTCCAGGACACCGTATGTACGAACAATATCACCCACTTGGAGTTGTTGGGATTATTTCTGCTTTTAACTTTCCAGTTGCTGTATGGAGTTGGAACAGTATGCTCTCCTGGGTCTGCGGTGATGTTTGTGTTTGGAAACCCTCAGAAAAAACACCGCTTTGTTCTATTGCCTGTCAAAAAATCGTTTCAGAAGTTTTTAAAAGAAATGAATTACCTGAGGGCCTCAGTGTTATCATAAATGGTGGCCGTGAAGTGGGCGAATGGCTTGCTGCAGACCAACGAATTCCACTGATTTCAGCTACGGGTTCTACACGAATGGGAAAACAAGTAGCCGCTGTAGTGGGAGCACGCTTAGGCAGAACCTTATTAGAACTGGGTGGAAACAATGCCATCATTATAACTGCAGATGCTGATCTGGATATAGCAGTACGCGGAGCATTATTTGGTGCTGTAGGGACTGCAGGCCAACGATGTACCACCACTCGTAGATTGATTATTCACAAAAGCGTTTATAATCAGGTAAAAGAAAAACTCATTGCCGCTTACAAACAGATTCGAATTGGAAATCCGCTGGACATTCAAAATATAATGGGTCCATTGATTGACAAATCTGCAGTTGAACAATACTTACAAGCTATTGAAGCTTGTAAAAATGAAGGGGGGCAATTCATTGTAGAAGGCGGATTACTGCAAGGTGAATCATTTAATAGCGGGTGCTACGTCAAACCATGCATTGCAGAAGTGGCACATGATTTACCAATTGTCCATCATGAAACCTTTGCTCCCATTCTTTACTTGATCAGTTACGAAACGCTGGAGGAAGCCATAGCGATTCAAAATGAGGTACCGCAAGGACTTTCATCTGCAATCATGACCCTTGACATTAGAGAAGCAGAACAATTTTTAAGTGTAGCCGGGAGCGACTGTGGAATTGCCAATGTAAACATAGGAACAAGTGGTGCAGAAATCGGAGGAGCGTTTGGTGGAGAAAAAGAAACGGGAGGTGGTCGTGAAAGCGGAAGCGATGCTTGGAAAATCTACATGAGAAGACAAACTAACACCATTAACTACAGCAAACAACTACCCCTTGCACAAGGAATTAAATTTGATATTTAAAATTATACCATGAAAAGAATTACAATTGTTAGAATACTGGTTCTACTCTCGATCACGAGTGGAATTCATGCGCAGAATACGCTAGGTACTGAAGTGCCAAAAGAGATTCCAAAAGGCTGGCATTTGATGGATCGTTCTTCAACGGGATTATGGGGAATCAGCGTAGAAAAAGCCTATTCATTTTTAAAAGAAACCAACAAGAAAAGTAGTCCAGTAATTGTCGCGGTCATTGATTCTGGCATTGACACGCTGCATGAAGATTTAAAATCAGTGCTTTGGAAAAACCCAAAAGAAATTGTAGGCAACGGAAAAGATGATGATAAAAACGGATATATAGATGACATCTATGGATGGAATTTTTTAGGAGGAAAAAATGGAGAAAATGTAGCCAAGGACTCCTATGAAGCTGCTCGAGTTTACCATCGTTTTAAGGAAGCATTTGACAGTATTGACCCAACCGTAGTAAAATTTAACGCCGAAGGTTTTGCGCGTTACGATATGTGGCGTAGAGCAAAACAAGAAATAGCGCAGAACAGCGAGAGTGCCGCTGAGTTAATTATGTTAAAAAGAATTTATGCCAATCTTATTAAGAGCGACAGTATTCTACGCAAAAGCTTTGGAAAAGATACTTTTTTAGGAAAGGAATTGGCTACACTTACCGTAACTGAGCCCGAACAGAAAAAAGCAAAAAATGCTCTTTACAGCCTCATGTCTAACAATGATGCCTTAGAAACAACCAATTTTAGTTTTATAGGAGACTTGCGTGCCTACTTGGATGGACTGGAATCCAAATCAAAAGCAGCAGAGAAGGCCCCCTTTCCTTTTCGTGCAACCATTGTAAAAGACACCTATGATGATTTTAATGATCGTTTTTACGGAAATAACAACGTGATGGCTAGTCCGGAAGCTGCCGTGCATGGAACACACGTAAGCGGTATAATTGGTGCGGTTCGTGCGAATGAAAAAGGCGGAGATGGAGTTGCAGATAATGTGCGTATTATGACCATCCGTGCTGTACCAGATGGTGATGAACATGATAAGGATATTGCGCTGGCTATTCGTTATGCCGTAGACAATGGTGCGCAAATTATAAATATGAGTTTTGGAAAAAGTTTCTCTCCAGAAAAAAAATGGGTAGATGAGGCCGTAGCGTATGCGGCTTCTCGTGATGTTTTACTTGTCCATGCTGCCGGTAATGATGGGCGAAATCTCGATACCAGTTACAATTTTCCCACTTCAAAATTTATTGACGATAAACGTGCCGGAAATTGGATCACTGTAGGTGCCAGTGGCGACCCACTAGCCGGAGGTATCACAGCTGGATTTTCCAATTACGGAAAAGAAGAGGTGGATGTTTTTGCTCCCGGTGTCAAAATTTATTCAACCGTACCGGGTGGGAATACTTACCAATTTTTACAGGGAACAAGCATGGCATCGCCAGTAGTTGCGGGGCTTGCAGCACTTTTATTGGAATATTACCCCTCCCTGAGTGCAAGACAAATAAAAGAGGTAATTGAACGTTCTTCCCTGTCAATAAGTGATTCAGTGCGTACGCCGGGTACCGGTCAATTAACCACTTTGAGCAACCTTTCTAAAACAGGAGGCCTTGTCAATGCCTATGAAGCAGTAAAACTAGCAGCCTCCATTAAAGGCGAAAGAAAACTTTCGGTGACCAAGATGCCTGAAAAAGCTGCTACCCTCCCCATGGTGCCTAAAAAAACAAAAGGATTTTAAGGGGAAAGACGGGAAAATAGCGTTTCTTATATTTGCAAATCAACCAGCCCCATGGGAAAGAAAATTGAAGATGTAGATGCTAATTTAACTGGCGACGGGATTAAGTTTGAAGAAGTCAAGTCCAGTTGGTTTCGT
>SXGR01595314.1_pt1 | contig 10402 bp, 9 predicted proteins | sample 3174711 | NCBI WGS metagenome assembly SXGR01 (sample SAMN11356860, study PRJNA531348) | freshwater metagenome | isolation source: freshwater sample F1-60 | place: China: Fuxian Lake, Yuxi | collected 2017-12-25 | reverse complement strand
GCCAGCGCCAGCGCCAGCGCCAGTGCCCGCACCCGTGCCAGCGCCCGCACCAAGGTCGTCGTCGCTCGCGAGCTCGTCGTCCGCGGCGGCGAGCTCGCCCTCCGCGGCGGCCTCCGCGGCCGCGTCGCTCGCTGGGGCCATCGTCCAAGGCTGCGCCTCGGCCCAGCGTTTCGCGAGGATCTCGGCGATCTTGTCGAGCAGCTCGCGCGTCGTGTCCCGCTCGCGGGCGCACACGAGCTGCACATCGTCGCGCCCGCATTTGAGGCGCGCGCGCTCTTCGTCGACGACGAGATCGACTTTGTTGTAGACGAGGAGCCGCGGGATCTCGGCGAGCTCGAGCTCGGCGAGGAGCTTCTCGGTCGTGGCGATCTGCTGCTCGCGATCGGGGTCGCCGGCGTCGACGACGTGGAGCAAGAGATCGGCGTCGGCGGTCTCCTCGAAGGTCGCGTGGAACGCGGCGAAGAGATCCTTCGGCAGGTCTCGGATGAAGCCGACGGTGTCGGTGATCACGACCTCGCGCTCGTCCGGAAAACGCAGGCGCCGCGAGCGCGTGTCGAGGGTGGCGAAGAGCTTGTTCTCGGCGAGCACCGAGGAGTCGGTGAGCGTGTTGAGGAGCGTGCTCTTGCCGGCGTTCGTGTACCCGACGATGCTGACGATCGGCACGTCCTGCCGCCGCCGCTTCGCGCGCCGCTGCCGCCGCTGCTCGGACAGCTTTCGCAGGCGCGTCTCGAGCTGCGTCACGCGCTCTTTCGCGCGCCGCCGGCCGATCTCGAGCTTGGTCTCGCCCGGGCCGCGGCCGCCGATGCCGCCGGTGAGGCGCGACAAGGCGTCGTCCTTTTGCCCGAGGCGCGGCAGCGCATACTTGAGCTGCGCGAGCTCCACCTGGAGCTTGCCGTCCACCGACTCGGCGCGCTGCGCGAAGATGTCGAGGATGAGCTGCGTGCGGTCGATGACGTGCAGATCGCTCGTCTTGGAGATGGCGGACGCCTGCGACGGCGCGAGGTTGTGATCGAAGATGAGCGTCCTCGCGTCGACCTCGGCCGCGCGCAGGAGGATCTCGTCGAGCTTGCCCTTGCCGACGACGAACTTCGGATCGAGCTTGTCGCGGATCTGCACGAACGTGTCCTTGACCGCGACGCCCGCGGTCCGCGCGAGCTCGGCGAGCTCTCGCATGCGCGCCTCGACCTGCTCGAGGGAGTTCTTCTTCTTGCGATCGGCGACGTGCACCAAGATGGCGCGGCCGTCCTTCGCCTCGGTGGCGCGGGTCTTCGACTGCCGGGCGAACTCGTCCTCGAGCCCTGAGATGAGCGCGCCGAAGTCGACGGTGAGCTGGCTCGGGTGGAGCGGGCCGACGGCGCGGTAGGCCGGCTCGCCGTCACGGTACGCGGGCGTGTTGTAGGCGTAGTGAAGCTGGCGCAGCTCGCCCTCGGGGCTGAGCATCAGCGCGCACACGAGGTCGAGGCGCAGGCGCACGAGATCGAGGAAATCGTCGCGCGTGAGCTCTTCGCCGAAGAGGTGCGTGTGCACGAGCCGGAGGGCGCGGAAGCGCCCCTGTGCCGCGCGGAGGCGACCGATGTCCGGGAGCATGAGCCGGGTCGAGTCGCCGACGATGACGCGGTCGATCTCTCCCGAGCGGTGGACGAGCACGCCGACCTGTCGCCCTGCTTCTTTGGTCGCGTCGAGCAGCGTGCGGATGAGGTCGGGCGAGGCGATGGACTCGAGCGGGACGCGCCGGCGATAGAGCCGCTCCAGCGTCTTCTGCGCCTGCGGAGAGAGCCCTGCCGTGTTGCCTTCGATTTCTGACATGAGTGCGGCGCTGCGTCGTGTGCGTGTTTTCTTGGTGGCGAATCTCTGATTCGGCACACTAGCCGCAACGAATCCTGCACCACAAGAGGCCGCCGGTCGAGGGCCCGGCGCGTCGCGGGCGATGGATCATGCGTCTCGTCCGCGCCCGAGAAATCCGGCATAAACGGAGCCGCAGGTGGCACTCCTCACGGACATGACCTTGGGCGAGGCGCGGGCGCTCGGGGCGCGGTACGGGCTCGAGGTCGCGCACGTCGCGAGCATCCAGGCGGGCAGCGTCAACTCGAACTTCGTCTTCACGCTCGCCTCGGGGGAGCGGCGCTTCGTGCGCGTGTGCGAAGAGAGCGGGATGGCGGCCGTCGCCGAGCAGAACCGCCTGCTCGCGCACCTCGTGGCTCGCGGCGTGCCGACGCCCGCGCCGCTCGCCATGCAAGGTGGAGGCACCGTCGCGGCGCATCGCGACAAGCCGGCCGTCGCGTTCGCGTTCGTCTCTGGCGAGGCCATCTGCCAGCGCGGCGTGACCGAGCCTCACGCGCGCGCCGTGGGAGCCGCGCTCGCCAAGATCCATCGAGCGGGCTCGGACTATGCGGGAGCGCCCGAGAGTCGCTTTCGCACGGAGCAACTTCGCTGGCGGCTCGAGGGGCTCACCGCCGGGCACTACGGCAAGCTCGGACGCGAGCACCTCGAGGCGGTCCGACTGCTCTCGCTGCGGCTCGACGAGCTCACGCCTGCTGCGGCGTCGGAGCGCAGCGCCGGGCACGGCGCGCGGTCGAGCAGCGAAGGCGCGTCGTCGTGTCGCACGGAGGAGCTCGCGGTCGCGGAGTGCGGCGTCGCGCCCGCAGCGGAGATGGTCATCCACGGCGACGTGTTTCGCGACAACGTCCTCTGGCGGGCGGGGTCGCTCGCGGCGATCCTCGATTTCGAGAGCGCGTCGGCGGGCTCGCCGCCGTTCGACCTCATGGTGACGATGCTCGCGTGGTGCTTCGGCGACACGCTCGACCACGCGCTCGTGGGGGCGCTCGCCGCGGGATACCTCGAGGTGCGACCGCTCGACCAGGGGGCGCTCGATGGGTGTTACGACGCGGCGCGGCTCGCGGCCGTGCGCTTCGCGACGACGCGGCTCACCGACTACGAGCTGAGGCCGCGCGGTGTCGTCGTCTACAAGGATTTTCGCAGGTTTTTGGGGCGTCTTGCCGCGATCGAGGCGCTCGGGCGCGAGGCGTTCCGTGACCTCGTCGCTGGGAGTTGAGCGCGCTGCAGAATCGCCCTCAAGGACCGCCGCCATGGGCCGTTCAGCGAGGTGAGATGGCCCGCCTGTCGACCGCCACCGACGAGACAAGGCCCGAGCTGAGCGACTCCTCGCCCATGCACGATGCCGGCGCATTCTGGAGAATGCAGGCCGTGTTCGGCAAGCTCCGCTCCGGCGCCTCACCCTCAAGTCCGATCAATGACGTCAGCCGCGCCCCGGCGACGCCAAGACGCGAGAGCGTGCCGCCAGGGACGCGCCCCGCGTGGCTTGGACCGCCGAAACACGGCGAGGACGCCGCGCGCGTCGCGGGCACCATCGTCGATGGCACCATCGTCACCGGCGCGCACCGCTCGACGACCTCGCACGCTGGCGTCGAGAACGCCGCCGACACGAGCTGCTACGCGGTGCTCGGAGTCGATCCGCAGGCGAGCGAAGACGAGCTGCGGCGCCGATTCCGGGCGCTCGCCAAGCGCCTTCATCCCGACCGCGGGGGGCCCACCGACGAGTTCGTCGCGATCAATCAAGCGTACGTGGATGCGCTGCGCTTGCTCTTGCGGCGGTGACACGTCGTGTCACGCTCGCCGGTCACCGGTGGCGCCAGTGGTTTCGCAGGAGCGCTGACGGCGCGCGTCGGCCTGGCTTCGGAGCGCCGCGCGTCAGTCGCTACATGACGACGTGGATCGCGTTCGAATAGATCCACACGAAGTCTTCGTCGGCGAGGCCGGCGAACGTTGCTAGCTCACCGCGGAGGTGGCGCGGACGCATGCGGACCTCGGCGCGGTAGGCCCCGGGCGCCGTGGGAGCGTAGGTCAGCTCGCTGACGCTCTCTTCCGAGGACTCGGCGACGACCTCGAAGCCGCCCTCGACGGCGACGAGCAGGCGCACCGTGAGCTCCGGCGCTTGCACCGAGGGAGCTTGCAGGGAGGGATCGAGCAGCTCGCGGATCCGCGGGCGCTTCACGACCAGCGCGGTGTCTGCCGCGAGCGTGACCTCGCTGCCCATGTCGCGAACGTCGCTCCCGCTCGACGCGTAGAAGTCGAAGCCCTCGGGGTAGCCGAGCATCTCGAACGCGCCGTATAGTCTGGCCTCGCCGAGCGCTTGCTTGAGGTGCCGGTCGTCGAAGCTGCCGTCGGCCTCGGGGGTGACGAGCAGGTGGTTCGAGAACCAGCCCATCATGCGGCGGTAGCTGTCGATGCGCTCTCCGTCGGGCAGGAGCTGCGGCAGCGTGTTCTGGTGGCAGTCGGTGCCCATCGTCGTCACCGGGCGGCCTCCGCGCGCGAGCACCGTGCCCCACTTCTCGAGGTAACGCGGGTCCTCGTTCACGATGGGCAGGAACGCGAGATCGGGGTGGGGCAACAGGTCCGGGTAGCTGAGCTTGCCGAGCAGGGAGAGGACCGCGCCCGCGCCGAGGATCGTGTTGGCGTGGAGGTTGAACATCTCGAAGCCGTCGAGGCCGAGCCCGGTGAGCTCGTCGACCGACCACTCTTCGGTGTGGGCGACGAGCGTGATGGCGCCTCGCGCTTTCAGCTTCTGGACGGCCTCTTTCGTGCGACCGGAGTAAGCGGCCTCCCGCTCTTCGAGGGTCGCGCCGACGTGACCCTCGAGGCCCACGGGCATCGTCTCGGTCTCGGTGCCGGCGAGGATCAGCGTGCGATGCGCGCCGCCCGCGCAGCCGGCGAAATTGGCGACGGGCTCGCCGCTGCGCACGACCAGCTCGTCCTTGCGCGCCTCGTCGTAGAGCAAAACGTCGGGAAACTCGTACTCGGCGAAGTGGGCGCCGTGGTCGGTGAGGAACACGAAGTCATGCCCGACGGTGCAGAGCGCGCGGCGGAAGTCCTCGAGGCACGGCACGTTGAGCGCCAAGGTCGCCTCGTTGCGCGGCGCGTTGTCGCAGGCGTCGTGGGAATAGACGCTGTGCGCGTGAACGAGGCCGCGCAGATCGAGCATCCCGCGAGGGCCCTCGTGGTCGCTCGGCAACACGATGCCCGGTCGCCAGCCCAAGGCGGCCTCCACGGTCTCGGGGCCGCAGGCCGACAGGGCGACGAGCGACGCGATCCCGAGGCATGTCAGCTGCCGCATGGCGCCGGCCTCACGCGGGGAGGATGCGCTCAGCGCCGGTGGGGATCGCCCAGCCGGACGACACGGCGATCTTCAGCTTCGGGCTCACGGCGTGTACCGCTGGGGTGACGATGCGCGCGGCGGCCTCGGGGGTGCCCGGGCTGCCGCTGAGCTTGCCCGCGAGATGCAGCTTCAGCTCCTTCTTCGTCGCGAGCACGAGGTAGAGCTCGCCGCCGTCCGCGTGAATGAGGGGCGCGAGCACCTCACGCAGCACCTGCCGAACTGCGTCGGGCTTGTCGGTCATCGCACGGGCTTACCACTACTGCGCCGAGAAGGGCTCATCTACGTCGTGTACGCGGCGCTTCGCGCCTTGCGTGACCTCGGGTCGCGAACGTTGCTCGCCTCCCTCGGGTAGGCCTTCGTCGCTGCGATGCTCACGCACAAGAGCGCGCTCCGCTTCGCGCTCCTCGTCGCCTAGTAGCTGGACCCTTCTCGGCCCACCCAACACCTCGCACCGCGCACCGCGGCGCGGCGCGGCCTGCGCGCGGGGCCCCAGCCCCGCTTGCCATGACGCCGGCGAGGCCCCCATGACCCACTATCCCGCTCAGCGCAGGACGCCCTTCACCGAGGGGTCGAGCCCCTCTTGCGGCGTCTCCTTGTGGCTGCGCAGCTCGCTGAGGCGCTGCTCTGTGGCGCGCTCGACGAACGCGACGGCCGCGTGGGCGTCGCCCCACTTGATGACGCGCAGGTGCGTCGTCGCGTTGGCCCAGTCGACCTCGTCGAAGCGTCGCCCGGCCTCCGGGGCCGCAGCGAGCGCGCGACCCGGGGTGCCCGTCATGCCCTCGAGCTTCTCGACGGCGGTCTTGAAGGTCGGCCCCATCTTGGCTTTCTCCCCGAGCTCGTAGACGTCGATGATCTTCCAGAGCTTGTCGCGCATGAAGAACAGCGTGCGCGCCTTGCCCTGGCGGCTCGTGTGCATCGCGGCTTCTTGATTCTTGTAGGTGAACTCGCCGACGAACAGGCTGCCGTCGAGGTTCGACGGCGGGGCGTCGAGGACGAGGAGGCTCTTCTTGAACGCGTCCTTGATGCGCTGCACCTCCTCGTCGAGGCGGCGTTGCTCGGTGCCCGGCTCGACGTTTGCGTAGGCTTCGGCGTGGTCCTTATCGATCGCCTTGAAATAGATCTGGCTGACCTCTTTCGGGCTCTTGCCGAAGGCGAGGCCCGGCGGCTCGAGCGGAATGGGCTGCTCGATCGCGACCGGCTCTGCTGCCGGCTCGCTCTTTTTCTTGCCCCTCGAAGCTGCCCCGTCCGCCGACGTGGGTGCGAGGAGTGCGAGTCCGATGAAGCCGGCCGAGAGGAGCGTCGCGAGGTGTTGAATGCGCATGAGTGAATCCCCGATGGTGTCAGGATTCTTAGCACCTCGCGCGATCGCGACCAAGGTGCCGCGCGCCGGGCGAAGCGCCGACATCGTGCCGTGCAGCGAGCGGACCGTGGGCGAGCGGGCCCTGGGCGAGGCGGTGGTCCATCGCGCCCGTTCGAGCGGTAAGCGGCGCGTGTCTGCGCACCCGGGCCGTGCCATGCTGGGCTCCATGAACCTGCGTGCGGCAGCGCTGAGTGGGGCAGCTCCGGTCGTCCGGCGCGCGCTCCGCGCGGTGGCTATCGCGCTGGCGGCGGCGCTCGCGTCCGCATGCGGTGCCGAAGAACCTCGTGCGCCAGTGTCGTCGGCCGCGCCGCTCGAGCCGTGGGTCGGCGAGTTCCAGGGGCTCTTCGATGACACGATCGAGCCCGCGGCGGTGGGGTTGTCGCACGACGGCGTGGCGGCGTCCGAGAGCCCGCTGCTCGCGCTGCGAACCCGCCAGGCCGAGCTCGTGGCGCGCATGCGTCTGCAGACCTTGACGCGCGACACGCGGGACGAGACCTCGAGCTACGCGCTCACCTTCGAGGTCGGCCAACCGCCGCTGCGCGCGGGACTCGTCGAGCCGACGATCGAGCTTCGCCTCGCCGAGGGGAGCCAGGCATTTGAGCTTGTCAGCTCGGTCGAAAACACGCTACGGGGACGCGTCTTCGTCGGGTTCGTGCGTCGCTTTCGAGGCGAAGACGGCCCCGAGCTTCATTGGCACATGACGGCGGACAGCGCCGACGTTCACCAGGCGGTGAGCGTGGCCGCGACCTTCGACGAGCTAGCCACCCCGTGAGCAACGTCACCATCAAGAGCCCGCGCGAAGTCGAGCTGATGCGCAAGGCGGGGCAGGTCGCCGTCGCGACGCTCATGGCAGTCGACGAGCTCATCCGCCCCGGCACGACGACGGAGGACATCAACCGCTTCGTCCACGACGACACGCTGAAGCGCGGCGCGCGACCGGCTCCGCTCAACTACCACGGCTTTCCGAAGAGCGTGTGCACGTCCGTCAATCACGTCGTGTGTCACGGGATCCCGAGCGAGAGGCAAGTGCTCGCGCCCGGCGACATCATCAACGTCGATGTGACCAGCGTCCTCGAGGGCTACCACGGCGACACGTCGGTGACCTTCTACGTGGGCGACCCGTCACCCGAGGCCAAGCACGTGACCGAGGTCGCGCGGCGCTCGCTCGATCTCGCGATCGCGCAGGTTCGCGAGGGCGCGCGGCTCGGTGACATCGGCGCTGCCATCCAGGAGTTCGCCGAAGGGCAAGGGTGCTCGGTCGTGCGCGCGTTCGTCGGCCATGGCATCGGCCGCATCTTTCACGAGGCGCCCCAGGTCTCGCACGTCGGCCGCTCGGGCAGCGGCATGCGCCTCAAGGCGGGCATGTGCTTCACGATCGAGCCCATGATCAACGTCGGCAACTACGAGATCGACGTGCTCGAGGATCAGTGGCCCGCGGTGACGCGCGACGGCTCGCTCTCGGCGCAGTTCGAGCACACGCTGGTCGTCACGAAGAGCGGCTGCGAGATCCTCACCAAGCGCCCGCATGCGCTGAAGAACAGCGATCGGTTCCCCTGGCTGTTTGCCTGAGTGCGAGGTCGCCTGCGCGCGAGCTCGCCTGCCGCCGAGGATCACGCTGCGCGCGCGCGGCGGGCACGAGCGAGCAGCTCGCGGGCGGCTCGTTGCGCCGAGCCGACCTGCGCCCTGCCGGTGAGCATGCGCGCGACCTCGGCGACGCGCTCGTCACGACGCACCGCAGCCGCGTGGCTCGTCGTCGTCGCACCGCTCATGTCCTTCGTCACGACGAACTGCGCGTCCGCGTAGACGGCGATCCCGGCGAGGTGCGTGACGCACAAAACCTGGCGGTGCTGAGCGCTCTGCTCGATCGCGCGTCCGATGCAGTCGGCCGCCGCGCCACCGAGGCCCGCGTCGACCTCGTCGAGGACCTGGACCCCTGCGAGCCGCTCGGCGCCGGCCCGCGCCAGCACGCATTTGAGCGCGAGCAGCACCCGCGAGAGCTCGCCGCCTGAGGCCACCTCGCGAAGCGGACGCGGCTCGACGCCGGGGTTCGGGGAGAACAGGAGCTCGACGCGATCGAGCCCCTGTCGCGTGAGGCGAGCCCCGTCGACCGTGGGCGCACCGAGTCGCGCGCGCACCTGGCTCGACGCCTCTTCACCGCCGTCGCTGTCAACCGCCTCCGAGGTCTTGCGTCGCTGGACGCCGACCTCGACGCGCGCGGCGCACATGCCGAGGGCCTCGAGCTCTCGCGCGATCTCGGCCCCGAGCGGGCCCGCCGCCTGCGCCCGCGACCGCGAGAGCTCGAGCGCGACACGAGCGCACTCGGCGAGCAAGTCGCTCCGCGCAGCGAGGAGCAACGGGATGCGTGCATCATCGCCCGCGAGGGTCTCGAGCTCTCGCGCGATGCGTTCGCGGGCAGCGAGCACGTCGTCGAGCGTGTGTCCGTGCTGGCGCGCGAGCCGCTCGAGCTTGAACATTCGCTCCTGCACCTCCTCGAGGCGCGCGGGGTCGACCTCGATGCGCTCGGCATAGCGCTCGAGCGAGCGGCCGAGCTCTCGCGCGCGATTCCAGAGCGAGCTCGCTTCGTCGGCAGCGTCGCGCAGGCTCACGTCGAGGCTGGCAGCGTGCTCGAGGTCGGAGGCGATGCGCCCGAGCCGATCGCCGAGGCCCTCGTCGCCGTCGAGCGCCGCCGCCGCGCGCCCGGTGACGTCCGCGAGGCGCGTGCCGTGCTTCAAGCGCGCGTGCTCCACCGCGAGCGTCTCGAGCTCGCCCGGTGTCGGCGCCAGCTTGTCGATCGTCTCGAGCTGGTAACGAAAGAAAGACTCGCGCTCGGAGCGCTCGATGGATTTGCCCGACAGCTCCTCGAGCACGGCGTCCGCGCGCGAGAGCTCATCGACCTTCGCTCCGAGTTCGCCCCGCAGCGCGATCAGCTCCGCGTGCCGATCGAGAAACTCGAGGTGCTCGCTCGGCTCAATGAGGCGCACGCTCTCGTGCTGTGAGGTCACGTCCGCGAGGAGCTTCGCCACGGTGGAGAGCTGCTTGTGCGTGCAGAGCTTGCCGTTCAGATACGCGCGCGAGCGGCCCTTTTCGCTCACGACGCGCCGCACCACGACCTCGCCGCCTGGCGCCTCGATGCCCGCCGAAGCGAGCGCCGCACGCGTCACGTCCGAGGCGCCGACCTCGAAGAGCGCCTCGACCTCCGCCTCGCCCGCTCCGGCGCGCACGACGTCGCTCTTGGGTCGATCGCCCAGCACGAGTCGCAGCGCCTCGACGATGCTCGATTTTCCCGCGCCGGTCTCACCGGTCAGGACGTTGAAGCCTGGCTCGAGCTCGAGCTCGAGCGCGCTGATGAGGACGAAGTTCTTGATGCGCAAGACAGACAGCATGGCGTGCGGCTCCTCTCTTCGTGGCCCCTGAAGGACGTTTCCAGTCCTGAGCCTCTCGGCTCTGTAGGACTAGGCGCGCGCTTGGGGGCGGCGTGCTGCCGACTTGCCGTTCATGCCATCGACCGCGCCGTTCGCAGCGGCCTCGGCCTCGGCCTCGGGAGCGACAGGAGCGCCGGGAATGGCAGGAGCGCCGGGAGCGGCGGGCGGCGCGTCGGCCGCTCGAATTTCGTGCTTCTTCAGCACGAGCGCCGCGATCTTCTCGAGCAGCTCGGGATTCTCTTCGAGGTGGGTGCGCGCCTTCTCGCGGCCCTGGCCGATGCGCTCTCCCTGGAACGAGTACCAAGAGCCGCTCTTCTCGATGATGCCGCAATCGGACGCGAGATCGAGCACGTCACCGCTGCGGCTCATGCCCTTGCCGTAGAGGATGTCGAACTCGCACTCGCGGAACGGTGGAGCGAGCTTGTTCTTCACGACCTTGACGCGCGT
>SXGR01123918.1_pt1 | contig 10403 bp, 6 predicted proteins | sample 3174711 | NCBI WGS metagenome assembly SXGR01 (sample SAMN11356860, study PRJNA531348) | freshwater metagenome | isolation source: freshwater sample F1-60 | place: China: Fuxian Lake, Yuxi | collected 2017-12-25 | reverse complement strand
TGCCCTCTTGAGGCTCAAGCTCGCTTGCAGTCAACTCCGCCTCGCCGCTCTCTTTGCCGGAGCTATCCAGTGAGAAGTAGCGGGTGGTGCAATGACGCACTAAATTGCCATCCATCGCTAGGTATTGGGAAAGCGCCTTAGCGCGAGTCCCATCCTCCTGCGCAGGATAGGCGGCATCGTAGTTCTCCCAAAGCTTGGTTGCATCTTCGATTTCGTAGGACAGGCGAAGTCCAACACGCGTGAAATCAGAAAGTTTTGGGAGGAGAGTAAAAACTCGACCGAAGGCGATGCTGTCTGGGTCGATGGTGAACCACAAATCGAGATTGATCGCTGGCAGCTGGCCCGCATTTCTCGTCGTGACAAATTCGTCGAAATCGGTCATGCGACCGACAGAGAAATCATGGATCTTGAAGTCACGATCGCCAAGAAAGCAGCGGAAAATCGCAGTAGCAGACGTCTTGCCACTGTTGTTTGGTCCGACGAAGATCGACTCCCGTTCCTCAAGGTCAATCTGTACATTTTCCAAGCGTCTGAAATTTCGGATGGTGACAAGACTGACCTTCATACACGCCTGTTCCGCTTAGAAGTGCTAGAGCTGCGTAGGCCGCAGCCTTGATGGGCGGAGGCTCGCGTACCGGGCATGCAGAGGATCCTCGGGTTCAGAACGCTTCTCCTACGAAGAGATGCTACGTCCATGGCCCTGCCTGTCAATCGCCGTTCTGCTTCGCTCCGGTGCGATCGTCGACCAGCGCAAACTGGCTGTTCCCACCAGCTACGAGCTAGCAGCCAAGAGGATCCGGTTACCCGAAACGTGGCGAAACGTCCGATCGCGGCAGGTCAACAGGATCACCTGCATGCGTGTGGCGGCGTCAGCGAGGATATCGATCATCACATCAAGACGGCTGTCGTCCGAATAGACCAGAGGGTCATCGAGGATGAGCGAAACTGGCTTGCCCTGCTCGAGCAGCATGTCGGCGAACGCGATCCGAGTGAGCACAGCCAACTGCTCCTGCGTGCCGCGTGAGAGATGTTCGCAATCCTCCGCCAGTCCACCGCGTCTGACACTCACGAGCGCCAGGTCCTCGGAAAAGCACAGTTCGCAGCCAGGGAGCAGGCGCTCGATGTGCCGTTTCGCACGCCTCGCCACGGGTCCAACAAACCGAGCCGAGGTCTCGGCGCGCGCCTCGTCAAGTGTATCGCGTAGCAGCTTCAGCGTGTCGGCTTCTCCTGTTACGCGCTTGAAGGCCTCGCGCGCTGCTTCGGCTTCCTCTTGAGCAGCTGCGGCACGGTCAGCGAGGCCGGCGCCTCCTTCGATCTCGATCGTGTTTTCCAGCCGCGCGATGTCGGTCAGGAGCCGGTTGCGAGTCTCACCCGCAGTCTTGCTCCTCGCATCAATTACGTCGATCTTCTTTGTGATCGCGGTCAGATCGTGGGCCGTCGCGCTGCGCTCTGCCACGTCCAACTTTACCGAGCACTCGGCCGCGCGCTCGCGTGCCAGCGCTAGCTCCGCTCCCAGTGTTGGAAATTCCTGGCGCTGCTCGATTGCCTCGATCTGCCCAAGTGCATTCGCACAGTCGCTCGATGCTCCCACCTCTGCCGTCGCCAACGGAGCATCCTCTTCTTCAATGCGGCGCAGTGCGTCGACGGCGCTTTCTTGAACACCTTCGGCCTTAGCCAACGCATCCTCGGCATCTTCGAGCGCCTTCGTCAGCGACGGTAGATCAGGGACTTCGCCGAGCGGCAGTGCTTCCGCTTCACCCAGACCGGAGACGTAAAGCTTCAGCGCCTCCGGGCCGGCTACTAGATCGATGGACGGATCGGCCGTTGTGGCGGCCTTTATGCGAGCATCGAGTGCTCGGATTTCCGCGGCTGCAACTCGGGCAGTTTCGTTGCGGCTACGCGCGGCGGCAATGTCGTGTACGTCGGCGTCCTCCAAGGCGGCTGTCAGCTTGCGCTGCGCGGCGATCAAAGCCCCCTCCGCGCTTTCAGCGGTGCTCGGAGGTGTGATAATCAGATGCGCGTCGCCGAGGCTGAAGGTTGTCGTGCGGGTCAGCGCGCGCTCGCCGGCCGTGATCGGTTCTCCATCCACCAGGATGACCCCATCGGGCCCGTTGAATGTAACCCGCGTGGCGCCCGCGTTCACCACTGCGCGCGCCTCGGCGACCGCGCGCTCTAGAGCCTCAAGCGTCTCGATCGACTTGGCCGGAATGGCAGCGTCCGCAAGCGCTTGGGCGTCTCGGCGCTCACCTTCCAGTCCAAAAAGCTCGGCGTGCCGCGCCCGTGCGGCCATCGCGGCCGAGGCTCGGTGACGATCAATGGCTAGCTGTTCGCCAGCGATCAGCACTTCCTTGGCTGCCTTTCGAGCCTGTCGAGACTGTTCAAGCGACGATCGTGCGTCGGTCACACGCTGGCGGCCCTCGACCAGGCGTTGGCCGACGCCTTTGCGACGCTCCTGTGCGTGGTCGAGTGCTCGCTGCGCCTTTTCCCGAGCGACGGTTGCAGCCTGGTGCCGTCGCTGCAAATCTTCAAGCCCGATTACTTTGGCGTTAGCCGCCTCCTGCTCTGCGCGACGAGTAGCGAGGATTTGGACCGCCGCGCGCGCGACCTCCCGCGCCGCGACAAGCGCCTGACGCGCTTCTGCGTCGGTTCCGTCGGCGATCTCGCGTTCGATTACCTTCAGCTTTGCGCGTGCGCTTTCCAGATCGGCGAATGTCTGCTCAAGAGCGGCGAGCCGCTCGGAGGCTTCTCGTGCCGCCACGTCGGCGGCTTCCAGGCGCTCCCGCGCTTCAGTTTGGCGACCCTTTTTTTGACCGGTCGGCGTCCAATAGGCACCGTACTGATCATCGACCCGGGCGCGGACCTTCTTGTAGGGCGAGCCGCCCATGATCGAACCAACCTCGGCTTCGAGCGTCGACGTGACAGTGTCGCGAACGATCTGGCCGGGGGCGGAGACGGCGAGTGCTTCGGTCTGGGCCACCCACAGCAGCCCCAGCGCGCCATAGCTAGCGACGTCACCACCGCGGCTGTTGTCCTTGATCGAACCCAGCAACGCGTTGAGCCGCGCCTCGGCATCCTCGCCCGTCGCCCGGCCCTCAGGTCCTGTCACCTCAACAGTTGCGCTGCGGAGGAAGCGCTTCGAAACCGACCAGGGCATACCGTCCGCCTCGAACGAGACATCGATCTTCGGCCCGACCGCTTCTCCATGTGGAGCATAGGATTGTGCGAGCTGGTTCTTGGTGTTGTGGCGGACGAAAAACGCGGCGCGCAGCGCCTCCAGCAGCGTCGATTTGCCGGTCTCGTTGTCTTCGATGATGATGTTGAGGCCGTCGGTCAGACCTTCGATCACCGTTGGAGTTCGGAATTTGCGGAAGCCATCGAGGGCGATGCGGCGAAGACGCAGGCTCATGCGCGCGCCTCCCGAGTATACTCAACGAAGAGCCGTTCGAGCGCTCGTTTGGCCAGCGGGGCGTCAGGTCCGGCAGCTTCGATGCGTGCCGTGAGCTTGGCGGCCGCCGCACCGAGCATCCCTTCGACCGCAAGACTCGCAAGATCCTCGTCGCTTGGGCGCCCGACCAGATTGTCGGCCCGAATTTCTAGGAAGCGGAGACGATGATCGAGATCGTCCTCCAAGTGGCCGAGCATGCCGACCCTGTCGGCCAAGCCTATGATGCCCGTGAGCGTCAGCTGCAGCAGCGTAGCCGCGGGATCGACATTGGCTAAAAGGCGATCACACTCGGCGTTGAAGGCCGCGCGATCGTTGAGCTGCCAGTCGCGTCTAAGCCATTGGTAACGGCCGGTGCGGAGCGGCGTGACCTCAGGCTCGCAGCCCGCCGCGAGATCGACCAGCAGCACATGACCCGGCTCGTCGCGCTGGAAGCGATCAGTTTCGGGCGTTCCTGCGTACCAAGTGCGCGCGTCCACCTTCAGAACACCGTGCCAATCGCCGAGTGCGAGGTAGTCAAGTTTGGAGCGCCGGGCTCGATCAGGCGCTATCCGATTTTTTGTCTCGCCCTGAGAGCCAAAGTCGCGGATCGAGCCGTGCGCAAGTCCAATGCGCAGGGTAGCGCCCGGCGTAGCCATCGAGTCGAACTGAGTGGTCGGGTCTTCGAGATTGTGCCGGTGAATCAAGGGCGCCGGCAATAACCAGACACCCGGTTCGATTTCGTGCGGCACCGGTTCGGCGAGGATGATAATTCCGCCGGCAGCCCGCTTGCGGATACGTTCCCATAAGCCGCCGTTTCGGGCGAAGTCGTGATTGCCGGGAAGTAGCCACCACCGTAACGGATATCGGTTCATGCGCGACACCGCCTGGACGATGGTCCGATCTTCCGGCCCTTCAGTGTCGAAAATGTCGCCAGCGACGAGGACATGGCGGACGCTGTGCTCCAGAGCGGCCTTACCAAGGCTGTCGATCGCATCGAAGCGTGCCTCCGTCAGAGCAGTGCGGATCTCGGGCTTAAATCGCCCATAGGGCTTGCCGAGCTGCCAGTCGGCCGAGTGCAGGAATCTCATTCGGCTGTTATAGACTAGGTGCTTCTGCAAACGACAGGAGATTGATCCGGTCGCGCGGCTACCAACTCGTCTCTATCGTCGGCCAGCACTGGGCTTAACGAGCGCTCGCCGATGCCGCGGGGCGGGCGACATCCTAGACACTAGGAATTGGGGCGGGAGGCATCCGGCAGTATGCTCGCGCGGACGGCGGCCCTTGTCAGGAGACGGCCGATGTCTCTCTCGAGAGCGATCGGGTCTGTTTAGATCCTATGGTCGGTGGATTCCCATAGCCGCACCGTGGCAGGCCTGCTCGTTCCGCCCTCTAGTCGGTAAGTTGGGTCGAGCGGCGTGCGTAGAAGCAATCCATCCTACATAGGAATTGATCTGCTGAACCTTTGCTCATTGCCCAAATGGCGGTATCGTTCGGCAGAACCCCAAGGCAGGGGGAATCAGCAATATGGTATCGGTTATTCGGGCAATAGCGGGCGAGCCAGACATTCCCGTTGGCTTCCCGATTTTGTTAAATGCGAAAATGGCGATCATTGAGCCGGCCTTCGCTTGGCTCATGGACCATGCCAAACTCAGTGGCCGCGCGCAGGTATCGGAAACTGTGCGTACCTACGGTGAGCATCTATACGACTGGTTCGACGCGCTCGAGCAATCTGGTATCGAATGGCGCGAGGCCGACGATCGTGTGATAGCCGCCTATCGCAACCGGATGCTGGAAAACCCTAGCCAGCATACCGGGAGGCCCTACGCCCGGACCACGATCAACGCCCGCGTTTCCACTGTCTGCCGCTTCTACGGTTGGGCGCTGGACCAGGGACTGATTGACCATCGCCCGTTCCGGTTGACCGAAAAGATGACGCTGATACTCGACGATGCCTATCGTCCCGGATTGCAGCGGCGCCAAGTCAACGCCTTGATCGTGTCCCGGCCTGAAAAGCTGCCGCGGCCATTGCGCGTTGCCGAACTAGCGCGGCTGTTTGCGCATCTCAGGCCCACAGCGCGCCTTGCCGCGCAATGGGCGCTCGGAGCGGGTCTGCGCCGCAAGGAGCTTTGCGCGCTCGCCGTTGACCAGATCCCCGATAGCTGGCCGCTCGACCTAGTTGGCGCACCACTGATCGGCGTGCCGCTGCACATCACCAAAGGCGAACGGCCGAGGACTGTCTATCCGCCGCTTCGGCTGCTCGATCATACGCACTGGTATATCGGAGAAGAACGTGCTCGGATCATTCGACGAGCCCGCCGTGCCGACCGGCGGTACCGCACCTCATCCAATCTCCTGCTGAACGAACATGGGCGCGCCATGACCCGCAAGCTTCTAACGACTCAGCTCGCGGAAGCGTTTGCGGCTTCAGGGCTTCACGGCACGCTGCACTGGTTGCGCCACACCTTCGCGATGGCGATGCTCGCCCGCCTTCAAGTCCAGGCCCGCACTAACCCCGACCTCAATCCGCTCAAGGTCGTGCAGGTGCTGCTCGGCCACGCCTCAATCACGACCACGGCGATATATTTGCGCTGTGTCGAGCTCCACGAGCGCGACCTGGGCGAGAGCCTTGCCTATCTATATGGCGAAATGATTCCCGCCGATGGCTAGCAGCCGTCTCGATCGAACGCTGCGGCTCGATCCGGCACCTGCAGCCTATCCGGCGGATGTTGCGGAGGTCCAGTTCCGCGACGAATGGGGCAAGATCATTCAGCACTTCGATCCCGCGCTGTTCGGGATGCCAAACGACGTCAGCGCAGCTATTGCCCGCGCCTTCCGCGATCATGACGTGGCATCCAGCGCCGCCACTCGTACCGCTCGCTGGTTTGCGCTGCGCGTGTTCGGGAGGTTCTTGCGTGAAGACGCGCGGGTCGAGTGCGCGGCTAACCTCGATACGGCAACGATCCGCAGATTCATAACTTGGTTGGCGAAGCCCGCCAATGGACGCAGGCGCAGCGTCAAGTCGCAATCAGGTCAGCTCGGTATGATCAGGCCGGTCCTTAAACGGGCGATCGCGGACAATCCGGGCCTGTTCGCCCCCGACCTCATGGTGCCAAACAATGCTATACCGCTCGCCGGCACCCAGCAACTACCCCAAAGGCGGCTAACGCCTGCCCAGATGCAATCGGTGCTGGCAGCCTGCTACGCAGAGATCGACGCGGCTTGGGCGAAATTCCAGTACGGCCAAGCCATCATAAACATGCCTGAGCTGCCGCGACGACCTTCATGGCGCGGGGAAGGACTGGACCGATGGATATGGCGGCTTCACCGGGCCAATGATGGTTTGTCCCCAGGCGGCAATGGACTGAGGCGGCTAAACCTTAGCAAAAAAAGTCTGCCGAAAGCGCACTCGATAGCGTCGATCGAGGGCTTTCTGCATATCACGACCGATGCTCTGACGGCGTTTTACATAGCGCTTCTGATTCAGACGGCAGCTAATGCCGGGCCATTACGTCAGATCAAGCGGGATTGCTTAGTAGCTCATCCACTTGAACAGCATCGCGTCATGGTCGAATGGTCCAAGCCCCGCGCCGGCGGGAAGGTGAAGCGCCTGCAGCGGCGATCGTTTGACAATCGCCGACTCTACGCGGCACCTCGCCTCATAGAGAAACTTTTAGCGATGACGGCACCTCTGCTGAAGCATGTGGAGCCATCCCAGCGCAACCAGCTGTTCCTGCACCGGTTTCTCATGACGACGGGGCCCTTTGAACGTGAGCATAACGCCGGTCAAATCGCGCAAGCCACGTTGCGATGGGCAATGCTGCGATTCTACGAACGTCAGAACGCCGCCATCGTCTCATGGAACGAAGCGCATCCCGGCAAGCGCCGACCATTGCTGCCCAATTTTTCGCCCAAGCTGTTCCGCAGCAGCATGGCGAGCGCCCACTATACCGCCTCGCAGGGCGATATCATGGCGGCCAAAGCGGTGCTCAATCATGCGAATGTCGCCACCACAGACATTTACGTCGACGGCGAGGCCGTCCGCCGGCTCGAACGCGATACGATCGCTCGACTTCAGTCACTGATGATTACATGGGTCCGTGGCGAGACAAGCCCGGATCGCCCGCAGAACCGCGGGGCGCATACCGGCGGCCCCGTAGCGGCGCTCTTCGGCCACGACTGCCTCCGTCCGACCGACAATGGACAGGCGCGCCCTGACCGCGTGTGCCCGAAACTGGGTGGCTGCCTCGCCTGTCCAGGCTTGATTGTCCCAATCAACCCAGACCATCTCGCGCGGATCGTCCAAGCCATCCGGCATCTGGAATCAGCGCGTGAGCGTATCGACCCCATCCGGTTCGGACTTTTCTACGCGCCGAGTCTTCGGGTGCTGACGCAAGACCTGCTTCCGCCGTTTCCGCTCGAGATGATGCCAGACGCGGAGCGTCTCATTTCCATTCTGCCGCCACTGCCGGATCTGGAATAGCAGCATGGCCTCCGTCCCGACATCTTCACTCGCACAAATACCGGCATCATTGTTCGGAAACGAAGGCGTGTCCGCCGCAATGACGTTCAACTGGCATTTCTCAATGCCGGATGGAAGCCGGTTCAGCGACGATCAATGGACGCCTCTTAGGTTCGCGGCGGAAATGTTCCTGCTGTCGCTGTGGCACGATCCACCCGAAGGCCGGATGCCGCTCCGAAAGGATACGATCCGGGGCCACTTCAGTCGCGTTCGCTTCCTCGTTCGATGGATGGCGGTCGAGAATGTCCGAAAATTTAGGGATCTTGATAGAGACACGATCGATCGGTTCGTCGCCATGCTCTGCTCTCGTCGCGGCAGGAATGGAGCGTTGCTCTCGCTCAGCACTGCCGAAGGTTATCTGGGCACGATCCGCACCTTTCACATGCAACTCGTTAAGCTGGACGACGCACCATCGGAGCCACCCCCTCGCGCCGCTTCGGTCGGGAGGCGCCACTGGAAACCGTATGGTGGCCATCCCTACACACCTGACGAAATCGCCGTGCCGCTGATTAGCCGGGCTATCGAACTGCTCGGCGACCCGGCGGACCAGATACTTGCGGTGCGCGAGCATCTTGAGAACCTTTGTGCTCAGCTCAAACCGTGTCGTCAGGGACGGAAACTGCCCTTGCATATCAGACGCGCCATGCTAGATGAGGCGCTCCCTTACGCGGATCGGTATGCAAACCCCGCCTGGCCGCTGCGTCGCCTTGCGTTCATGCTCGACCGGCTTGGCGATGCCTGTTTCGTCGTCATCTCCTACCTCGTCGGCGCGAGAGCTTCAGAGATACTGAGGCTTGAAGAGGGCTGCCTCGAGCGCCACGCGGTTGATGACAACGGGGAGGAACACGTCTATTTGGTCGGCACGACCACAAAGACGTCACTTACGGTGCATGGTGACATCCACCGCTGGCTCGCACCTGAGCCGGTCCAACGGGCGATTCGTATCCTCGAACGTCTCTCGGCTCCGCTTCGTGAACTCAGCGGCGATAAGAGCCTCTGGCTTCATCAGCTTGGCAGGGGACGATCGCCACTGCCGACGTCGTTGCCCATCGCGCGACTGCGGCCACCTTTGGTCAACCGTCGTTTGAATGAGCGACTTGCGCCGTTCCTTGCCTTGCCAGCCTACCAAGGCGGCACTTGGCATCTGACCACCTATCAGGGGCGCAAGACGTTCTCTAGATTCATCGGTCGGCGTGATCGTACCGGCCTAACGGCGTTGCAACGTCACCTCGGTCACGTTCACCGCGCGATGACCGACCAAGCCTATGTCGGCACCGACTTCGAGCTTGCCGATCTGATCGACGACCAGACTGCGGAAGAAACCCGCAAGGCGCTGGAAGACCTGCTTCTGGCTCCGCGTGTTGCGGGCAAGGCGGGCATCATGCTTTCTGAACGATCGCCGTTCCGTGGGCGCATGCGATCGGGCGACGTCGATGCCTATATCACCGAGATCATCGCAGAAACGGATATGCGCCTTGGCGTCTGCGATTGGGGTTATTGTGTGTACCGCCGCGAAACTTCGGCTTGCCTCGGCAGCGAGCGTGAGCCGAATCAGGTGCTTCGCACGCAAAGCACCTGCTCGACCTGCGCTAACTTCGCCGTCACCGACCGGCATAGACCCGTATGGGAAGCACGCCTGGAACGTAACACTATGCTGACCCAACGGGATGACCTCGATGCCGAGAGTCGTGCGCTTGCCGAAGCCCGTATTACGGAATCGCGTCGCATCCTCGACCAGCTCGACGGAGGAAATTTTGATGACATCCGAACCTGACCTATCCACTCCGCAAGCGCGCAGACGGGCAAGAACGGATGCTCGTCTGCGCGAAGCTCTGCGCGCCTTCGCCAATGATCCATCCATCGAACCAACGGTCGCCGCGCTTGCACGAGCTGCTAAGGTCGGCCGCAATATCATCTACACCCACCATGCCGGCGTTCTTGACGCTCTTCGGAAACTTCAGGCGCAACGCGCCCAAGCCACGGAAACGACCGCAGGAGAGGCGGATCGCATACGCACGGCTCTTCGTGATGCGAAATCTTGCAACGTCGCGCTCGCGACACATAATGCAAGCCTGCTAAAGCGCGCGGTGGAAGCCGAGCAGCGCGCAGAACGGCTTGAACGCCGTAACGCACAACTCGTGCAGCAACTTGATCGAATGCGCCGACCCGTCCCAATACGCTCCAGCGCTGAACTGCACGATCCCTCCGCTGTCTGAACGCGGTTCCGACCTAATTGGGCGTCTCCGAAGGGGAGGGGAGGTGAGAATAGTAGAAATTCAGGCGTTGCGATGCAAAAAAGACAGGTCCGTCCAGACCTAATGCAGCCTCAAATACAAGAAGGCGCCGCAGGACAAATTCCTGTCGACCTGGCAACCAGCGGTCGACGCATGGGCGCGCGGGCAGCGCGTCGTCCGCCTGATCGGCTATGACGCCGGTCCGCGCGACACCGCGCGCGCCAAC
>SXGR01477563.1_pt1 | contig 10404 bp, 9 predicted proteins | sample 3174711 | NCBI WGS metagenome assembly SXGR01 (sample SAMN11356860, study PRJNA531348) | freshwater metagenome | isolation source: freshwater sample F1-60 | place: China: Fuxian Lake, Yuxi | collected 2017-12-25 | reverse complement strand
GATCGCGGCCAGGTGTTTCACCGCGTCATCGTGCCGGCACAACGGCCTGAATCCGGCGAATTAAAATTACGCGTGCTGAAATTCACGCTTGCCAACGCTTCGGTATCGGGCAATAAACACTTTTCGCGCGAAAACATTCTGCGCAGCTTGCCCGCGTTTGCGCCGGGCGGCTCGCCCGATATCCGAGATCTTGGCCGCCAGATCACGCTCGCCAACGAGCATCCGGCGAAGCGGCTTTCCGTGCAGTTCAAGGAAAGCACCAAGCCCGATCACATCGATGCCGATATCGTGTTACGCGACGTGCCCGCCGCACAAACTTTTATCGGGCTGACGGGTAGTACCCGCGATTTCGATAACGCGCTAAATCGCAACACCGGCTACACACGGCTTACCGTTGGCCATCAACGCAGCAATTTGTTCGACCGCGATCACGCGCTGACGCTGGCCTATACCACGTCGCCGGATCACTTGCATCGCGTCAGCCAGTACGGTGTGTTTTACTGGGCGCCGCTTTACCGCTTTAACACTGCGCTCAGCGCTTACTATACCAAGTCCGATGTCGATACCGGTACGGTGGGTGTGGGCGGCGTGAACTTCAACATCAGTGGCCGGGGTGAGTTTTTCGGCATTCGCGCCAACTACGCGCTGCCCAAGTTCCGCACCGTCGCCCAGAGCGTGTCGATAGCCATCGATTCACGGTTTTTTGAAAGCTCGGTCGGCATTGCGGGCGTTGCCGGGGCACCGGCTGCCGCAGCCGTTGCCTTGCCCATCAACACCGTCGGCAGCAGGCCGGTGTCGCTGCGCTACACCATGCGCATGGATCAGCAATGGGGCGGCGCTGGCGGCAATATCGAATACGTGACCAACGTCGGCGGCGGGCGCGCCAACGACGGGTTTTCGTATTCGACCGCGCGGACCTCGGCCGACACGCGCTGGAATCTCATCCGTATGAGTGCAGATGCGCAATACAATTTCACCAATCGCTGGTCGGTCACCGCTCGGGCACAGGGCCAATACACCAACGATTTTCTGATTCCTGGCGAACAATTCGGAGTTGGCGGCGTGGGTAGCGTGCGCGGCCTGAAAGACCGTGAAGCCACCGGGGATCGCGGTTATACCGCGAACGTTGAAGTGGTGTAGCCGGCGGTTTACGCCGGCATCGTGCCGTTTGCGTTTGCTGACTTCGGGCGCCGCATGCACATCACCCCGGTGGCTGGCATCACGCAAAACGACAACGTCACCAGCGCCGGTCTCGGTATGCATTGGAACTGGGAAAAAGGCCTTGACGTGTCGTTAAACTATGCCCACGTTCTCAACTGCCTTCAAGGCGGTACGCCGCGCGGGCACGACAAAGTGAATTTCTCACTGTTCTACCGGTTCTGATCCCGTACTGCTGCGGCGTTATTGCGGTTTGATGCCCGCCGCCTTGATTACGCGGCCCCACTTGTCGGTTTCCGCTTTGATGTAAGCCGTAAATTGCGCCGGCGTGTTGGCTACGATCTGCGCGCCTTCGTTTGCCATGTGTTTGGCGACATCGGGCGCGCGCAGCGCGCGCACGGCCTCCTGCGAAAGACGATCCTGCACGGCCTGCGGCGTACCGGCGGGCGCGAGACAGCCGAACCACTGCGTCGCCTCGTAACCCTGTACGGTTTCGCCAATGGCGGGTACTTCCGGCAAATAGGGCGAGCGTGCAGCCGTGGTCACACCCAGGGCGCGCAGGCGGTTCGCGCGGATGTAGCTCATCGCCGTGGGCAGCGACGGAATCTGCGCAGAAATTTCCCCCGACAAATGCGCGATGACCGCGGCGCCAGAGCCTTTGTACGGCACATGAACCACATTCACCTTGGCGAGATGCTTGAAAAGCTCCAGCGACAGATGTGGACTGGTGCCGATGCCCGCTGAACCGACGTTGATTTCGCCCGGCTGCTTTTTGGCGAGGGTGATCAAATCCGTCACACTGCGCGCGGGTACAGAAGGATGCACCACCAGCGCGTTGGGCACGACAGCGATTTGCGTCAGCGGCGCCAGATCGCGTATCGCGTCATACGGCAGCTTCGAGTACATCCACAAGTTAAGCGCCAGCGTCGAAGGACACGCCAGCAGCGTGTAACCGTCCGGCGTGCTTTTCGCCACATGATCGATGCCGATGGTGGTGCCCGCGCCTGCGCGATTATCCACCACCACCTGCTGACCCAGATACTCCGTCAGCTTGTTGGCGAGCACGCGCGCCAGAATGTCTGTGCCGCCGCCGGGCGCGGAAGGCACCACCAGCCGGATGCTGCGCGCCGGGTAGTTTTGCGCCAGTGAGGGGGTTGCCGCAAGCAAGGCGGCAGTCAGCAGAAAATCTCTATAACTAATTGTTTTTATTGACATTTTTATTATCCCTACCGGCTCATCGCATGTCTGGCATTTTCACGGTACTTTGATGTTGGCGGACGCAAGAACGCGCGCGCATTGTAGATTTTGCCTTGATCCTGCACAACCAGAACCGCTGCTTACACCGTCCCGGCTCACACTGCGTTAGGTTGTTTGGCGCGCATGCCCCGCATGCCTACTCCGCCCGCATCCCCCGTTCGCGCACCACACTCGCCCAACGCTCGGATTCCTTACGTACGTGTGCGGCAAATTCTTCGGGTGTACTGGTGGTGATATGCAGCCCGCGTTCCGCGAAGTTTTTGGCGACTTCCGGCGTGGTCAGTGTTTTGCGCAGATTGTCGTTGAGCAGGGAGACCACGCGCGGGGGAGTTTTTGCCGGCGCGAGCGGGCCGAACCAGGTGACGAATTCATAGCCGGGCAAGCCGCTTTCGGCCACCGTGACCAGTTCAGGAAACGCCGACGAACGCCGCGAACTGGTAACGGCGATGGCGCGCAGGCGTTTCGCACGAACGAAGGTGGAAGTCTCGGCAATGTTGGTGAATGCAGCGCTGACTTCGCCACTCATCGCGGCGATCAGGCCCGGCCCGCCACCCTTGAAATGCACGGCGACGAGTTTGATCTTGCCCATGTGATTAAACAGTTCGCCGGCGATGTGCGGATTGGTGCCGATGCCTGCGGAAGCGTAGTTGATCTGTCCTGGCCGTGCCCTGGCCAGCGCCAGCAGCTCGTTGACGTTGTGTACCGGCATCGACGGATGCACCGTCACCAGCGACGGTGAATTGCAGATCATGCCGATCGCAGCAAAGTCGTTCGACGGGTGATACGGCGCGCGCGCCACCAAATGCGGATTGACCACGAACGGCAGCGTGACGTTCAGCAGCGTGTACCCGTCGGGTACGGCACGCGCCACCAGTTCACTGCCGATATTGCCCGACGCACCGGGGCGGTTGTCGATAATGATCTGCTGACCGAGATACTCGCTCATCTTGGGCGAAATCATGCGTGAAATCAGATCGAGGCTGCCGCCCGGCGCAAAGGCCACGACAAGGCGTATGGGCTTGGCAGGGTAGGCGTCAACTTGCGCGTGCACGCCGGCAGGCGCAAAAACCAATGAAACAAAAATAGCGATGTATTGTAAGTATTTGTTTTTATTCATTATTTTTCAACGTTTTTAAACAGCCCAAACAGAATCGACCGTGGTGCGTCGTGCTTGCGTGCACACGGTAACAGCGAAGGTGCGCTGTTTTCAAGCGCAGCGTAGCGGGGTGGCGCACAAAGTTACGGCGAGCGCTCACGCTATACTCGGTGGGCTATTCCAAACCTTAGAACTTGACCCTGCCATGGAAAACCCATCGATAGCCCAACCGCGCCTCGCGGCCACCGTTTTACTGCTACGAGATAGCGCTGACGGCATGGAAGTGTTCATGATCGTGCGTCATCAGAGCAGCGATTTTGCCAGTGGCGCGCTGGTGTTTCCCGGCGGGCGCGTGGATCCGGAAGATCACGATCTTGCTGCCGATGCCGGCGTGTTCGCGCCGCAACACGGTGTGAACGCCGAAGCGGCTGCGCTGCGCGTGGCGGCAATCCGCGAAACCTTTGAAGAATGCGGCGTGTTGCTGGCGCGCGCGCGCGGCGAATCGGCGCTGGTCAGTGCCGCACGGCTGCGCGACATTGAGGCCGCGCACCGCCCGGCGATGAAACGTGGCGAGCGCACCTTCGGCGCGCTACTCGCGGCGGAAAACCTAGCGCTCGCGCCTGAGGCGATGGTACATTTTGCCCACTGGATCACGCCGGTGCATGTGCCCAAGCGCTTTGACACGCATTTCTTTCTCGCCGCCGCGCCGTCCGATCAGATCGCGCTGCACGATGGGCACGAAGCGGTGGATTCGATCTGGATCGCACCCGAACGCGCGATTGCCGACACGCGCGCCGGTACCTACAAACTGGTGTTCCCGACGGAAATGAATCTGAAAAAACTCGCCCGCCACGCGCAAGCGGCGCCCGCGCTGGCAGCTGCACGCGCAAGCCGCGTGGTCACCGTGGTGCCGGTACAGGAACGCGCGGGCGACGGCATGCGCGTGATGCGTCTGCCTCTGGAAGCCGATTACGGCGGCGAGTTGTTCAATGTCACCAATCCTTCGTCGTTTCCCAGCCGCTAAAGCCGCAACTGCCATCCACAATAACTCTACTCACAGGAGAACGCCATGCCGTTTTACAAGCTGGATGAACTGGAAAAGAAGAAGTCTGCGGTCAATAACAAGGTGGAGTCGGGCGCGGTGCCTGGCGAATTCATGAAATTCGGCATCGTCACCAAACCCGAAGGCGAAGGCCCGCCGTTGCACGAACACCCGAACGAAGAACAGTTCAGCGTGATCCTCGCCGGGCAAATGCACTTTGTACTGGGCGACGAAGACCGCGTGGTCGGCCCAGGCACGCTGATACACATTCCGCGCAACACGCGTCACCGCTCGCGTCCGGTCAACGGCCCGGCAACTTTCATCACGGTAAAAAGCCCTTGCGGCAACGGTGAACTGGCGCAGGATTACAACCTGCGGCCGGAAGCAAAAGAGATCGAAGCGTTGTATCCGGGCAAGACGCGCAACTGAGCTACACCATTTCGCGCGCGGCTCTACACAGGCGCTGCTGTTCGACAGACCCGCAGGCTGGGAGTGACGATGGCGCCCCAAACAGGGTGGCGCATCCGTCCGTGCCGCCTGCGCACGTGATGTGCGAGAGCGGGACGGATGGGCGATATTTACCCGCAGCAGGCTAGACGTTCATTTCCAGAATGTACATGCCGCCGGTGAAACGGTCGACGGTGTACACCAACCGGTTTTCGTCGACATAAACATCGTTGATCTGCACCGAACCTTTCGGTGACAGCGGCGGCGCGCCGGGCACGAAGTAGGCGACTTCCTGAGGCTGGAACGGATTGGCCATATCGTATACGCGCAGCCCGCCATTGAAGAAGGTGGCAAGTATCAGGTCGTCCGAGCGCCACGCCACATCCAGCGGATAGTTTTCGTAGAGGTTGTGCGAACCAAAGCGCCCACCGCGCTTGGTGAATACTTCTGCCGGTGGCAGCGGGAAGGTGGAAATCGGAACGAGGTTTTTCTCATCGGCCATGTTGACCACCCAGGTGAGCTTGGGCCAATCCTGACCGTCGTCGTAGGTGCACTCGTCGGTGACAATCATGACATCCTTCGAGAACAGCGGCATCGCGGTGTGCGTGAAGCCGTTCATCGGCGGCGAGTAGTTGTAGTTCGACACCAGCTTCGGCTTCGATTTATCACTGATGTCGAGAATAACGATGCCGCCGTCGAGGTAGCCGAGATACGCGCGGGCCGGGCGCTCCGGGTACCACTGCGTGTTGTGCGGACGGAAGCCGGAATCAAATTTGGGGTGGCGCTTCATCGGCGGCTCTTTGTCGGTGACGCTCTGGCCGGGGAACCACCAGCGACCTTCTTCCACCGGCTTCGACGGATTTTTAACGTTGATAATGCGGTAGAACTGATAATCCTTGTCCGGCACGCGCGGTGTGAAGTCGGCCGCGCCCGACGAGATGTGCATGTATTCGTTGTCCACGCACCACACGCAGTGCACGCCCAGTGAATGCGGGCCGGAGGCGTCGAAGTGCGAAACTTTCTTGGGATTTTCCGGCGTGCTGATGTCCCAGATATCCACGCCCGCGGGGGTGCCACCCGCCGCAATGCCACGAATCTGGTGAGCCACATAGAGCATGTCGCCGCACACTTCCAGCGAGTTGGAACGCATTTTGTGATGCGGCAACTCGGTTTGCAAAATCACCTTCGGGTTCTTCGGGTCGGTCACATCCACTGCCGTGAAATTCTTCGGCGGGCCTTCGTGGCCCAGCCACATGATGCGGCGGCCATCCTTGGTTTTTTGCATACCCATGCCTTCGCCCACACCACCGAAACCATCCAGCGTGTGATGCGAAATCAGCTTGAAATTGAGGGACAGGGTTTGCGACGGGTTAGTGCCCGCGCCGATTGCTTGTGCCATGATTTCTCCGTGGAATGATGCGGCGTTTAGATATAACTATTTGTTTTATAATGAATTTTAGCAAACACGGCATGCATCGGTGTGGCGCGGTACGCACGCGTCGAGTTTCCAAGGGCGCTATCGTAAACGTAACCGCGGTAACCTACAAATGGAATGGCTGCGAAGGCTGCTTGATCACGTTTGCACGACAGACTCTGTGCGCCCCCGTGCTAGAGTAATTTTGCCATTGTTAAGGAGAGGCAATGCCCACCCCAAAATCCGAAGTCGTATCGATGCTGGATTCCCTGCCAGACGACAGCGGATACGAGGACATTCAGTATCACCTTTATGTACTCGAATAGGTTAAGCGTGGCATTGAGCGGGCCAATGCCGAAGGCGCAATTACACATGCGAACGCCAAAGCTCGCCTCGAAAAATGGCTTGCCAGTTAAGACTGGTCGCCAGAAGCCCTCGAGGATATTGAGTCCATCGCAAGTTACATTGAGCGCGACTCTCCATGGTACGCCTAGGCCGTGGTTTCCAGAATCGTCGCAACGGCTGAATCCGTTCCCGAATTCCCTGAATTGGGTAGAGCGGTACCCGAAGTTGGCAATCCCGCCATTCGCGAGCGGTTCGTTTACAGCTATCGCGTTATCTATCGCATTGAAAGCGAACGAATCCTGATAATTGCGGTTATTCACGGAAGCCGGTTGTTATTGCCGCTCGCGGCCCGGATCGAATCAACTTAGCGTACTGGAGAAAAGTTCCATGTCTATCGATGGCCCTGGAATCGTAGAAAGTGATCTCGGGCATGACGTCTACAACGAGATACTGGACCTTTACGATGCGGGCGTCGAAGTCCCGGAGATACGCACACGGCTGGCGTCTAACTATGAAACTGAACCCATGAATGATATGGACAGGGAGATTTATCTGGCCACATCTGCCAAGGCATTTTGGGAGATCGGGCACTTGGACCCGCAATTGAGTGCTCTACTCGGTGACTTGGTGCGAAGTGGGACGAGTCATGCGCTTTGGGACACCGCCGCTGGCCCTGCTGACGCAAAAGCGCGAAAAGCAATCCTTGGCCGGCTCTTGAAACAGATTTCTATTCCCAGAAAATCGCCTCGTCCCCGGAAAAAGTACGCCAAGGTTGCAGCCAAGCTTTTCGAGATTGGCGATTGCCTTTCGCTGCAGGCTGATGGTCAAGTGCATTGCGGCGTAGTGTGCAAAATCCTTGAGTACCGAGGCCAGTGTGAATACGCGATCCTAGTGATGGAAGAATCCACAAACGTCAATGTTGAATCTTTTCTAGCTGGTAATTTTTACGGGCGGCGGATACCCAATTGGGGAGGAGGTTTTGCATATGGCCCCCACGTCATACAACCGGAGCACCGTATGTTAATCCGTAGCGGAAAACCTTTTGAGATTGTGGGGCACGTTGAACTGGATCCCGACAAGTTCATCTTGGGAAGTTTTGGTGGCGTTTTAGAAATGAGCCACGTGATCGCGGATTTCGTAAGAACCAAGAAAAACGCAGCAGCATTTCGCCTTGAACTTCTCCCATTGAGCGATTTGCTCAAACGCTAACGATTGCGCAACTGTCTTAGCGCAACAGGCTTATAGGTGCGACTTCAAAAGAGTGTTGAACAATCAATGGGCCCAACGACGAATCAACTCCATCTGCAATAATTTCTTTTCGTTAAATCATTTTAGGGCTAGGCGAAAATAAAAGTTGGGGAAATGCGATTGCGAATACGGGCGTCAAAGCAAAATAGGTTCTTGCGTTATACGGCTTTCGGCGACCGCCCCTGCATCACATACCACAGGATGGCGATGCCCGTGATGCCGATGGGAATCAGCGAAATGTAGTTGAGCAGTGTCCAACCGCCGGTGGTAACCAGCGCGCCGGACGAAAACGACGTCAGCATCATCACTGCGAACACGCAAAAGTTGATCGCGCCCTGTGCCTTGTCTTTTTCCTCCGGGCGGTAGGCATCGAGCGACAGCGCGGTGCCCGCCGTGAACAGGAAATTCCAGCCCACGCCGACGAGGAACATCGAAATCAGAAAATGCATCACGTCCACGCCCGACAAAGCGACCGCGATGCAAATCAGGTTGAGCGCCACGCCCACGGCCAGGATGGTGACGGCGCCGTAACGCTTGATTAAATGCCCGGTGAAAAATCCGGGGGCGAACATGCCAATAACGTGCCATTCCAGCACCAGCGCCGCGGCCGCGAAGGGGTGGCCGCAGAGCTGCATGGCAATCGGCGAAGCCGACATGGTAATGTTCATCACGCCGTAACCCAGCGCCGCGGCCGCCGTGCTGACGATGAACACCGGCTGGCGCATGATTTCCGACAACGGGCGGCCTCCGCTGGCACCGGCTTTCTTGGCGGGCATGGGCGGAAATTTCACCAGCGAGATCACCACCATCGCAATCAGCGCCACGCCTGCCAGCGCGACATAGGCGGCGGCGAACGGCGTGGTCCACAGGTGCTGCGTCCACTTCGCCAGATTGGGGCCGGCGACGCCACCGATAATGCCGCCAGCCAGCACCAGCGACACCGCGCGCTCGCGGTACTCGGGCTTGGCGAGTTCGGCCGCTGCAAAACGGTACAACTGGCCGTTCGCGCTGTAGTAGCCCGAAATCACCGTGGCCGCCACCAGCAGCCAGAAATTCTTGTCGACCACCGCGTAGGCCGCCAGCAGCGTCGAGAAAAATGCCACCGCCAGCCCGATCTGAAACGACACCTTGCGCCCCCAGCGCGCCTGCGATGCCGCCACCGGCCCGGTGGAAATCGCACCGCCGACTACGTAACCCAAAATCGGCAACGTTGCCATCCAGCTATACGGCGCGAGCGAAAAGCCCACCAGCCCGTTGACCGCGACGAACAACACGTTATTGGTGAGAAACAGGCCTTGCGCAGCGGCCATCAGCCAGAGGTTAAGGTTCATTCAGTGTGTGCAGTCCTATTGCGCGCACGCTTAGCACGGCGCGTGAGACTGATTAAATTGGAGGGAACGCGCCGAGTCTAGCGGTTTCGGTGAGACACGTCACGCACGATTATCCACCGGGCGCAAGTTACCAGCCCCACGCAAATCCCGGCATCAAAAGCCGAGCGCCAATCCACCCGGACGCGGATCCGTGGCGCCGCGAAGCACGCCGTTGCCGTGATCGAGTTGTATCAACTGCACTGCCCCGCCGCCCGACCACGGGCCCAACGTTTCGACGTTGTGACCCATCGCGTTGAGCGCGTCGCGCGTGGCTTGTGGCATGCGGCTTTCCGCGCGTAGTTGCGGCGTCTTGCCGAGGCTGCCCGGATCGGTACCGGGGAAGCTGTACCAGCGCGGCGCGTCGATCGCATCTTGCAGCGACATGCCGTGATCGACAAGGTTGCTGATGACTTGCGTATTCACCTGCGTTTGCTGATCGCCGCCGGGCGTGCCACCAACCAGCCATGGCGCACCGTCCTTGCACAGCATGAAGGCATTGAGCGTGTGCATGGTGCGCCGTCCCGGTGCGATCATGTTCGGGTGATCCGGGTCGAGGCTGAAGCCGCGCCCGGCGCGGTTGTTCAACGTGATGCCGGTGTCGCCCGCGACAAAACACGAGCCGAAGGAATTCGACAGGCTGTGGATGAATGACAATGCATTGCCGTTGCCGTCAGCCACGGCAAAATAGCTGGTGTCGCCATCGTGTTCTGGCACCACAGCGCCGGCAGGCCAGCGCGCCTGCTTCGGATCGATTTCCGCGCGGCGTTTGGCGGCGTGTGCCTTGGACATCAAGGTTTCCAGTGGCCATTTCACAAACGCCGGATCGCCCGCGTAACGATTGCGGTCGGCGAAGGCGAGTTTTTTTGCTTCCGTGAGCAGGTGCACCCGCTCTGCGCTCATTGCGTTTAACGACTTCAGATCAAATCCTGCTATGATGTTGAGTTGTTCCAGCAACAGAAAACCCTGTGAGGGCGGGGCATTTTCGTGCACGGTGTAACCGCGATACGCGGTGCTGATCGGCGCGTAG